>Ga0207645_10000622_pt1 | contig 29378 bp, 28 predicted proteins | sample KBSM53metaG_FD_184331 | JGI IMG/M metagenome (GOLD analysis project Ga0207645, IMG submission 184331) | Miscanthus rhizosphere microbial communities from Kellogg Biological Station, Michigan, USA - KBS M5-3 metaG (SPAdes) (version 2) | ecosystem: Host-associated > Plants > Roots > Rhizosphere >...
GCACAAAGCAAAACAAGCAATTCTACTCTGCAACGGGTTAAAACCCGTTGTTACAAAATGGAGCCGAGGCCAAGCCTCTTTCTGCTTACTGTTCAAAAAATCTTTATATAACACTAACTCAATTTAAATTAATTCAACAGAGCTCACTTTTACTACTTGCCGCATTAATTGCTTCCAAAGAGCAAGGGTTGCAGAGCCGTAGGCTCGGATATATATTGTAATGCCGGATTTTAATCCGGCACAGGACCCTTACGTCGCCGCAACCACCTTCTCCGCACTCTACATACACAAGCCGGTTATGCTATGATGAATATTGCCATATTAATCCCTGTAATTTAATGCCGGTTTCCTGTTACCCAACAGCGCCTCATATTTGTAATCGCCGATCGCTGTCTTAAATTCAGCAGTCGCTTTGGTGATAAGCGATGGATTCATATACAGATCAATTGCAGTTAATGCCATTGTCTTTGCAGCCACCATCATTCCTTTTATCCCGATCTCTGTTCCGCCGCAGGCAACGGCCTGCCAGCTATGTGCAGGCGTACCCGGCACCCATGTTGCCGCACTCATACCAACGGTAGGCACTGTATAACTTACATCGCCCACATCGGTGGAACCGCCGCCTGCTTCATTATTATTTTTTAGCGGACTTACTGAATCAGCTTTCGCAATTGCAGGAACTTTGAAAGTAAAAGTGGATTGAATCTTTTTTGCAAATTCAACTTCGGCAGCAGTGTAACTTACTCCACCAACATCCTGTAAATTTCTCTGCATTACTTCGCCCAGCGTATTATTGAGTAAAAGATCATGTGTGCCGCCGATTATTTCGTATTCCATCGAGGTTTCTGTTCCAAGTGCAGCTCCCTGTGCCGCTTTTACAACCCGTTCAAATATTGTTTTTACATCCTCTTTTTTCGGGTGACGGACGTAGTAATATACTTCCGCATAATCAGGAACGATATTCGGTGCCTTACCACCGTTAGTAATAACGTAATGTATCCTCGTTTCCTGCGGAATATGTTCCCGCATCATGTTTACCATCGCATCCATCGCTTCTACTGCATCCAGTGATGAACGTCCTTTTTCGGGCGATGCGGAAGCGTGGGCAGCAATACCTTTAAAACGAAACTTGGCCGATTTATTTGCCAAAGCACTCGTCATTGTTACGCTGTTATCATCACCGGGGTGCCAGTGAATCACAACATCTACATCATTAAACAAGCCGGCTCTTACCATATATACTTTACCACTTCCACCTTCTTCGGCGGGACAACCAAAGACTTTAATGGTACCATTTAGCTTTTTTTCTTCAATCAGTTTTTTTATTGCGATGCCTGCTGCAACGGAAGCTGTACCAAATAAATGATGGCCACAGGCATGACCGGCATTCCTACCTTCTATCGGTTTTTTTTCGGCTGTTGAATCCTGTGACATGCCGGGGAGCGCATCAAACTCTGCAAGAATGCCTATTACCGGTTTACCATTGCCGTAAGTTGCCACAAATGCAGTCGGGATTTCGGCTACACCTGCTTCCACAGTAAAGCCGTTATCTTTTAAGGTTTGCTGATGAAGCGCGGAACTTTTTACCTCTTTATAACCTACTTCTGCGTAGTCCCATATTTGTAATGCATTTTTTTTGTATAAATCGTAGTTGCCCTGCAGTTGCTTTACTGCCTCGTCTTTTAATTTAGCAGCGGGATCAGCAGTTTTCTTTTTTTGAGCTGATAGCGAAAGGGAAATTATTGTCGCGATGAGTACAACAGAAAGTTTTAAAAAAAGATTCTTCATGTGCGTTATTTATTGTCGCAATTTACGGGATAAATTTTCATAGCTGTCGGTCACCCACCGGGGTATTATTTTAATTAATCAGCCAGTTAGATAAATTTAGCCTGATGGATTTCAGATCCGGCCTGGTAGATTTTAGATGTCGTTCTGCCCCGTAGTTTCCGTTAGTTAGTTATTAAAGTGGATCGGCCCGAAGGTGAAACTACGGCTTGAATTCCTGGTTAGAAAAAGGGGGAGTATCCGGAATCTTTATCACATTAAATTCATGCTCCGTTGTCCTATGGCAATTATTACAGGTATTGGTAAGCGTGATAAAACTTTTTTTGAAAAGAGCCTCATCTTTTTGCTGTATAGCATAGCTGATACTGTCAAGGGGCCTGTCAATCATCGTCAATGATTTTCGCTCCGGACGATCAGTACAATAAGTTTGGATATCTTCCAGTGATTCTTTTATTTCTCCGATTTCAAAATCAGCCAGCTTCCAGTTTTGATTGATGCCGGCAAACCATAACTTTTCATGATGCACCTGGATACTGCCCATGAATTCGCCAAAACCTGGTTTATACGATTTATCAATCTGCTGCTGTAAGCTATCTATCCTGGACTGGAGCTGCCTGACAGTTTGCTGTTGATCATCGCAGGCAATAATCAACGTTGACAGGAATATGAATGTAAAACCGATTTTCATTTTGTTGTAAGGTTACTAAAAGCGATCCGTTTAGACCGGCAATTGTAGTGTTAGCTGTGTTTTAGGAGATAACCCGGTACTTCCACAGTATGCGTGGCTTTTGCATCCGGGATAAGTTCCTGCTTCATTATTTTTAATGGTAACACACCGGCCCATGTATCCATCGCATAGTCTTCATCGTCATCAATTGGTCCACCGGTTCTTACTTTGGCAGAGGCTTCTTCTATTTTGAATGATAATACCATTGTTGCTTTCCATTCTTTTGAATTTGGCTGACGAATGTCATTCCAGCGGCCGGGACACATTTTTTCTGTAAATGTTTCAAGCGCTTTGTACAGTTCATGTTCATCCGACACCAATTCCGGAATACCGAAGACAACAACCGACCTGTAATTAACTGAATGATGAAAAGCGGAACGTGCCAGTACAATCCCGTCAATAAGTGTGGCACCGATAGATACCGTTAATTTTTTAGTGATGATCTCCCGCATGTAAAAACTTCCAACCGACCCATGTATGTAAATTTTATCATCCACGCGGCAGAAGCCGGTCGGTATCTGGAAGGGTCCGTTCTCACTTGCATAGGCGATGGTGCAGAATAATGCTTCGTCGAGGATGGAATAGACCGTTTCTTTATCATACATACCGCGTTTAGCCAAACGCGTTATAGTTGTTCTGTCTGTTTTTTGAAATTCGCTCATCTCGTAGTTAATATTAATAGGAGAGCAAATTTATTAATGTTTGGGAAGATAATATTGAGTAATTCGTACAAGGGGTTATAATTTATAAAAGGAGGCATCTCATCAGCCCGGCTATTCCTGTAAGCAAAATAGTTGAGATGCCTCATTCGCCCGTACAACCGCATTCTTCTGAAATTTGTAACAGCACTATGACCCGTTGTTATTATTTCTTCACGTCAACGCCTTCCACAAAATTTTTGAGAGCCTTGTCAATAAAGTATGTCCATCCTTCTGTAAAGCTCTTCTTTGCAAAGTCTGGTTTGTCCTGCGGAAATGTTTCGAGTCCTTCATGGGTCAATCGTACTCTTGTTTTCTTTCCTTCGTCAAAAAGTTCCCACGTTACAGATGAACTTCCGGTGTAACCATCGTATTTCCAGCTATAGGTTATCTTTCTTCCCGGTATTACTTCAGTTACTTTGCATAAATGCAGGTACGTTTGCTGTTCACTGCCGCCTTCGAACTGAAATTCAAAACCAACGACCGGTTTAAAATCGGGTATTGTAAAATACCATTGCTGCATTTGCTTGCTGTCTGTTAATGCATTCCACACCATTTCGGCTGGTGCATTGTACGTTCTTTCAATGACAAGAGGTTCATTTTTCATTTTTCTTCTTTTTAACAGATTTTCGATTTGCCTGCCTGGCAACAGGTTTATTATTGATTGCGACTTGAATTTTCAAAAAATCATCAAGCGCATCCAGTTTCTTTGTCCAGAATATCCTGTGCTGTTCCACCCATTGAGATACTTCATTCAGTTTTTGAAGTTTAGCTTCACAATACCGTTCCCGCCCTTTTTTCTTAATGATAATAAGGCCGCATTCGGTCAATATTTTAATATGCTTGGAAATAGCTGGCCGGCTGACGTCAAAATTCTCGGCAACTGCATTAAGGTTTAGCGATCGGTGAGCGATCATATCAATGATTGTTCTTCTTGTCGGGTCGGCTATTGCCTGGAAAACGTCTCGGCGCATACAATTTATTTATGTAACTGATCGGTTACAAATGTAGGAAACCTTTTGGTTACGCAAAAATTTTTATTTTCCGAAGGTTGCGAAGCATGTAAAGAATGAATTTTAATGCCTTGTGTCTCGTAGGAAATACTTATTCTCCAAACTCACTTCACTACTCCCGGTTGAAAATTGTTAAAATATTGTACCAGCGATGTATCTTCGGTATATGGGTGGATTGTTAAATTAAATTTTTATGAAAACATTTTTTCTTTCCTGCGCTCTTATCATTTCTTCTGCTTTCATTTATTCATTTTGCAAAAAGGAAAACCGGCCGGCAAAACCTGTCGTACTTATCTTTTCAAAAACAAAAGGATTTCACCATTCTTCTATTCCCAACGGTGTTGCTGCCATTCAGAAACTTGGGCGGGAAAATGGATTTGATACGGACACAACTACCGATGCTTCTTATTTTACGGACGATAAACTAAAGAAGTATGCAGCTGTTATCTTTTTGAACACGACCGGTGATGTATTGGATGAAAAGCAGCAGCAGGCTTTTCAAACTTATATTAAAGCAGGGCATGGATTCGTAGGTGTTCATTCGGCGACAGATACTGAATATGACTGGGCCTGGTATGGCAAACTGGTCGGAGCTTACTTTAACGGTCATCCCAAACCGCAGCAGGCTAAATTTATTATTAAAGATTTGAAACATCCTGCAACAACGTTTTTTACAGATACCGTTTGGGAGCGTACCGATGAATTATACAATTTCAAAAGCATCAATCCTGATCTGCACGTATTAGTTACCATTGACGAAGGTTCGTACCAGGGTGGCACTAACGGTGGTTTTCATCCGATGGCCTGGTATCATGACTACGAAGGGGGTAGGGCGTTTTATACAGAGCTCGGTCACACAGAAGATTCTTATACCGAAGAAAAATATTTAAAGCATTTATTGGGTGGCATTGAATATGCTGTTGGAAAAAAATAATTGACTGTAATGTTTGCGTCGATTTTTGTTTGCAACGATTACTTCCTAATAAAATCATGCATGCAGAGAAAAATAAACAGGCACCACTAAAAACCAACAATGCTATTTGTTTCATCAGCGAGTTTGCCCGTTTTGACAACTAATGAAGGAACGTTGCTGTGTCGGCCAAACAGATAGTTAAACTGCTACGGCTTCCTTATTATACTTGCTTCTGTATTCAACAGGTGATAAACCGGTAATACGTTTGAATATGGTGCGGAAGGCTTTCACATCTGAATAACCAACTTCATACATGACTTCATTCACGTTTTTCCGCCCGGTTTCAAGATTCTTTTTTGCAGCTTCTATTTTTACACGCTGGATATATTCAGTAACTGTGTTAGAGGTTGCTTTTTTAAACCGGCGCTCCATATTTCTTCTACCCAATGCAAGCATGGATGCCAGTTGGTCAACCGTTATTTTTTCCGAGAAATTATTTTCAATAAACTCCTGCGCTTTTTTCACCGGTTCGTCCTCGTGAGTCTTTTGACCGCTGAACATTCTGAATGGCGACTGGCTGCTGCGGTCTATATCAATCATAAATCGTTTCGAAATAATTACGGCAACATCGCGGCCTGCATATTTTTCTATAATATACGCTAGGAGGTTTACAAAAGAGTAAGCCCCGCCGCTTGTATAAATTCCATCGTCTTCCGTCATTATTTTATCATCTACCAGGTTTACTTCAGGGAAGAATGTTTTAAAATCATTTGCCGCGATCCAATGCGTTGAACATTGTTTTCCATTCAATAGTCCGGTACCAGCGAGAAAGAAGGATGCAATGCAAAGTGTTGCGATCTCGGCGCCGCCTTTATATTGTTCCATGATCCACGGTACAAATTGTTTATTCAATTCCATTACCTGCTGCGGCGCTCCATGAATAGCCGGGATGATGATCAGGTCTGTTTTCTTTACATCGCGGATCAATACATCCGGGTTGATGGTGAATAATCCATTGCGCTGGCTGGTGTCTGTTGTTATTCCCACCAGCTGTACTTTAAATAAAGGAGGTTTACCCATTTCGGCACGCACCGTATTTACTTCATTAAAGATCTGGTGAGTGCCTTCAATATTAACAACGCTGGTGTGCCCGTGAGGAATAAGAATAGAAATGTGTTTCATATAGCTATCTGGTATTAATGTTCCTTTTCCGGAAATTTTCAGCAAATATAGGTTGTACGTTTGTCGCAATCAACACCTGAGATTGGCGCATTTACACCCCGTTATCCCGGACTCATGACACTAATTTCGTACCATAATTAAAACACTAATCCATGGAAAAATATAAAATAACGGAAGACATTAAAACCTTTGGTGTGCGGGTAAAGACATTTCCTACGGGTATTGGTGAGGCATTTGACAAGTTGAATAAAGAGTTGGAAAAAGGAGTGAATCGTGCCTGGTACGGCATAAGCTGGATGGACGATAAAGGCAATGTAATATACTATGCAAATTCAGCAGAACTATTTCCCGGTGAAGCTGATAAATACGAGTATGAAACGCTGGTTATCGAAAAAGGTGACTATTATTCTGAAGGGGTTAAAAACTGGCGTTCTAATCTCGAATGCATAAAGGATGTTTTTCATGATATGATGGAAAGTGGAAAAACAGACAGCAGGAAACCTTGTATAGAATGGTACAAATCTGATGACGAAATGCTTTGCCTTATCAAGGCGGTTTAAGATGATTCAGGAAATGAAAGAGACTGGACTATCGTTAACATTTTTTCAATTGAATCGATATGTTATTAAAAAGTAAGAATGCGATTATATATGGAGCCGGTGGTTCAATCGGGGGAGTGGTTGCCCGTGCTTTTGCCGGTGAGGGTGCCAACCTGTTTCTTGCCGGCCGAACACGTGGATCATTAGAAATTGTAGCGAATGAAATAATATCCGCCGGTGGCCGGGCTGAAGTAATGATCGTTGATGCGTTAAATGAAGAATCGGTCAATAAAAATATGAATGCCCTAATAGAAAAGGAAGGGTCAATTGATATTTCATTCAATGCAATAAACGTAGAAGATAAACAGGGTATTTCTCTTGCAGAAATGCAGCTCGATGATTTTTTCAGACCGATAAGCATTGCTATGCGGTCACAATTTATTACAACAAAAGCGGCATCAATACATATGCTGCGAAATGGTTCAGGTGTGATATTGTCTATTACGGCAACGCCTGCGGCAAAAGCCTATGCTTTAACGGGCGGCTTTGGCCCTACATGCAGCGCAATAGAAGGATTTTCAAGAAATCTTGCTGCGGAGCTTGGCCCAAAGGGAATCCGCGTTGTTTGCATACGCTCTGCAGGTTCACCGGATTCTGTTGTATTTCAAAAAATGCTGGCTAAAGAAAGACAATTAGCAAAGGATAATATTGACGATATAGCAAAGGACACCATGCTGAAACGATTGCCATTATTGAAGGAGATAGCAAACATAGCGGTATTTCTTGTGTCAGATAAGGCAAGCGGTATGACCGGAACTTCGGCTAACGTTACCTGTGGTACCACGATTGATTAAAACCTTGATTGTAAACTGTAAACATTAAAAAATTGATCAGACCGAATAATAAAGTATTTCACATTTACTCATGCTTTCAAACAACAATGAAAATGAAAGAAGTCATATTTACACAATACCACGATACAGCTGATCAGTTTGTAGAACTGCTTTCATCATTTAATCAGAAGGAAATAAATATAATACCTTATGAAGGTTGCTGGACAGCGGCGCAGGTCGGTGCCCACGTTATAAAATCGAATAAGTCGATCATACAGGCGATGAATATGGAAGCACATCCTGCAGAAAGAATGCCGGACGAACGAATACAGGAACTGAAGGATGTATTCCTGGATTTTGACACAAAATTAAATTCACCTGACTTCATCATGCCCGAGCCTGGTTTGTATAAAAAAGAAAACCTGCTGGCCGATCTCGAAGGATCTATTGACGAATTAAAAACTGTCAGCGGAAATGTAAGTTTATCAGGAACGATTGATCATGTTGCTTTCGGAGATATTACCAAACTTGAATTACTGCACTTTGTGGTCTATCATACCGGGCGCCACACCCACCAATTAAGAAAAATTTTACAACTGGTTAAAACCCGGTAATTTTTGCTTGAATAAAGATAATTTCGTGATCCGGTTAACATTAACCGGCGGATTTTTATTTGATTGGAATAATGTAAAGCAATGACAATTCATCGCAGTAAGAAGCAGAATTTTTTCCTGGTATTGATGCTCGGCATTTTGTATACCCTCACACCGATTTCTATTGATATGTACCTGCCGGCATTCCCGGAAATAGCCGGCGATTTTCAGACGCAGATCAGTAATGTTGCGCTATCCGTTTCAACATATTTCCTGGGATTTGCTATCGGGCAAATCATATATGGCCCGCTGTTAGACAGGTTTGGAAGAAAGAAACCAATGTATGTTGGTCTTACACTTTATATAATAGCCACAATTGGATGTGCCGCATGCGGCAATATTGGGGCATTACTCATTCTGCGGTTTATCCAGGCGGTTGGTGGTTGCGTAGCGGCCGTAGCGGCCATGGCAATGGTACGGGATTTTTTTCCTGTTGATGAAAGTGCGAAAATCATTTCCCTGCTGATATTGATACTTGGTGTGTCACCATTACTGGCGCCTACTATTGGTGGGTTCATTGTTACTGCATTAAACTGGAGATGGGTGTTTATATTACTGGCAATTATTGTTTTTATTGTTTTGATAGTCGTTGTATTCCTGTTGCCTGAAGGACATCAGCCTGACCCCACTATATCATTAAAACCCCGACCCATTATCAATGGATTTATAGAAATAGTTACCAAAAAGCAATTTATCATTTTTGCTTTGGCAGGTACATTTTCATTTGCTGGTCTTTTCGTTTACGTGGCAGGTTCGCCGGCGATATTTATGGATAGCTTTCACGTAAGCGCAAAAACGTATGGCGGCATCTTTGCGCTTTTATCAGTAGGTTTTATTACCTGCAGCCAGTTGAATCATTTGTTCACACGAAAATATTCGAGCGAAGTGATTTTGAAAACGACCGTAATAATCCAATCCATTGTGGCTGTAGTTTATTTTGCCGGTGTAATTAATGGCTGGTACGGTATAGTCGCGAATATTGTTTTTCTTTTTATACTTCTTGCGTGCTGCGGTCTTACATTCCCCAATGCCGCGGCAGTTGCATTAGCGCCATTTTCAAAAAATGCCGGCAGCGCATCTGCATTGCTTGGGTTTATTCAAATTGGAATAGGCGGATTGATCTCATCCGGTGTAGGAATGATGAATATAAAGGGAAGTCTGCCCACAGCCATGATCATGGCTTTTTCATCAATAACTGCATTAATTATTTTGCTGGCCGGCAAAGTGCGCATTACCGACGAAATGCGTGAAGAGATAAAGCTTGCGGGAAAAAGCGAGGTGATGTGAGTTGAAGGTTGAGGTTGTACGCCTGATCCTGGAACTCTTTTTCTGAGCTAATGACCTTTCCGTTGATTTGCATCTTCAGTCTTTAACTGTGATTACTATAAGGAAAAACTCATTTGCCGAAAAGTTGTCGCATTCCCACCCCCACAAAGTCGCAATCACAACCCATGCAACGAAAAGGTTTCATTTATTTTTACGGTGAAAGTTTTGAAATCTATGCGAAGGGATGTTTACCAGGGTATAGCGGATCCAACAAGGAGAGAGATTCTGAATATGATCTCGCGTCAATCGCTAAACGTTAATGCTGTTTCAGAAAATTTCAATGTCAGCCGCACCGCGGTATACAAGCATATTAAAATATTAACCGAGTGTGGCCTCATCGTTGTTAAACAAAAAGGGAGAGAGCGATACTGCGAGGCAAAATTGGAAAGATTAAGCGAGGTGTCAGGTTGGGTGGATCAATACAAGAAATTCTGGAACGACCGTTTGGATATTCTCGATAAATATTTGGTCGGTGTACAGGGTCAAAAACCAAAAAGAAGACCTGGAACGGGGAAAAGAAAACGTAAATAATAAATCAATCATTTTAATAAAAACAATTTGTTATGCCAGCAATCAATCCTTATTTGAATTTTCCGGGTAACACCGAAGATGCTTTTAATTTTTATAAGTCAGTGTTTGGCGGGGAGTTTCTTACACTGCAACGGTTTAAAGACACGCCGGATGCAGGCAATTTACCCGCCGGTGTGGAGAACCAGGTAATGCATGTAGCTCTCCCGATTGGAAAGAATAATATTCTGATGGGTACAGATGCACCTGAAAGCATGGGTTTCTCACTAACGGTGGGGACTAACCAATATATCTGCATCAGCCCCGATAGCAGGGAAGAAGCAACGAAGTTGTTTGACGGCTTGTCAGCAGGTGGTAAAGTAGAAATGGACCTGCAGGACATGTTTTGGGGCGCTTATTATGGATCGCTAACTGACAGGTTTGGAGTTAAATGGATGGTGAATTACAGTAAGCAATAGCGAATAGTGTCCCGACAGTAACCGGGAGTGAATTGTGTAATGGGTGCGTGTTATATTTTTTATCAAATTAAATACGATAATATTAAAACTTCTGAAAAATGAAACGAACGAAAATTTTATACTGGGTATTTACAGGATTGCTTTCGGCGTTTATGATTTTTAGTGCGATACCTGATATTATGGTTTCAAAAGATGCCGTTGATTTGATAAACGGGCATCTTGGTTATCCGAAGTATCTCATCCCTTTCCTGGGCGTAGCAAAATTACTTGCTGCACTCGTCATAATAATCCCCGGTATTCCGAGACTAAAGGAATGGGCTTATGCAGGACTTGTGTTTGACATGGGCGGCGCCACCTATTCATCCATTGCACTGCATGATCCCTTCTGGGGACCTCAAGGGGGATGGGCCTTTATGTTTCTTCCTTTTTTGGTGTTGGCGCTGTCATATATTTTTTATCATAAAAAATTAAAGGCGACAACAAAAACTGTTTAGTGATGGTAGAGGTTTTTAAAACGAATGTAAAAAAGGCGGGTGAAGCAAGGCGTGTGCTCAGCGAATTGCTTCACCATTTTCCAGATAAAAAAATAAATTTTGATTTGAAGGATTGTGATAAAGTATTACGCGTAGAAGGGGAGGACATTATTAACTGCCGTATAAAGGATATATTGTCCGAGAATGGATTTATGTGTGAAGAGCTTGAGTAACCCGAAGTTCACAACTGGTGAAAATGCACTGTTTTATATTCTTTGTTTGCCTATTGGAATTTATTTTTATTCGCGGGCTATTGTTCGCATTCATTTTTTTTCAAAGAAAACAGGCAAGTATTATTTTCCCCCTGTAAATGGGCATCTGCTGCCCGTATTGTAACAGGAATATCATATTCCGGCAATTGCCGGCTTCTTTCATTTATTTTTCTTTCCTTTGTCTGCCCGTTTTACACCGCGTACCTGTCGGAAGAACTGCATGAACAATAATGTTGATTAAATTAAAAATACCAAAGACCATTCTTTGGGTCGTCAATCTGTTCTTTATTTTCCTCCTGATCTTTACTTTGTTCAGGATGGCGACCTATTTTTCGTTTGTGCCGAAAGGATTTTCATTTACAGATATGTTGCCTTCTTTTTTGCTGGGTATGCTGTACGATTTACGCTGGATAGCTATTGTTCTTTCGCCTATAGTTCTTGTTAGTCTTATTCCCGGCTTGTCGCCTTTTTATTCAGAAAGAAATAAAAAATGGTGGACCTGGTACCTGGCTGTTATCACGTTTATAACGTTCTTTTTCTTTGCAGCAGACTTTGCGTGTTTTTCGTATAACCGCACAAGGATCGGCGCCAGTGCATTGAATTTTGTGGAAGATGCCAATATTTCCCTGACTATGCTTTGGCAAACCTATCCTATGTTCTGGTTATTGTTGGGACTTGTTGTAGCCGTTTTATTTTTCCGGCAGATGTACCGGCGCAGTCATTGGAGTGTGGTCACCCGGACAGACGGACTCGGTATACCGTATCGCCGCAAATGGTTCGTGCTCGCTGCCCTTTTATTGGTGTTTTTTGCATATGGCTCATCCTGGTCACCGCTTAAATCGTCCAGTGCATTTGTATTCAGGGATAGTTTTAAAACTTATCTCGCCTTGAATCCGTTACAGAATTTCTTTTCTACATTAAAATTCCGCAGGCCGCAATACAACGAAAACAAAGCCCGTGAATATTTTCCCGCTATGACGAAATGGATGCAATTGCCGGCCTATAGCGATTTCTCTTACCGCAGAGAAAGTTTTCCGTCCGGCAACGCGATTGAAAGTCATCCGAACATTGTTTTGGTATTGTGCGAATCGTTCAGCATGTATAAAAGCAGCATGAGCGGAAACCCGTTGAACACAACACCTTTCTTTAACGAACTAACGGAGAAGGGCATATTTTTTAACCGTTGCTTCACACCGCATTTTTCCACAGCACGCGGTCTTTTTGCTACCATTACCGGCATACCCGATGTTCAGCTATCCCGATTTTCAACCCGCAATCCACAGGCATTAAATCAGCGTACCATCATCAATGATTTTGAAAACTATAACAGGTTCTATTTTCTTGGTGGTGATCCGGAGTTTAATAATTTCAGCGGTTTACTGAAGAATATTAACAACCTGCAGATGTTTACCGGCGATAAATTCAAAACGCCGCCGATGAACGTATGGGGAGTTAGCGATAAAACGCTGTTTCTCGAAGCGAATAAAACATTTGCAAACCAATCAAAACCATTTTTTGCCATTATACAAACTGCCGATAATCACCGGCCGTTTATGATACCACCGGAAGATTCGGTGTTTCACCAGGTTGAAATGTCAACTGACTCGCTTCATCATTTCGGCTTTGAATCGGAAGCGGAACTTAACTCATTCCGGTATTCCGATTTTTGTTTTAAAACATTTATAGAAGCTGCGCAAAAAGAAAAATATTTTCACAACACTATTTTCGTTTTCATCGGCGATCATGGCGTATCGGGCAATGCAGAGGCGGTTTATCCTTCCGTGTGGACCGATCAGCGATTGACAGACGAACATGTGCCGCTGCTTTTTTACGGGCCTTTCCTGCTGGAACCACAACTGCACAATGAAGTGGTATCGCAAATAGATGTGTTGCCAACAATAGCAGGGCTTATTCATCAGCCTTTCGTTAATTCTACTTTGGGCAGAAATGTTCTTGATCCTGAACGAAAGAACAACTTTGCATTTGTTATTCATCACGATGAAGGAAGAATTGGTGTTATCACTGATTCATTTTACTATGAAAAGAATATTAATTTTCCCAACGAGCAATTATTTTCCTTACATGGCCAGCAGTTGTCATTTACAAAACATGAGCAGGATTCTGTGAAAGCCGAAATGTCTACACTTACCACAGGTTTCTATGAAACGTCGAAGTGGATGCTTATGAATAACAAATAACCCTGGTTACTTAAACTTGTTTCCCAGTTGTTTGCCGGGTATATTGTGATAATGAGTGCCTTGGGCGCTACACATCTTCTCTCAATCGATTGATTAAATTTTTATTTTAGCACAGAAATATACAATTACATTCTCCTTACAGAGCCATCTATTCAACATCAATGCTTATTTTTGCAGCTCAGGAAAAAACCATTATACTGTGGCATTGATCAAGAGCATATCGGGTATACGGGGTACCATCGGCGGCAAACCCGGAGACACACTTTCACCCCTTGATATTGTAAAGTTTTCGGCTGCTTTCGGTAAAATCATTCAACAAACATCTCCCGGAAGAAAATTAAAAATTGTAATCGGGCGCGACGGGCGCATCAGCGGTGAAATGGTACGGGATCTTGTCGTGAATACATTGGTTGCTTCGGGTATTGATGTGATTGATCTCGGGTTGTCTACGACGCCAACCGTTGAAGTAGCTGTAAAAATGGAAAATGCCGATGCCGGTATTATTCTTACAGCCAGTCACAATCCGCGTGAATGGAATGCGTTGAAATTATTAAATAAGGACGGTGAGTTTATATCTGCAGAAACCGGGGCGAAGGTTTTAAGTGAGGCAGCAAAAGAAGATTTTTCATTTGCACCGGTAGAAAAATTAGGCACGATTAAGCTTGACGATTCTTATCTTAAAAAACATATTGAAGCGGTACTCAACTATCCGCTTGTAGATAAAAAGGCGATCGCTGCTCGTAAATTTAAAATAGTAGTCGATGCGATTAATTCAACGGGCGCCATTTTCGTCCCTGCATTGCTGAATGTGTTAGGAGTGGAAGAGGTAATTGTGCTGAATAAAGAAGTGAATGGAAAATTTTCGCATAATCCTGAGCCGCTGCCGCAGCATCTTACTAATTTAAGCAGTGAAGTAGTGAAACACCGGGCCGACCTGGGTATTGCAGTTGATCCGGATGTGGATCGTTTATGTTTTGTGTGCGAGGATGGAACGATGTTCGGCGAAGAATATACATTGGTTGCTGTGGCGGACTATGTATTAAGCCGGAAGAAAGGCAATACTGTCAGCAATATGAGCAGCACAAAAGCATTGAAGGAACTTACTATAAAACACGGTGGCGAATATTATCCTTCATCGGTCGGAGAAGTGAATGTAGTTACTAAAATGAAGTCTGTAAATGCTGTGATTGGTGGTGAAGGAAACGGTGGTATTATTGTTCCGGATTTTCATTATGGCCGCGATGCATTGATAGGTATTGGTTTATTTTTGAGTCATCTTGCTCATTCCAATAAAAGCATAAAATCATTCCGCAGCCTGTTCCCGGATTATTTTATATCAAAGAATAAGATTGAACTGGAAAACGGGTTTGATATCAAATCGATTTTTGAAAACATCAAACAGAAGTATAAAAACAACCCGGTAAATACCGAAGATGGTTTGAAAATTGAATTCGACAACGACTGGGTGCATCTTCGTACATCCAACACAGAACCGATCATCCGCATTTATGCAGAAAGCGATTATGAATCAAAGGCAAATCATATTGCTATGCGGTTGATGCAGGATATAAGGGAGTTTATGTAGACGGAGGCTGTAGGCTTTAAGCTGTACGCCATATGCCATATGCCGCGGGCCTGTAAGTGCGGCAGTATTAATAATTATTCCCCGATCACTTATCTTTGCGGATTATTTAAATTCAGAGCTGGTACTGTTTTACGTTTTAAACATAAGCTTACAGCCTGCAACTAATAGCTCCTGAGCCGCTATGAACAGAATCTACTTCGACAACGCCGCCACAACATCGCTTGATAAAGAAGTACTGGATGCAATGCTTCCATACATGACTACTCATTTCGGCAACCCGTCTTCTATTTATTCTTACGGAAGAGAAACGAGATTGGCCATTGAATCAGCACGGAAGACAGTTGCCAGGCTACTCAATGCGCATCCGGGTGAAATATTTTTTACCAGCGGCGGTACTGAAAGCAACAACACGGCTGTTCTTTCTGCAATAAGAGATTTGGGTTGCAGGCACATAATCAGTTCTGCAATAGAACATCATGCCGTACTTCATACAGTTGAGCATTATGATCACATTGACGAAGTGACCAGCAGCTTTGTAAAATTATTACCAAACGGGCATGTTGATCTGAACGACCTGGAAGAACAACTCGCATCATATGAAGAAAGATGCCTGGTTAGCCTGATGCATGCCAATAATGAAATCGGGAATTTATTACCAATAAAAGCGGTAGGTGAACTATGCAATAAGTATAATGCCATCTTTCATTCCGATTGTGTGCAGACCGTTGGTCATTATCCCATAGATCTGCGCAGGATACCCGTTCACATGATTTCAGCTTCCGGGCATAAATTTCATGGACCAAAAGGAACAGGCATCATTTATATAAACGACAATATAAAGGTCAAACCATTCATTTTTGGCGGAGCACAGGAACGGAATATGCGGGCCGGTACGGAAAATCTGTATGGTATTGTCGGCTTTGCGAAAGCGTTAGAACTGGCGATGGCTAATTATGAAAAAGACAGTGCTTACGTTCAATCGCTTAAATCATATATGATTGAATCACTTCGTAAAAATATAAGTGACGTTTGTTTCAACGGCGATTACGAAGGCAGCAGCCTGTACACTGTGTTGAGCGTAGCATTTCCAAAAACGGAAAAATCGGAAATGATTCTTTTTAACCTAGATATCAACAACATTTGTGTATCGGGTGGCAGCGCCTGCAGCAGCGGTACAGATATCGGTTCACATGTTATCCGTGCTATAGATAATAATCCCGGTAAAGTAACCGTTCGCTTTTCATTCAGCAAACACAATACAAAGGAAGAAGTAGATAAGGTGGTGGAAACGCTGAAGACGGTGTTGTAGTGAATGGTGAATAGGCAATAGGCAATACACAGGGATTTTAAAAATAAAGTTTTTTCGGCATTGAGCCACGCATTCACAATTCACTATTCACAATTCACTCTGGTACACTCTTACATAATCAACCAGCATTTTCTGCGGCCATATCTTTTCATCAACTCCCTTTTGCCCGCCCCAATCGCCACCGACAGCAACATTTAAAAGCAGGTGGAATTTGTTATCAAAAGGCCAGGCATCATAACCGGAATGCTCATTTGCAAAACTGAAAAATACTTTCTTATCCACAGAAATTTTTACGGAGTCTTTATTCCATTCCAGTCCATATACATGAAATTTCTCCGAACAATCCGGTACTTGTATGGTATCTGTTTTCTGTGTATGAATAACGTGATAATATTTTTTGCAATGAATAGAACCATGAATAAATCCCTGGTGAAAACCGACATGTTCCATAATGTCTATTTCTCCATCATCCGGCCAGTTTAAAGGCTCTGTAGAACCGAGCATCCAGATAGCGGGCCATGTGCCTCGTCCCTTCGGCAGCTTCGCTTTGACTTCAATCTTCCCATATTGCCAGTCACCTTTGCCTTTGGTAATCAACCGCGCGGATGTATAATTCATTCCTTCATAATCTTCTTTTCTTGCTTCAATGATCAACAGTCCATTTTCCACCCTTGCATTTTCTTTCCGTTTGCTCGTATAGTATTCCAGTTCATGATTGCCCCAGCCATGTCCGCCCACATCATAATTCCATTTTGATGAATCAGGTAAACCTTTATAATTGAATTCATCGGACCAGGCCAATTTCCATTTTTTATTTTGTTGACTGAATCCGTAAAGTGAAATGAAACATACAAGCAAAAGCAACCCTTTTTTTTGCATAGCTGGAGATATTTTGAGCAAGGAAGTTACAGAATCTAATGGTATAGAAGGCGTTTACAATTCGGGTTCTTAACGGTATACGAGGCAATTGCATCATCGGAACGATAAAGGAGCATCACCGCTCCATAACAGAATTTTTTTGCTTCTTTCAAATAAGCCACTATTTTTGCGCCACATTATGAAACAGAACACACATACACATCATCATACTTGCCGCTGAGGTAGGCCGGTGATGTTTATGTTCGCGATAAAAACATTTTGGGCTTACAATAAGTAAGCCCATTTTTATTTTGTACCCCGCTGTCCCGATAGCTGTCGGGATGCTGCTCTGAGACTTCCGTTGCGTCACACTCTTCAACGGTTTGTCCTTTATTCAACATCGAGTGTACTAAAGTTGCAAAATGAACAAGTTGAGAATAGCTATCCAGAAATCGGGTAGGCTTTACGATGATTCGGTAAAACTGTTAAGCGAATGTGGTATTGACCTTCGCAATGTAAAAGACAGGCTGCGTACCGAATCTGATAATTTTCCGCTGGAAGTATTCTTTCTTCGCGATGACGACATCCCGCAATATGTTGAAGATGGTGTGGCCGATGTGGGCATCGTCGGTGAAAATGTTTTGTTTGAGAAAAACAAACATATCGAAGTAGTGGAAGAATTGGGTTTTGGCAAATGCCGTCTTGCTATCGCCGTACCACGTAACCAGCATTATGAAGGCATCACTGCTTTGCAGGGTAAGCGCATTGCAACGAGCTACCCGTTTTTAGTAACTAGCTATTTAAAACAATACAATATTGAAGCGGACATACATGAAATCAGCGGCTCCGTTGAAATAGCGCCGGGTATTGGCCTTGCCGATGTTGTAGCCGATCTGGTGAGCAGCGGGTCTACTTTATTTATGAATGGCTTGAAAGAAGTGGAAACAATTCTTCAATCGCAGGCTGTATTGGTAAAGAGCAGGCAGTTGAAGGAAGACCAGCTTGTCTTATTGGGTAAACTATTGTTTCGCATACGCGCAGTAAAAAAAGCAAAACGCAATAAGTATGTGTTGATGAATGCGCCCAATGATCAGCTCGATAAAATCATCAGTCTGCTGCCTGGAATGAAGAGCCCATCGGTTTTGCCATTGGCAGAAAGCGGGTGGAGCAGTGTACATAGCGTATTAAGTGAAGATGAATTTTGGGACAGAATAGAGCAATTAAAAGCGGCGGGGGCGCAGGGGATATTGGTGGTTCCGATAGAAAAGATGATAATATAGCGCTAATAAACGCGAATGGAAACAATGGATTCTGATAGCAGAAATAAACTAATTTAAATGGAGCTGATTAAATACCCGGAGAAAAATGAATGGAGAGATCTGTTGAGAAGACCTTCTATCGATTCTTTGTCGCTGGAAAAGAAAGTGAGAAAGATATTGGAGAATGTTAAAGAAAAAGGAGATAAGGCTGTAAGGAAATATTCAAAGGAATTTGACGGAATAAAGTTGAAGAAACTGCAGGTAAGTGATAAAGAAATTAAGGAGGCAGATAAGTTGGTAGCTGATGAATTAAAGCAGGCGATACGTACAGCAAAGAGCAACATAGAAAAATTTCATTCAACGCAATTGCATGAGGAAGATATTGTTGAGACAATGCCGGGTGTTAAATGTTGGCGGAAGAATATAGCGATTGAAAAAGTCGGTTTATACATTCCGGGTGGAACGGCGCCTTTGTTTTCGACCATATTAATGCTTGGTGTTCCTGCAAAGATTGCTGGTTGCAAAGAAATTGTTCTGTGTACACCGCCGGGCAAAGATGGTGCATTGCATCCTGCAATTTTATTTGCAGCATCGCTGGTTGGTGTGACAAAAATTTTCAAAGTGGGTGGTGTGCAGGCAATCGGTGCGATGGCTTTTGGAACAGAAACGATACCTGCGGTGTATAAAATTTTTGGCCCGGGCAATCAATATGTAACCTGTGCAAAACAACTGGTACAGCAATATGGTATTGCTATTGATATGCCTGCCGGTCCCAGTGAAGTTGCCGTATATGCAGATGAAACAGCAGATCCCCGCTTTGTTGCCGCTGACTTATTATCACAGGCAGAACACGGTGTGGATTCGCAGGTATTGTTAGTTGTTAATAAAGAATCATTGGTGGAAACCATAAAAGGTCAACTTGTAACACAGCTTGATAAACTACCAAGAAAAGAACTTGCTGAAAAGGCACTCGATAACAGTAAAATAATGTTAGTGAATAATGATGAAGAAGCTATTGAATTACTAAATGAATATGCGCCGGAACATCTGATCTTATCCTGTGCACATGCTGATGAACTGGCGGATAAGGTGATTAATGCCGGCTCAGTGTTTATTGGCAATTTTTCGCCGGAGAGTGCGGGCGATTATGCGAGTGGTACAAACCATACTTTGCCTACAAATGGTTTTGCAAAAGCGTACAGTGGTGTAAGTGTAGATAGCTTTGTGAAAAAGATCACTTTTCAAAAGCTGAATGAAGAAGGTTTGAATAGTATAGGAAGCAGCGTAGTGGCAATGGCGGAAGCTGAAGGATTGAAGGCGCACGCCGAAGCTGTTAAATTGAGATTGTTGCGATAAAAAAAATACGTAGGCTTAAGTCTTATAAGGATTCAACAATTGCCCGGCCTTAAGGCCAGGCTAAATAAGATATAATGTTGAAGGCTTGAGCCCGATAGAATTCTAAACAGTTATCATAAGAAATGAGTTTTGATTTAAATAGCCTGGTTAGAGAAAATATAAAACGCTTAATTCCATATTCATCGGCGAGAGATGAATTTAAAGGAGAAGCAAATGTATTCCTCGACGCGAATGAAAACAGTCTGGGTTCTCCACTAACGAAATGGTATAACCGCTATCCGGATCCTTTGCAGATGAAAGTAAAAGAAAAGTTGTCGTCAATTAAAGGAGTTCCTGTTAAAAATACTTTTCTGGGCAATGGCAGTGATGAATGTATTGATGTGTTGATCCGCGGCTTTTGTGAACCGGGTATTGATAATATTTTGATTTGTCCACCGACCTATGGCATGTACCAGGTTAGTGCTGATATCAATAATGTATTGGTTAAAAAAGCAAACCTTACTCCTGATTTCCAGCTCGATCTCGAAAAAATTGAACAGGCGATAGACGGGAATACCAAAATGATTTTTTTGTGTTCACCAAATAATCCAACAGGAAATTCAATCCGGCGCGAAGATGTGGAAGTATTGCTGAATAATTTTTTTGGTATAGTTGTAATTGATGAAGCCTACATCAATTTTTCAAGACATAAATCATTTTCACTTGTATTGGATGAATATCCGAACCTTGTGGTGATGCAGACATTATCTAAAGCATGGGGATTGGCTGCTTTGCGTGTGGGTATTGCTTTTGCATCAGCGGAGATCATCCACATAATGAACAAAATAAAACCGCCTTATAATATTAACCAGGCATCGCAGGAACTGGTGTTGAAGGCGCTGGATGCAGTAGACGAAGTCAATGAAATGATACGCATTTTGGTTGAAGAGAGAGAAAGCCTGGAATCAAATCTTTTGCAATTGCCGATGGTGAAAAAAATATATCCTACGGATGCAAATTTTATCCTGGTAAAAGTGAATGATGCAAAAGGCACTTATAACTATCTTTTATCTAAAGGTATTGTTGTTCGTGACAGGAGTAAGGTGGAATTGTGCGAAGGATGTTTGCGTGTTACGGTTGGCACGCCGGAGGAAAATAACCAATTACTTAACGCGCTGAAAGAATACAGATAAAATAACTTTGTTGCATGGAAACAACTGCTGGAAAACGGATACTGTTTATTGACCGTGATGGTACATTAATTAAAGAAGCGCCACCTACTTACCAGGTGGATGCATGGGAAAAACTTGAGTTTTACCCGGAAGTATTTAAGTACATGACCAAAATTGCAGAGGAATTGGATTATGTATTGGTGATGGTTACCAACCAGGATGGCCTTGGTACGGCAGGTTTTCCTGAAGAAACATTCTGGCCCATTCATCGTCACGTCGTAAAGAGTTTTGAGAATGAAGATGTAAGTTTTCATGCGGTGCATATTGATCGGAGTTTTCCGGAGGAGAACTCTCCGAGCAGGAAACCGGGAGTTGGTATGCTGACGGAATATTTAAATACAACGGCGTACGATATTCCTAATTCTTATGTGATCGGCGATCGTATTACCGATGTACAATTGGCAAAGAATCTTGGGTGTAAGGCGATCTGGTTGAACATTCATCCCGAACTGGGGGCAGCGGAAATAAAGGATAGCAGTAGAGAATTGGAAAAGTCAATCGTATTGGAAACGCATAGCTGGGAAAAGATTTATGATTTTTTGAAATCGGGTTTACGAAAGGTGACGCATGACCGCAATACGAATGAAACTAAAATTCACATTGAATTGAATGTGGACGGAAATGGGAAAGCGGATATTTCTACAGGTCTCGGTTTTTTTGATCATATGCTCGATCAGATAGCAAGGCATGGGAAAATTGATTTGACCGTGCATACCAAAGGAGATTTACATATAGATGAACACCACACGATAGAAGATACGGGAATAGCATTAGGCGAGGCTTTTGCAAAAGCACTGGCAGATAAACGTGGGATGGAGCGTTACGGCTTTGCCTTGCCTATGGATGAAGCCGATGCGAAAGTGTTGATCGATTTTGGTGGCCGCAACTGGATTGTTTGGAATGCTGAATTTACAAGAGAAAAAATAGGCGAAATGCCAACGGAAATGTTCTTTCATTTTTTCAAATCATTTTCCGATGCGGCAAAGTGCAACCTGAATATTGAATGTCATGGAGACAATGAACATCATAAAATAGAGGCGATATTCAAAGCGTTTGCAAAAGCGATTCGGATGGCCGTAAAAAGAGATCCGATCAGTAATTACCTGCCGTCTACAAAGGGTGTATTGTAAGTTTTAGTAAAATAATTTTATAAAGGCAGTATAAAGACTGCCTTTTTTTCTCTATAAAACTGAGTGAATTCAAATAATAAACAATTGCATGACCCGCATTACCGAGCAACCTTCTAAATACCGGCATCTGGAGAAGATGTCTGTGGAAGAGCTGACTGCCAACATAAATAATGAAGATAAAATAGTAGCGGTTGCTATTGAAAAAGCGCTGCCGTCACTTAATAAATTGATACAAGCGATTGTTGAAAAACTGAAAAAAGGCGGCAGAATGTTTTATGTCGGTGCCGGAAGCGGTGGACGTTTATCTGTACTTGATGCAATTGAATTGCCTACAACCTATGGCATTGAAAGAGGAATTGTAAATGTCATACTTGCCGGGGGCATACCCAGGTTGGCAGAGGCGAGAGAAGAGATGGAAGACAATGTAATGGAAGGATGGGAAGAACTGAAGAAAGCAAATGTTTCTGAAAAAGATATAGTGATCGGTATAACAGCCAGCGGTACTACACCATTTGTTGTCGGCGCATTAAAAGAAAGCAGGAAAAATAAGATAACAACGGGTTGTATTGTCAGTAATCCGGATTCTCCTGCAGCTGCACAGGCAGATTTTCCTGTAGAAGTAATTACGGGTCCCGAATTTGTTACAGGAAGTACGAGAATGAAATGCGGAACAGCTCAAAAGATGATCTTTGATATGATCAGTACGACAACTATGATACAGTTAGGCAGAGTGCAGGATAATAAAATGGTGAATGTTATGCTGATCAACGATAAAATAACCGACCGCGCTGTGAAGATATTGATGGAACAGGCGAATATTACAGATTATAACGAGGCAAAAGCAATATTGCTTGAATACGGCAGTGTAAAAAAGGCAATTGATTATTTACAGGAAAACAGGCTCTAACCTTATATCATGTCAGATATCGCATTGCAGGCAAAAACAAATAATAAATTATCAAACCCCATTATCATTATCGGGGTTTTGTTTTTTGTATTTGGATTTGTGACATGGCTCGGCTCTGTATTAATACCCTATCTGAAAATTGTTTGTGAGTTAAATGATACGGAGCCTTATTTCGTTGCCTTCTCGTTTTATATATCCTATGCCGTGATGGCCATACCATCGGCAATTGTATTGAAGAAGACAGGTTTTAAAAACGGAATGGCGTTGGGACTTTTTATTATGGCGATAGGAACATTGCTGTTTGTTCCAGCTGCTAAATTGAGATTATATGGACTATTTCTTACCGGTTTATATATACAGGGTACAGGACTGGCTATTTTACAGACAGCATCCAATCCGTATGTCACTATATTGGGACCAAGGGAAAGCGCGGCGAAGCGAATCAGCATAATGGGTGTGTGCAATGGTATCGCATCTTCCCTATCACCGTTAATACTGGGGGCTGCAATTTTAAGTGGTGCTGATGATATAAAGAATAAACTTGCTCATGTAAGTATCAACGAGAAAAATATTCTTTTAAAAGAACTCGCCTCGCGGATTGAATGGCCTTATTTATTGATGATGGCAGGATTGCTTATTTTATCATTGCTGGTAAAATTTTCAGGATTGCCCGAGGCGCAGGAAGAAGAGGAAACTTATAATTCTCCGGTTCATTCAAAGAAAAGTATTTTGCAATTTCCTCATTTGCTGATCGGCGTATTTACACTGTTTCTTTATGTCGGCGTTGAAGTGATCGCCGGCGACACAATTATAAGTTACGGATCGCACCAGGGTATTTCTTTTTCTGTAGCTAAATATTTTTCAAGTGCTACGCAAATCAATATGCTGATCGGTTATATCATCGGTATTATCTGTATTCCAAAATTTATTTCCCAGGAAAAGGCATTGAAAATGTCGGCGATAACCGGAATTGTTTTTGCATTGATAGCCATTTTTACAAACGGTTATACTTCCGTTGTTTTTGTTTCGCTGATGGGCCTTGCAAATTCATTGATGTGGCCTTCCATCTGGCCATTGGCGCTGGAAGGATTGGGAAAGTTTACAAAGATTGGGTCATCGTTATTGATCATGGCGATTGGTGGCGGAGCTATATTACCAATCCTTTATGGCAAATTTGCCGGTAAGATTAATCCCCAACAGGCATACTGGATCGTGATTCCTTGTTATCTCGCGGTGCTATTTTATGCGGTGAAAGGACATAAAATAAGAAGATAGGCTCATTCGTTTTTTTGAATTGACAGCTATAAAGTCTTTATCTCTTACGCGGTTTTCTCTTTACATTCCGGGCCTTATATTAATTACACCGTTTCTGGTTCGGACTTCCGAACTTTTTCTCTTTGTGTCCTTTGTGTCTTCGCGGGAAATCTATTGTTTGTAAACAACTCCGTCTTTCATCACCAGCTTTATCTTCCTTATGTTTTTTATATCCGATGATGGATCACCTTCTACCGCAATAATATCTGCCAATAACCCTTTTTTGATTCTTCCGATTTGATTGGCGTAACCAAATACATCAGCGTTTACAGATGTAGCCGATCTTAAAACATCCAACACAGGCATTCCATATTCGTTCATCAGTTCCATTTCCCTGGCATTATCGCCGTGGGCAAATACACCAACGTCGCCTCCCATGCAGATGGTAACACCGGATTGTAAAGCAAGCTTGAAACTTTTTTTATGTGCTGCTATGCGATCGGTATCAGGATCGATTCCTTTACGCCAGCCTTTGTATTGCTGCGTTGCTTCTGTTGCCGCAAGGGTAGGACACAGCGCAATATTTTTTTGCTTCATTAATTTAAATACCTCTTCTGTTCCGTTATCACCATGTTCAATAGTGGTAACACCCGCATTAATTGATCGCATCATTCCTTCGGCCGTGGAAGAATGAACTACTACTTTCCTGTTGCCTTCATTGGCGATTTTTACGGCAACAGCAATTTCTTCTGATGTAAAGGTCGGTGCTGCTTCACCGTCACGACCCCAGCGATAGTCTGCGTATATTTTGATTACGTCTGCTCCTTTGCTGATTTGCATTCTCACTTCTTTTGCCATTTCATCGGCGTTTGCTACTTCGGCTGCTCCTTTGGGATAGTCTACATCAGCGCTTTCCGATTTCACACCGTACGACCCGGTTGCAACGATGGCTCTTGTCGCCACAATCATTCTCGGTCCCGGTATCACTCCTTTTTCAATCGTTTTCTTTAATCCTGCATCATCATACATAGCGCCTTCCGTACCAAGGTCACGAACCGTAGTAAAGCCGGCGAATAAAGTTGCTTTTGCATGATTAACCGCTCTGGCTGTTCTTTCCGCCCTTGACTCTTTGAGTACCTGGTCGTCCCATTCTGTTTCATTGTAAGGATGAAGAAATAAATGTGAATGACCTTCGATCAATCCCGGCAATAATGTGCATCCTTTAAGTTCCAACACTTTTGTATCGGCCGGTAATTTGAAACGCATTTCACCAGCTGCTTCAATGATATTATTTTTTACAAGTACTATCCAGTTTGTTTGCATTTTTTCTCCATCGAAAACGCGATCGGGCTTTAATAAAATATAGTTGTCTTTGGTTTGCGAATAAGCCAGCGATGAAAGGAAAAGGAATAGTATGAAGGACAATTTGTGATAGGGTGAATAGCGGACAGAACGTAAAAGGTAGCCCACGATTTTACCGGGATTAAGATGACACAACTGAAGCATAATGATAGCAAGGTAGTTGGGTAAATAATTAAAATAGTTTTTTTAAACCCTCAAAAAGATCTTCTTTTTATACAGGAAATAACACAGCAGCCATTCTAATGTAAAAATACACAACGATGTTATGATCAGCATCAGCATATGCGGCGTGTTGATCATTTTCATCAATCCGTTTGTTACCGCGCTGACATATTCATTAAACCACCGCGAACCTACAATTTCAAAGAATAAATAAATGAATATCGAGTTCATGCCAACGATAGTAAAGAATTTCAAATTCTTCCGATGATCTTTTATGTCAATCCACCAGTAAATAGCTGCAAGAAATAGCAATACCCAACCCAGTGAAGCCAGCGTGAATGAGGTGGTGGCAATTCGTTTAATGATCGGCGTGATACCGGCCCAATCCAGGCCAAATCCAAGTATCAGGCAAATTGCTGACCACATCAACAGCTTTTTTATCTTACCTGTTCCGGATAATAATAATTTCCCGGCGAGAGCACCGGCAATCGTATGTACAGCAGTCGGAATGCAATTGATGGCTACCCAGCCGCCATCGTTGATGATGTTCATTATTTTCAAATCAACATAGTTGCCAAAGTTATGCTGATCAACAAATGGCTGATCGAAGCCCGGCACATTGGTGTAACGATATAGTATTTCCGTTAACAATAGTAACCCAACACAAACTGCTATCTGTGCTTTTGTTGACCATTGAAAAATAAGAAACGCAACTAATGTTGTAAATGATAGTTGTGTAAGTACATCCCACAATTCAAATGAAAGGCCATGTGGACGCACTGCATAATCGAGCACACCCCAGAAAAAAAGCCAGAAGCATCGTTTCAGAATTTTGCGGAAACGTTGGTTCCATGTCATGCCCTGTTGTACCTGCTTGTGCAATGAATAGGCCATCGCTGTTCCGGCCATAAACATGAAGGATGGTTGAACAAGGTCCCAAAACCGGAGGCCATTCCAGGGATGATGTGTGAATTGAACAAAGAAGCCGTGAAGAAAAGATCCATCGGATGCTTCGAGCAGATGTTCGTATAAGCCGGTGCTTTCCATAGCCAAAAGAACCATAATTAAGCCGCGCATAAAATCGAGTGAAAGCAATCGTTGATAGGTAACCGGAGCAGTGTTATCGGTGGTCATGTAAAAGATTTGGTAAAAAAATAGCGATAAAATTGGTAATAATCAAAAAACCTTTCATATTTGCAGTGCAATGAAAAAATTTAAACTAAATCAACAATGGTGGTGGCATACAAACTCTTCCGGGGTGCTGTAAGTCATTACTATGATTAGTTAATAACCATATTAAAAGCCCCCTGATAAATTCGGGGGGTTTTTTCTTTAACGGGATATATGAAGAAAATAGAATTAAAAACAAGTTGCAAACGTTTGCTTGCGGATGTTTTTACGCCGGTGGGCATATACCTGCGGTTGCGTGATCGTTTCCGCGACACTATCCTGTTGGAAAGTACCGACAATCATGCTGCGGAGAACAGTTATTCGTTTATCTGTATCAATGCAATTGCGGGAATGGAAATTACGTCTACCAAAAGCATTGAATTCAAACTGCCGGGACAGAAACCGGAGCGGGAAGAAATAAAAGACGTGACGAAAGTACCTGAGTTACTGTGGGATTTTATGAAGCGTTTTGACAACAGGAAAGGGGACAGCAAGGAGACTGCTTTTGCGCAGGCGCTGTTTGGTTATACAACATATGATGCAATACAGTTTTTTGAAACGATACACCTTACCCCCAGTCCTTCTTCTTCAGGAGAGCGGAGCTCGATTCCCCTGATGCGATACCGGTTGTACCAGTACGTTATTGCTTTCAATCATTTTAAAGACGAATTGTTTATTTGTGAAAACCAGGTGGCTGGTTTGGAAAGTGAAGTTGCTGTCGTAGAATCATTGATACGGAGTAAAGATGTGCCGGTCTATCCATTTAAAATATCGGGTGAAGAAGTTTCCAATATGACCGATAATGATTACAAAGAAATGGTGAAGAAAGGTATTCAGAATTGCTACCGGGGGGATGTGTTCCAAATTGTATTGAGCAGGAAATTCGAGAAGAAATTTACAGGCGATGAATTTAACGTGTACCGTGCTTTACGCAGTGTGAATCCATCACCTTATTTGTTTTTTTATGATTATGGTGATTATAAACTGATGGGTTCATCACCCGAATCGCAGTTGCTGATACAAAAAGGTAAAGCAATTGTACATCCCATTGCCGGTACTTTTAAACGCACCGGTGATGACGCCATTGATGAACTGGAAACGGAACGGTTATTAAAAGATGCAAAAGAAAATGCAGAGCATGTGATGCTGGTTGACCTCGCCCGTAATGACTTAAGCCGTGTGTGCGATGACGTGAGAGTGGCGCATTACCGTGAAGTGCAGTATTACTCGCACGTGATACACCTGGTAAGTGAAGTGGCAGGTAAGGTTCGTGAGAATAGTAATCCCTTTGAGTTATTGGCAAAAACATTTCCCGCCGGAACACTCAGCGGTGCTCCAAAATTCAAAGCGATGGAGCTGATCGATAAATATGAGCCAACAGACAGAAGCTATTATGGTGGTGCGATCGGGTTTATGGGTTTTGATGGCAGTTGTGTCCATGCCATTATGATCCGTACGTTTTTAAGCAGGAACAATACACTGACTTACCAGGCGGGTGCGGGGATTGTGGCAGCCAGTAATCCCGAAAGTGAATTGCAGGAAGTGAATAATAAATTGGGAGCGTTGAAGAGAGCGATTGAGTTTGCGGAGAGTATTAGTTAACAGGTTAATTAGTTGGTCGGTTGACAAGGAGTCCTTGTTAACGTCTCAACCAGTTAACATATCAAGCGGTTAAAATGAAGATTCTTGTATTTGATAATTATGATTCGTTTACGTATAATCTTGTGCATCTTGTTGAAAAAATATTGCATCAGAAAGTAGATGTATATCGTAATGATGAAATAGCATTGGAAAAGGTAAAAGATTATGATAAGATTATTTTATCACCGGGACCGGGTATTCCTGTAGAGGCTGGATTATTATTGCCATTGATAAAAGAATATGCTTCGTCAAAACCGATACTCGGTGTTTGCCTTGGCCATCAGGCCATCGGGGAAGCGTTTGGTGGAAAGCTGGTGAATTTGAGTACGGTGTATCATGGCGTTGCGACAGAGATACAAGTCGGAAGTCAGAAGTCGGGAGTGCGGAGTGAATTGTTCAAGGGACTACCTGATAAGATTGAAGTAGGACGTTATCATAGTTGGGTGGTGAGTGATGAAAATTTTCCGGAGGAGCTGGAGATCACTGTTAGAGATGAGAATAATTATATAATGGGATTGCAGCATAAAAAGTTTGATGTACAAGGTGTACAGTTTCATCCGGAGAGTGTATTGACCC
>Ga0207645_10000623_pt1 | contig 29375 bp, 23 predicted proteins | sample KBSM53metaG_FD_184331 | JGI IMG/M metagenome (GOLD analysis project Ga0207645, IMG submission 184331) | Miscanthus rhizosphere microbial communities from Kellogg Biological Station, Michigan, USA - KBS M5-3 metaG (SPAdes) (version 2) | ecosystem: Host-associated > Plants > Roots > Rhizosphere >...
TAGCTTCGCTCCGTTCAGCCGGAGCGAATTGCCGATCACCGTCACCGAACTCAGTGACATGGCCGCTCCCGCGATGATCGGGGAGAGCAGGATGTTGAACCACGGGTAGAGCACGCCGGCTGCGATCGGCACGCCGGCCGCATTGAAGACAAAGGCAAAGAACAGGTTTTGGCGGATGTTGCGCATCACGGCACGGCTGAGACGGCGGGCGCGAAGGATACCGCGAAGGTCACCTTTGACCAAGGTGACGGCTGCGCTTTCCATTGCCACATCGGTGCCGGTGCCCATCGCGATGCCTACGTCCGCAGCGGCGAGCGCCGGTGCGTCGTTGATGCCGTCGCCAGCCATCGCCACCCGCCGGCCTTCGCTCTTCAGCGCTTCCACCTTGGCTTGCTTCTGCTCCGGCAAGACCTCGGCGATAACTTCATCGATTCCGCCAACCTGCCGGGCAACCGCATCGGCGGTGTGTTGATTGTCGCCAGTCATCATCACGACCCGGATACCTTCCTCATGGAGTGCGGATATCGCGGCGGTGGCCGTATCCTTCACCGGGTCCGCAACCGCGAGGAGGCCAGCGAGACGGCCATCGATCGCCACATACATAACGCCTTCGCCGCGCGAACGATGGTCATTTGCGCGCGCTTCGAGGATTTCCGGATCGACGCCGACGTCGGCCAGCAGCGCCGTGTTGCCGAGTGCAATTCTACGCCCATCGACCGTCCCGGTGACGCCCTTCCCGGTGTCCGATTCGAACGCGCTGCTCGCCGGCACCTCAAGACCGCGCTCAGCCGCGCCCTCGACAATGGCGGCCGCCAGCGGATGCTCGCTGCCGCGCTCGAGCGCCGCCGCCAAGCGGAGGACTTCGCCTTCTTCGACGTCACCCGCAGAAGTTACGGCGACAAGCTTCGGGCGGCCCACGGTCAGCGTGCCGGTCTTGTCGATCACCAGCGTGTCGATCTTCTCCATCAGCTCGAGCGCTTCGGCGTTCTTGACCAGAACCCCCGCGCTCGCCCCGCGACCGGTGCCGACCATGATCGACATCGGCGTCGCGAGTCCGAGCGCGCAGGGGCAGGCGATGATCAGGACGGCGATTGCATTGACGATCGCGTGGCCGAGCGGCGGCGGCGGGCCGAGCAGGCTCCACGCCGCAAAGGCAAGCAGTGACACCGCGACTACGCTTGGCACGAACCATCCCGATACCTGGTCGGCGAGCTTCTGGATCGGGGCGCGAGAACGTTGCGCGGCGGCGACCATGCGGACGATCTGCGACAGCATCGTGTCCCGGCCGACGCGATCCGCACGCATCAACATCGAGCCCGTGCCATTGACCGTCGCGCCAGTGACCTTCTCGCCCGGCAGCTTCTCAACCGGCACGGGTTCACCGGTGATCATCGATTCATCGACCGAGCTATGCCCTTCGACGATGATGCCGTCCGTCGGGACTTTCTCGCCCGGCCGGATACGCAGCAGGTCGCCGACGTGGACGTCGCTCAAGGGTATGTCCTCTTCGATGCCGTCCCGCACCCGCCGCGCGGTCTTCGGCGCGAGGCCAAGCAAAGCGCGGATCGCCTTTCCGGTCGCGGCGCGTGCCCGCAACTCGAGAACCTGCCCCAGGAGCACGAGAGTCGTGATGACCGCAGCAGCCTCGAAATAGACGGGAACGAAGCCGCCCATCGTGCGGAGCGAATCCGGGAACGCTGCTGGAAGCAAGGTCGAGACCAAGCTGTACCCGTAAGCTATGCCAACCCCGAGCCCAATCAGCGTGAACATGTTGAGGTTGCGAGTCTTGAGGGAGGCCCACAGCCGTTCGAAGAACGGCCACGCACCCCACAGGACGACTGGCGTCGCGAACAACAACTGAAGCCACATCGAAGTCCGCATGGGCAGCAGTTCGACCCCCAGAAGTTCTGTCGAAACCACCAGCGCCACGACCGGAAGCGTGAGTGCCGCGCTAATCCAGAAGCGCCGGCTCATATCGGTCAATTCGGGATTGCTGGCGTCATCAATGGAGGGTTCGAGCGGTTCCAGCGCCATGCCGCAGATCGGGCATTGGCCTGGTCCGTTGCGCCGAATCTGGGGATGCATCGGGCATGTCCAGATCGTCCCTTCGGGCATATCCGGATTCACCGCCTCGGCTCGATGTCCGTGGTGACCGCAGTCACCATGGGCGTGATGTTCTCGACTCGTCATGATGGCCTTCTGCACCTTGACATCATGTCAAGGTCAAGAGGCGGCGATTGCGTTAGTCGCGGTCGCGCTCGGCAAGGAAGTGCATCAGCTCCGCGAGCGTACTCTCCATCTGGTCCTGCATCTGTCCGACCAGCTCATTCTCGCGCATGCCGACATGGTCGAGCGGCTTGGAATAGCTGTCCGAGAAGGATTGCAGATCGTCGCGGTCGAACACCCCGCGCGCGACCAGCTTCGCAAGGATCACCAGCAGCCCATTGGTGTTGGCGATCGTGCCCGCGACGAGCGCCTCGTCGACCATCGACAGGCTCTTGTCCTCACCCTCAAGGTCTTCGGTCTCAGCTTCTGTTTCGGGACTCATCGCTCATTCCTTAAAGCTGGCAGCGCGAATTCGGCAAGCCTCGACCACGCCGTCGCTTTCTTTGCGAACGGCGTCGTGTTCGCCGCGCTCGACGAGGGCAAGTCAATCAAGGCCAGGTCGTGAGGCCCAATCAACCGGCGTCCGATCCTGGCCGACGTCGTGCCGTTGAACGCGATCGCGCGGAGCGCCGGATAGGCGCCGATCAGCCGCTCCAGCCGGTTGTGGTCGGCGGCGCGGATCGCCTGGTCGAGGCTGCCGCTGCGGCTCGCCGAAGCGATCACGTCCCACAGCCCGACGCCACGTGCCGCAAGGCGTTCGAGCCGCGCGTCATAGGCCAGCGCTTGCAGCTCCTCGCCGATAGCGCCTCCGAGCAGGCGCCAGAACTGGTTGGTCGGATGCGCATAGTAGCGCGCGGCCGCGAGCGAGGCGTCGCCGGGCAGGCTGCCGAGGATGAACAGCCGCGCGTCGGGACGGGCAATCGGGGGCAGGCCAAATTTGACGCTCACGGCAAAAGTCCTACAGCCGCGCCGGGTGAACCCCAAAGACCTCCGCGTGGCCCTCTTCTCGGGCAACTATAATTATGTCCGGGATGGCGCCAACCAGGCGCTGAACCGCCTCGTCGGCTATTTGCTCCGGCAGGGCGTCAACGTGCGGGTCTATTCGCCGACGGTCGAGCATCCGGCCTTTCCGGCGACCGGCGACCTGGTCGATGTGCCCGCCATACCCATTCCGGGCCGCTCGGAATATCGCTTGCCGCTGCGGCTCAGCGCGCGGGTCCGTCGCGACCTCGAGCAATTCAACCCGAACGTAGTTCACATCTCGAGTCCCGACTTTGTCGCGCACCGCGCCGTCACCTGGGCCCGCAAGCGGAAGATCGCGGTGGTCGCTTCGGTCCACACCCGCTTCGACACTTACTGTGCTTATTACGGGCTGGAATTCCTCGAGCCGCTCGCGCGCGGCATCATGCGCCGGCTGTACCAAAGGTGCGAGATGGTGATGGTCCCGGCGGAATCGATCGCCGCCATCCTGCAAGCGCAGCGGATGAACCGCGACATCGCCATCTGGGCGCGCGGCGTCGACCGCGACCAGTTCAACCCCGACCGGCGGGACATGGGCTGGCGCCGGACGACCGGTATCGCCGATGATGAGTTGGCCATCGCCTTCCTCGGCAGGATCGTGATGGAAAAGGGGCTCGATGTCTTCGCCGACGTGATCAAGGCGCTGCGCGAGCGCGCGGTGAAGCATCGCGTGCTGGTGATCGGAGAAGGCCCGGCCCGCCCGTGGTTCGAACAGCAGGTCCCCAATGCGATCTTCCTCGGCCAGCAGACCGGCCCGGACCTCGCCCGCGCGCTGGCCAGCGCCGACGTCCTGCTCAATCCGTCGATCACCGAGGCGTTCGGCAACGTCACGCTCGAAGCCATGGCCTGCGGGTTGGCCGTCGTCGCCGCCGAAGCGACGGGGGCCACCACGCTGGTCCGCAACGGCCAGACCGGCTTCCTTGTCGAAGCGGACGATATCGATGCCTACGCCGACGCCCTCGCGGCCTATGCGCGCGACCCCAGTTTACGCAAACGCCACGGCGAAGCGGGGCTCGCCGTGGCGCAAACGATGGACTGGGATTCAATCAACGCGGCGGTCGTCCACTCCTACGAGCATGCAATTGCCAAGCGCGAACGGCTGACCCGGCTTAGTCGTCGCTAGGCTCGTCCCGGGCCGGCTTCACGCGTTCGATGCGCTGCGCGGCCTCGTCGAGGATCGCGGCAATCTCCAGGAACAGATCCTCGTCGAAGCCGTCGCGCTGCACGCGGTGGCTGAGCGCGGTCATGAGATTCTTGACCGCCCGGCCGATCGCCGGCCCGGCCGAATGGCGCTCGCTCGGCTTGAGGTCGGCGAGCCGCTCGAACAAAGCGTCGACCTCGTCGACACGCTCGGCGAGATATTCCTGGCCTTCGCTGGTGACCTGGAACGACTTGCGCGCGCCCTCACCGGGCGCTTCCTCGATCAGGCCCATATCCTGGAGCAGGGTCAGGGTCGGATAGATCACGCCCGGGCTCGGCGCATATTCGCCGCCCGTGGTTTCCTCGATCGCGCGGATGAGGTCGTAACCGTGCCGCGGCTCGTCGGCGATCAGCTTGAGCAACACGAGCCGCAGCTCGCCCGATTCGAACATGCGCTTGGAGCGCCGTCCGCGCCGTCCGCCCCCGTCGTCCGAATCGAAATCGAAATTGAACGGGCCCCAGCCGCCCTGCCAGCCGCGTCCGCCACGCATGGCGAAAAGGGCTTCGGGAACGTTGAATTCAAACCGGCCGCGGGGTCCGCAACCGTGTGAGCGATGATGATGATGGTTATGTCGATGCGGCATTTGGCCTCCTTTGATGTGTCTAAGATATATCTTAGCTGCATCTCAGGCAAGAGTGGCCGTGCAATTTTTCGTGTCCCCTCTATGTTCTCTCAAGATGTCCGACCTGTTTGCCGACGATGAAATTGCGACCAAGCCGGACGACGAGCCCGCGGCCAACGCCCCGCTCGCCGACCGCTTGCGGCCGCGTAACCTCGACGAGGTTGTCGGCCAGGAGCATCTGACGGGACCCGACGGCGCAATCGGGCGGATGGTCGCCGCCGGCAAGCTCGCCTCGATGATCCTGTGGGGCCCGCCGGGCACTGGCAAGACGACCATCGCGCGGCTGCTGGCTGCTGCGGTCGGGATGCGCTTCGTCGCAATTTCCGCGGTCTTCTCCGGCGTCGCCGACCTGAAGAAGGTGTTCGCGGAAAGCCGCACCGCCACCCGCGCCGGCCAGCGGACGCTGCTGTTCGTGGACGAGATCCATCGCTTCAACCGCGCCCAACAGGACGGTTTCCTGCCTTATGTCGAGGACGGCACGGTCACCCTGGTCGGCGCGACCACCGAGAACCCCAGCTTCGAGCTCAACGCCGCCTTGCTCTCGCGTTGCCAGGTGCTGATCCTCCGCCGCCTCGACCATGCGGCGTTGGAAGAGATCGTCCGCCGCGCCGAGAAGCTTGACGGCCGCTCGCTGCCGCTGACAACCGAAGCGCGCGAGGCGCTGATCGCCAGCGCCGACGGCGACGGTCGTTTCGTCCTCAACCAGGTCGAGACCCTGTTCTCGATCGCCACCGGCGAGGCGCTCGATTCCGCGGCGCTGTCCGAACTGCTCCACCGCCGCGTGCCGGTCTACGACAAGGACCGCGAGGGCCATTACAACCTCATCTCCGCGCTGCATAAGTCGCTGCGCGGGTCGGACCCGCAGGCCGCGCTTTACTATCTCGCGCGGATGCTCGTTGCCGGCGAGCAGCCGCTCTACGTGATCCGCCGCCTGGTGCGGTTCGCCGCCGAAGACATCGGCCTCGCCGACCCGCAGGCCTTGGTCCAGTGCCTCGCCGCCAAGGACATGTACGATTTCCTTGGGTCGCCCGAGGGCGAGATCGGGATCGTTCAGGCCTGCCTCTACCTGGCCACCGCGCCCAAATCGAACGCGGCCTATGTGGCGCAGAAGAAGGCCTGGCGAAGCGCCGAGGAGACCGGCTCGCTGATGCCGCCGATGCATATCCTCAATGCTCCGACGAAGCTCATGAAGACTGTCGGATACGGCAAGGGCTACGCCTACGACCATGATGCGGACGAGGGCTTTTCCGGCCAGGATTACTGGCCCGAGGAGATGGACGCGCAGGCGTTCTACGAGCCGACCGACCGGGGGTTCGAAGCCAAGGTGCGCGAGCGGCTGGACTATTGGGACGAGCGCCGCAAAGAGTTGCAACGAACCGGGGGCGCCGACGGTTAGTCGCGCGCGGACAAAGGAGCATTCGGATGTACGACCAGAGCGCATATTGGCAGGCCCAGCTGGTGTTCTGGGGGCCGAAACTCCTGATCGCGGCACTGATCCTGATCGCGACCTGGCTTGTTGCCCGGGCTGTCAAATGGGTCCTCCAGAAGGCCATCGACAAGAGTCCGGCACTGAAGAAGCATGTCACCGGCACGCCCGAGGAAACGGTCGGTCATCAGCTCGGCGTCATCGCCAAGCTCATCATCTGGCTGGTCGGCATCCTCGCCGCGCTGAAGTTCCTCGGCATCGGTCAGATCCTCGACCCGATCAACGCGCTCACCCTCGAGATTTTCCAGTTCCTGCCGAGCCTGCTCGCCGCCGGCCTGATTTTCTTCATCGGCCTGATCGTCGCCCGGATTGTGAAGCGGCTGGTCGAAACGGTGCTGATCGCCAGCAACGTCGACGGGCTGATGGCCCGCATTGGAATCGGCGATACGTCAGGGACGGTGCGCACTCCGCCTGAAGCGGTCCCGCCTGGCGCGGCCCCCGCAACCACGCGGTCCAGCCTGGCAAAGGCGGCCGGCGTCCTGGTCTTCGCGCTCATCATCATCCCGGTCGCGATCGCCGCGCTTCAGGTGCTCGGCATCGAGGCAATATCCGGTCCCGCAATCGACATGCTCAACCAGATATTCGCGGCGATTCCGCGAATTCTCGGTGCAGCCTTGTGGATTGGTATCGCTTTCATCGCCGGCCGATTCCTGAAGACGATCATCGAGGCCATCCTTCCGCCCACCGGCTTCGACGACGGGATCAAGGCGATCGGCATCCTGCCGGGCAATGCTTCGCCGACACGCATCATCGCGAATATCGCGATGATCGCGATCATTCTCGCCGCGGCGATCGTCGCGCTTCGCCTTGTCGGCGGCGACGACATCGCCATCTTCCTCGCCCAGGTCACGGCGCTCGGCAGCAAAGTGATCTTCGGCACCTTGATCATCGTCTTCGGCATCTTTCTGTCCAACCTGCTCGCCAAGCTCGTCGGCAGCGGCACCGGCGAAGGCGGCTTCGCGCAGACCATCGTTCGCTACGCGATCATCGCCTTGTTCACGGCCATCGGCCTCACCTTCATGGGCCTCGCCGACCAGATCGTGATGATGGCGTTCGGGCTGATCCTCGGCTCGGCCGCGGTCGCCACCGCGCTCGCCTTCGGGCTCGGCGGGCGCGATGCCGCCGGGCGCATCGCCGATCATTGGGCCGACCGGTTCGCCGGGCACCGCCCCGCCCCGCAGCCACCGCCGCGCCGCATCCCGCGCGCCGCCGGCGAACCTGACGACAGCCAGCCGCCCTTGGTCTGATGAACTTCGACAAGGCGATCGCGTTCGCCTTGACCCTGCCCGACACGGAGCGCGGCACCAGCTACGGCCAGCCGGCGGTCAAGGTCGCGTCGAACGGCCGCGCCTTCCTGTTCCCGAGCCATGAGCAGGAAACGTCGTTCGGCGTCGCGATGGATCGCGACACGATCGAGATTCTCAAGGAGACCGAGCCCGAGACGTACTGGCAAACGCCGCATTACGAAGGTTGGGAAGGCGTGCTCGTCCGTTACGCCGCGGAGGATGAAGATCGGGTCCGGGACACAATCGCGCGCGCTCGCGACTTCGTCGCGGCCAAGCCCAAGGCGCGCCCGCGCAAGAAGAAGTGAGCCAGTTCGAGAGCTTCGTCGCGATCGACTGGTCGGGCGCGAAGGGCAATCGTCACAAGGGGATCGCCATCGCCGAGACACGCGGCTCGGCCGCGCCGCGGCTGGTACGGCCGGATCATGTCTGGTCGCGCGAGGAAGTGCTTGCCTGGCTCGCCAAACGCGCCGCCAAGGAGCCGACCCTGTTCGGCTTCGACTTCAGTTTCGCGCCGCCGATCGTCGAGAAAGGCGAGTATTTGCTCGGTGAACCTGGCATCCCGAAGACCGCGCGCGAATTCTGGGCCTATGTCGATCGCGTCTGTGACGACGGGGACCTCGGCGCCGCGAGCTTTCTCGAAATCGCCCACCGCAAGCATTTCTATTTCGGCATCGCCGACGGGGTGAAGGCCGACTTCGTCCGCTTCCGCCAATGCGACGCGCGGCTGAACGCGCAGGGCGGCCGGAAGACCGCGTCGGCTTATGATGCGATCGGCGCGGCGCAGGTCGCCAAGGCGAGCTTCGCCGGCATGCGCCTCCTTCATCACCTGGATGGGCTGGTCGCGATCTGGCCGATGGACGTTCTTCCGGTGCAGGGCAGCGCGGTGGTCGAGATCTACACCCGCATCTACCTCCGCCGCGCCGGAATGAGCGGGGCCAAGCTGCGCAACCGCGTCGATCTCAACCATGCGCTGAGGGCGCTCGGCAGCCCGCCGGCGCGCCTCACGTTCGAGCCCAACGATCACCAGACCGATGCGCTCGTCACCGCCGCCGGCATGCGCCAGCTCGCGCTCGACGAGCCGCGCGCCTTTGATCCCGAAGGCCTGACGCCCGCGATTGCCCGCAGCGAAGGCTGGACGTTCGGCGTGCTATGAAGCAATGGCGCGAGCGGGCCGGATTAGCTCAGTTGGTAGAGCAGCGGTTTTGTAAACCGAAGGTCGCGGGTTCGAATCCTGCATCCGGCACCACGTAGTTACGGCGTTGACATCAGGATAATTCGTTGTGTAAACACAACGCTTCTTCCTTGATTCGCGATGGCCATGTGACGATTTTATATAATCGCATCGCTGTGTTCCGGGCTGAGCGTGGCGCGTCCCGCCGCGAGCTAGCCGAGGCGGTGGGCGTAAACAATCAGACGATCGGCTATCTCGAGCGCGGCGATTACAAACCCAGCCTCGAGCTCGCGATGAAGATCGCGGCCTATTTCGGCGTACCGATCGAACTTCTCTTTTCCTTTCGCCCCTTCGAATCTGTCGCCGACACATTGCGCCGCGCTGCCGCGGCCGGAGAACAATCGCAATGACATTGCTCGAGAGAATGGACCGCCTGGTCTACGCCACGCGCATCGACCGCGTCATCTTCATGAAGGCTCCGCCGCGCAGCTTTCGCTGGACGCCGTTGTTCGTGCTCGCGGCCTTGATCGCTGGCTATGTGCTGATGGCGAGAACAACCGGCCTGCCCGATCGCGGGTTCTTGATCGGATTTCCGCTCTTTTACGGTGCGCTCGTGGCCGCCCCGTTCCTTCGTATCCTCGGCCCGACCGCGCCCCGTCCATTGGATGAGCGCGAGTTGATCGTGAAGGCTCGCGCATATGCCATTTCCGGCGCGGTCCTCGCCAGCTTCGCGATGTTGGGCTGTTTCTACATGGCAAGCGCGGGCGTGCCGTGGCTTTGGCATCCGAGCGCGGCGCTCGACTGGCTCAATCTCGGCTTCGGATTTCAAGCGGGCGGCATGCTCCTGCCGACCTGGATCGCGAGTTGGTTGCAACCGCGACTGGATCACGACGACTGACGACCCATTGCGGACACCGTGGGGCCGCTGATAAAGGCTCACATCATGCTTCGCGGACCGTCACTCCGAGAACGCCTGGACAAAATGACTCTTGAGAAGCTCTATACCCAGGTGGGGCTCTCGACCCTCGACATTGCAGAGAGATATGGGACGACCTCGCCCCAGGTTTTCAAACTTATGGGCGAATACTCCGCCTACGTCGAACGACGGAGCGCACTAACTCGCCTTGCGCGCCCACGAACCACCCAGATGCAAACGAACGCTAATCTTTAGGACTGCGGCCGCTACTTTCCTCGATCCAAGACCACGATCGGGCCGAAGTCCACCGTCTGCTTTGCAGTTGCTAGCTGAATAGTGACCTTGAGCGCGCCGGCCGGATAATCGCCGTCTGCGGTTCCGGTCACTTGGAAGTCCTTCCACTCAGGCCCGATCTGACCGGCGCCGGTGATGATCGTCGAATATGGAGCGGCGGCAAGCTGGATCGCATTATACGGCAGGATCGCCGTCGGTGCTCCCCCCTCGCCCTTATGCAGTCGCGCGGAAAACAGGAGCACAAGCCGGTCACCTTTCCAGATCGGCTTCGTGATCGCGCCGCCGACGGTCGAATCCCAAGGATTGCTGCCCTTGCGCGGCACATCCACGCGAAGGGCAGTCCCGCCCTGCACCGTCGGATCGCTAATCAGGCTGGCTTTAGCTCCGTTCACGTCTGGCGCGCTCGGATCGTTGACGATCTGCTTGGCAGGGTCGGTTGCAACTTGCGCCGTCACGGCCGCCGGCGGAACCGCGGCTACCAGCGCTGCGGCGGCAAGCTTCCCACTCACCATGTTCTTTCTCTCCCCACTGTCAAATGCTTCGGAAGACGCCGATCCACAGTCGCTCGTGCTTCTCGCGTTCACTGACTGCGACGCGGGAATCAATGCATCCTTGATCGGTTGCACCCAATCATTTCGCTTTATGTCCCAGGCAATGAAATCGCCCTCGAACTGCCAATAAGCCCAGGAGAAGCCGCGCCGCGCCGCCTCGCACCGGGCTGCCTCGGTATATGCGACCCGCATCGGTAACGGCGTTCCGCTCCCGTCATAGACACCGAACTCTCCAAGCAGAACCGGCCGTCGCTGGGCCGCCGACCAGGCAGACACCTGGTCGAAATCGGCGCCGAGCGCGGCGCGATCGGCGTCGCTGCCCCAGGTGATCCCATGCAAGTTCTTGACGTCGCCCGCCCATGACGCGCCCTGATGTGTGAAGTGGAACGGCTCGTAGTAATGGAAGGTGATGAGCAGGTTGGGATCAGCCGGCACTTTCAGTTCCGGAAGGTCCTTGAGGCTGTTCCAGTGAGTGGGGCCAACGACCACGATGCGCGTCGGATTGGTCTGCCGAACGATCGGAAGGAGCGCCGCGAGCAAGCCATTCCACGGCTCCCCGTTAAGCTTGTCGTGGGGCTCGTTGAGAAGCTCGAAAGCGACATTTCGCGGCGCATTTGCGTACCGGGGCGCGACCTGGCTCCAGAATGCTGTGAGCTGCTGGCTGCAGGCAACAATGTCGGTCGAACATTTGTCGAAGTCATGCTCGTCGAGAATAACCCCGAGACCGGCTTTCTGCGCTTCGCGGACGACATCGTCGAGTTTGGCGAGCCACGCCGGGTCCAACCGCCTGTCCGCGTCCATGAACTTGAATGCCTGCAGGTTCACACGGACGAAATCGAAGCCGGCACGCCGGATTTGCGTAAAATGGCTCCATTGGAACCGCCGTTTGGCCGAATCAGTCCAATAAGGATCGTAGCCGAGCACATTCACGCCGCGATGGAACGGTTGGTCAAAGCCGGGCGCTGGCTGTGGAACAGGCTGGGGCTTGGCTACGCTTGCCATCCCGATGAGAACGACACCGAAAATCCGCTTCCACATTTGCGTTCGCTCCGGGATGTGACGTCGATCGCTGATAGCGCTAACACAAACGTCTTCGGGAGCAAACGGGATGCTAAATCGCCGCGACCTGCTGGTCGGAACCTCTGCGCTGCTGACCGCCGCCACCGGATCAAGTGCGCGCCGCAACGGCCTCCTCGTACAACGCGCTCGGACGCGCTTCCGGGTCGGCGGGAAGGCCTACCACCCGGTTGGCACGAACATGTGGTACGCCGCCTATCTCGGCGCGGCCGCGCCGGTCGGGAACCGCGACCGGCTCAAGCGCGAACTCGATCGGCTCGTTGGACTCGGCATCGACAACGTGCGGATCCTTGGAAGCTCCGAACTCTCCCCACTCAAGAATTCAGTTCGCCCGACATTCCGCGACAGTAGCGCGCGATACAATGAGACGCTGCTTCGCGGGCTCGACCATGCACTCGCCGAGATGGGGCGGCGCAACCTGCGCGCGGTCATCTATCTGACCAATTTCTGGGAATGGTCGGGCGGAATGATGACCTACCTCTATTGGACCAATGGCGGGCGTTACCTGAATATGAACGACCCGGCGCATCCGTGGCCACAATTCCCCGACATGAGCTCGGAATTTTACGGCAACTTACGCGCCGTTGGGATGTACCACGATTATGTCCGAGCCATCGTCACACGTCGCAACAGCGTGACCGGACGGCTCTACCGCGACGATCCGGCGGTCATGGCCTGGCAACTCGCGAACGAGCCCCGGCCGGGCGGGAGCGACCACTCCGGACGCCGGCACATGAGGTCCTACCTTGCGTGGACCAGCACGACTGCACGTCTGATCAAGTCGCTCGACCCCAATCATCTGGTCTCGACCGGTAGCGAGGGGACGATGGGCTGCATCGGCGACGATCAGTGCGTGGTGGACGCCCACACCTCTCCCTCTATCGATTACGTGACCGCCCATGTCTGGCCGCAGAACTGGAACTGGGCCGACCCGAACGACCTCGCCGGCAGCTGGCCGACGGTCGAGCGGAAAGCCCGCAGCTACGTCTCGCAGCAGATCGCCATCGCTCGACGCCTCGACAAACCGCTGGTGATTGAGGAATTCGGCTTTCCCCGGGACGGCGGGAGCTTCGACCCAAGCGCGGCGACGACGTTCAAGGATCGCTTCTACCAGTTGATCTATTCGGCCGTGATCGACAGCGTTCGCAGCGGTGGTCCGCTGCAGGGATGCAACTTCTGGGGGTGGGGCGGCGAAGGTCGCGCGCAGCACAATGACCACCATTTCGTGCGCGGCGATGTCAGCTACCTCGGCGATCCGCCTCACGAGCCGCAGGGATGGTACAGCGTGTTCGAGACCGACGCTTCAACGCAAGCGATGATCCGTGACTATGCTTCCGCGGTCAGGGCGTGACCCGGAACATCGCGACGCCGTGCGGCTCGACGATCGCGCTGTGACGCAGGCTAGGCCTGGCGATGTCCCGATGGGACCACAGGTCACGAACGCGACCGGGCCTTTTTGCGGCCACACCTAGATCGGTCCACGCAAAGTTGAAGGTCGCCGGCTGTTCGCTACGGTTGAACAACAGCACAGCCTGGGCGCCGCCAGCGAGCGGCTTTGTCCACATCTCGCTGGCGCCATCCTTGGCGACCCGGCGCCCTTGCGCGCCGAGCGAATCCTGATCGACCGCGATGACCTCCTTGTTCAGGAGAATCGACCGGGTCGCGTCATCCATGTGGGCGACGTCGTTGCCGGCGATCAGCGGCGCCGCCATCATCGCCCACAACGAGAAGTGCGCGCGATATTCCACGGTCGTCATCCCGCCATTTCCGACCTCGAGCATGTCGGGATCGTTCCAGTGGCCCGGCCCCGCATGAGACCAAAGCGGCTCGTTCGAATCGACGATTTCCAGCATCGGATGCGCCCAGTCGTGCGCTTTGTCCTTGGTCGCGAAGCTGTCCCAGATGTCGCCGGTCGTGCGCCACAGATTGCCGACATTTCTTGCCCATAGCCACGGCTTGGCGGTGCCCCATTCGCACATCGAAAACACGATCGGGCGTCCGCTAACGCGAAGCGCGTCGGCCATGACTGCATAGGCTTCCTGGGCATTGCGATCGCCGGTGTTGCACCAGTCGTATTTGAGGTAATCGACACCCCAGCTGGCATAGGTCAGCGCGTCGCCATACTCATGACCTTGGCTGCCGGGGCGCCCGCCGCAAGTCAGTCGCCCGGCGTCGGAATAGATGCCGAACTTAAGACGACGCGCGTGGACGTAATCGGCAAGCGCCTTGATGCCCGAAGGAAAGCGCCGCGAATCCGCAGTGATGAAACCCCTGTCGTCGCGCGGACCCTGCCAGCAGTCATCGATCACGACATATTGATAGCCGGCGTCACGCATGCCCGAGCCGACCATCGCGTCGGCGGTATCGCGGACGATCCGTTCGTTCACGTTGCACGCGAACTTATTCCAGCTGTTCCATCCCATCGGCGGAGTCAGAGCGAGACCATTTGGGGCTTTGTCGACGGCTTCCTGAGTCGTCTCGGCTGCAGCGGCGACCGAGAACAAACTCATCGCCGCAATCAACTGGCCGAAGAACTTCATCAGGCGATGCATTCCCTACCCCACGCTGCGCTTCGCGAGTCTTGCGTTAGCGCTACCAACCGGCGATGCAAGCCGCCGAGGGGAGAGGCCGTGGGACGATTCAGCAGGCTGCTACAGTGCGTCTTGCCATTGTTGGCAGCGTCGGTCGCGCATGCCCAAAGCGGACTTCCGCATCTCATCCATGCGGAAGGCAAGCACGCATTGATTGTCGACGGACAGCCATTTCTAATGCTCGGCGGTCAGGCGAACAACAGCAGCAACTACCCGGCCATGCTACCCGAGGTCTGGCGAGCGATCCGTGACCTTCACGCGAACACGCTCGAAATCCCCGTCGCCTGGGAACAGGTCGAACCGGTTGAAGGCAAGTTCGACTTCTCCTGGCTCGACACCTTGGTCCCGCAAGCGCGCGCCAACGGCATCCGCCTCGATCTGCTGTGGTTCGGCACGTGGAAGAACACGTCCCCCAGCTATACGCCCGAATGGGTCAAGGCGGACTGGAAACGATTCCCGCGCATGATGACCCGGGACGGCAAGACCAATTACGTGATGTCACCGCATTCCCGCGCGACACTGGAAGCGGACAAGCGGGCGTTCGCGGCGATGATGCGACACCTTCGCGAAATCGACCCTCAACACACGGTCATCCTTGTGCAGGTCGAAAATGAGGTGGGAAGCTACGGCAGCCCGCGCGACTTTTCTCCCGAGGCGAACCGCTTGTTTGCCGGGCCGATCCCTGGGGAGCTCGCGCGCAGGATGGGCAAGAGCGGGACGTGGAAGCAGGTCTTCGACTGGAACGCGGATACGGCGTTCAATGCCTGGTACATGGCGCGCTACATCGACGAGATCGCGGCGGCCGGCCAGGACGAGCTCGATCTTCCGATGTACGTCAACGTCGTTGTCAGCAACCCGTTCGACGCAAAGGGTGGCGGCGGTGCGAGCGGCGGCGCCGACTGGCCGGTGCTCGATGTGTGGAAAGCCGCCGCTCCTCATATCGCGATCGCAGCACCCGACCTCTATGATCGAGACTATCGCACAGTGAATGGCAAGCTCGACCGCATGGCGCGGTCGGACAATCCGCTTTTCGTGCCTGAAAACGGCAATGATTTGCCGTTCGCCCGTTTCCTTTGGCTAGCGCTCGGCAAGGGGGCGATCGGTTGGGCGCCGTTCGGGGTCGACCCGGTCTATTCCAACTATCCGCTCGGCGGGCTGAACACGACCGAGAACTTCGACGCCTTTGCGTCCAAGTACGCGCTGATGGCGCCAATCGCGCGCGATTGGGCAGGGCTCGCTTTCAAGCATCCTACCGCCGGTTTCGCCAAGGGCGAGGATGCGTCGGATCAGTCGCAGGTGATGGGTCGGTGGAAAATCACCGCCCAATACGGATTATGGTCATTCGGCGATCCCGCTTGGACGTGGATGAAGATGCCGCCCAACCCCAAAAAGGATCAGCCGGTTGGCGGAGCCGCGCTTATCCAGCTCGGTCCGGATGAGTTCCTGCTCGCCGGATCCGACGCCCGCATCAGTTTCGCTCTCGCTGCCCCGCAGCCAGGCGACAACGTACAGTTCGTCACCGTTGAAGAAGGAACGTTCCAAAACGGCCGCTGGACAGCGTCGCGCCGGTGGAACGGCGACCAAACCGATTATGGACTCAACCTTGGCGAGCCGACCCTGCTCAAGGTGCGGATGGGGACCTATCGATGAAGACTGCGCCTATCGTTGCCGCGTTTGTTGCATGCGCCAGCTCTGCGGCGATCGGGCAGAGCATCGTGCGCACCGCGACAGGCGTCATTGTCACGCCGCAGCGGGGACCTGAGGCCTGGGTCCGCCTCGACGCTTATGGCGAAAGCATCATTCGCGTCACGTCCGCCCCAGCGCCCGAGCAGGCCCTCCCATCGAGCCTGATGGTTATCGCGAAACCCTTGGCGGGCGGTCTTTCCATCGCGGAGACCCCCTCTACCGTGACGCTGACGACCGCGAAGGCGTCGGCGATCATCGATCGGGATACCGGCGATGTCAGCTTTCGCGATTCCGCGGGACGCGTGGTGCTCGCCGAGAATGGTGCTCCCGCTTTCGCTCCCGTGTCCGTCGACAGTCAGCAATTCCTGACTGTTCGCCAGCAGTTCAACCCCGGCACCGACGAGGGTTTTTACGGGCTCGGTCAACACCAGAACGGGCAGATGAATTACAACGGCGAGGACGTCGAACTCGCTCAACACAACATGGACGTCGCGATTCCTTTCGTCGTTTCGACGCGCAATTACGGGCTGCTGTGGGACAATAACTCGATCACCCGGTTCGGCGATCCTGACCCCTATCCTTATGCGGGCTCCGATGGCGACGGGCTGACAGTGAACGATGGGCGCGGCTGGACCGCGACTTATATCGCCAACGGAAAGACGATCGCGGCGCGCCGGGAGCGCGCGATCAACCTGCAATATCTCGAGAATCGCAAGGATTGGCCGGCCGGCGCGCGGACCGCCGACGGCTCGAACACCATTCCCGGTCTCCAGGTCATCTGGGCGGGAAAGATCGTCCCGAACGCGGCCGGCCTGCACCGCTTCCGCCTCTATTCGTCGAACTACGCCAGGGTATTCGTCGACGGCCATGAGGTGCTGAGCAAATGGCGCCAGAATTGGAACCCCTGGTACCACAATTTCGACCTCGAACTCGCTGCCGGCCAGGCGCATGACGTGCGCGTCGAGTGGGAGCCAAACGGCGGATATATTGCGCTTCAACACAACGACCCGCGGCCCGATGCCGACCGCCATTCCCTGACATTGTCGTCCGAGCTCGGCCACGGACTCGATTATTATTTTGTTGGCGGCGCCAGCATGGACGAGGTGATCGCCGGTTACCGCCAGCTCACCGGCAAGGCGCCGATCATGCCCAAATGGTCGTATGGCTTCTGGCAGAGCCGTCAGCGCTACGAGACGCAGGACCAGCTGCTCGGCGTGCTGCGCGAATATCGCAGACGCGGCCTTCCGCTCGATGCGATCGTCCAGGACTGGAATTACTGGCCCCAGGACCAGTGGGGTTGCCAGTGCTTCGACGCGTCGCGCTTCCCCGATCCCAAGGCGATGGTCGACGAGGTCCATCGCAGCGGTGCGCACGTGATGATTTCGGTCTGGGCGAAATATTACAAGGACATCGCCAATTATCGCGAGCTCGAAGCGGTCGGAGGCATCTATCACAACATGGTCACGCCGCGGCCAGACGAGCCGGCCAACGACCCCAACTACATCCACGGCATGTACCGCGACTGGATCGGCAATGGATACGCGAACGCTTTCTATGATCCGTACAATCAGCGGGCGAAGGACATTTACGCGCGGCAGGTCATCGACGGCATTGCAAGCAAGGGATTCGACGCGTGGTGGCTCGACAGCGACGAGCCCGATTTTCACTCCAACCTGAGCATTGAGGAACGCAAGCGCCGGATGGGTCCGACGGCGCTCGGCCCGGGGGCCGCCTTGTTCAACTCATATCCTCTTGAGCATGTCGAGAACGTCTACGACCATCTCCTCGCCGACCGGCCGGACACGCGGCCGTTCATTCTGACCCGCTCCGGATTCGGCGGAATTCAGCGCGCCGGAGCCGCGATCTGGTCAGGCGACGTGGCATCGCGGTGGGACAACCTCCGGGAGCAGATCTCCGCCGGAATCAATTTCTCGATGTCGGGCGTGCCCAACTGGAGCCACGATATCGGCGGCTACACGATGGAGGATCGCTTCATTAAGCCGAAGCTGGCCGATCTTGTCGAATGGCGCGAGTTGAACACGCGCTGGTTCCAGTTCGGTGCCCTGTCGCCGATCTTCCGCAGCCACGGGGAAAACATCAAGCGCGAGTTGTTTGAAATGGCCCCGGCGGGGTCCCCGACCTATCGCTCGATGGTCTGGTACGACGAGCTTCGCTACCGCCTGATGCCCTACATCTACACGCTCGGCGCCGACACCTACTTCAAGGACGGCACTATCATGCGCGGGCTTGTGATGGACTTTGCGACCGACAAGAAGACTTGGGACATCGACGACGAATATCTGTTCGGGCCGGCCCTTCTCGTCGCGCCGGTTACGGAGTTCAAGGCCCGCCGCCGCAAGGTCTATCTCCCCGCGGGCTCGACCTGGTACGACTTTTACACCGGGCGGAGCGTCGATGGGGGGCGGATGATCACCGCCATCGCGCCATACGAGCGCATGCCGCTGTTCGTTCGCTCAGGATCGATCATTCCGATCGGGCCGGCAATCCAGCACACCGGCAACAACTCACATTCGCCGCTGACGCTCAACGTCTACACCGGCGCAAATGGCAGCTTCTCGCTCTACGAGGACGACGGACTGACGCGCCAGTATCTCCACGGCAATTATTCGCGCATCCCCGTCGTATGGAACGAGCAGGCGAAAACTCTGGCGATCGCGGCACGGGAAGGCACGTATCCGGGCATGGCCGGCCAGCGGACGATCCGAGTTCGTTGGATGAGGCCGGGCGTTGCGCGCGCACTTTCGTTCGATTCAAAGGCGGATGTCACGATCACTTACGACGGGCGACCGCTGACGGTGCGGATGCGCTAGACGAGCCCGCGACCGCGGATCCGCAGCGCGGGAACGAAGGTCCCGTTCTCCGCACTCGGCATGGTCAGCCGAAGCGCGTCGTGTTCGCGCCGGAAACCGAGTTGCGGGCCGCCGAGAAGCTCGACGCTTTCGATCACCGCCTCAGGCAGAAGGTGGTCGCCCAGCGACTCAATCGCGGTCTCACCCTGCGGCCAGTCGAGCAAGATTGCGTACAGCGCCTCGCCCTTGTGCGTGAAGCGGATGTCGTCGGCGACAAACGGTTTCAACTTATCCTCTGAGAAGCTCCCCGGCGCCGGCGACTTGGTCGGCCCTTCGCCATATTTGCTCCACGGCCGGGTCCCGAAGATCGCCTCGCCGTTCCGGTGCGTCCAGGCCGCGATTTGATCGAGGATTGATTCCTCCTTCTCGTCGATCGTTCCGTCGCCGCGCACCGGTACGTTAAGCAGCAAATTGCCATTCTTGGAGGCGATATCGGCCAGCATTTGGACGACGAGCTTTGCCGGCTTGTACCCATTCTCCTCGTAGATCCGCCGCGAATAGTGCCAGTTGCCGATGCAGGTGTCGGTCTGCCACGGCAGTTCGCGGATCTCGTCCAGCACTCCGCGCTCCACGTCCTCGACGATTGCCTGACGCTGGATGCCCTCGAGCTTCTTGCCGAACAGCACGACGTCGATCTTGCCGCTGCGGGCCAGCGATCCGTTGTAGTAATGTGCCGCAGCTTCCAGCCCGGTTTGGCCCAAGGGAAGCCCGGTGTCGTCGAAATAGACGAGGTCGGGGCGATAATCGTCGACCATCTGATTCTGGCGCAGCAGCCAGTTGCGCACGAACGCCGGATTGAATGGCGGGGCAGCCTCGATCCACTGACCATCGCGCTGGTCGTGCCATGCATTCATCGCTTTGGCTGAGGTGATCCCCTCCGGTGGGACATAATAGGGGCCAGTATAAAGCTCCTGTGGGTCCAATCCCTCCCAAAATTTGCCAACCCCGTGGTGTTTCCTGAGCCAATAGGCGTCGCAACGGCGGCCTCGCATCGGTCCTTCCGGATCGTATCCGTAGGCCGGTTGATACCAGTGCCACGCATGGCTCGAGTGGTTGGAGACCCCGAACTTGAGGCCTGCCTGACGCACCAGGGGCTCCCAGGTGCCCAGGATGTCGCGCTTTGGGCCGACGCGGACGCTGTTCCACGCATGGTACCTGCTGGCGAACAAATCGAGATTGTCGTGGTGGCAACCCATCGCCATGAAATAGCGGGCACCCGCCTTGACGTAGCGCTGGATCAGATATTCCGGCTGCCAATTCTGGGCCTTCCACTGGCCTATTACATCGAGGAAGCCGGTGCGGCTCGGGTGACCGTAATGCTTGAGATGATGATCGTAGGCGGTCTCCCGAGGCATCCACGGCTGTTTTCCCTGAAGATAGAGCAGCCGGGCATACCAATCGCCCCATTCGGGCTGGCACTGCGGTCCCCAGTGCGCCCAGATCCCGAACTTGGCATCGCGAAACCACTCGGGAACGCTGTAATTTGCTGCCAGTGAAGCCCAGTCGGCCTCGACATGACCGCCGCTCGCCGCTGTGCTTGAAGGAACGCCAGCGATCGCCGCGGCGGTGCTTCCGAGCATCAACTCGCGCCGGCTGAGTGGAATGGTTGCAATCGTCACCATCGAAGCTTTGCAAGCGCCGGTCCAACGCGCAATGGTTGTCAGCCCATGAGCGCAGCAGATGACATGCAGTCAGTCCGCGTTGGTCTGGTCGGCTATGGCCTGGCCGGATCAACGTTCCACGCGCCGCTCATCGGTGCAACCGCAAGGATGGAGCTGACGGCTGTCCTGACGTCGCGCGAGGCCCCGCATCGGGTCGCATCGCTCGACCAGCTGATCAACAGTTCGGATCTGGTCGTCGTCGCCACACCCAACATCACCCACTATCGCATCGCAAAGCAGGCGCTCGAGGCCGGCAAGCACGTCGTTGTCGACAAGCCGTTCACAGTTACTCTCGACGAGGCCGACGAACTCATTCATCTCGCCGCAGAGCGGCAGCGCGTGCTCAGCGTCTTCCACAATCGACGCTGGGACGCTGATTTCCTTACCCTACGCGACATTCTCCCGCGACTTGGCGATGTGATGTTGTTCGAAGCCAATTGGGACCGCTTCCGTCCGCAGATCAAACAAGGATGGCGCGAAAAAACTGAGGCCGGCGGTGGCCTGCTCAACGACTTAGGGCCGCACCTGGTGGACCAGGCGCTTGAGCTCTTTGACATGCCCGACGCGATCTCTGGCGAAGTCCTGGCGCAGCGCGAGGGCGCGCTAGTGGACGACTATTTCGACTTGACGCTCCATTACGGCCGCCTTCGCGTGATCCTTCGGTCCTCGACGCTCGTCGCGGCGCCGCGGCCGCGCTTCGCCGTGCACGGGATTGAGGGCTCCTTCATTAAACATGGTCTCGATTCTCAGGAGACGCAGCTCAAAGCCGGACTCGACCCGCGCGATCCGGCATTCGGCCTCGATTCCCGCGACGGGGTCCTGACCCACGCTGGCGGCCAAAGCGAGACGTTGCCGACTAGACGGGGCAACTATCTCGCTTTCTACGACGGCGTCGCGGCAGCGATTCTGGATGGCGCCCCTGTGCCCGTCGCGCCGCAGGCTGCGCGCGACGGGCTGATGATCATCGACCTCGCTCGCCGTGCTTCGGCTGAGGGACGGCGGCTGGAAGTCCCGGCCGCCAGTTTGACGGCAGACTGACTCCGGCAAGCGTAACGGTCGTGGTCTGGCGGATATCGCGTGAGGACTCGCCAATCATCACCCGGTAAGCGCCGGGCGCGATCACCCATTCCTTCGAAGCTCCGTCAAAGACTGCGAGAAGTCTCGGATCGATTTTCATGATCACGGTATGCGCAGCTCCGGGAGCAAGTTCCTCGGTTTTTGCAAAAGATCCCAAGCGCCTCGGGGCTTCCCAACCGCCATTTACGGGCGAGACATAGATTTGAGCGACGGCCCTTCCCGCCTGCTTTCCAACGTTCCGGACGTTAAGCCGGACGTCGATCGATCCGTCTGGTGAAGCGACTGCGGTGACCGGTCCATAATTGAAGCTCGTATATGAAAGCCCATGGCCGAACGGGAACAAGGGCTGCAGATTATTGCGATCGACCCATTTGTATCCGACCGCTGCGCCCTCCGAATAATTGAGCGTAAACTGGTCCATCTCCGAGTTCGTGCCCGGGCGGACCGGGCGCGGCAGTTGCGCTTCGCTCGCGTAGAAAGTGACCGGCAAATGGCCAGAGGGGTTCACGCGCCCGGCGAGGACGTTGGCGATCGCCTTGCCGCCGGCGCGGCCCGGGTACCAAGCTTCGAGAATCGCTGCCACGCGGCCCGCCCACGGCATTGCGACACCGGCGTTGGTCTGGAGCACGACCACCGTCTTCGCGTTGGCTGCCGAGACTGCGTCAATCAAAGCGTCCTGATGTCCGTCCAGCGCCATCGGGACGTCGATCGACTCGCTCGACCATTGATTGGCAAAAACGATCGCGAGATCTGCCGCGCGAGCAGCAGCTGCAGATGCGGCCGGATCGGAACCGTCGACGAATGTAATGCTCGCATCCGGCAGCAGGCGCTGAAGCTCTTCCATCGGCGAGGACGGATAATACATCACCGGTCCCGGCCAGCCCGTCGGCTCGAGCCCCGGAACAGCATTCCCACCGTGCGAGTAAACGAGCGACGAGCCGCTCCCGGCGAGCACGCCCTTGTCCGCATGGCCGCCGATCAGCACGATCTTCCGGGCGGCGGAACCCAGCGGAAGGATGCGCCCCTGGTTTTTCAAGAGCACAATTCCCTGCTCTGCGTCTGCCTGACTCACTGCCTCATCGGCTGCGAAATCGATCGGCGCACTTGCAGGTACGGGGTCGTCGACCAGGCCGTGCGCGAACATTGACCGAAGTGTCCGAAGCGCCATGTCATCGAGCCGAGCCTGCGGTACCTGCCCAGCCGCAATCGCGTCTTTGAGCAGCGACCCAAGATACGGCTTGTCGTCGAACGGCCACCCCGACTGCTGATCAGCGCCGCTTAGCGCCGCCTTCACTGTGCTGTGCATCGCGCCCCAGTCGCTCATTACGAAGCCGCGAAAGCCGAAGTCAGTTTTGAGCACGCCGTTGAGCAGTTCGGCATTCTCGCAGGCGAAATCTCCGTTCACCTTATTGTACGAGCACATGACCGAGCCGGGGTCACTGCGCTCCAGAACGAGCTGGAAAGCGAGCAGATCGGACATGCGCGCGGCCGCAGGATCAATCCGAACATCATGCCCCTTGCGGCCAGTCTCGAGATCGTTGAGCGCATAATGCTTGGTCGTCGAAATGACGTGATTCGACTGGATGCCTTTGATCTGCGCGCCAACGATGGTTCCGGCGAGCAGGGGGTCCTCACCGCCATATTCGAAATTGCGGCCGTTGCGCGGATCGCGCGCGAGATTGACTCCGCCAGCGAGCATCACGTTGAAACCCGATGCGCGCGCTTCGTGACCGATCATCCGCCCCCCCTGAAACGCCAGGTCCGGGTTCCACGTCGCAGCGGTGGCAATGCCCGACGGCAAGGCCGTGCGCTCGCGCTTGACGGCCGCGCCCCCTTGCGTTGCGACGCCCACGCCAGCGTCGGTTTGAAACTGTGGCGGAATGCCGAGGCGCGGCAATCCCGGAACATAACCGGCTGAGCCATAGCGCACGCCGGCCGGCGGCTTCTTGCCCTGCCAATCACTCCCGAAATAGCCGAAAACGAGCGTCAGTTTCTCGTCCTGGGTCATCTGCTGAAGGACGAGACTGGCGCGCTCGTCCGCGCTGAGCTTCGAGTTCAGCCACGGCCTGTCCTGCGCCGGGGCCGGTGTGGCAACTACCGCAGCCACACAGGCCGACAGCACTTGGATACGCAGCTGCATTCTCATCCGCTTTCTCCCCACTTTTCTGGAAACCAACCCAAACCGATCAACGCTTGACTTTAGTATCGGCCAGCGCCGATTGGTAGCGCTACCACGAGTATCCGCCGAGGTCTTTCCGTCTCCATGCAATTCACGGCCGCAATGCTCCCTGTCGATGCTGCGGATGCGACCTTAGTTGGCCGACTACTGCTTGACGATGGCCCGACGCCCGTGATCATTCGCGACGGTTTCGTCGAGGACGTCTCGGGCAACGCGGCCACGATCGCGGACCTGATGGATTTGCCTGAGCCGACCGTGATCCGCGGCAAGCGCCTTTTCCCAATCGACGAGTTGCCGAGCGACAAAATCCTGGCTCCAGTCGACTTGCAGGCGGTGAAAGCTGCCGGTGTGACGTTTGCGATTTCCGCGATCGAGCGTGTGATTGAGGAGCGGGCGCGCGGCGACTATCGACTGGCTGCATCGCTTCGCGACAAGGTCGAGGAGCGGATCGGCGGTGGAATCCGGTCGGTCGTCCCGGGCAGTGAAGGCGCCGAGCGGCTCAAACAGGTCCTCATCGAAGAAGAGCTGTGGTCGCAATATCTCGAAGTCGCGATTGGGCCCGACGCAGAAATTTTCACCAAGACCGCGCCGCTCGCGAGTGTCGGTTGGGGTTCTGAGATCGGGGTTCGTTCGGATTCGACCTGGAATAATCCTGAGCCGGAGCTCGTGCTCGTCGTAAATAGCCGCGGTGACGTCTGCGGGGCGACGCTCGGCAATGATGTAAACCTCCGCGACTTTGAAGGCCGCAGTGCGCTTTTGCTGAGCAAGGCCAAAGACAACAATGCGTCATGCGCGATCGGGCCATTCGTCAGGCTGTTCGATCGGAGTTTCACCATGGATGATGTGCGCTCAGCCGTCGTCGAGATGGAGATCGTCGGTCCGGACGATTTCCGTCTTCACGGGCAAAGCCGAATGAGTGAGATCAGCCGCGACCCGACCGAATTGGTACGACAAGCGTTGAGCGAGCACCATTATCCGGACGGCTTCGTACTCTTCCTTGGTACGCTGTTCGCGCCGACGCAGGACCGCGATGAGCAAGGTCGCGGCTTTACCCACAAGGTCGGCGACGAAGTGCGAATTTCGACACCGAAGCTCGGCGCCCTCGTCAATACCGTCACGACCTCGCGCGATGCGCCCCCGTGGACGTTCGGTACCCGCGCGCTAATGCGCAACCTTGCCGAGCGCGCCCTGCTCGCGGCCCCACGCACAGCGGAGACAGACTGAATGGCCGATACTCTGACTCATCTCGTCAACGGCGAGGAAGTCGGTGGGGTCGGTGCTGGTGAGAGCATCAATCCTTCAAACCTCGACGACATCGTCGCACGCTATCCCAAGGGCGGCGCGGCCGAGGTCGATCAAGCGGTGCAGGCAGCGCGTGCGGCATTTCCAGCATGGTCCGAAGCCTCACCCGAAGTTCGCGCGGACGTACTCGACAGTGCCGGCTCGCTAATCATGAGCCGCGCGAAGGAACTCGGCACGCTTCTGTCACGCGAGGAGGGCAAGACCCTCGCCGAAGGCATGGGCGAGGTCATGCGCGCGGCGAGGATCCTGAAATATTTTTCCGGCGAGGCTCTACGCCGTCACGGCCAGACGCTCGACTCGACGAGGCCATCGATCGACGTCGAAACGCATCGCGAGGCGGTCGGAGTGTTCGGACTGATCACGCCGTGGAACTTCCCGATCGCCATTCCCGCGTGGAAGTCCGCACCAGCACTCGCGTTCGGCAATACGGTGGTTCTGAAGCCCGCGACCCCGACACCCGCAATCGCCCACGCTTTCGGCCAGATCCTCATCGAAGCCGGAGCGCCGGCGGGCGTGTTCAATCTGGTGATCGGCGAAGGCAGCGTCGGGCGCGCCATCGTCAATCATCCCGACATCGATGGCCTGTCATTCACCGGTTCGCAGGAAGTCGGCGCGAGCGTCGCGGAAGCGGCGGCGAAGCGCCAGGCACGCGTGCAGCTGGAGATGGGAGGCAAGAACCCGTTAGTTGTCCTCGATGACGCCGATCTCGAACGCGCGGTCATGTGTGCGATCGACGGCGCCTTCTACGGAACGGGTCAACGCTGCACGGCATCGTCGCGAATCATTGTCACCGAGGGCATTCACGACCGCTTTGTCGAGGCCTTGGCCGAACGCGCACGGTCGCTTCGCGTCGGCGATGCGCTGGACCCGGAAACGCAGATTGGACCTGTGGTCAGCGAGCAGCAGCTCGAGCAGAATCTGCAATATGTCACGATCGCAAAAGACGAGGGCGGCAAGGTACTGACCGGCGGTGAAACGCTCTCGCTTGACCAGCGCGGCTATTACATGGCGCCGACCGTCATCACCGACACCGCGCCCGACCAGCGCATTAATTGCGAGGAAGTATTCGGCCCCGTCGCGAGCACTGTGCGGGTGCGCGACTATGACGAAGCTCTGGAGATCGCAAATCGCGGGCAGTTCGGGCTATCAGCGGGCATTGTCACGAACTCGCTGAAGCATTCGCGCCATTTTCGTCGGCGCGTGCGGGTGGGGATGGTGATGATCAACCTGCCGACCGCGGGGGTCGATTATCACGTACCGTTCGGGGGCACGCGCAAGTCGAGCTATGGCGCACGCGAGCAGGGCTTTGCCGCCGTCGAATTCTACACGCAGACCAAAACCGTCTACATCGGGGGGTAAACAACTTGCCTGAATCTGACGAACGTCGCGCAATCTACCCAAGCCTCCACGGCAAGAGGGTCCTAGTTACAGGAGGCGGTTCAGGCATCGGCGCGGGCATCGTCGAAGCCTTTGCGCGGCAGGGCTCCAATGTGCTCTTCTTGGACATACTGAATGGCGAGTCAGAGGAGCTTGCTGCCCGAACCGGCGCCCAGTTCGAGCGGGTCGACCTTACCGATATGCGCGCCACCACGCAGCTCATCCAGCGGCTGGTTGCTGAAGGCGGGCCGATCGACGTGCTCGTCAACAATGCGGCGAGCGACGACCGTCACGAAATTGACGATGTCACGGAGGATTATTGGGACGACCGTCTCAACGTAAATCTGAAGCATCAGTTCTTTTGCGCGCAGGCCGTAATCCCCGGAATGCGCGCGAGCGGCGGCGGAGCAATCGTCAACCTCGGGTCAATCAGCTGGCACCTCGCTCTGCCGGGGCTCATTCTCTATGAGACTTCCAAGGCAGCGATCGAGGGCCTGACACGAGCGCTCGCGCGGGAGCTCGGCGGCGACAACATCCGTGTGAACTGCGTGGTTCCAGGGAACATCCGCACGCCGCGACAGATGCAATTGTACACGCCCGAGGGCGAAGCCGAGATCGTCAGCGCGCAATGCTTGAAATATCGACTGGAGCCGCACGACGTCGCGGCGCTGGTCACCTTCCTTGCATCCGCCGATGCGCGGGGAATGACCGGCCACGAATATTTCGTCGACGCCGGGTGGCGCTGACATGTCCGCTTCCCAGCCGCGCATCGCCTGGGACATTGCCGCTGAACTCGGAGAAGGGCCGGTGTGGGTCGAGCGCGATCGCGCGCTGCGCTTCGTCGATATCAAGCAGCAGAAGGTCTATCGTTACGACCCGGCAAGCGGCGACAAGCGCAGCTGGGACGCGCCGGAGCAGGTCGGCTTCATCCTACCTGCCGAGCGCGGCGGTTTCATTGCGGGGCTTCAATCCGGGCTTTATCATTTTGACGAGGGTACCGGGTCGTTCGAGTTGATTGTGGAGGTTGAGGCGGACCTTCCCACCAACCGTCTCAACGATGGGGTGGTAGACCCTGCGGGCCGATTGTGGTTCGGGACCATGGACAATGGCGAGCATGCGAGAAGCGGTGCCTTCTACTGCTTTGCTGACGGCCGTTTGACCCGCACGAACGTGGACGCCATCGCGATCACCAATGGGCCTGCCGTCTCGCCCGACGGGCGTCTGCTCTATGTCGTCGACACGCTTAAAGGTACGATCGACGTTGCGGATATCGGCGATGACGGTATGCTCGGCGAATTGCGCCCCTTCGTTCGCATCGATCCGAAGAACGGCCACCCGGACGGTCCGACGATCGACAGCGAAGGGTGCGTCTGGATCAGCCTGTACGGCGGTTGGGAAACGCAGCGATACTCGGCCGCCGGAGAACTGCTCGAGCGCGTCCGCCTCCCCGTCGCCAACATCACCAAAATTGCATTTGGCGGCGATGACCTGCGAACCGTCTACGCCACCACTGCGCGTCAGCTCCTAAGCGCGGAGGAAATCGCCAAGCAGCCCCAGATCGGCAATCTGTTCGCGTTCACCGTCAACGTTCCAGGTGTGCCATGTCCATTCGTTCGCTACTGATCGCCGTCGGAATTGCCGCGTCCGCGGCAGCTGCTGCAGCCCCTTCGATCGACCCGCAAGTCGGTGAACATGCCGTGATTCAGCGAGGCAAGCCGATTGTCCTGAGCGGAGACGCGGTGCCGAACGAGCGATTGTCGGTCAGCTTCGCCGATAAATTGCAGACCGTGATGGCAGATTCGACTGGTCGGTGGACATCGACTTTTCCCGCGCACGCGCGCGGCGGCCCTTTTGCAATCAAGGTCGCTGGGGCCAGCGGTACTGCCACGGCGGGCGACATTTTAATCGGAGACGTCTGGCTCTGCTCGGGTCAGTCGAACATGGAATATCCGCTGAACCGCGCCCTCAACGGAGAGGCTGAAGTTCAAGGCGCAGCCGATTCCGAGCTGAGACTGATGAAGGTGCCGCAGCAGCTCGCGGCGAAGCCGGCGCAGCTTTTTGCCAAGATGCCGTCGTGGCAACGCGCATCACCCGACTCCGCCAGAAGCTTTTCGGCGGCGTGCTACTTCCTGACGCGCGACTTGCGGCGCACCGAAAAAGTGCCGGTCGGGGCGATCGACGCGTCGTGGGGCGGAACTCCGATTCGCGCCTGGATGGACGAGGCTTCGGTACGTTCGAGCGGCGGCGGCGAGGCTGTGCGGACCATCGATCTGTATCGCACGAATCCGACCGCAGCGGTGCGCCAGTTCGGCGTCGAATGGGGAGCATGGTGGCGCTCCAAGACGGGCGACCAGCCGGGCCAAGAACCATGGAACGCGAGCAGCCGGCAGACGTGGAGTGCGGTCCCGGCGCTCGCCTATTGGGACTATTGGGGGCCCGACTGGAAAGCCTGGATCGGATCGCTGTGGATGCGGCGGCTGGTCACCCTCACGGCGGCCGAGGCGGCGCAGCCTGCGACGCTGTCACTGAGCACGATTGACGATGTCGACCAGACCTTTGTCAACGGCATTGCCGTAGGCGGAAGGAACGACCCCTCCAATCCACGCAGCTACCCAGTGCCGAAGGGTCTGCTGAAGCCGGGCGCGAACGAAATTCTCGTTTTCGTGCGCAATAATTGGGGAATCGGTGGGGTCGCCGGGCCGGCTGACGCGTTCGCGCTAACCTTCGCGAACGGCGGTTCGAAACCACTCGCGACCGGGTGGGAATATTCGAAGGTCACCGATACCGTTACCGATCCGCCGGTGGCGCCGTGGGACGGCCCGTCGGGAGTCTCGACCATCTACAATGCGATGGTTGCCCCGCTCGGCCCACTGGGTCTCAAGGGAGTTGCTTGGTATCAAGG
>Ga0207645_10000630_pt1 | contig 29240 bp, 26 predicted proteins | sample KBSM53metaG_FD_184331 | JGI IMG/M metagenome (GOLD analysis project Ga0207645, IMG submission 184331) | Miscanthus rhizosphere microbial communities from Kellogg Biological Station, Michigan, USA - KBS M5-3 metaG (SPAdes) (version 2) | ecosystem: Host-associated > Plants > Roots > Rhizosphere >...
GGCCCCGCCTGCTCGGCGCGTTCCTGGAACGCCCGCGTCGACTTCGCGAGCGGCGATTCCCCCTTGTCCGTGTCGGTCATCGCAAACGACTGACTGTACTCCGCCGGCAGCGCCGCAGTATAGCGTACCTTGTGAAATTGTTCACCAAGCTGTCAGGACAGGCCTGAAATCGACCATTTCGACGGGAGAGGCGGATAAGAAGTGCGTGTGGGACCGCGCCGCCCGGAGGCCGATCGGCTGCTGCCGCAGAGCTCATCGCAGCGCGGTGGCGGCGACGCCGACCTCGCGCAGCGTGCGCGCCGAGGCGTCGGCCACTTCGAACAGGAAGCGCGGGTAGACGCCGATGATGAGCGTCGCCGCGACCGCCACCGCCAGCACCACGCCGAGCGCCGGCGAGGTGGTCGGCTCGGAGCCGATCGACTCTTTCTTCAGGTACATGAAGACGACGATGCGGACGTAGTAGTAGAGCGAGATGGCGCTGTTGAGGACGCCGATGACCGCCAGCCAGTAGTACTGCGCGTCGATCGCGGCGCTGAACAGCCAGAACTTGCCCATGAAGCCGGCGGTCGGCGGGATGCCGCCGAGCGACAGCATGAACAGCAGCATCGCGAACGCCGCGAACGGGTTGCGGAAGGCGAGGCCGCTGAAGTCCTTCAGCTCCTCGCCGGCGACGTCCGAGCGGCGCAGAAGAATCACCACCGCGAAGGCGCCGAGCTGCATGAAGAGGTAGATCAGGAGATAGACCAGCGTCGCCGTGATGCCGCGCGTCGTGTTGGCGACGATGCCGATCAGCACGTAGCCGGCGTGCGCGACCGATGAATACGCGAGCATCCGCTTGACGTTCGACTGCGTCACCGCGGCGACGTTGCCGACCGTCATCGTGATCACCGACAGGGTCCAGAACAGCAGCTGCCAGTCGGCCGCCATCGACGGCAGCCCCTCGAGGAAGATCCGGATCAGCATCGCGAACGATGCGGCTTTCGATCCGACCGAGAGGAACGCCGTGATCGGCGTCGGCGCGCCCTCGTAGACATCCGGCGCCCACATGTGGAACGGCACGGCGGCAATCTTGAAGCCGACGCCGGCAACCACGAGGATCACCGCCAGCACCAGCCGCGGATCCTGCTGCATGCCGGTGAACGATCCGGCCATCGCCCGCAGGTTGGTCGTTCCCGACAACCCGTACATCAGCGACATGCCGTAGAGCAGGATGCCGAGCGAGAAGGCGCCGAGCAGGAAGTACTTCACCGCCGCCTCGTTCGATCGCTGGCTCGGCTTGATGAAGCCGGCGAGGATGTAGAAGGAGACGGCCATGGTCTCGAGGCCGATGAAGATGGTGACGAGGTCGATCCCGCCGGCCATGACCATCATCCCGAGCGCGGCGCACAGGATGAGGAAGTAGTACTCGCCCGGCGACGCGCCCTCGATCGCCAGGTAGCGAATCGACATCAGCACGGTGATCGCGGCGGCGAGCAGGAAGACGAACTTGAAGAACAGACCGAAGCCGTCGACCGCCATCAGGCCGTTGGCGACCTCGGTGTTCACGCCGCGGAACGGCAGCAGCGACACCATCGTCGCGCCGATCACCGCGAGCGTGACCCACGCCAGCGCCGCGCGCCGATCCTTCGGCAGCATCACGTCGACGATCAACACCAGCAGCGAGCCGGCGGTCAGGACCAGCTCCGGCAGGATGTAGTAGAAGTCGCTGGCGTTGATTCCCTGCGGCATGCGCTAGCGCCTTTCCGTCGGCAGCGGGTTGCCGTTGGCGTCGCAGGGGATCGACGACAGGAAGCGCGCCGCGGGGTTGCTCGAGCTGGCGATCGCGTCAGCCGTCGGTGTCGGGTTGCACTCGGCGTACTTCGCGGCGTACTGCGGGCTGACGCGCATGATGATCTGCTGCACCGAAGACTCCAGCCGGCGCAGGAACGGCGCCGGGTAGATCCCCATCCACACCGCCAGCACCAGCAGCGGCGCGAAGGTTGCGAACTCGCGCTGGCTCAGGTCGAGCAGCCGCTCGTTCTTCGGGTTCTCGACCTTGCCGAACATGGTCCGCTGGTAGAGGTAGAGCATATAAGCGGCGCCGAGGACGACGCCGCTGGCCGCGAAGAACGCCCAGGTCTTGCTGGCGACGAACACGCCCTGCAGGATCAGCAGCTCGCCGATGAAGCCGTTGAGCGTCGGCAGCCCGATCGACGACATCGTCATGACCAGGAAGACGGCGGCGTAGACCGGCATCACCTTCGACAGCCCGCCGTACTCCGAGATCTCGCGCGTGTGGCGCCGTTCGTAGACGACGCCGACGAGGAGGAACAGCGCGCCGGTCGAGATGCCGTGATTCAGTTGCTGGACGATGCTGCCGGTGATGCCGACCGGGTTGAGCGCGAACATCCCCAGCATCACCATCGCCATGTGGCTGACGGATGAATAGGCGACCAGGCGCTTCCAGTCCTTTTGCGCCAGCGCCACCAGCGCGCCGTAGACGATGCCGATGATCGAGAGGACGACGATCATCGGCACGAAGGTACGCGAGGCCTGCGGCAGGATCGGCAGGCTGAAGCGCAGGAAACCGTAGGTTCCCATCTTCAGCATCACGGCGGCGAGGATCACCGAGCCGGCGGTGGGCGCGTCGGTATGCGCGTCGGGCAGCCAGGTGTGGAACGGGAACATCGGCACCTTGACCGCGAAGCCGAGGAAGAAGGCGAGGAAGATCCACCACTGCAGCCCGGTCGGGACGTTGTTCAGCTTCTGGAACGCGGTGACGTCGAAGCTGTAGACGCCGGTGACGCTGTGCGCGTAGAAATAGAGCGCGAGGATGCCGAGCAGCATGATGACGCTGCCGACCAGGGTGTAGAGGAAGAACTTGATCGCCGAGTAGAGGCGGTTGGCGCTGCCCCAGATGCCGATCAGGAAATACATCGGCACCAGCATCACTTCCCAGAAGAGGAAGAAGAGCAGGAAGTCGAGCGACATGAAGGCGCCGAGCATGCCGGTCTGCAGCACGAGCAGGAAGAGGTAGTACTCCTTCACCCGCTCGGTGATCGCCTCCCACGACGACAGCACGGCAATCGCGCCCATCATCGTCGTCAGCAGGATCAGCAGCGTCGACAGCCCGTCGATGCCGAGGAAGTACTCGGCGCCGATCGACGGAATCCAGGGAGCGCGCTCCATGAACTGGTACTGCGGCCCCTGCGGCTGGAACCAGAACCACAGCGGGACCGAGACGAGGAAGCCGGCGAAGGCGAAGATGTTGGCAATCCAGCGGATGGTGTTCTCGCTCCGCTTGTTCACCAGCAGGATCAGCAGCGCGCCGACGAGCGGCGTGAAGAGGATGATGGAAAGGTAATGAGTCATAAGACCATCAGCGCGCGAACAGATAAATCCCGACGAACGCGAAGATGCCGAACAGCATCAGCAGCGCGTAGTTCTGCACCAGCCCGGTCTGGAACCGCCGGAACACCAGGCTCGACTCCTGCACCACCCAGCCGACCAGGTTGACGACGCCGTCGACGATCGTGCGGTCGGTGAGCCCGGAGAACCAGGAACTCACGACCGTCAACCAGCCGGTGCCGTTGACCGCGCCGTCGACGACCTTGCGATCGACGGTCCACAGCCCGCGCGCGGAGGCGAAGGTGCCGCCAATCACGGTCGCGCCGTAGAGCTCGTCGACGTAGTACTTGTGCGACAGCAGCCGGTGCGCGCCGGCGAAGCGATCGGCCATCTGGTCGGACATTTCGGGGCTGGTGACGTAGAACTTGCGCGCGATCAGGATGCCGCTCACCGCGATCGCCAGCGAAAACAACATCAGGCCGATCTCGACGCCGCGCGAGGCGTGCGCTTCGCCCCCTTCGTGCGACGCGCCGGCTTCGGCCGGCTCGGCCGCCGCATCCGCGGGGGCCACCGCCTCATGATGTGAAGCCGTGAAGCTCGGCTCGAGGAAATGCTCGATCGCGTTGCCGCCGCCGAGCGCCGCCGGGATGCCGACGAAGCCAGCGACCACCGCGCCCACCGCGAGGGCCATCAGCGGGAAGGTCATCGGCGTCGGCGATTCGTGCGGCCCGTGCCACGGCCCATGGCCATGGCCGGCGTGCGCATCGTCGTGCGCCGCCGCGTGGGCATGCGCGTCGTGGCCGTGCGCATCGTGCCCGTGCGCGTCGTGAGGCTCGGCCGGTCCGTGGGAAACCTCGTGCTCCTTCAAGTGTGCCTGGCCGTGCGCGTGCGCATCGGCCGGGTGCGGCGCGCCGTGGACGGCGGCGGTATGCGCGGCCGCGCCGCCGGCGCCGGCGGCCTCCCAGGCCGGACCGCGATAGTCGCCCATGAAGGTCATCGCCATCAGGCGGAACATGTAGAAGGCGGTCATCATCGCCGTGGCGACCGCGATCACCCAGATCACCTTGTTGGCGAGGAACGCGCGGAAGAGGATCTCGTCCTTGCTGAAGAAGCCCGAGAGCGGCACGATGCCGGCGATCGCCAGCGTGCCGATCATCATCGTCGCGTAAGTCACCGGCAGGTACTTCTTCAGCCCGCCCATGCGGCGCATGTCCTGCTCCCCCGCCATCGCATGGATCACCGAGCCGCTGCCGAGGAAGAGCAGCGCCTTGAAGAAGGCGTGGGTCATCAGGTGGAAGACGCCGGCGGAAAAGGCGCCGACGCCGATCGCCGTGAACATGTAACCGAGCTGGGAGACGGTCGAGTAGGCGAGCACCCGCTTGATGTCGTACTGGACGAGGCCGATCGTCGCCGCCATCAGCGCGGTGAGGACGCCGACAATCGCGACAATCTGCAGCACCATCGGCGCGTGCGAGAACAGCACCGCGTTGCGCCCGAGCATGTAGACGCCGGCGGTGACCATCGTCGCCGCGTGGATCAGCGCCGAGACCGGCGTCGGGCCTTCCATCGCGTCGGGCAGCCAGACATAGAGCGGGATCTGCGCGCTCTTGCCGGTGGCGCCGATGAAGAGCAGCAGGCAGATCGTCGACAGCACGCCCCACTGCATCGCCTCGACCGGCATCGTCGCGGCGGCGTCCTGCACGGCGCGGAAGTCGAGCGTCCCGAAGGTGTAGTAGATGAGGAAGACGCCGAGGATGAAGCCCCAGTCGCCGACGCGGTTGGTGATGAACGCTTTCTTGCCGGCGTCGCCGGCGCTCTTCTTCTCGTACCAGTAGCCGATGAGGAGGTAGGAGCAGAGGCCCACGCCCTCCCAGCCCACGAACATCACCAGGAAGTTGTTTCCCAGGACGAGCATGAGCATGAAGAAGCAGAACAGGTTGAGATAGCAGAAGAAGCGCGCGTAGCCGCCGCGCGGCTCGTCGTGCATGTAAGCGGTCGAGTAGACGTGGATCAGCGTGCCGATGCCGGTGACGACGAGAATCATCAGCCCCGACAGCGGATCGAGCCGGAACCCCCAGCCGACCTGGAACAGCCCGACGCCGCTGCTGGTTTCCAGCGGGATGCGCGGGATCCACTCGGCGACGGTGACGTCGTAGAAGCGGGCGTCGCCCGGCAGGCCGAGCAGCTGCCAGAAGGCGACGAGCGAGAGGCCGAGCGCCAGCGTCATCAGCGCGCAGGCCACCAGCCCGGCGAGCTGGCGCGAGAACGCGCGAATGCCCACCAGCCCGTTGATGGCGGCGCCGATCCCCGGCAGCAGTGGAATCAACCAGATGTATCGCATCTTCGCACTTGGCGGGTGGGGCAGGTGCCGCCTACCACCGCATCAGGTTCATCTCGTCGATGTTGATCGTTTCCTTGTTGCGGTAGAACGCCAGGATGATGCCGAGGCCGACGGCCGCTTCCGCCGCGGCGACGGCAATCACGAACACCGCGAACACCTGCCCGATCGCGTTCTGCAGCTGCGCCGAGTAGGCAATCAGGTTGATGTTGACCGCGTTCAGGATCAGCTCGATCGACATGAAGATGATGATGATGTTGCGCCGCACCATCACGCCGATCACGCCGATCATGAAGAGCGCCGCCGACAACAGCATGTAATGTGTAGGAGTGATCATGATCAAGACAATGCGGATTGCGGATTGCGGATTGCGGATTGATTGGCGCAATCCTGAATCCGCAATCCGCTAATCTGCAATCCCCAGTAAATCCGCATTCCGCAATCCGCAATCCGCAATGTCAGAGCTCGCGCTTCGCGAGCACGATCGCGCCAATCATCGCCACCAGCAGCAGCATCGACGCGATCTCGAACGGAATCAGGTAGCTGGTGTAGAGCAGCCAGCCGACCTGCTCGGTGTTCCCGACCACCGGGATCGCCGGCCCGGGCGCCGGCGGCGTCGCCGGCAACCGCGACGAATAGACGGCAATCGCGCCCAGTTCGAGCAGCACCGCCGCCGACATCCCCAGCCCCACCTTGGTCAGCCGGTGCGGATCGGAGTGCGCCTCCGGCGGCCGCTTCAGGTTGACCAGCATGACGACGAACAGATACAGCACGACAATCCCGCCGGCGTAGACCAGCACCTGAATCACGGCGAGGAACTGCGCACCGAGCAGCACGTAGAGCGCCGCCACGAACAGGAAGTCGGCGACCAGGAACAGGACGCTGTGCACCGTGTCGCGGGTGCTGATGACCAGCACCGCGAAGCCGAGGATGCAGGCGGCGATGACGTAGAACGCGATGGCTTCGCCCATACGAAAATGCGCGGCCTCAGCCGCGCAGCAGCAGCACCTTGATGATGCCGGTGATGACGAGGTTGGCGATCGCCAGCGGGATCAGCATTTTCCACCCCAGCCGCATCAGCTGGTCGTAGCGATAGCGCGGCAGCGTCGCCCGGACCCACACGAAGAAGTAGAGGAACAGGAACGACTTGATCAGGAACCAGGTCCAGCTCGGGATGATGTCGAGGAACGACAGCGCGGCGACATTCGGGAACGGCCGCAGCCAGCCGCCGATGAAGAGCGTCGTCGCCACCGAGGAGACGACAATCATGTTGGCGTATTCGGCGAGGAAGAACAGCGCGAAGCGCATCCCGCTGTACTCGGTATGGAAGCCGCCGGTCAGTTCCTGCTCGGCCTCCGGCATGTCGAACGGCGCGCGGTTGGTCTCGGCGAGGCTGCCGATGACGAAGATGCCGAAGGCGAGCGGCTGCACGAAGATGAACCACACGCCCGAGGCTTCCTGCGCCCGGACGATGCTGACCATGCTGAGCGAGCCGGCGACGAGGATCACGCTGACCAGCGTCAGCGTCACCGCCACTTCGTACGAGATCAGCTGCGCCGAGGCGCGCAGGCTCGCCAGCAGCGGGAACTTGCTGTTCGAGGCGTAGCCCGCGAGGATGATGCCGTAGACGCCGACCGACGCCACCGAGACGATGTAGAGCAGGCCGACGTTGATGTCGGTGATGTAGAGCGACACCTGCCGGCCGAACAGGCTGACGGTGGGGCCGAACGGAATGACGGCGTAGACGATCAGCGCCGGCACCATCGAGATGATCGGCGCGACCGTGAACACCCACCGGTCGGCCTTCACCGGCGTGATGTCCTCCTTGATCATCAGCTTGATCGCGTCGGCCACCGGCTGCAGCACGCCGTAGGGCCCGACCCGCATCGGTCCGAGCCGCGACTGCGCCCACGCGATCACCTTGCGCTCGAGCAGCACCATGTAGGTGACGGCGACGAGCGTCGCATTCAGGACGATCAGGATTTTCAGAAGGGGAATGACGAGCGTGTCGACCATCAGCGGTCCACTTCCCCGAGGACGACGTCGAGCGATCCGATCAGCGCGACGACGTCGGCGATGAGGTGTCCCTTGATCAGCTGCCGCAGCGCCTGCAGGTTGCAGAACGACGGCGGCCGGACGCGGAAGCGGTAGGGGTTGGTCGACTTGCCGTCGCTGACGATGAAGTAGCCGAGCTCGCCCTTCGGCGATTCGATCGCGTGATAGGTTTCACCCGCCGCCGGCTTGATCAGGCGCGGCACCTTGCCGACGATCGGCCCTTCCGGGATTCCTTCAGCCGCCTGGCGGATGATGCGCAGCGACTGGCGGAACTCCTCCATCCTCACGAGATACCGGTCGTAGGTGTCGCCCGCGGTGCCGACCGGCACCGAGAACTCCATCTCGTCGTAGGCGGCGTAGGGTTCGTCCTTGCGGATGTCGCGCGGCACGCCCGAGCCGCGCAGCGGCGGCCCGCTCAACCCGATGGCGATCGCCTCCGCGCCGCTGATGATGCCGACGCCCTTGGTGCGCTCGAGCCAGATGCGGTTGTGCGTCAGCAGCTCTTCGTACTCGTCGACCTTCGACGACATGATGTCGCAGAACTGGAGCACCTTCTTGTCCCAGCCTGGCGGCAGATCCTGCGGCAGCCCGCCGATCCGCATCGAGTTGTAGGTGAGGCGCGCGCCGCAGAACTCCTCGAACAGATCGAGGATCAGCTCGCGCTCGCGGAACGCGTAGAGGAACACCGTCATCGCGCCGATGTCCATCGCGTGCGTGCCGACCCAGAGGCAGTGGCTGGCAATCCGCTGCAGCTCGCAGAGAATCGTCCGGACGTAGCGCGCCCGCCGCGGCACTTCGAGCGACAGCAGCTTCTCGACCGTCTCGCAGTAGCCGACGTTGTTGGTCGCCGCCGCGACGTAGTCCATCCGGTCGGTCAGCAGGATGATCTGCGTCCAGTTGCGGTTCTCGCTCAGCTTCTCGATGCCGCGGTGCAGGTAGCCGATGACCACGTCGGCGTCGACGACCTTTTCGCCGTCGAGGCGCAGCACCACGCGCAGCACGCCGTGCGTGCTCGGATGCTGCGGGCCCATGTTGATCACCAGCTCGTTGGTGTCGAACATCGCGCCGCGGACGGTGCCGGGCGTGTCGAGCGCGTTCCCTGTGCTACTCAATGTCAGCCTGCTCGCGCGCCTGGCGCAGCTTCAGCCAATCCACCGGGTTTTCCATCAGCAGCTCGCCCGGACCCTCGAGAGGATAGTCTTTCCGCTCGGGAAACCCCTGCCAGTCTTCGGGCATGAGGATGCGGCGGCGATCGGGGTGGCCGGTGAAATTCACCCCGAACATGTCGTAGACCTCGCGCTCGAGCCAGTTCGCGGCGGGCCAGATGCCCGTGACCGACGGCAGCGGTTGATTCTCGCCCACCCGCACCTTGACGCGCACGCGCTGCCGGCGCCGCGTCGAGTAGAGGCAATAGACGACGTCGAAGCGTCCCTCGCCGCTGCGCGGCGGCCAGTCGGTCGCGGTGACGTCGGAGCAGAAATCGAAGAGGCCCTCGGCGCCGTCGCGCAGCCGCCGCGCTACTTCGAGCAGCTGCGCCGCCGGCACGACCATCGTCCAGTCGCCCAGATACAGGCTGACGTGCGTCACCCCGCCCGGCAGATCGCGCTGCAACGCGGCGATGTACGCCGGCACCGCGGCATCGGCCGGCGGCGGCGGCTCCGTCGGACCGCTCGGCGGCGCGGGCGGAGCCGGGACGTGCGGCGCCGCCGGCTTCGCGGCGGCGGCTGCCGGCTTGGCCGCTGCTCCGGCTGCGGGTGCAGCCGGTTTCGCGGCCGGTGCCGCGGGCTTCGCCGCGGCGGCCGCAGCCGGTGCCGGCTTGGCGGGAGGTGTCGCCGGCGCGGACGGCGCTCCGGTCGCCGAACTTGTCTCACTCGTCGTGGCCGTCGAAGCTGCCGCCGGATTCGCCGGCTTGGGCGCGGGCTCTTTCGCCGGGGTCGCAGGCGGTGCCGCCGACGCGCCGGCGCCGGGGGCGTCGGTGCGCGACACTTCAGCTTTCAGCGGTTCGGCAGGCGCAGCTCCTGCGGGCTTGTCTGCGGCCGCCTTCGGCGGCGTCGCCGGGACCGAGCCATCGGCGGCAGCCGACGCCTCCTGGTCGCGCGGCGATCCGGGGATGCGGCCGGAATCTGGAGGGGGTTTTTGCGGGTCGTCAGCCATCGCTAGTCAGCTACACCCAATCGAGCGCGCCCTTTTGCCAGGCGTAGTAGTAGCCGACGACGAGGATGAAGATGAACACCAGCATCTCGATCAGGCCGAACAGCAGCAGCTTGTCGAAGATGACCGCCCAGGGAAACATGAACACCGTCTCGACGTCGAAAATGACGAACAACATCGCAATCAGGTAGTAGCGGATGCTGTAGCGGTCGCGCGCGTCCGTCAACGGCTCGATGCCGCACTCGTACGGCTCGAGCTTCACCTTGTTGTACTTCGTCGGGTGCAGAACGGTCGACGCGACCAGCGTGAAGAGCGCAAACCCGGTCGCAACGACGACGAAGATGGCGATCGGGATGTAGGTTGAAGGCATTGGGATGACGAGCCGCGTGGTGAAGCGCGACAGTAGAAAAGCCGTTGGTTTATAACACGCGACCTGAGGGGTGTCAAGAAACGGCCGGGTGCCGCGCTGCGGCACCGCGCGTCCTCGCAACTTACAGATTACAAACCGTTTCAAGCCTCATTTGCTTGATGTTTCAGCAGCCCTCGCCCTATACTCAACGCATGGCCGGAAAAGCTCTGCCCGCCGCTGCCGCGGCTGTCGCGGCGTTGGTTCTTGCGTGGCCCGCGGCGACGGTCGCGCAGGCGATTCAGCGCGCGTTGTACGTCAGCGTGCTGAACCAGGCAGGCGCGCCGGTGCCCGACCTCGGGCCCTCCGACTTCATCGTGCGTGAAGACAACGCCACCCGAGAAGTACTGCGGGTGGTGCCGGCCGAAGATCCGATGCAGATTGCGCTCCTCGTCGATACGAGCCGCGCGGCCAGGGACGACATCGCCCATATGCGCACCGCGCTCCCGCCGTTCATCGCCACGTTGACCGGCGGCGAAGGCAAGAACCAGGTGGCGATCATCGCGATTGGCGAACGGCCGACGGTGTTCACCGACTACTCGACCAGCCCCGCCGTGCTGAAGAAGGGCGTCGATCGGATCTGGGCGATGCCCGACAGCGGCGCATATCTGCTCGATGCCATCGTCGAGGTCTGCCAGGGAATCAAGAAGCGGGAGGCGGCGCGACCGGTGATCGTGTCGATCACCACCGAAGGGCCCGAGCTGAGCACCCTCCAGTATCAACAGGTGCTCGAGCCGCTGCGGGCATCCGGCGCCGCGTATCACGCCATCACGCTGGGCCGCGCGTCCACCAGCCTCGCCGACGAGGTGCGCAACCGCAACGTCGTGCTCGACGAGGGGCCGCGGACAACCGGCGGGAGCCGCGGCGAGCTGCTCACGGGCATGGCGCTCGAGGGGAAGCTGCGCGAGCTGGCGAACCAGCTGACGCACCAGTACAAGGTCACCTACGCCCGTCCGCAGTCGTTGATTCCACCCGAGCGCATCACCGTGGCGGCCTCGAAGCCGGGGCTGACGGCGCGAGGCACTCCCAGCAAAGAAACACAGGTACGCCCGTGAAAGCTCCAGCCTTCCGCTCGCTTGCCGCGGCCGCCGCGCTCGTCGCCTCCAGCTGGGTGGCGGCCACCGCGCAGCCGCAGCAGCCGTTCCGCACCGGCATCGATCTCGTGTCGCTCAACGTCACGGTCACCGACGGCTCGACGCGGTACATCACCGACTTGAACCAGGAGGATTTCAGCGTCTTCGAGGACGGCGTCAAGCAGGACGTGACCTTCTTCAACAAGACCAACCTGCCGATTGCCCTGGCGCTGCTGCTCGACACCAGCGCCAGCATGGAAGCGAAGCTGCCGACCGCGCAGGAAGCGGCCATCGGCTTTGCCAAGCGGCTGCGGACGCAGGATCTGGCCGAGGTGATCGACTTCGACAGCCGGGTGGTCGTCCTGGCGCCGTTCACCAACGCGACCGGCGAGCTCGAAACCGCGATCCACAAGACCTCGGCCGGCGGCTCGACCTCTCTCTACAACGCGGTCTACATCGCGCTGAAGGACTTGAAGAAAGTCATCGCGAAGAACACCGAGGAGATCCGGCGCCAGGCGATCGTGGTCCTGTCCGACGGCGAGGACACGTCGAGCCTGCTGCCATTCGAGGAAGTGCTCGACCTCGCCAAGCGGTCCGAAACCGCGATCTACGCCATCGGGCTGCGGTCGGCGGACGGCCCGGGTTCGTCGACCAAGGGCTTCAAGGAAGCGGAATTCGTCCTCCGGCAGTTCGCACAGGAGACCGGCGGCCGCACCTACTTCCCGTCGCAGATTTCAGAGCTGCCGGGCATCTACAACCAGATCGCCGAGGAGCTCTCGAGCCAGTACACCGTCGGCTACATCTCGCGCAACGCGCGGCGCGACGGGCTGTGGCGGCGGGTGGTGGTTCGCGCCAACCGCCCGAACGCGACGGCGCGCACCAAGCTCGGTTACTTCGCGCCAACCATCACCCCGACCCGCTGACCAGGCTTCCATGAACCTGGTTCCCCTGGTCTTCTACGGCATCGCGCTGGTCGCCTACGCCTGGCACTTCGCGCAGAGAAACCCCGTCGTCGGGCGCGCGGCGACGACGCTGCTGGTGGCGGCGGCCTTGTCGCACACCTTCGTCGTCGGCATGCTGACGATGGAGGTCGGGCACGTGCCGATGACCGGCGCGACGTCCGCGATCTCGACCTTCGTCTGGCTGCTGGCGCTCTCGTATCTCTACATCGAGATGACGACCGACGAGCGGGCGATGGGCGTCTTCATCCTGCCGCTGATGGCGGCGCTGCAGGCGATTCCCGCGTTCCGCCCGAGCGTCGAGGAGCGGGCGGAGGTGCTGCAGGGTCCGCTCTTCGGCATCCACGTCTCGTCGCTGCTGTTCGCCTATGCGAGCTTCGCCGTCGCCTGCGTCGTCGGCATCACGTATGTGCTGCTGTTCAAGGAGATCAAGGCGAAGCACCTGGGCTTCTTCTACACGCGCCTGCCGTCGCTGCAGGTGCTCGACCGGATGAACCAGGGCGCCATCGTGATCGGCTGGATTTTCCTGACGCTGGGGCTGATTGTCGGCGCGATCTGGGCGGCGCAGGCGCGCGGCGGCTACAGCGCGCTCGACCCGCGCGTGCAGGCGATGTCGCTGCTGGATCCGAAAATTTTCGTGGCGCTGGTCTGCTGGCTGGTCTACTCGTTCGAGCTGTTCGCCGCGCGGCGGATCGGCTGGGGCGGACGGCGGGCGGCGTACCTGTCGGCCGTCGGGTTCCTGATCGTGCTCTTCAACTTCGTGCCGATTAGCTATTTCTTCTCGAAGAGTCACGATTTTTAATTCGATGCACCTCCTGCTCGTCGGAATCAATCACCGCACCGCGCCGGTCGAACTGCGCGAACGCGTGGACTTCCACGCGCGCGGGCTGCACACGGCGCTGAACGCGCTGGCGTCGCGCGGCTCCGCGCGCGAAGCGGTGGTGGTGTCGACCTGCAACCGCGCCGAGCTCTACGTCGCCTGCGACGATCCGGCGGCGACGCGGCGCGACCTGGTGCATTTCGTCAGCGAGTTCAACGGCGTGCCGTCCGGCGACGTCACCACGCACATGTACGAGGTGAACGACCTCGAGGTGGCGCGGCATCTCTTTCGCGTCGCCGCCGGGCTCGACTCGCTGGTGATGGGCGAACCGCAGATCCTCGGCCAGGTGAAGGACGCGCATACCGCCGCCGGCGAGGCGCGCACCGCCGGCCCGGTGCTGAACCGCCTGTTCCACGCCTCCTTCGGCGTCGGCAAGCGCGTGCGCACCGAGACCGCCCTCGGATCGGGCGCCGTGTCGGTCAGCTACGCGGCGGTGGCGCTGGCGCGCAAGATCTTCGGCGACCTCGACGGTCGCCACGTCGCCGTCATCGGCGCCGGCGAGATGGGCAAGCTGACCGCGCTGCACATGAAGTCGCAGGCGGTCAAGCACGTCACCATCGTCAGCCGGACGATGTCGCATGCGGCGCGCACGGCGGAAGCGATTGGCGGCGCCAGCGCGGCGCCGTGGGAAGAGCTCGATTCGGTGGTCGGCGCCTGCGACATCGTCATCACCGCCACCGGCGCGGCGGCGGCGATCCTGACCAAGGCGCGGATCGCCTCGATCATGCGGCCGCGGCGCAACCGCCCGCTGTTCATCATCGACATCGCGATGCCGCGCGACGTCGAGCCGGCGGCGGGCGAGATCGAGCAGGTGTTTCTCTACAACATCGACGACCTGCAGGCGACGGTGCGCGAGAACCTGGCGCGGCGCGCCAGCGAAGTCTCGCGCGCCGAGACGATCGTCGGCGAGGAAGTCGACCGGTTCGCGGCGTGGTACCGCTCGCGCGGCGTCATCCCGACGGTCGTGGCGCTGCGTGAACGCTTCGAGGCGATCCGGCGGGCCGAGCTCGAGCGGCTCCATTTCAAGCTGTCGACGCTGCCGCCCGAGGCGCGCGCGCGGGTCGACGAGATCACGCACCTCATCATCGAGAAGCTGCTGCTGACGCCGACCGAGCAGCTGAAGGCGCTCAACGACGCCGACACCGCCGGCGCATACTCGGAGGCGCTCGCGCGGCTGTTCGGGCTGACCGAGGAGGAGCTGCGGAAGGTCGAACCGTTCACCCGCAACCGGCCCAATCGCCGTTAACCGCGAGCTCTGAGACTCCGTGCTCCGAGACTCCCTGAACTCTGAGCCCCTGTGGAATTACGACTAGGTACCCGCGGCAGTCAGCTCGCGCTCTGGCAGGCGAGCGCGGTCGCCGCGCGGATCGCCGCGGCCGGCGGCCCGCCGTGCCGGATTATCGTGATCAAGACGTCGGGCGATCGGCTCCAGGACGCGCCGCTGTCGGAAGTGGGCGGCAAGCGGCTGTTCGTGAAAGAGATCGAGGACGCGCTGATTCGCAACGAGATCGATCTGGCCGTGCACAGCAGCAAGGACATGCCTGCGGTGCTGCCCGACGGGCTGGTGATCGCCGCGGTGCTGCCGCGCGAGGACCCGCGTGATGCGGTGGTCCTGCCGAGTCAGGTTGCTCTGAAGCCGACTACCTCTGGCGTGTCGGGCGGCTCCAGCCGGCCCGCTATCGAAACTATCGACGATCTCGTCGCCGCTCTTGGCCAGGGGCCGTCGATTGGCACCGGCAGCGTGCGGCGCATCGCCCAGCTGACGCGGCTGTTCCCCGGCGCCCGCTTCACGCCGATTCGCGGTAATCTCGACACCCGGTTGCGCAAACTGGACGAAGGCGCGCACGATGCGCTGGTGCTCGCCGCGGCCGGCCTGCGCCGCCTCGGCTTCGCCGACCGGATTTCCTGCGCCCTGCCGCCGGCCGCGTGCGTGCCGGCGCCGGGCCAGGGCATCGTCGCGGTCGAATGCCGCGCCGGCGATGCGCGAGTGCGGGAGATCGGATCGCGGATCGACGATCCGGCAGCGGGAGCGGCGCTCGACGCCGAACGCGCGCTGGTCGAGGCGCTGGGCGGCGGCTGCCAGACCCCGGTCGGCGCGCTGGCGACGCTCGACGGCGGCACGATGGAGCTGGTCGCGGCGGTGATCGCGCTCGACGGCAGCAAGGCGCTGCGCGCGCAGGCGACGGCGCCTCGCGGCGACGCCGCCGCGCTCGGCCGAGCGGTCGCCGCCGACTTGCTCGCGCAGGGCGCGGACGAAATTCTCGCCAACGCGCGGCGGGTTCCGGGCGCGGTCGAGGGGATACAACCTTGAGCAGTCGAGGAATCAGTCGCCAGTGGCCAGTCGAGGAATCAGTCGCCAGTGGCCAGTCCAGGAATCAGTAGCCAGTAGCCAGTCGAGGAACCAGTAGCCAGTGGCCAGTCCAGGAATCAGTAGGCAGTGGCCAGTCACTGACGACGATGCAAGCAACTGACGATGACTGCTACTGGCCACTGGCCACTGATGCATCTTGACTGACGCTGGACTGGCCACTGACGACTGATGCAAGCGAATGACGCAACAATGTCGATCGTGTATTTAATCGGAGCCGGCCCCGGCGATCCGGGGCTGATGACGGTTCGCGGGCAGCAATGCCTCGAGGCGGCCGATGTCGTCTTGTACGATCACCTCGTCCCGCCGCGCCTGCTCCGCTCGGCGCGCCCCGACGCCGAAAAGATCGACGTCGGCGTCGCCGCGCCGCAGCCGCACGAGCAGGAGGCGATCTGCTACCTGCTGGCCGAGAAGGCCCGCGAAGGCAAGGTCGTCGCGCGGCTGAAGTGGGGCGATCCGTTCGTCTTCGACAGCGGCGGCGCCGAAGCGCTCTTCCTGCACGAGCAGGGCGTCCGCTTCGAGGTGGTTCCCGGCGTGCCGGCCAGCGTCGCGGTGTCGAGCTACGCCGGCATTCCGATCACCTATCCCGGCGGCGGCGACACGCTCGTCTTCATCCGCGGCCACGAGGACGAAGGCAAAACCGAGTCCTCGATCGACTGGGCGAACCTCGGCCACCTGGACGGCACGATCGCCTGCTACGCCGGCCCGCAACAGGTCGGCGAGATCCTCAACACGCTCCTCGCCCACGGCCGCTCCGGCGAAGAATCGGTCGCGCTCATCTACGACGGCACCCTGCCGACGCAGGAGACGATTGTCGGCACGCTCGACGAGATGGCGCGGAGCGCCGGCCGCTCCACCGACCGCCGCGCCGCGATTCTCGTCGTCGGGCGCGTCGTCGCGCTGCGCGATCACCTGCGCTGGTTCGATGCCCGGCCGCTGTTCGGCAAGCGCATCCTGGTGACGCGGCCGCGTCCGCAGTCGGCCGAACTGGTCGATCAGCTCGAGCTGCTCGGCGCCCAGGCGATCGAGGCGCCGATGATCCGCATCGTGCCGCCCGACGACTACGGTCCGCTCGACGATGTGTGCGCGCGCGCCGGCGAGTTCGACTGGGTGGTGTTCGCGAGCGTCAACGCGGTCGACGCCTTCGTCAACCGCCTGCTCGAGGGTCCGCAGGACGTGCGCTGCCTCAACGGCGTCAAGCTGTGCGCGGTCGGACCGGCCACCGCGGAACGGCTGGCGAAGCACGGCCTCAAGGTCGATCTGACGCCGCCGGAATACCGCGCCGATGCCGTGCTGCGCGAGCTGTCGGCGAAGACCGACGTCAAGGGCCTGCGGTTTCTCCTGCCCCGCGCCGACATCGGCCGCGACGTCCTCGCCGACGAACTGCGCAAGCAGGGAGCGCAGGTCACCGAGGTCGTCGCCTACCGCACGGTCGTCGCCGAGCCGGATCGCGAAGGCGAGCCCGACATCTACCACATGCTGCTCGAGCGCCGCATCGACGTCGTCACCTTTACCAGCGCGTCGGCGGTGCGCAACTTCGTCCGCGTGCTCGGCGCCGAGCCGGCCGCCGACCTGCTGCGCACGACCGTGGTCGCCTCGATCGGGCCGGTCACCGCCGAGGCGGCATCCCAGTCGGGGATCAAGACGACGGTGATGCCGGCGAACTACACGATTCCAGCGCTGGTCGAGGCGATCGCCGGGCATTTCCGGAAAGAGGAACGAGAGGCCGCCCATGAATCACGTTGACACCCACACCGCCCAGACGCTGACGCTGACGCGCCGGATGCGCCGGCTGCGGCGCAGCGAGACGATGCGGGCGTTGGTGCGCGAGACGCGGCTGTCGCCCGAGAACTTCGTGCTGCCGTTGTTCGTGTGCGAGGGCCAGGGGGTGCGCCGCGAGGTCCCGTCGATGCCGGGCGTCTTCAACCTGTCGGTCGACGAAGCCGTGAAAGAGGCGGCCGGGGCCAGGAGCGACGGCGTCAAGAGCGTGCTCCTCTTCGGCCTGCCCGATCACAAGGACGACATCGGCTCGATGGCCTACGACCCCGAGGCGCCGGTGCAGTCGGCGGTGCGCGCGATCAAGCGCGAGGCGCCGGACGTGGTGGTGATGACCGACGTCTGCCTGTGCGAGTACACCGACCACGGACACTGCGGCATCCTGATCGACCAGGAAATTGCCAACGATCCGACCGTCGATCAGCTGGTGCGTGCAGCGGTCTCGCACGCCGCCGCCGGCGCCGACATCGTCGCACCGTCGGACATGATGGACGGGCGGGTCGGTGCGATCCGCACCGCCCTCGACGAGCGCGGCTTCGAGGACACCGTGATCATGTCCTACGCGGCGAAGTACTGCTCCGCCTTCTACGGCCCGTTCCGCGATGCCGCGGGCTCGGCGCCGCAGTTCGGCGACCGGCGGTCGCACCAGATGGATCCGGCGAATGCCGCGGAGGCGCTGCGCGAGGTCGAGCAGGACATCGCCGAAGGCGCCGACATCGTCCTGGTCAAGCCGGCGATGGCGTATCTCGACATCATCGCGCGCGTCAAGGACGTGTTCCACTACCCCACAGCCGCCTATCACGTCAGCGGCGAGTACGCGATGCTCAAGGCGGCAGCGCGCAATGGCTGGATCGACGAGCGGCGGGCGATGCTCGAAACCTTGACCGCGATCCGCCGCGCCGGCGCCGAGATCATCATCACCTACTACGCGCGCGAGGCGGCGCGCGCGATCGCGTGACCGGCGCGTGAGGCTGCTCGCGCTCTTCGCTGCCGCGGTGGCGCTGATCGCGCTGGCGCCGATCCCGGGCGGCGCGCAGCAGCCGATCAGCCGCCTGAAGGGGCGGGTGCTCAACGATCGCGGCGAGCGGATCAAGGACGCCGAAATCCGCGCCGAAGCGATCTTCGGATCGGGCGCCGGCACCTTCGCCGGTCAACGTGAGTTCTCGGCGCGCACCAATGCCAGGGGCGAGTGGAACATCCTCGGCATCGCTCCGGGCGTGTGGCTGTTCGATGCCGTCGCCGCCAACTACCTGCCCGAGACCGTGGCGCTGCCGATCCGTCTGCTCACCGCCAGCAGCCCCAACGCCGGCGGCCAGCTGATCGTCTGGGAACTGATTCTCAAGCCGATGCCGGTGCCGGCCGAGAACCGGCACGGCCAGGTGCTGACCGAAGCGGCCGCGGCGGCGCGTGGCGGCCGCGGCGAGGAAGCGGCATCGAAGCTGTCGCAGGTGCCCTCCGACGCCGACGCCGAGTACCTCGCGGCCGCCGGCCGCGTCGCCCTGCTGGCGCGGCAGTTCGACGCGGCACGAAGCTTCTTCACGCGCGCGCTCGAGATCGACCCATCGTCCTATCGCGCCGCGCTCGGCGTCGCCTCGATGTTCCTGCTGCGGCGCGATTTCGACAGCGCCTCGCGCGCCTTCGACGCCGCGCGCAACCGCACGCACGACAAGGACGAGCAGCGCTTCATCGCCGCCGCCATCGGCGACCTCGCCACTATCCGCTACAACCGCTGACCTGCCTGGGTTGAAGCGCCCGGCCATGGGCGCGGCACCTGTGAAACCGCGGAGCACGCAGCACGCAGAGTTCTTTTTAAGAAAGAATTGCTCTGCGTTCTCTGCGCGCTCTGCGGTTAGGCAGGCGCTCATATAGATCTCAGTTGGTCGAGTACGCCTCGTACCGCGACTTGCTCCGGTTGTAGCCGTAGCCGACCACGTGCAGGCCGTCGCCGGAGACCGCGTTGGCCCATTGCAGGTAGGAGCCGCTGCCCGCCGGATAGAGCGTGCTGAGGTTCTGCATCCCGGTCGACGCCTTCCAGCGAAACGCGCGCGCCGATCCGGTCGAGATCGAGGAATCGCCGACGACCACCGAGCCATCGGCGGACACGTCGTAGGCGGCGCTCTCGTAGCCGCCAAGCGTGCCGAGGTCCTGCATGCCGGTCGCGGCGGTCCAGCGGAACGCGCGCCGCATGTTGCCGGCGTTGGTCGATCGTCCCACCACTACCGATCCGTCCCCGGACACGGCGAGCGCCTCGCTCTCGGAGCCGCCGAGCGTGGGGAGCATCTGCATACCGCCCGCGGCGGTCCATCGAAACGCGCGACGCTGACCGCCCGGGGTGTCCGAGGTCCCGACGATGACGGTGCCGTCGGCGGAGATGCCGTAGGCGCCGCTTTCCCAGCCGCCAAGCGTCCCGAGATCCTGCATCCGGCCGGCGGCGGTCCAGCGGAACGCGTGCTTGATGCTGCCCGCCGTGTACGACTCGCCGACGACGACCAGGCCGTTGGCCGAAACGTCCGCCGCGACGGCGTACGAACCGCCGAGCGTGCCGATATCCTGCAGGCCGGCAGCGGTCCAGCGGAATGCGTGCTCCTCGAAGCTGGCCGTCCACGCTTCGCCGACGACCACCGAGCCGTCGCTCGACACGCCGTAGGCCGCGGCGAAGGCATAGCCGAAGTCGCCGAGGTCTTTCATCCCGCCCGCCGCCGTCCAACGGAACGCGCGGTACTGTCCGCTGGCGTTGGACGCGTAGCCGACGATCACCGAGCCGTTGGACGAGGTTTCGTACGCCTGGCTCGATGTGCCGCCGAGCGTACCGGGCCAGATCACGGTCGACGAGGAACCGCCGCCGCTCGCCCCGAGGGAGGAACCCAGGCCGCCGCTCAGGGCTGCCAGCACGAACAACACCGCTGAGCCCGGCAGAATCTTGCGCATCACGGACCTCCTCTGGTGTGGAGACCAAGTGTGCCACCGGTGCGCGGCGATCGCGCAGCCTGCGTGTGCGCTTCTGCTACGGATGTGCTTCGAGAAGCCGCGCAGCAGCGCAGCGGCGTTGCTGGCAGAATAGCGATACTCAGCAGCCATGCGAACGAGCCGATCGTCCCGTTATTTCACCCGCGCGCAGCGCATCCTGCCCGGCGGCGTCGACAGCCCGGTGCGCGCGTTCAAGGCGGTCGACGCGGCGCCGCTGTTCATCCGCCGCGCCTCCGGCGCGCGGATCGAAGACGTCGACGGCAACAGCTTCATCGACTACGTGATGTCGTGGGGCCCGCTCATTCACGGCCATGCACCGAAGGGCCTGATCAAGGCCCTGACCGCGGTGGCGCGCGACGGCACCAGCTTCGGCGCCCCGAGCCCGCTCGAGGTCGATCTCGGCGAGCGCGTCCGCGAGCTGATGCCCTCGATCGAGCGCGTGCGCTTCGTCAGCTCGGGCACCGAAGCGACGATGAGCGCGGTGCGGGTCGCGCGCGCCGCCACCCGGCGCGATCCGATCGTCAAGTTCGAGGGCTGTTACCACGGGCACGCCGACTCGTTTCTCGTCAAGGCCGGCTCCGGCGCGCTGACCCTCGGCACGCCGACCAGCCCCGGCGTCACGCCGGCCTCGTCGGCCGACACGCTCGTCGCCACCTACAACGATCTCGACTCGGTGCGCAAAGTCTTCGACGCCAACTTCGGGCGGATCGCCGCGGTGATCGTCGAGCCGATCGCCGGCAACATGGGCGTCGTGCCGCCGGCCGACGGCTTCCTGCGCGGGCTGCGCGACATCTGCACCAGCCAGGGCTCGGTGCTGATCTTCGACGAGGTCATTTCGGGCTTTCGCGCCGCGGCCGGTGGCGCGCAGGCGGTCGTCGGCGTTACCCCCGACCTGACCTGTCTCGGCAAGATCATCGGCGGCGGCCTGCCGGTTGGCGCCTACGGCGGGCGGGCCGACCTGATGGATCTGGTGTCGCCGGCCGGTCCCGTCTACCAGGCGGGCACGCTCTCGGGCAACCCGCTGGCGATGACCGCCGGGCTGTGGTCGCTCGAACAGCTGACGCCCAAGCTGTACGCGTCGCTGGCCGCGCTCGGCGCCCGGCTCGCCGCCGGCCTGGCCGATGCGGCGCGCGAGGCGCGCGTCGCGCTGCAGGTGAACGCGTTCGGCTCGGTGCTGACGCCGTTCTTCACCGCGCGCGCGGTCCGCGACTTCGCGTCGGCGACCAGCGCCGACACGACGCGCTACTCCACGTTCTTCCGCGGTATGCTGCTGCGCGGCGTCTATCCGCCGCCATCGCAGTTCGAGGCATGGTTCCTGTCGGCGGCCCACACCGAGAAGGATGTCGATCGCACGATCCGGGCGGCGCGAGAGGCGATGAAAGAGGTCGCGAAGGAGAGATAGGACATGCGAACGCTGGCCGCCGTCATCCTTGCCGCCGCGCTCGGCGCGTCTGCGGTCGCCTCGTCGCCGCAGCAGATCGTCTATGCCCGCGTGTCGCCGAACCCCGGGGGCCTGGGGCTGTTCATCGCCTCGGCCGACGGCAGCGGCGAGCGTCCGCTGCTGAACACGCCCGACCTCGACTACGACGCGGCCTTTGCGCCCGACGGCCAGACGCTCGTCTTCACCTCCGAGCGCAACGGCTCCGCCGATCTGTATCGCGTCAAGGCGGATGGCAGCGCCCTCGAACGTCTGACCGACGATCCCGCGTACGACGACCAGGCGGCCTTCTCGCCTGACGGGCGCCAGCTCGTGTTCGTCAGCACGCGCCAGGGCGGCTTCGCGCGCCTGTGGACGATGGATCTCGCGACGCGCCGCGCGAAGCGATTGACGGCCGAATCGGCCGGCGACTTCCGGCCGTCGTGGTCGCCCGACGGCTCGTGGATCGCCTTCTCGTCGGCGCGCGGCAGCTCGCTGCCATTCGCGTACGGACGCTGGGAGCGCCTGCAGCAGGCCGACGTCTACATCGTGCATCCCGATGGATCCGGCCTCAAGCGCGTCAGCGAGCACGGCAACTTTTGCGGCAGCCCGAAATGGCAATCCGACAGCCGGCATGTGATCGCCTACTGCATGACCGCCGAGCAGACGCTGTCGAACCGCCGCGCCTTTCCCGAGTCCGGACCGGGCGGCAACGACACGCGGCTCGCCTCGTTCGACATCAGCCGCGGCACGTCCGCGGAGGTGAAGAGCGCGGCCGGCGTGATGTTCAACCCGTCATTCGTCGGCGGCACCGTCGGCTACATCCGCAAGTTCGCCGGCGGGCCGGAGGCGGGCATCTACTACGTCGATGGTCGAAGCGGGCCGAAGGGCGACATCCGATCGGCGTCGTGGTCGCCCGACGCGCGCACCGTCGTCTTCCACAAGCGGGTGCCGGCGCCTCCGCCGGCGTGGCGGCGGGCGTTCAGCCGCAATCCGGCCTACGAGATGACGATGACCGGCCTGCTGCCCTCGTTCAGCCCGTCCGGCGATCGCTTCGTGACGACCGGCCGCCCGCCGAACCCGGGGCGGCCGCTCGGCTCGAGCGTCGTCGTCGCCGCCAGCGGAACCGACAAGGGCGAGGTGATCTATCGCGACGACGCGCGCAACGTGCTGGCGCCGCAGTGGTCGCCGCGCGGCGACACGATCATCTTCAGCGTCGGCATCTTCGACGCGTTCTTCAACGGCTTCAAGTCGCGGTTCCTGAAGCCGGGCGAGCGCGCCGAGGGCGGCGCGCAGATCGCGGTGATCAAGCCTGACGGCAGCGGCTTCCGCGAGCTCACCAGCGGACCGGACAACAGCGCCTTCCCGTCGATGGCGCCCGACGGCACGCGCGTCGTCTATCGCTCGTTTGGGACAGACGGCGGCGGCGGCCTCAGGATCATGAACCTCGAGACCGGCGCCGTCGCCAGCCTGACGACCGGCTACGACAACTTCCCGCTCTGGTCGCCGCGCGGCGACCTGATCATGTTTTCGCGCCTCGCCGCCGGGAGCTATGAGATCTGGACCGTGAAACCGGATGGGACCGGCGCAAAGCAGCTGACCTCGACGCGCGGCAACGACGCGCACCAGGGCTGGTCGCCCGACGGCGAGCGCATTGTCTTCGCGAGCTCGCGCATGGGATTCAAGGACGAAGCGATCTACACCGACGCGCCGCAGCCCTACGGCGAGATCTTCGTGATGCGATTCGACGGGACCGGCGTCGAGCAGCTGACCGACAACCAGTGGGAGGAAGGCACGCCGGCGTGGCGACCCGTGGCCAGCCTGCCGACGTCGGCGCAACGCCGCTGAGCGCGCGGGCCGACGAGGCAAGCGGCTAAGGCCGCACCTGCCCCACCGGCCCTAGCCGCCCTATCTCTGCAGAGCGAGCGCCGAATCGAGCCGCACGCGCAGCACGGTGCCGACCGGCAGGTCGACATCCTTGCCCTCGGTGGCTGCGATCGTGCCGCCGCCGCCGATCAGGATCCCGGCAAGCGCACCCTTCGCGCCGCCGAGAATCGCGCCGAGAATCGCGCCGGCGCCGGCGCCGATCCCGATCTTCTCTTTCTCGCCCATGATCCCTTCGCTCTCGAGCGCCTGGGTCACGGTCGCGCGCATCGGATAGGCGCGGCCGTTGATCGTCACGCGATCGAACGCCACGGTCATCGACCCTTTGCGGTCGGTGCGCGTCGCCTTGTTCACCGAGCTGACGACGCCGCGCATCGTCGAGCCGGCGGGCACGAGCACGCGCCCGCGCTCGTCGCGCAGGTCGACCATCGTCGTCGCCTCGAACCGGTCCTCGACCTGCGACGTCTTCGAGCTGAGCGAGTTGGCGAGCCGCACGTCGAACTCGGTCCCGACCGGGATCTCGTTCGGGTTCTGCGACCGGCCCGCGGTGCCGATGCCCGAGGTGGGCGATCGGTCCTCGGCCGACCGCTCGTCGCCGATGCCGACGCCTGCGGGCGTCGAGCGGTTGCCGGCCACCTCGCCGCGGGCGCGATTGCGGATGTTATCGATGCGGTCGCGCAGGTCGGCGTAGTCGTTGCGCGAGATCGACTCGTTCTTGCGCAGCTTGACCTTCAGGTAGACGGTCTCGTCGCGCGCGTCATCGAGCTCCGCCTCGAGCCGGGACGCGGTGGACGCGTCGCGTGAGCGCAGCTGCGAGACGTCGCGAGAGGCGTCGTAGATCGAGTCCTGAAGGCGCTGGATATCCGAGCTGGTGACCGACTGTGCGGCCGCGGTCCCGGGGAAACCGGCGGCCAGCGCCAGTGCCAGGACCAGCGGACCGCTTGTTCTCATCAGTTTCACGTCAAACCCTCCAAAGGCCCTGAGACTGCAAAAGCAATTCCGGGCCGCCGAGTGCGGTTTGACGGGGAAAAGGCTAGCGCCAGATCATCAGGCGCTCTATCCAGGAGATGCGGGTGAGGTCGTTATAGATGACTGTCACCATCAGCATGAGGATGAGGACGAAGCCGGCCAGGAGCATCTTCTCCTTGACGCGCATGCTGAAGTCGCGGCGCGCGAGGCCCTCGAGCGCCATGATGAAGATGTGCCCGCCGTCGAGCACCGGGATAGGCATCAGGTTGAGCAGGCCGAGGTTCAGGCTGATCGACGCCATCAGGCCGAATAGGGCGATCCAGCTGAGCGATGCCGCCTCGCCCGACAGCTGCGCAATGGCCACCGGCCCCATCAGCTGCTTCGGCGACGTCTCGCGGGTCACCAGGCCGACCAGGGTCTCGAAGATCAGCCCTGCGTACTTGTAGTTGTCGCTGAAGCTTTTCTTGATCGCCCCGACCAAATCGGGCTCGTACTTGACCGTCTGGTCGCCGATGCCGATGCCGAGCAGCCCTTCCTGGCCGTTTCGCGCCGGCGTCGCCCTGATCGTCTGCGACTTGCCGTCGCGGAGGATCGTCAGGACGATTTGCTGCTCGGGATGCTTGGCGATGGCCTCCTTCAACTGATACGAGAAGGTGATCGGCTCGCCGTCGACCTCGACCACGACGTCGCCGGTCTTCAGCTCGGCGCGCTCGGCGGCCCCGCCCGGCTGAATCGAGCGGACGTAGGGGTGAACGTTCGGCAGGACGCCAACCTCGCCGAGTTCGAAGCGCCGCTGCTTCACGGCGGCCGGCGTCACGGTGCGCTTGTCCTCGAGGCCGTTGCGCAGGAACACGATCTCGGTCTGCTGATCCGGGCGGGTGCTGACCTGCTGGAAGAAGTCGTTCCAGGTTGCCACCTGGCGCCCGGCGACCGACACGATCCGATCGCCCGGCCTGATGCCGGCGCGTTCGGCCACCGAATTTTTCGAGACCACGCCGACAACCGGCGGCTGATCCTCGTACGCGCCCTTCTCGATACCCTGATAGGCGACGATCGCCGACAGCACGAGCGCGAGGGCGATGTTCATCACCGGTCCCATGATCAGCACCTGGAACCGTTCCCACTTGCTCTTCGAGAGGAACTCGTCCGAACGCCGCACGACCTTGCCGCGCTCGTCGTGTTCGACGTCTTCAGGGTTCTCGCCCGCCATCTTCACGTAGCCGCCGAGCGGCAGCGCGCCGATGCTGTATTCGGTGTCGCCGCGGCGGAACGACACGACGGTGGGATTGAAGCCGAGCTGGAACTTGAGGACGCGGATGCCGACACGCTTGGCGGCCAGGAAGTGGCCCAGCTCGTGGACGAACACGAGCACGCCGAGCACGAACACAAATGCCAATAATGTCGTCAATCCTGTAACCTCAGACCTTCAATTCTAACCCGCGGGCAATGTCCTGAGAATACTCGCGGGCCCACTCGTCAACCGCGCGGACCGCCCCTAAAGTGGCCACCTCGGCGGGCCGATGGGCGGCCATCGTGCGTTCGATCACGTCCGCGATGGCGGTGAACCCCAACCGTCTCTCCAGAAACCGTGCCACGGCAATTTCGTTTGCAGCGTTGAGCACCACAGGCAAACTGCGCGCAGCTTCGAGCGCTCGATAGGCGAGGTGCAAACATGGGAAAGCCGCCGTGTCGGGTGCCTCGAACTCCAGCGGCCCGGTGCGCGCGAGCTCGAGCGACGGCCACATGCCGGGCCACCGCTCCGGGTACGAGAACGCGTACTGAATCGGCAGCCGCATGTCGGCGACACCGAGCTGGGCGACGAGCGATCCATCCGTCAGCTCGACCATCGAGTGGATGACCGACTGCGGGTGGATGACGACGTCAATCGCCCGCGCGGGGACGCCGAACAGCCAGTGCGCCTCGATCACCTCGAGGCCCTTGTTCATCAACGTCGCCGAGTCGATCGTGATCTTTCGTCCCATCCGCCACGTCGGATGCTTCAACGCATCGTCCGGCGTCACCGAGGCGAGCGCCGATGCAGGACGTCCGCGAAACGGACCGCCGGACGCGGTGAGCACGAGGCGCCGCACGTCGCCGCGCGGCCGCGCGTGCAGGCACTGGTGAATCGCGTTGTGCTCGCTGTCGACCGGGAGGATGGCGACGCCATGCCGCGCCGCCGCCTCGGTGACGATGCCGCCGGCCATCACCAGCACTTCCTTGTTGGCGAGCGCAATCGTCTTGCCGTGCTCGATGGCGGCGAGAACCGCCTCGAGCGCCTCGGTGCCGCTCGACGCGCACAGCACCAGGTCGGCATCCGGGTGCGACGCGACCGCGACCAGGCCGTCGCGCCCGGAGCCGGCAATCACCGTGTCGCCGAGCGCGCCGTTGACGGCGAGGCGATCGATCGCGCTGCCGCTGGCCATCGCCGCGACGCGCGGCCGGTAGCGCGCGATCTGTTCGCCCAGCCGGTCGGCGTTCTCGCCGGCTGCGAGGCCGACCACCTGCAGGCGATCGGCATACGCGTCGACGACGGCGAGCGCGCTCTGGCCGATCGAGCCGGTGGAGCCGAGGATGGCGATGCGCTTCATCAAAAGTGCTTTGGGGCAGCCCTGAAGGGCTGCGCTACACCGAAACGTTTCCGTAGCGCAGCCCTTCAGGGCTGCCTACACGTATCTCAAGACGATGTAATACACCGGCGCCGCGAACAGCAGCGCGTCGATGCGATCGAGCACGCCGCCGTGTCCCGGAATCAGCGCCGAGCTGTCCTTGACGCCGGCGCTCCGCTTCAGCATCGACTCGAAGAGGTCGCCGACGATGCCGAGCGCGACGATCGTGAGCCCGAGCACGGCACGAAACGGCGCCGCCAGCTGCGGCAGCCACCAGATGCCGACGATCGAGAACAGCAGCGTGCCGACGACGGCGCCGCCGATCGCCCCCTCGACCGTCTTTTTCGGGCTGACGATCGGCGCCAGCGGGCGCCGCCCGAACGCCCGCCCGGTGTAGTACTGCGACGTGTCGCTCACCATCACGGTGAGCATCAGGAGGAACAGGCCGCGCGCGCCGCCAAGCGTGCGGATGCCGAGCAGCGCGGCAATCGGCAGCCCGACGTAGAGCGCCGGGAACAACGTGGCGGCGACCGTCGCGAGCGCCGCCGAGCCGCCCCGCCACGCGCCGAGGTTCGAGGCCGCGACCGCCACGACGACGGTCATCAGGACGATCTGAAACATCTCGGGGACGCCGCTGCTGAACACGATCAGCGCCGCAGCGAAGCCCGCCGCGCTCAGCGACACCTCCAGCCCGCTTGCGCGCGCCAGGGTGACCACTTCGCTGACGGCAAGGAGGGCGAGGATCAGTCCGACGAGGAAGAACAACCAGGGAGGCGCGAACCAGACAATCGCCACCGCCAGCGCGACCAGCACCGCGCCGCTCAACACCCGAGTCATTCGATTGCGGACTGCGGACTGTCGACTTCCGACTTTCGACTCATTTGGCGCCGAGGGCGACCGGCGAGGGCTTGATGCCGCCGTAGCGGCGGTCGCGCTTCTGATAGGCGACCACGGCTTCGAGGAGATCGCGGCGGCGGAAGTCGGGCCAGAGCGTCTCGGTGACCCAGATCTCGGAGTAGGCGATCTGCCACAGCAGGAAGTTGCTGACGCGCATCTCGCCGCTGGTGCGAATCAGGAGATCAGGATCGGGCTGGCCGGCGGTGTAGAGCAGATCGCCGAAGCGCCGCTCGTCGAGATCTTCAGCGGCGATGCCCTCGGCAATCGCCCGCCGCGCCGCGTCGACAATCTCGGCCCGGCCGCCGTAATTGAGCGCGATGTTGAACAGCATCCCGCTGTTGCCGGCGGTGCGGCGGATGCCGATCTCCAGCTCGTCCTGGACGTCCGGGGCAAGCTCCTCGGACCGGCCGATGACGCGGAAGCGGATGTTGTTCTTCAAGAGCGTGTCGAGCTCGAGCCGGATGTAGCGCTTGAGCAGCATCATCAGCGTGTTCACTTCGGCGCGCGGACGCTTCCAGTTCTCCATCGAGAACGCGTACAGCGTCAGGACGTCGATGCCGAGCCGCGCCGAGGTTTCGACCACGTCGCGCACCGAGTCGATGCCGGCGCGGTGGCCTTCGACGCGCGGCAGGTGGCGCTGCGCCGCCCACCGCCCGTTCCCGTCCATGATGATGGCGACGTGGGCGGGCAGCTGATCGAAGTTGAGCTGGCGGGCCAACGCTTCGTCGGGAGATCCTGGCCGGCCCGGAGAGCCTGGAGGAAGCGTGGCCAGGAGCTGCTCTAGCGACATCCCGACATTATAAGTCGCCGTACTCGACGCCGACGAGGAACAACCCGCAGCCGGGCGCGGTCGGACCGGCCCGTCCACGGTCGCGCGAGTCCAGCACGGCGCGCATTTCTTCAACCGGCCATCGTCCGCGTCCGATCTCGACAAGCGTGCCGGCTATGGCCCGGACCATGTGACGGAGAAACCCGTCGCCCGTGATCTCGTAAATGATCATGTCTCCGCCACCAGCGCCGGGGACCTCGCGCCCGTTCTCCCCCCTGGAGAGTGTTGAGAGCGTCTTTCGCGTGACGCGCGATCGGGTGACTGCCCAGCGCCCGCAGTCCGGCCGCGACCGCCGCCGCCGGACCCGCACCGGGTGGGTCCTCCTGAACCTGACACAC
>Ga0207645_10000646_pt1 | contig 28951 bp, 25 predicted proteins | sample KBSM53metaG_FD_184331 | JGI IMG/M metagenome (GOLD analysis project Ga0207645, IMG submission 184331) | Miscanthus rhizosphere microbial communities from Kellogg Biological Station, Michigan, USA - KBS M5-3 metaG (SPAdes) (version 2) | ecosystem: Host-associated > Plants > Roots > Rhizosphere >...
TCCGTGAGTTCCGTCGACCACGAGCGTCGTTCCGTCCGTGATGCGGGTCAGGGCGCCGGCCACCCCCAGAACGGCGGGGATGCCCTGTTCGCGGGCCACAATGGCGGCGTGCGAGAGCATCCCGCCCGTTTCCGTGATGACGGCGGCGGCGATCCCGAACAGTGGCGTCCAGGCGGGGTCAGTGGTGCGGCAGACCAGGACGTCGCCGGGGGTCAGCGCGGAGAATTCGTCGACGCTGTGAACGGTCCGGGCGGTCCCACAGGCGGTGCCAGGGCTGGCGCCGATGCCTGTGAGAAACGCGTCGGCGGGATCCCTGCCTTCTGCTCCGGCACTGGCCTCAGGGGTGAATTCCACGTCAGCCCACCAGGCCCGTGTCGGGCCTGCCGGACAGCCGATCCAGTCGCTGCTGCGCGGCCTGCGCCGAGCGGAGGCCCAGGCTCTGGGCAATCTGGGGCCAGGTCAGCCCCTCGGCCCGCGCCAGGAACAGGAGTGCCGTTTCCAGGCCATCCGTCTCTGCCCGCGCGGCGGACACAAGGGTGAGGGCGGCCCGCACGTCCAGACCATCCACCGGCTCTCCGCGGTCTGTCCCGTTGGACCGCCACAGGACGTGCTGGATGAGGTCACTCGCTGAAGGGGGCTGCCGCTCACCCAGCCAGGGCCGGGGCGGGAGTTCGGCGGCGCCCCGGTCCAGCAACATCCGCGTGGCCTGGCTTTGGCGCTGAGCCTCCGCAGCGTCGCCGCCCGGACGGGTCCCGTCGGTCTCGTTCATTCCAGACTCTCTTTCCCGTTGGTTCGGCGCCCCTCGACTCCACCAGCTTCTGGCATCAACATCTTGTTGTCAACAATCTGTTGATGCTTCGGGGGGAGGACGAGTCGTTGAAGCGGCGCGGACAGGAACGCCACCCGGCCAACTGCCGGGTGGCGTTCCAAAGGGGGCTGTTTTGCCGGCGGTCCACGACCGGGCTGTTGCAGGAGGTTACTTTCCGGTGTTGCTGTTGCTGTTGCTGTTGCCGTGTTCGGTGGAGGCGACGGCGCCGGTCTGTTCGTTGAGCAGGACCCTTTCGTTGCGCTGTTGATGGAAGTTGAACATGGCGTTCACCGATCCGGCGGTGGCGTCGGCGGAGGCGTCGCCGATCCGGCCGGTGTGCCAGTTGTCCTCGATGAAGCGCAGGATCGAGGCCTGGTCGGTCTGGGTGTGGTCCACGTGGTTCTTCTTCGCGTAGGGGGAAATGACTACCAGCGGCTGGCGCGGCCCGGGGCCGCAGCGGTCAGCGTAGCCGCCGGCCATCGGGACGCCGCTGGCTGCGGCGTGCTGGCACCAGGCGTCGTCGTCGGCGGTGTTGGAGGAGTTCTTTGCCTTGCCGGCGACGTGGTCGTACCAGCCGTCCGAGTCGTCGTAGGCGAGCACCACGGCAGTGTTGTCCCAGTTCCGGGATTTCTGGATCTGGTTCACGGTGCTGGTGATGAAGTTCTGCTCGTCGATCGGGTCAGAGTAGGCGGCGTGGCCGTCCTGGAACATTCCGGCTTTCAGGAAGGACACGGCGGGCATGTTGTCGGTGTTGACCACCTTGTTGAACGCGGTGAGGTCGTACTGGTGGTTGGCCTGTCCGTTGTGGCCGATTTCCGCGTCGGACGCCGGTCCCAGGTGGTGCGGGTTGGCGGTGGAGGCGTAGTACTGGAACGGCTGGTGGTGAGGGGAGTAGTCAACCACGCTGGCGCCGGCGGCGTTCGTGTGGCTGGACAAGCACGACGCCGGGGAGTCCGCGGTCGCGGCGGTGGTCGGCGTGAAACCGCCCTGGAACCAGCCCCAGGACGTGCCCTTGGCGTTGAGCAGGTCGCCGATGTTCCTGCCGCTCATGCCGGCCAGGTTGCCGGTTTTGGCGTGGCTGCTGTTCGAGCAGTCGTCGTGGACCGGGTCCGGGTCGTTGATGACGGTGCCGACGCCGTTCGCATCCGGCAGGCTGACAGCACTGCTGCCGGCCGCCGGGGTGGCCACAGGTTGTCCTGCGGCGGTGTACTCGGTGGCCCCGTGGGTCTGGCCGGATACCAGATTCAGCGCCCCGGGTGTGGAGGGTCCGAAGACAGTGCTGAAGTGGTTGTCGCTCATGGAGTAGTTCTGGGCGTAGTTCCAGATGCCGGTGACGGTGTTGCCGTCGTAGTAGTCCATGGTGAGGCCGGGGCGGCCGTACTGGTTGGTGCCGCACGCGTCGCGGCTGGTGAACTCGACGAACTTGTCCATCGCCCCGCCGTTGTATGCCTTCTGCTCGGCGGTGTATCCGTGGTCCTGGTCGCAGGTGATGGCCTGCGCCGGTGAGAGCCGGGCAGGTTGCGCCGAGTTGGGGTTGTTCGGTGCCAGGAGGCCGGCGGTGGCCAGAGTGTTGATGTCCTTGGGGGTGTTTTTCGCGGCGGTGAAGGAGGCCGTCGCGGTGCCGGTACCCTGCTGGGTTTCACCCGGGAGATTGGCAGCCTTGGGGTAGGTGGCGAAGTAGTGGTCGAAGGAGACGTTCTCCTGGAAGATCACCACCACGTGCTTGATTGGCGTCGCGGTACCGTTGTGGTTTTCGCCGGCGGAGGCCGGACCTGCGCCGATACCGAACATTCCGGCTGTCAGTGCCGAGGCGGCCAGGGCTGCCGCGCCCGTGGCGGCGACCCGCTTACGGGTGAATCGTTGTGCTGGATGAGGCATGGGGGAGCCAATCGTTGGTATTCAGGGATGCCGGCGGCTGATGGCAGGCATTCGTATGTTGCTTGGGTGGCCGGCCTGCGTTACTTGGCCGGCGTGACCGTGGCCTCGTAGGTGAGGATTTCGGTGCCGTTGCCTTCCTCGCCGTTGTCGGGGGCCACCTTCATGGTGAGGTGCCCGCCGTCGGCCGTCATTTTGAACGGGTTGCGCGTGGCCACATGGCCTGCGGTGGACCACTGCTGGAAGGGGACATCGCGGATTACGCTGTGGGATTTGAGGTCGATCATCGCCATGCCGCCGAGTTCGTAGATGGCGCCGGTGCCGCCGGCCGCCGGGGTCTGCGGGAGGTTGGTGATCCCGCTGCAGAGCATCCGGGAGTTGGGCACGTACTGGCAGTCCTGGTAGTCGATGAAGTAGTTCGGGTTCTGCCAGGTCGAGAGCTGCTTGCCCTGCAGATCCCATTCGGCGAAGCGGCGCGAGCCCCAGGTGTTGCCGACCAGGTGGCCGGTCTGCTTGTCCATCACGATCCCGCCGAAGTGGTCCTTCACCTCGAACTGCTTGTGCACGTCCAGGGTGGCCGCGTCGACCCGGTAGATGATGGCGCTGCTGTCCGGCCGGTACTGGGCCACGGGGATCCAGACGTTGGTGCCGTCGAAGTCGATGCCGCCGGGGTGGTACATGTCGCCTTCTCCCAGGACGATGTCCTTTTGCAGGGCGCCGGCCTTGTCCATGACGAACAGGTGGCCGACGCCCTTGCCGGGGGTGCGGTCGAAGCCGTTTTGCGGGGTCGGGAACTTCACGGTCGGTTCGATGATCTGAACGGCCGAGAGGAAGATGTGGTCCTGGCTGTAGGCGATTCCCTCCGTGTGATAGGTCGGGAAGTTCAGCTTCAGCTTGGACGTCTGCTGCCAGTTCGTGTTCCGGTCAACGCCGTTGAAGGCGTCGGCCAGGGCCGTGTTCCTGTCACCGTGGTTGCCGGCGCCGGTGGGGTTGTCTGCGGCTTGGGCGGCCGCGGTGATGCTGATTGCGGACGCGGCCAGGACGATTGCTGCGGCGGCCGTGAGGATGCCTCGGGTGTGAGTCGTGCTCATTCGGGAGCCTCTCAAAGGTTGGATCTCAACAAGAGATCGCAACGTTACTTCCCGGTAATTAATCCCCGATACGGGCAGGTGAACGGCAGATGTCCGGCAGCGGTCCGGTGGACCGGCTTCGTTTCAACGCGGATCTGATCCCCCCACCACTGCTGGCGTGGACCCCTTCAGCCGCTCAGGCGAGGACGGTGAGGCCCGCCAGGGTGCCGCCCTCGCCTTCGGCCAGCAGTCCGACGGCGGTGCCGGTGTTCGCGGGAAAGACCAGATCGGTGATGGTGGCCAGGCCGTCCTGCGCGAAGACCTCGACCGAGCAGCGGTCCAGGAAGACCCGGAGCCGTAGCCGGCCGTCCTCCAAGGAGACGGCAACGCGCTCCACCGACGGGAACGACTCGTGGAACCCCACATTCCCGGATTCGGTCCGGTCCAGGCTGAGCTCGGCCGTGCGGCAGTCGTAGGCCAGGACAGTGCGCGCCCCGGCTCCGGGCCCGGACGTGGAGCCGGATTCCCCGCCCGTTTCGCTGCCCGTGTCCCCGCCGGCCCGGAGCACCAGACCTACCCTGCCGGCGGCGCCGGGCTCGAAGTCCGCATCGATGCGCAGCACATCACCAAAGGCCTCGGCCGGAAGCCAAGTCACCCCGTCCGCCAGCGGCTGCCGGTCCAGCGCGAACAACTCAGTACCGTGGCTGTGGAACGGGTCCACCGCCTCCTGCACCAGCACCGGGCGCCCGCCGCGGCACACCAGCCTGACCTCGCGGACCAGGGACATCGCGCTGCGCCAGCCGTCCGAAGGCGTTGAGGCGGCGTACTGCCAGTTGTTCATCCAGCCGATCATGAGCCGCCGTCCGTCCGGGACGTTGCTGAACGACACGGCCGCGTAGTAGTCCCGGCCCCAGTCGAGCCACCCGTAGTCGGCCATCCGGCTGTCGTCGGCCTGCACGCCGTCGGTGACGGTGGTTTCGGAACGGAACGTCACGCCGTCGAAGGTTCCGATGAAGTACTGGCCGCCCGAGCCGCCGGCGATGCCGCCGGGGCTCAGGTTGACCACCAGGACCCACCGGGTGTTGGAGGCGTCGCCGTCCACCGGCAGTTCGAACAGGTCCGGGCATTCCCACACCCCTTCCGTGGCGTTTGCCGGGCCGAAGGTGCTCAGGTACTCCCAGGTCAACAGGTCCGCCGACTTGTAGAGGACCACCTCGTGGCGGACCGCCTCGACGGCGACCATCACCCAGTAGCTGCCGGCGGCGCCGTCGTGCCAAAAGACCTTGGGGTCGCGGAAGTCCGCGGAGGCGCGGTCCAGTACCGGGTTCCCGGCGTACTTGGTCCAGGTGGCGCCGTCGTCCGTGCTGAAGGCGAGGGACTGAGCCTGCCGTCCGGCTAGCGGTGAGGCGGGCGAGTACGCGCTGGTGTAGATGGCCACGAGCGGGGGCACGCCTCCGATGCCGAAGCCGCTGGTGTTGTGGACATCGACCACCGCGGAGCCGGAAAAGATGGCCTCCTGCTCATCGCATGCGATGGCCACGGGTTGTTCGTCCCAGTGCTGCAGGTCTGTGGAGGTGGCGTGGCCCCAGGACATGTTGCCCCACTCCTCGCCGTGCGGGTTGTGCTGGTAGAAGAGGTGGTAGGTGCCGTTGGCGTAGACCAGCCCGTTGGGGTCGTTGAGCCAGTTGCGCTCCGCCGAGTAGTGCCACTTTGGCCGGTACTGGCAGTCGAGTTCTGTGAGTGTTTTCATGAGGGTTCTTGGCAGGCTTTCGCGTGAGGAGGCTGGTCAGCCCTTGACGCCGCTGGAGGCGATGCTGTTGATGAAGGATCGCTGGAACGCGATGAACAGGACCACCACGGGAATGGTGATGAGGGACGCGTAAGCCATCACCTCGCCCCAGGAGACGTTGAGCTGGAAGAAGTACTGGATGCCGATCATCACCGGGCGGAGTTCCTCGGACTGGACCACCATGAGCGGCCACAGGTAGGAGTTCCAGGCGGGCAGGAAGGTCAGGATGGCCACGGTGGCGGTCGCCGGTCCCGCGAGCGGCATCACCACCTTGCGGTAGATGGTGAACCAGCCCGCGCCGTCGATCCGGGCGGCCTCGTCCAGTTCCTTCGGGATGGACTCGAAGTACTGGTGGAACAGGTAGATGGAGAACGCGTTGGCGATGAACGGGATGATCTGGACCTGGTAGGTGTCCAGCCAGCCCTTCGAGATCTCGAGGCTGAACCCGTTGAGCTCAAAGTACGGCAGCTGGTTGACCCACCACACCAGCGGCAGCGCCAGCGTCTGGAAGGGCACGATGAGGGTGGCGAGGATCGCGGTGAACACCACCCGCTTGCCGCGGACCTCCATGCGGGACAGCGCAAACGCGCAGAGGCTGTTGATGAAGATGCCGAGCACCACCGTGACCGCGGAAATGCCGATGGAGTTGACCAGGAAGCGGGCGGCCGGGACCCGGTCGAACACGGCCGCGTAGTTGTCCAGTGAAATGCTGCCGACCGGCAGGAACGCCGCAACCGAGGACATGTCGCCGAAGATCTGCTGGTCCGGCTTGAGCGAGGACACCATCATGAACACGATGGGGAAGGCGGCGACGGCGGCGAACAGGAGGCGGACCGCCGTGGTCGCGGCATTGCCGAGACCCTTGGAAATGAGTGTCTGTTTCACGTCAGTCCTTCTCTCGGGTCAGGTAGCGCTGCACTGCGGAGATCAGCAGGACGAGCACGAAGAACACGAGCGAGATGGCCGAGGCGTAGGAGGTCTCCTGCTGCTTGAAGCCGGAGCGCACCGCCTCGTAGATGATGGTGGTGGTGGAATCGAGGGGCCCGCCCTGGGTCATGACGCTGACCTGGTCGAAGAGCCCGAGCGCCTGGATGGTGATGGTCACCAGGACCAGGGTGCGGGTGTGGGTGAGGCCGGGCCAGGTCACGTAGCGGAACTGGTGCCAGCGGCTGGCCCCGTCGAGTTGGGCGGCCTCGTACAGTTCCCCGGAGATGCTTTGCAGGCCTGCGAGCCAGATGATCATGTGGAATCCTGCGGCCTGCCAGATGGACAGGGCGATGATGGCCGGCATGGCGGTGGCGGGATCGTTGAGCCAGTCCGGGCCGTTGATGAGGCCGAAACTGGCCGCCGACAGCAACTCATTGATCAGGCCGTCCTTGCGGTACATGAACATCCACAGCAGGGACACCACCACCATGGACGTCACCACGGGAAGGAAGTAGATGGTGCGGAAGAAGTTCACGCCGCGGAACTTCTTGTTGATCAGGAGGGCCATCGCCAGGGCGAGTCCGGACTGGACGGGCACCACCACGACGGCGAAGTAGCTGACGTTCAGCAGTGAGCGCCAGAACACGGGATCCGCGAAGAGCCGCGCGAAGTTGTCCGTGCCGACAAACTCGACGGGCCGCGGGGAAACAAGCCTGGCGTTCGTGAATGCCAGGCCGAAGCCCAGGATCGCCGGGAGGAAGACGAAGGCGAGCAGGAGGACCGCGGCCGGGGCGATCATGCCCCACCCGCTGATCTGTTCGCGCAGGTGGCGCGGCCGGCGGCGTGGTTTGCTGGGCGGTGCGGCCGGGGCCGGATCCGCCAGACGGCGGCCGGGGGAGGGGAGTTGGGTGGTTGTCATGGTTTTCTCCGTCGACAGTCAGGGCCGGAGGTACTTTCGACGGCGGTTGCGCACCGCCGTCGAAAGTACCGTTTGGCAGCCGGCTAGTTCTTGTAGCCGCCGTTGGACTTGATATTGGCGTCGATGGCCTTGACCGACTTGTCCAGCGCCGTCTTGGGGTCTGCGCCGGCGAGGATGTCCTGAACCGCCTTGCCGTATTCGGTGGCGATGAAGGGATAGGCCGGGGTCTCGGGACGCATCACCGCGTAGTTGCGGGAAAGTTCCATGAAGATCCGGTTCGTGCCGTCCTTGGCGAACGCGGGGATCAGGGCAGCGGCCTCGTCGGTGGCCGGGATGGTGCCCGTTGCCTTCGCCACCGCGGCCAGGTTTTCCGGCTTCAGCGAGTAGGACAGGTAGTCCATGGCTGCCGCGGAGTTGGTGCAGCCGCTGGTCACGCCCCACTGCCAGGAGGCGCCGCCGATCTTGGGGCCGTTCCCGAGGTCCACGGACGGCATGACCACGAGGTCCTTACCTACCGCTGCGCGTGCCTTGTCCGCGGCCCAGGAGCCGGTGTAGAGAAGGCCGCTCTTGTTGTTGAGGAAGTCCTGGGTGGAGTCCTTGCCGCTCTTCTTCGCCATGAAGCCCTGGTCGGCAAGGCCGCGGAACCACTGGGCCCACTCGATGGCCTTGTCGCCATTGAGGACGCCGTCTGCCGACTGGAACCCGTCGCGGTTGATCAGGTCCCCACCGAAGGACTGCAGGAACGGGGAGTAGGCGTAGGGCAGCCATTCGCCGGTTCCGGCGGTACCCATGTCCAGCGGGTATTCCCACTTGCCCAGGGCCTTGAGCTTGGTCAGCGCGTCCTGGAACTCGTCCTTGGTCCACGGCTTCTCGACCGTGGCGACGCGGACACCGGCTGCCTTGAGGTCGGAGGCGCGTGCGAGCATCGCCAGTGCGACGTCGTAGGTGCCAACGGCGTAGGTCTCGCCCTCCCATTTGGCCACCGTGCTCGGCAGGTTCTTGGAAACATCCGCTTCGAGTTTCAGCGGTGTCAGGTACTTCGCCCAGGCCCAGTTGGGAACATTGGGGCCATCGATGTCAACAATGCAGGGGAGCTTCCCGGCGGCCGCGGCCGAGACCACGGAGTCGTTGTAGGAGTCCTGCGGGAACGCCTGGACCTTGATCTTGGCCTTGGCGCCGGCGCTCTTGTTGTAGGAATCGACGATGTTTTCAACCGCCTTGAGTTCTTCGGCGTTGCCCGCGTTGTGGGTCCACATGGTGATCTCATTGGAGCCGGCGGACGGGGCAGAGGCGCTGCCCTTGCCGCAGGCGCCCAGGGAACCGACAAGTGCCGCCGCAGCTACACTGGTGGCGAGGATCCGGGTGAATCGCTTGTTCATGATGGTCAATCTTTCTGCTGAATTTGGGCGTGGGAGATTGCCCCGGGTCCTTCGGGACGCGGCCGGTGCAACGGCTGCGTCCCTTCTTATTGCGGTCCCCCGGGCGGCGGAGCAGTGGAACGGTGGAACAGTGTGGTGATGCCGGCTTGGTGCCGGCAATCGGCTAACTTGGCGGCGGGCCGAGCGACCCCCGCTCAATCAGGGGGCAGTCCAGTTGCGTCTGGACTGCGGGTGCGCCGGGATTTTCGATGTCGTCCAGGAGCCGGTGGACCGCCCAACTGCCCATTTCGTAGTGGGGAAGGGCGACGGTGGTGAGCCCCGGCCACAGGGCGTCCGCGATGATTTCGAGATTGTCGATCCCCACAATGGACACGTCTTCCGGAATGCGCAGCCCCAATGCGGTGGCCGCCTGGTAGGCGCCCATGGCAACCCTGTCACTGAAGCAGAACAGGGCTGTGGGGCGGTCGGGCTGACCGAGCAGGCCCAGGGCGGCCTCGCGGCCTCCCGCGGTTTCGGGCTGGCCGATCACGAGGTGGCGGGGGTCGTGCTGCAGGCCGTGCCGCCGGAGAGCATTGAGGAAGCCTTCCCTGCGGCCGTGCGTGGCGGGGATGTCGTCGATGTTGTTGAGCATCCCGATCCGGGTGTGGCCCGCTTGGATGATTGCTTCAACGGCCGTCTCGGCGGCGCCCACCTCGTCGGGGGTAACCGAGGAGATGGAACTGTCGCGAGTGACGGAATCCAGCAGCACGGTGGGAAGGCCCTCCAGTTCTGCGGGGACCTGCACGCTCTGGTGGTACATCCTGGCATAGACCACCCCGTCCACCTGATGCTGCCGCAGCATGTTGATTTCACGGGTTTCCAGCTCGCTGTCCAGGCCCGAGTTGACCACCATCACCACATAGCCGCGGTCATAGGCTGCGTCCTGCGCTCCGCGGATCATGGCGCCTGCAAAGGGGGTGGTGGTGATTTCGTCACTCACCAGGCCAAGGATCTGGGAGCGCTGGTTGCGCAGTCCGCTGGCCATCTTGTTCGGGGCATACCCAAGATCCCTGGCCACGTCCCGGACGAGTTGCTGCGTCGCTGCCTTCACCCGGAAGCTCGTGGCGTCGTTGAGGGCATGCGACACCGTGGTGACGGAGACCCCGGCGGCCTTGGCCACGTCGCGTATTCCCACTCTTGTCGTCATTGACTTCCCTTTGCAAAACGTTTTGTATCTGGTGTGAGACACGTTACACAAAACGTTTTGCACTTGTCAACGGGACGTCCGCCTTTACCTTGATCCCGGTCCCATGGCGAGGACTTCACCTCACGACACGGGCTCTGTCAGCCGGAAGGGGCCCCGGTTTCGTAGACTCGATGGGTTCGACAATGTCTCCGCGCCAGGGACAAGCCGCCACAGGAAGAGCCATCGATGAAGATTATCGTCCTAGTAAAGGAGGTCCCCGACACGTACGGGGACCGAAAACTGAACCTTGAAACCGGCCTCGCCGATCGAGGAGCAAGTGAGGCAGTCATTGATGAGATCGGTGAGCGGGCCCTGGAGTTGGCCCTGACGTACGCAGACTCGAACGAGGGCACTGAGGTCGCAATCCTTTCCCTCGCCCCGGAGAGTGCGACGGCAACCATCCGCAAGGGGCTTGCGATGGGCGCGGGAAGCGCCACCCACGTCGCTGATGAGGCGCTCCGGGGTGCGGATCTTGGACTTACCGCTGAAACCCTCGCCGCAGCGATCCGTCGCATGGGGTTTGACCTGGTGATCACCGGCAACGTCTCCACTGACGGATCCGGCGGCATGATTCCCGCGATGCTTGCAGAATTGCTTGACGTGCCGCATGCCACCGGCCTCAGCTCCATCGAAATCGGCGACGGTGCGGTGTCTGGCTCCAGGGCCGTTGACTCCGGCGTGCAGAAGGTCTCAGCGAACCTGCCCGCGGTGATCTCCATTACCGAGGCACTTCCCGAGGCGCGCTTCCCGAACTTCAAAGGCATTATGGCCGCGAAGAAGAAGCCCCTTGAGGTCCTGACCCTCGCGGACCTCGGGGTCACGGCCGACAATCCGGAGGCGGCGCGTTCGATCATGCTGACCGTTGCGGAGAGGCCCCCGCGCGCGGCGGGCGTGAAGATCATCGACGAGGGTGATGCCGGCGAGAAGCTCGCTGAGTTCCTGATCGAAAACCGACTGGCCTAAGGATCAACGACATGACTGAATTCCCTCGTGACGCAATCCTCGTTGTCGTGGAAGCCCGGGCATCCGGTGAACTCGAGAAGGCTGCGGCCGGGCTCTTCGGTGCGGCCGCTGCCGTTGGCACCCCGGTTGCATTGGTACTTGCCTCACCCGGCGCCGGGAGCGCCGCCGCCGCGGAGGCCGCGGCCCTTGGTGCCGCGCGCGCACTCATCGCGGAGACTCCGGATCCTTCCGTGCTTGGGGTGCCGGGCGTTGACGCGCTTGCCGCCGCCGTGGAGCAGGTGCAGCCGGACGCGATCCTGATTTCGCATTCCCTGAACGGTCGCGACCTCGCCGGCCGTTACGCTGCCCGTTCGCGTGCGGCGATTTCCGCCGATGCGGTCGGTGTGTCCCGTGACGACGAGGGCGTCGTGGCACACCACTCCGTCTACGGCGGCGCCTACAATGTGACGTCAACGTCCACGTTTGGGGCGCCGGTGATTACGGTCCGCCAGGGCTCCATCGAGGCGCGCGCGGCGGCCCAGCCGCAAGCGACGGAGACCTTGGCCGTGACGGGCTCCGAGAAACCGGCCGCGCGGATCGACTCCTTCGAGGAGGCAACTGCCGCCACCTCGCGGCCGGAGCTGCGTGGTGCCGCGAAGGTTGTCGCCGGTGGCCGCGGCCTCGGCTCGGAAGAACAGTTCGCACTCGTTGGACAGCTCGCCGATACCCTCGGTGCCGCCGTTGGTGCGTCGCGCGCCGCGGTGGATGCCGGCTACGTCCCGACGTCGCATCAGGTCGGCCAGACCGGGGTTTCCGTGTCACCACAGCTGTATGTCGCGCTGGGCATTTCCGGCGCGATCCAGCACCGGGCCGGCATGCAGACCGCAAAGATGATCGTCGCCATCAACAAGGACGGGGACGCGCCGATCTTCGAGGTCGCGGACTACGGTGTGGTCGGCGACGTCTTCAAGGTTGTTCCCCAGCTCATTAGCGCACTTGAGGCCCGGAAGAAGTAGCAATGGCAACTCTGTCTCGGTCCATCCGGCGGGGCCTGCCGCGCGTCGAAGGTGGCGATCCCTGGCCTCCAGCTGGCCAGGCGCCCGCACACCTTGCCACGGCAGAAACGGCAGAAACGGCAGAAGCGGCCGATCTGTCGGCGTCTGTTTCCGGGGTGGAATCGGCCGCGGCCGCCGCGCCCTCCGCCCCGGCTGCTGTCCAGGAAACGGCGCCGCGTGCGGCGCTGTCAGCGCCGGTCCCGGCGGTGAACCCAGGCGCCGCGGTGGCGCGGCAGCTTCGCCGCGGCCTGCCGCGCGTGCCGGGCGGCGAACCTTGGCCGCCAGCGGGCGAAGCTCCGGTCGCGGTGGCGGCTCTGTCCGGGGCCCCGGCCCCCGGCGCCGCGACGGCATCTGCCGCAGATGCAGCCGCAGATACTGCCGTGGCTGGTGCTGCCGAGGAAGCAGCGGTGCCGGCAACGGAGGCGCCTGCAGCGGCTCCGGCAGACACGCCCGCCACACGGACGACGGGAACCACCTCGCTGCGTCGCGGGCTTCCCCGTTCCCCCGGCGGCGAGCCGTGGCCGCCGGCTGGGCTTGCTCCGGCGGCCGCTGCCGCCCCTGCGGTGCAGGCAGGTTTCCAACATATTGCCGACGCCGAGATGGAGCCCTCTGCGTCGAGTGCACCTGCGGCCACCACCGCCCCGGCGCCGAGTGCACCCGCGGCGCAGCCCGCCGCCGTCGTCCCGGCACCCGCGGCACCGGTGGCACGGCCCGCCGCCCCGGCGCCCGAAGCGCAGCCCGCCGCCCCGGCACTCGAAGCGCAACCCGCCGCCGCACCCGCGGCACGGCCCGCCGCCGTCGAAAAGCCCGTGAAGCCCAAGGCCGAGGCAAGGCTCTACGGCTCACGTACCCTGGGCCAGTGGATCAAGCTCGTCGTGCTCTTCGCCGTCGGCGGAGTGGCCGCCGCAGCGATTCTTGTGCTCGCCGCGCGCGGCGTGACGACCCTGCCGGGCGTGCCCGAGTTCCTCGAGAGATACCCCGGCGCTTATGACCTGCCCGATACGGTGGAGCCCGGCTTCCCATGGTGGGCACAGTGGGCGCACTTCCTGAACATCTTCCTGATGGTGCTCATCATTCGCTCCGGCTATCAGGTGCGCACGCAGCAGAAGCCGCCGGCGTACTGGACGCCGAAGCGCGGTGGCAAGAAGATCAGCATTAACCTGTGGCTGCACCAGTCGCTCGACATTTTGTGGCTGGCCAACGGGCTCATCTTTGTGGTGCTGCTGTTTGCCTCTGGCCGCTGGATGCGGATCGTGCCGAGCAGTTGGGAGGCCGTCCCGAACGCGCTCTCCGCGCTCCTGCAGTACATGACACTGGACTGGCCCGTTGAGACCGGCTGGGTGAACTACAACAGCCTGCAGCAGATCATGTACTTCGTGGTGGTCTTCATCGCGGCCCCAGTCGCTGCGATCACGGGTGCGCGCATGAGCGAGTTCTGGCCGAAGAACGCGAAAACGCTGAACAAGATATACCCGTTGGAGGTTGCGCGCGCGGTGCACTTCCCGACCATGCTGTTTTTCGTGCTGTTCATCCTCATCCACGTGTTCCTCGTGTTCGCGACCGGTGCGCTGCGCAACCTGAACCACATGTTCGGTGGCACCGACGTGGTGAACTGGGCCGGGTTCTGGCTCTTCGCGGCCGCCATCGCCATCACGGCGGCCGGATGGTACGCCGCCCGCCCGCTGGTGCTCGCGCCCATCGCGAAGCTGTTCGGCCAGGTGAGCAGCCGCTAGGCCGGAATTCCCACGTTCAGCGGCGCAGCAGGTAATCGACCACACCGTCGGGGTTTGCCAGGGCGAGGAGATGGCCGCCAGGCAGGACGTCGGGCTCTATGCCGAGGCGTTCGCGGGCGAGCCGTTGTTGGAAGGCCAGGGGAAAGAAGCGGTCTCCCTCTCCGGCCAGGACGCGGGTCGGGATCCCGGGCCAGGCCGTGAAGTTGCAGGCCGACTCGAACACCGCGTCTGCTTCGGGGCGTTGGTGCGGTTCGCCTTCCGCGGCGACTTCCGGCGGAACGTCGTGCAGGAAATAGGTGTCCGTGTCGAACTCAGTGCTGTACCCGTGGGCCTGGGCCGCGCTTTGCTGCGCCGCAGCCCAGCCGGTGGTGTCCCACCATGCGCCGGGGGACTCGCCCGGTACGGGGATCATCGCATTCACCAGGACAAGCCCGGCGACGGGGGCTTTTTCGCACACCAGCGGGGCGGTGAAGCCACCCAGCGACTGCGCAACGAGCACCACGTCCTGGCGTCCACCGACGGCTTCGAGCACCAGGCGCGCGTACTCGGGCAGCCCGGCGCTTTCATCGTCGCCGGGCAGATCGACGGCAACGGCTTCGTGGCCGGCTCCCTGCAGCAACGGAACGACGCGGCTCCAGTACCAGGCCGCGCCGCCCGCTCCGGGGATCAGGACGAATCTGCTCACCGCCGCACCAGCCAAGCCACGACGGCGGGACCCCGGGTCCGGACCGGCAGGCGGCGGCCGTTGGGCCGGCTTCGTTTCGATGCGGATCTCATCTCCCCATTGTCACCCCGCCCGCGTCGACTCCGGCACCCGCAATACCCCCACCGCCGCCACCAAATACGGCACCGGATCCGGGTCCGTCCCGGCGGCCCACTGCATCCAGGCCTCGAACGTCGCGCCGATCAGGGCGGCACAAAGATACCCCGCGACGTCCCCGGAGACGCCCGCGGACATCAGGTAGGCCCGGGTCCGTTCGCGCTGCGGGGCCAGGGACTCGTAGCTGCGGCTGGCCAGCTCGGGGTGCTCGGCGATCAGCCGGAGCCGGCCGCGCGTGACTGCAAGGTCCGGCAGGACAGTAACGCCCGCGACCGCCGCGTCGCGCAGCCCCGCCAGGATGTCGCCGCCGGGACCTTCAGCGCGGGCCGAATCGAGCACGAGACGGGAAGCCTCGACCACCGGCTCCATGCCGCCCCAGACGAGCTCGGCCTTGCTGGAGAAGTAGCGGTACAGGCTCTTGCGCCCGATCCCCGCCTCGCGCGCGATGTCCTCCATGGAGGTCTGCTCGTAGCCGCGCTCGGCGAACAGCCGCAGCGCGAGGGCGGCCACGGCGTCGGGATCAATCGTCACCGGGCGCCCGGCGGGGCGCGGGACGGCGGTGGTCACAGCATCCGAAGGCATCCCACCAGTATTCACCCTTACATAATGACACAGAGTGTCATAAGCTGGGCCGCATCAGGATGAGCAACGTCTGGAAGGACATCATGGGCAACGAAGCTACATGGCAGGAAGCCACCACCACCGGCCGGTTCGCCGGCAGGACCGTCATCGTCACCGGCGCAGCCTCCGGCATCGGCCAGGCCACCGCCCTGCGCATCGCAAAGGAAGGCGGCCGCGTCATCGCCGCCGACATCAGCAAGGAACGCCTGGACGACCTCGTGGCCGAGAATGCCGGGCTGGACCTGATCCCGGTGGCCGGCGACATCTCCACCGAGGAGACCGTGGCCGCCGTCGTCGCTGCCGCCGGTGGCCGGGTGGACGCTCTGGCGAACGTCGCCGGCATCATGGACAATTTCGCCCCGATCCACGAGGTGGACGACGAGCTCTGGGACCGCGTCTTCCGGATCAACGTCACCGCCCTCATGCGCCTCACCCGCGCCGTGGTGCCGCTGATGCTGGACGCCGGCACCGGCTCCGTGGTCAACGTCGCCTCCGAGGCCGGCCTGCGCGGGTCCGCCGCGGGCGCTGCGTACACCGCGTCCAAGCACGCCGTCGTGGGCCTGACCAAGAACTCGGCCGTGATGTACGGGCCGAAGGGCCTGCGCTTCAACGCCGTGGCCCCCGGCCCCACCATCACCAACATCGTGGCCAACTGGGGATCCCAGCTCGCGGCCGAACGCCTCGGCCCGCTGATGCAGGCCACGGTCCCCACGCCCGCCACCGCCGCGCAGCTCGCCGCCTCCATCACCTTCCTGCTCAGCGACGACGGCACCAACGTCAACGGCGCCATCCTCGCCTCCGACGGCGGCTGGTCGGCGCTGTAGGTCAGCGGCACCAAAACGCAGGCGGGCGACGGCGGGAAGTCCCGGCGTCGTCCGCCTTCCTGTAGGAAGGGAGCGCACTGGGGAACCCCGGCGTTCGTGGTGGTTGCGGCCGGGAGGGCCTGTTTCTACGGTGCCGACCGCCGTAGGCTATGGGCATCCACCACATCGAGGAGGCACTCATGCGCACGGCAACACCCAAGAACCAGGCCGACCAGTTCCGCCATCTTTCAGAGAATCTCATCTCTCAGCTCACCGAGGGGAGGGAGTGGGCCACTCCCGGGGTCGAGGCGGCATTGAAAAGAGTGGTGGCCGGGCTCGATGCCGGGATTGAATCGGCGTCTCCGAGGATCCAGACCGGACTACGGCGGCTCGCTGACGACCTCGCCGGTGGAGTGGAAACTCTTGCTCCCCGTGTTCAAGAGGGCCTGAAACGGGTGGCACCGAGTGTTGTCACGGCACCCGCCCGGGCTAAGTCGCGGCGGACGGCGTCCGGGAAAGCCTGGGTGATTGCCGGAGTGGCGGCCGTTGCGGTGACCGCGGGAGTCGCGGCCTGGCTCTATGTTCGCCGTGCGGATAACGAGCCGGTGCCGTCCGTGGATACGCAGCGAACCAGGGGCGTGGACCCCGACCTGCGCGCCGCCTCCACAGAGGACCAGACCTGAGGGACCCTCAGACACCAGGGAGCCCTCTGCGTCCGACGCGGACAGGCCCGTCAATCCTCAGGCGCTGCCAAATACCTATGGCGCTCTTCCCCCGCCGGCCTAGCTGCAAGGCCGTCGACTCGGTCAAGGGATGGCGGGCCGCAGAGTCATGTGCTGTGGGTTCAGCAGGGAGGAGCGGACGACGGCGGGAAGTCCCGCCGTCGTCCGCACCGTGTGGGTCTGGTTTCGTCGGCGTTGAGGCGCATAGCGTTGTGCTGCCGTCTGATTCGGCGGGAGCATCCGGAACAACATCGCCTAAGGCCGCCTGAGCCTCGCACGTTGACCCTGGATTATGCAGGCAGAGCTAGTTCCTTCTCTCCGTCGATTAGGGCGTCGCCATCTTGCTGGGATGGCCGCATTGCCGCGACTGCGCCGCCTGCCACCAGGACTACTACGCCGACGCCCATGTACAGCATGGACGCTGTCCAGTGCGCGTCGAGCAGGGCTCCGGTGATGAGCGGAGCGACGATGGCACCAACGCGGCCTATCCCGATGGCCCAGCCCACGCCGGTGCTCCGGACGGAAGCGCCATAGAGCGCCGGGGTAATTGTGTACATGCCCGCGATGCAGCCGTTGATGAGCATGCCGACAACGCCGCCCGCGACGAAGGCGAGGACCAGCATACCCGCGGTGGAAATGAACATCACCATGGTGGCCGCCGACAGGACGGCGAAGATGACCATCACCTTCCGGCTGTTCCAGCGGATGGTCAGCAGTCCATAGAGCAACGACCCGAAGGTGCCGCCTAAGGTCAGCATCAGCCCGCCGACGACTCCCTGGCTTTCGGTCATGCCGGCCGTGACGAGGAGCCGCGGGGTCCAGCTGTTCACGAAGTAGAAACCGAACATGGTGGCAAAGAAGGCAAGCCAGACGAGCCAGGTGGAGCGGCGGTTGCCGGCTGTGAACAGTTCGGAGACCTTGTTCCTGCGATCATTCTTGGCCGCCACTGCGGGCAGTTCGGTGACGGCGGGCTGTCCGATCTTGCGCGCGATCCTGTTCAGGCGGTCCAAGACATTGCGGGGACGCCGGTTAGCGAGGAAGTCCACAGACTCGGGCAGAAGGACAGCGAGCAGTACGAAGACGGCGGCAGTGCAGATGCCGCCGAATAGAAACACAGAACGCCAGCCGAAGCTGGCCTGCAGAGTCACCGCCGCTGCGCCGCCGAGCGTTGCCCCGATGCCATATCCCGCGGTGTAGATGCTGATGGCCAGCCCGCGCCAGCGCTTGGAGGAGTACTCGCTGGCGATGACATTTGTGCAGGCGAGTATCCCGCCGATACCGAGGCCCGTGACCACGCGCCAAATCCCGAGTTCCACGGCAGAGTGCGCTACGGAGGCCAGCAGCATCCCGGCAGTTGCGAGACCGACCGAAATCAGGACCATGGGCCGGCGCCCGATGACATCGGCAAAGGGCGCGAGGCCCAGCGAGCCGATGGCCATCCCGACCAGTCCGGCGCTTAGCAGGATACCCAGTTCGGCGCCGCTAAGGCCGAAGTCCCGGGTCACGCTGTTGGCGGTGAAGGCCATGGCCAGCACATCGAAGCCATCGAGGGCGTTTAGGACGATGCACAGGCCCACGATCAGCCATTGATACAGAGACATACGGGACGCGTCGATGCGTTCTTGAAGTTGCATGGGACTACTTTCTAGAGGCCACGGACGGTCCGGGCAGATGCTGAAACTGAGGTGCAGAAGATCTGGTGGCTCTTCTGGAGGCGGAGGCCGGGCCTCGTCGTTGAAGGCTGGCAGCCGGGAAACTATCTATACTGATAGGTAAATGTGGCGCGGGACACAGCATAACTATGAACGTAGTTAGTTGACAAGGGGTTTAATGGAGGCGGCGCCCGGCCCTGCCGCAAGGCATCGGCAGCAGGGCGCCCTGACGGAGAGGATCGGTGACGGGTGAGTTTGCGTTATGCCCTGCTTGCGCTGCTGACGTCTCAGCCCCTCACGGGCTATGACGTTTTCAAGCACTTTGAACAATCCGTCGGCTACGTCTGGCACGCACCGGACTCGCAGATCTATCCCGAACTCCGGCGAATGGAAAAGGATGGCCTGCTGAGCGGAGTGGAAGAGCCCTGGGGCAAAAAAGGCAAAAAGAAGCGCTATCACATCACTCCGGAAGGGGTCGAGGCTTTCCGGGCATGGATGAATACCACCCTGGACTACGCCCGGGAGCGTGACCCGATCCACCTTAAGGCGGCCTACCTTGAATGGGCCGACCCCGAAGCCGCGCGAGCGCAGATGCGCGCCCATATTGCCTATCACTCCTCCCGCGCGCAGCAGTGGCAGAACATGGTTGCCGCCCTGGAAGACCGGAGCAACCCCACGCTTGCGCGCCGCCTCGAGGCGGCGCCTGAGGAGGACCGGGCCAAGATTGCCGGCTACAAAATCTTCACCTATGAAGGCATGATCGAACGCGCCAAAGCGGAGATCGAGTGGGCCAGGCGCGGCCTGGAACTGATCGACAAGCTCGAGTCTTGAGTGCCGAAAGGCCCGGATGCCCGCCTGGGTGTCCGGGCCTTTTGTCGTCCCCTTCTGCGGTTTCGCTTATGGGGGCAGCTGGAGGGGCCTTGCCACTACCTATCAACATAGTTATGCTGTGATCCAAGCCACTACCTATGAGCATAGGTATACCGTGAGGGGAAGGATCGATCATGACCGCGCTGATGCAGTCCATGAGCTCTACAACGAACAAAGTGCTTGGTTATCCGCTTAACGCCTGGTATGTCGCCGCGTGGGACCACGAGGTAACCCGCAAGCCGATGTCGCGCCGGATTGCGGACCGCCCGCTCGCCCTGTACCGCACCGAGGATGGCAAGGCAGTGGCGCTGGCGGACGCCTGCTGGCACCGCCTGGCCCCGCTGTCCATGGGCAAGACCCTCGGCAAGGACCAAATCCAGTGCCCGTACCACGGCATTATCTACAACTCCGCCGGCCGCTGCGTCTCCATGCCCGCCCAGGAAACCATTAATCCCAGCGCCACCGTACCGTCTTTCCCCGTGATCGAGCGCTACCGCTATGTGTGGGTGTGGCTGGGGGATGCCACCCTCGCGGATCCGGCCCTTATCCCGGACATGCACCAAATGAGCTCGGATGATTGGGCCGGTGATGGCGAGACCATTTTGGCGCCGTGCAACTACCAGCTCGTTCTGGACAACCTGATGGACCTCACCCATGAGGAATTCGTCCACTCTTCCTCGATCGGCCAGGACGAGCTGAGTGAGTCCGATTTCGTCGTGACCCATGACGACAACACCGTCACGGTATCGCGCTGGATGCTCGACATCGAGGCTCCGCCGTTCTGGCTCAAAAACATGCGGGACAAGTTCCCGGGTTTCGAAGGGCGGGTTGACCGCTGGCAGATCATCACCTTCCAGTCGCCCTCGACCATCAACATCGACGTCGGAGTAGCCAAGGCGGGCACTGGCGCCCCCGAAGGCGACCGCAGCCAGGGCGTCAACGGCTTCGTGATGAACACGATTTCGCCGGAAAGCGCCAAAACATGCCACTACTTCTGGGCCTTCATGCGCAACTACCGGCTGGAAAGCCAGCTGATCACCACCCAGCTGCGCAACGGCGTACACGGCGTGTTCGGCGAGGACGAAGAAATGCTGGCGGCCCAGCAGAATGCTATCGACGCCAACCCGGACTACGAGTTCTACAACCTCAACATCGACGCGGGCGGCATGTGGGTGCGACGGCTGATAGAGCGACAACTCGCCGCCGAAGGCCGACTGATCCCCACCGCCTGACCCGATCGCCCGATCCCAGGAAGTTAGAAGAAGACATGGCTGCAACGAACATCGAAGTCTGGCAGATCGGCACTGTGGTCGAGGCGGAGGACATTACCGCAAAGACCCGGCGCCTGGTCCTGGAACAGTCCAGGCCCATGAAAGCCGAGCCGGGCTCGCACATTGACGTGATGGTCTCGATCAACGGCGAGCAGCACAGGCGCTCCTACTCCATCGTCGATTCGAGCGGGGACGGCCGACGTGTGGCGATCAGCGTCTTCAGGGCCCCTCAATCCCGGGGCGGCTCCCACTTCATGCAGGCCCTAGAGCAAGGCGACCGGCTGGAGATCACGCAGCCGCTGCAGAATTTCCCTCTGCGGATCGGCGCTCCGCGCTACGTCCTGCTGGCCGGCGGGATCGGCATCACCGCCATGATCAACATGGCCCGGGTGCTCCGAAACATCAAGGCCGACTACACCTTCGTGTACGCCGGCCGCAGCCGCCCCGCCATGGCCTACCTGGCGCAATTGGAGCAGCTGCATGGCGACGCGCTGCGAGTCCACGTGGACGATGAAGGCACAGCCCTCAACGTAGATGAGCTGCTGGCCACGATTGAGCCGGACACCGAGCTGTACATGTGCGGCCCCATCCGGCTCATGGACGCCGTCAAACGGGGCTGGGATGCCCGGGCGCTCAACGTGACAAACCTCCGCTACGAGACCTTTGGCAACAGCGGCTGGTTCGACCCCGAGGAGTTCGTGGTGCGCGTGCCCCGGCTGGGCGTCGAGGCCACCGTCCCCGCCGGAAAGTCCATGCTGGAAGCGCTCGAGGACGCCGGCGTCGACATGATGTTCGACTGCCGCAAGGGCGAATGTGGGCTGTGTGAAGTGCGTTTGCTCGGCCTGCGGGGCTCCATCGACCACCGCGATGTCTTCTACAGTGAACGCCAGCAGCATTCCGCAGCCAAGATGTGCTGCTGCGTCTCCCGGGCCGTCAGCTTAAAATCCGGCGCCCGTGCAGACTCGGCAGCCTCCTGTGCCATCGTCACAATCGACGTTTGAGTGCCCACAACTCCGCCGCTCGGGGCGGACCGGGAGTCCGCTGGCGAACCTGGACCACTCCCCGCTTTTACTCTTCGACGGCCCCGCCCGTTGACACTCCGCTCAGGGTGTCAATGTAATCGAGCGTTTTGGGACTGACATGCCGCACGGCCCCAAGAGCCTCCCGGAGAACGGCTCTGCGGGCGTCGTCGCCAAGTGCTCCTCGGAGTTCGACTACCGTCTCGATGCCCTGGCTCTCGAACACGCGCGTCATGTCCTCAACCTGGGCGAGGCGGCCGGGGGACGGCCAGCTGATAACTTCGGAAAGCGTCCCGGTATCGAGGCGCCGCCGGAATCCACTGGTCGTGGCGGCATCAGGCCATGCCCCGACCAGAGCGACAACGCGCGGCCTGACGGTCGCGTGGTAGTTCTGTCGCCGCTGCAGGGTCGCATCGACAATGATGGCCCCGATGTGGTCCCAGCCACGGTTGACTTCGATCGAGTCGTCTGTGCCGTGAGAGTCCAATTGCGCCGGGAGGTTGGCAGCATCATTATCGATAGTCATAGATGAATACTCCCATGCGACAGCAGTGGGCGTGCGGCTGCTGCAGCCCAGTTCGGAGCGAAACCGGGGGTATTCCGCTATCAGCAGTCCTGGCTGCCGTCCGACTGCTGGTTATGTGCGACCGCCGGCAGGATTCATCCGGGTGACTGACGTCTGATGGAAGCTGAAATTCGATCCTCCATGGCTCGAACGCCGCCGACCGCCGCGGGCCCCATCTGCTGCCTTGCGCGGTTCACCGCGTCGCGGACTTCGCGACGCACTACCCGTTCATTCTGGCTCGACGACTTTTCTCGCGTTTCCCTGGCTAAATCGAGCAGAGCCTGCGGAGCGTAGTGATTGACGCTCATGTCCGTGAGCAGGGGGAGCTGCACTCTCAGGTCCTGCTCGATGGCGGTGCGGAGCGGGCCCAACCGAAGCAATTGAGTGAGGAAATCCGGGCTCAACACCGGCGACGCAGGCGCTTGCGGGCCAAGGCGCTCCCGCAGGTGGTCCTTCATCTTCATGGCTGTTCTGTCGAACGTCAGCCACCATGCAAGGTAGCCCATGGGCGATGGTCCAATCGTCCGCCGATACTCGATGACGCCGACTGAGTTTTCAACGTCGTGGGCAACCAGGCGAGACCGTGTCCCTTGCTCGGCTCCGTACTCACCTCGTTGACGCCTTCTCTCGTGAGTCTCATTCCATAGTTCCTGAACCGCACCCCGGAGTTCGGTCGATGCGGCATCGGAGTACTCGAGGAGACTCTTGGTCTCGATAGAGAATTCGTCGGCAAGGTAGTCGCTGACGTCCTGCAACGGCTGTTCTCGTCCACAGATATTCCGTTGCCAGTCCAGGAATTCAGTCTCTGGTCGGCCCGAGAGCACGAAGGCCGAATAAAGGAAGGGGACCCTTCCCGACCAAGTCGACGTTCTGTTGTGACCATAAGCAACGGCCAGGTTGAGGTGTCTTTCAACTTCTTCTACGACTCCGTCCGTTACATATAGGAGCAACCCTGCGTCTACCGCTGCGCGCATCAGAATCGTAAAGTGGCGCTCTTCCGGATCGTCTACCAGGCTCTCTCCGATAAGCGGCAGGATCGCGGTGGTGTCCATCCATATGTCGCCTTCACTGAAGACGTTGAGCACAACTTTCTGGACGTCCGGGGTTTGTTTCAGGAACGCGAAAAGCGTGTATGCGTCAGCTAGTCGCCGAAGATGCGACTGTGTTTGCGGCGAAGGCTGTTCCAGTACGTGCATTATGGCCGCGGCCGCGGCATCAGAACTGAGCTCATGGATGCCGCCATTTGCTGTGATTCGGTCCGCTATGGCTACAGGGCTGAGTTGGAACGGTGCTCCTGTTTCCACGGCTGCGGCAAAAGACTCGCCTCGTTCCAGAAGTGTTTCTTCCAACACTGTTCGCAGTTGCCGAGAAACCTCGGTTAGCTGTGCTTCGCTCAGTGCCTTCGGTGCTTCGACGGCCCGAACCGCCGCGAGGAGTTTCGCATCGAGGACAGCTTCATCAAGAAGGAACTTGGCTGTCTGATCATTTATCCTCTTGGTTTCTTCAAAACTGAGATGGTAGGTGTCCTCGGCCCCGGTCGCTGATTTGTGTTGTTTGACGGGGCCCTTCCGAGACAGGCGGTTCAATGCGCTCAGGGTCAGAGCATCGACCTGCCCTCGCTTCCCCACGGGCATGCGGAGTGCGACGCCGTCTTTGATTTCGCTCAGGCTGAGCCTGTTGTATGTGCTCGAATCGTGAAGCGCCGCCAAGACCAATGACTCGAAGCAGCTCTTGGTAAGGCTCTGCTCGGTTGCCTGATCTTCGCCGTCGAGAGCCAAGTGCAGCACCGCGACCTTGCTCTCATCGGCGGTCAAGGTCGATATTCTTTCGAGGACCCCTCGTTTGGACAGGAGCGGATCCACAAATCTCTGAGCCAGCTCTTCACTGGCCACTCGTCGTTGCGGATAGGACTTCTCGCGGTCCACAAACCACGACCGGTCCCGGATGTCCACGGTTATATTCCGATCACGTCGGGACTCTTCCCTGAGTTCATCGGCGGCCGGACCAATCACCTGGTTGGTCAGGTAGATCATGGTGCTGACCGAAGGAAAATTCCTCTTGAGGGTGTCCAGTGTGCTCGTAATTTTAGTCTTCCAACTCGCCGTGACAGAGTACTGAAATGCAACTTTTGGCACCCCATCAATCGTGAATATTTCGGCGTCCCTGCCCTTGTCTCCGTTCGGAGCTGCCATCGTCCGCAGGGCTGGATATTCGACGGCTAAGAACTCCGACGCGAACGATTCGAATATCGCCCAGTCTCCAGGGCCAATCCGTTCTAAGGCGAGAGACAATCGCGGGTTCGGCATGACCGAATCATAACCACCACAAACCTTTCTTGAACATCGCCCCTGGGTTCGACAGCCGATTGTTTTTCGGGGGAGCGGCGGCCCGGTTCCGGTGCTTGCCTCGCGAGCGGCTTGGTCAAAACTTCCGCGCGGAATCAGGTGTAAACAGCCCGTTGACTTTCGTGTCTCCTGCGAGGACCATGACGAGTGAAAGTCAATGATGGGGGGGATAACTCAAAGTCTGACGTGCCAAAAATACGCATGTGTGCCGATTATTCCCGCGCCAAATTTTAGGCTGCCGCGGAATATCACTTACGCGAAGCTCGTGCTTACGCGTCTGTTAGACAACTCCGAATCTGGGGATCAACGGAGAGAAAATGATTAGCAATTCCTTTAAGCCGGTTGCAGACGCGCCCGGTGTTTTTACATCTGAACCTCTAGCGTCCGGCCAGAGCGATCGAATTCGTGCAATGACGCACGGTCGTGCAGCACTGTTAACAGCCGAATGCGATGCAGAGCGCAAGACGCCAGATTTCGTGGTCTCAAGGACAGCGAGCCCTGGGTTTGACGCAGCTGCGTTCAGTCTGTCGGGTATATGGGACGCGGCTAAGGACCTCACCGGTCGCGCTTGGGACGCAATTAACGATGTTCTGACTAACGAGGGCGGCGGCGGCGGTGGCGGTGGCGGTGGCGGCGGTGCTCGCATAATAGCGAGCACGGACGAAGCCGAAATCGTCACAGCCACTCGCGCGCCGGCACTGTAGGTAAACGACACCAAACGCAAACGGACGACGGCGGGAGTCCCGCCGTCGTCCGCTTTGTACGAAGGTGCCGCTGACCCGCCGGGCGGCTATTTGGGGCGGGCGGCCAGGGCGGATGCCAGGCCGTGGCCGCACCCTGTCCTCAGCCGCGGGCTTCCGCCCTTCGAACGCGCTTATCGCCAGCCGGCCCGAACTCAGCCACGGCTATGTAGGACTCAGGCCGACGCTCCTTCCCATCCGGGCGCGAACAAGGCATGCTTATTGATCAGTAGACTTACTAATTTGGTTGCGACTGAAGGAGCGAACATGAAGGCACTTACCTGGCAGGGCAAGCGGTCGGTCAGCGTGGAGATGGTTCCGGATCCGGTCATTGAGAAGGGCACGGACGCCATCGTCAGGATCACTTCATCGGCCATATGCGGCTCGGACCTCCACCTGTACGAGGTCCTTGGCCCCTACATGAAGGCCGGCGACATCCTGGGGCACGAACCCATGGGCATCGTTGAGGAGGTCGGCTCCGAGGTCAGGAACCTCAAGCCGGGCGACAGGGTGGTCATCCCCTTCAACATCTCCTGCGGCCATTGCTGGATGTGCAAACAGGGGCTGCAGTCCCAGTGTGAAACCACCCAGGTCCATGCCCACAACAGCGGGGCGAGCCTGTTCGGGTTCTCCGAGCTCTACGGGTCGGTCCCCGGTGGACAGGCGGAATACCTGCGAGTGCCCCACGCCGACTACGGGCCGATAAAGGTCGGGCACGAACTGCCCGATGAGCGGTACCTCTACCTCTCCGATATTCTTCCCACCGCCTGGCAGGGAGTGAAATACGCCGATGTCCCCGCCGGCGGCACACTGGCCGTCTTTGGGCTCGGCCCGGTGGGGCAGTTCGCCAGCCGGGTCGGTCGACACCTCGGCCAGCGCGTCATCGCCATCGAACCGGTTCCGGAACGCCGCCGCATGGCCGAGCGGCACGGGGTGGAAACGATCGATTTCACAGAGGACGTCAGTGACCAGCTTCGCGATATGACGGATGGAAGGGGCCCTGACGCGGTCGTCGACGCCGTCGGCATGGAAGCGCACAATTCGCCCGTCGGCGCCTTTGCACAGAATGCGGTGGGGCTCTTGCCGGATGCCTTGGCAAAGAAGGCCATGGAGACTGCGGGCGTAGACCGCATGACGGTCCTCCATGCAGCGATCGACTCCGTGCGCCGGGGGGGCACCGTTTCGCTAAGCGGGGTGTACGGGGGTACAGCGAGCCCCATGCCCTTGCTGAGCATGTTCGACAAGCAGATCCAACTCCGGATGGGCCAGTGCAACGTCCGCCGGTGGACGGACGAGCTGCTCCCGCTCGTGGAAGATTCCGCAGACCCGCTCGGCGTCATGGACCTGAAGACTCACGAGGTCGACCTCGACGGTGCCGCGGCCGCCTACGAGATCTTCCAGAAAAAGGAAGACGGCTGCATCAAGGTGGTCCTGAAGCCGTAGCGAAGATGTCCCCGCTCCGGGAGATCTCCTCAGGTCTTCCGTCAGCCGGACCCAAGCGCAGCTGGGCTCCCCATTCGACAGGAACGGGAGCCCAGCTAGCGACCTCGGTGAAGAGGAATCCCGCCGTCGTCCGCTTGTGTGTGAAACGTCCGCTATTCGCCGGCGGGTTGGAATAACTCGACAACGTTCCCGGACGTGTCCTCCAACAGGATCTGCTGTCCGCCTGGGCCCTTGACTATGTCGTTCCGGAACGTGACGCCTGCGGCGCGCAACCGTGCCACTTCGGCCGCGATATCGCCCACGATGAGGTGGATGCGGTTCCATCCTCCCGGGACGGGCACCGTGCCGTCCGGCATGGGACGGCCTGCCGAGCTGGCCGGCCCGCTCAGGAGGAGCCGCAACCGGCCGCGGGTGACATCGGCGAACGCCGGCGCGGCGCTCATCCTGACGGTGAATCCGAGATGCGTTGTATAGAAGTCGACCGCGGCATCGACATCGGCCACCATGTACCGGACGCTGACCAGTTCCGTAAGGTCGTTGGGCATTTCCAGCTCCTTTTCGAAGTCGTTTGGGGAGGTGTAGATAGATCACACTGTCGATCGGTTTGGCACCCAACGCAAGCCCACGACGGCGGGAGGTTCGCTACGCCCGGGAGCCGCCGGGGCCGGAGTCGAGCAGCCCGCCGCCGGCCCAGCGCCTGAGCGCGAGCTTTTCGGCGTCGTCGAACTCCATGAGGGCCAGCCGGCACAGCTCTTCCACGTTTCTGGTCCACGCGGCAGCGAGATCTGCCGCTGATATCTCCTCTGCGAGGGAGCCACCGGCGTACACCACGCCCTGGATCACGAAGTTGACCGCAGAGCGGGACACCGGCTGCCCGGCGGCCACACAGTCGTCCCGGACGGACCGTGCCAATTCGCTGCGGTTGCCCGAATGGTCGCGCAGCTTCGCCGCCAGGGAAAGGAAGACCTGCCGGAACTGTTCTGCCGACAGTGCCGGAACGTCCGTGACCCGGGTGACCTGCTCCTCGATCGCGGGCCGGGCGTCGGAGGCCAGCGAGGAGGGCTCCGGGGAAAACCGCTTCGCGTCCCACACCCAGCCGGGCGACGGCGTGGATGAGTATTGGACGCCCTGGCCGATCTGGGCGATCCAGGCCCCGAACTTGCCGTGCCCGCCCCAATCGGTCTTCAGCGACGGGTCCGCGGTCAGGGCCCGGTGCGCCGCGACCGCTCCCGTGACCGGACCAGGCGCGGCCTGCACCAGGGCCCGGACCTCGTCGGCGGCCGACGTCGCGGACCCGGGCGTGCCCTGGGCGGTGCGGAGCGGGGTCCCAAGTCCGGCGGACGGGACCATGCGGGGGATGCCGGCCGCGGTCCCGTTGAGGATTGCCACGAAATCGTGGGACTCCACCACGCTGTCGGCCATCTCCCGGTACGCGAACGCCACGGCGCCGGCAGCGATGACGGTGGTCATGCGGTCGGCCGCCCGGAACCGCTGGACCAGCGAGGTGAAGTCGGCGTCCGCAGACGCGACGAAAAACTCCTCAACATGTGCCGCGCCGGCCAGGGCATCCATGGCGTCCAGCACCAGGTTGATGTCGGTGCTGGACTTGCCCCGCTGCGTCAGGGAGGGGCAGTCGATCACGCGGAAGCCCGCGCGGGTCCAGTACGGCCGGTACTTGGAGTAGATCACCGGATTGAGATAGCAGTTGCGGATCAGGAACCGCCGGGATTCTTCGCCCGCGCCGCCGGCGGCCAGCGCCTCCGTCCAGTGCTTGGGGTCCTCGGCGAATCTCTTCGCGGCCGCCGGGTCCAGGGCCATCAGGCCGGTATAGACGTTGTCGAAGTCCACGAACATCGCGGCACGGATGCCAGGCCGCCGGGACTGGGAGAGGGGATCACTCATCGGCTCAGTGTGCCAGCAGGAGGGCGGCGCGTGCCAGAGGTGCCCGCCTTCGTTGCCTATTTGCCGTCGTGTGCCGGACCTTCTGGCCGGAGCAGTAGTTCCCTACTTATGTCGGGGATCGGCCGTGCGCGCCAGAACCGCTCGCGACGGCCCACGTTTCGCCTGTCAGTATCCGCGTCAAAACCCCGCGTGACCTGCGGGGACGCATGTCCGGGCCCGCAGTGCACCGGACTAAGATGGATCCACGTCGTCGAAATACATCCTTGTCATATGGGACTTTTCGTGGGGCGGCGCCTGCAGGCGCCGGACGGATTAATCTGGGCCCCGGGGCCCGGACGAATTGTGCAGCCGTCGGTCTCTATAGGTGGGTCCATGTGTGAATTGGAAGAGCAGGTTGGCCGATGATGTCCGGTGCGGCAGCGCGAAACAACGTCCAGATGTTTGGGCCGGAAGACG
>Ga0207645_10000648_pt1 | contig 28907 bp, 24 predicted proteins | sample KBSM53metaG_FD_184331 | JGI IMG/M metagenome (GOLD analysis project Ga0207645, IMG submission 184331) | Miscanthus rhizosphere microbial communities from Kellogg Biological Station, Michigan, USA - KBS M5-3 metaG (SPAdes) (version 2) | ecosystem: Host-associated > Plants > Roots > Rhizosphere >...
ACGAAGCCAAACCGCTGCTTCGGAGCCGCCGCCGTCTGCGCCAGCGCCGTCGCCGCAGGCACCATGCTGTCGAGTAACGGCAGCGCAATGGTCACACCGAGGCCGCGAAGGACGGTGCGGCGCGGGATGGCCTTCTTCGTGATCATCATGACTCTGATCTCCTCCGTTGAAACGCAGGACTCTTGATGATGCCAAGCACGAGAGATGAAAAGCGATAGTCGGTCTTGCTCGATTCCTTGAGGATCGCGCGGACGTACGGCATGTCGTAATACTCGACACGATGACCGAGGGCGTACGTCATCAGCATCTCGGTGGCGTTGCGAGCGAACATCTCAGGCCGGCGCAGCAGGCTTTGACGGAGAGCGGCCGGCCCATTCACCGACGAGCCGTCGGCAAGCTGGGCGGAGGCGTCGATGGCGGCGCCGTTATCGACTGTCCGCCAGCGGCCGATGCCATCGAAATTCTCGAGTGAGAGTCCGATCGGATCCATCAGCTTGTGGCAACTCGCGCAGGTCGGATTGCGTCGATGTTCCTCCATGCGGTCGCGCATCGAGCGCGCCTTTCCGGGCGTCTCGTTGAGCGGCGGCACGTTGGCTGGCGCTTCGGGTGGAGGCGTACCCAGGATGTTCGTCAGGACGTACTTGCCGCGCAGCACCGGTGATGTCCTGTTGTTCTGCGATGTGAGCGCCAGAATGCTGCCGTGTCCCAGCAGACCCCGGCGCGCGTCATCGGTGATCGTGACCTTCCTGAACTGCGTTCCGTAGATGTTCGGGATGCCATAGTGGCGAGCGAGGCGTTCGTTCACGAACGTGTAGTCGGCGTCGAGCAGCCGCATGACGCTCTTGTCCTCGAGCACGACGCTCTCGAAGAGCATTTCAGTCTCACGCTGCATCGCTTCGCGAAGGTTGTGGTCGAAGTCCGGGTAAACATCGGCGTCGGGCTGCAGCCCGCGCAGATTGCGCAGGAAGAGCCACTGGCCCGCGAAGTTGCTTCCCAGCGCCCGCGACCGTTCGTCCTTGAGCATGCGGCGAACCTGCTGCTCGAGAACCGCGGGCTCGCGCAGGCGGCCTGCTGCTGCGAGGTCGAGCAGTTCGTCGTCCGGGATGCTGCTCCAGAGAAAGAATGATAAGCGCGACGCCATCTCGATGTCGCTGACGCGATACGAGCCCCCGGCGGCGACATTGGCAGGATCCTGTTCGATCCGATAAAGGAATCGCGGGCTGACCAGGAGGAACGTCAGCGCGCTCTCGATTCCCTGATCGAAGCTGCCTCCACGCGCACGTTCTTTCTCGTAGAAGCCGAGCAACCGCGTCGTCTCCGTTTCGCTGACCGGTCCGCGGTAAGCGCGTCGCGCGACGGTGGAGAGAATCGTCCGCGCGCATGCAGTGGCGTCGCGATCCGAGGCCGGCGTGCATGTGAAGATGCGCTTGCGGCTTGGCGATGTGTTGCTCTTCACCGGGTTGAATGGTCCCTCGACAGTGACGCGATCCAGCTCCGGGATGCCGACGGGGGTGATTGGATCGATTCGCTCACGCTCGAACGGCTGCAACAACTCCAGCGTCGTTGCCGAACTCTTCTTGATGAATGAGACCCCGACTTCATGCGGTCCGGCCGTGACCTTGAGGCGCTTCTGGAAGCGCTTCTCCATTTCGTCGCCGGCCAGCGTTGGCTGGAGGTAGTTCGCTTGTTCGTCTTTGGGGCCGCCGAATCGCGCCAGCACGACGCGCTCGCCGTCGAGAGTGACCTCCAGGTCGTGTTCCAGCTCCAGGCCGCGGATGATGTTGACGGTCTCGCGATAGAGACGCGGGCTGATGACGTACTCCCCATCGACCGGGAAGTAGTGGCGAATCACGATGCCGCCGCGTGTGCCGACAGGAAGACCGGGCACGTGATCGTGTTGCGAGAGATCGCCGCGCACACGGAATGTCTCGAGCGCAGGCGTGATCGCCGGACTGGCCACTGCTTGCGCCGAGATCTTCCAGGCCGCCGACAGGTAACGGTCCATCAGCGACGTGGAGACGTTGAGCACGCTGGCGTTGTTGTCGAACCCGAACGCCTCCTCATCAGAAGGCAACAGCGAGCTCACATCGAGCTGGAGCGCGAACAGGTCTCTAATGGCGTTCCCATACTCCGCCCGGTTGAGGCGATGCATCGTCGGTCCGCGAAGCACAGGCGCCGCAAGGGCTGCCTTATCGAGCGTCGTTTCGAGATGCGTGGCCAGGTTATCGAGAGCGCCCTGATCGGGACGTGGCACGCCGACCGGCGGCATCATGCCGGCGCGGAGCTTGCGGATCACCTTTTCCCACACCTCGGCTCCTGCCGGGATGTCGGTGAGTGAGACGGCGTCGAGCGCGAGGCCCGCCGTCTTCAGCCGCTCGTTGTGACACGTGATGCAGTACTGCTTGAGAAGGGTAGCGTGGTCCTGGACCGGTTGACCAACTGGCTTCGATGCGGCAACTGGTTGGACCGGTGCCGGCGACGGAGTCTGCTCTGGCTTCGGCGAGGCCAATGGATGCCCTGCCGTGCTGGTCAGCACGGCTACCCACGCGGCAAAGCACACAAATACCGTTCGTCTCATCGGCGCCATTTCCCCTGATTTCCTCAGGGTTTGGGGCAGAAATTATATCAGTTTGAGCACGGGCTCGTGAGGGTTCTCAGCGAGGTCACATTGACACGCTCTTCCGTGCCGGACCGTGTCAGAAACCCTTTTGCCGCCACTTTCTGATTGGTCCATCCGGGCGGCGCGCCATAGACCTGCTGCAGCCTGAAGGATCGCCCACCCAAAGGTGCTTGGTCGAGTTCGGCTGCCTCCGCATCGGTAGCTGGTTCGGGGGCGCGTGTCCGCACCGGTTCGGTCGCTCTGGACAGCGTCCAGACCCGCCCGTTCTGTGCCAGGCATCCCACGACGTGAACCAATGTGAACTCGAGACTGCCGCCCTTTCCTGGAACTTTGATGTCTCCGAGACCCGCAACGGAAAGCTCTGTCATGCCGTCAGCGTAGCCATTCGATTTCAGCAGGTGCGCCACGGCATCGACATATTCGGCGTCAGTCAGCGAGCCCGGTGCGTTGCGTGGCATGGTCGTCTGGACCGTCGTAAACACAGACAGGAGTGTGGCATCGGCGAATGTTCTCGTGAAGCGCTCGCCGGCCAGCACTGGCGCTGTGCCACCTTCGCGGTGACAGGTGACGCAATGGGTTTCGAAGACCGCGGCGCCGCGCGCTGCCTGAGCGGCGGTGTAGACGCCTTGGTCGGCGGTCTTGTCCTGCGCTGACAGGAATGGCATCGACACCAGCGTCAGGGTCACAACGAAGAGGAGGGCTCGTCGCACGGTTCGATTGTGCCCGAAGTGTGGGAGGATCCGATCGGGACCAGTTATGAAACTTGTTGAGGAATACTCCGGCGTCGGCGACCTGAGCGGTCAGGGCGAGGTGCTACGCCAGGTGCGCTACAAAATCGCCAGATACCAGGCATTCTCGGCCGGGAATGGATTGCCAATCCCGGGCCTCCATCGCATCGAGGGTGCGATCGACGTCCCGGTGAACGAGGACGTCACCGATCTGATTGGTGCGCCGCTGGTGCTCAGGCTCGAAGATGGCCGCGCGCTCGCGGTCACGCTCGCAGACAGTAGCGGCCGCGTGTTATCTGAAGGGCACGGGCCGTCGCGCTGCCTTTGTTGCTAGCCGGCGCCGTTGCGGCTCGTAGGCCGGGTCTTGTTCTCGAGACCCGGCTTCCCGCAAGTCTCGCTAGTGCTCGTCGCGAATGTGCTTGTCCATGTAGCTATGATCCGCCCGCAGCTTTTCTTTGCGGGCCTGGGCGCCTTTCGCTCTCACGGCTTCGAGATTTGCTTTCCGGATCGTCGACGAGCTGACGGCGAAGCCTGACGGCAACTGTTCCAAATCATCGCTTCCGCACGAGCAGGTGGCCGGATGTCCTGTGCGGACGAGTGCCTCGAATTCCTGTCCACATCGGCGACATCTGAAATCGAAGAGCGGCATGGCGCGCAAGAATCCTGTCATCGGCAGGCGGACGCGGTCAAACGGCGCGTGGCAGAATGTCGAGCGGTGGGTCTGAGATCAGTGCAACCGCGGCGGCTGAAGGCTCCGTGCAACATCGTCGTGATACTTGCTTCTGTCTGCCTCCTCGCCGCGAGCGCGTGTGGCGGACCGTCGCGTTCCAAAGAGGCTCCCGGTCTGGTCGAGCGCTCGCGCGTGAGCATGGGCACCGAGGTCCACATCAGCGCGTGGACGACAGACGAAGCTGCGGCGGTGACTGCCTTCGACAAAGCCTTCAATGAATTCGATCGGCTCGACGCGCTGATGAGCACATGGAAAGCAGGAAGCGACATCACACGGCTGAATGACGCTGCCGGAACGGTCGCGGTCCCGGTGAGCGTCGAAGTCCGCGAGGTCCTCCACGCATCGCAGGAAGTCAGTGAGTGGACCGGGGGAAAATTCGACGTGACGTTCGCGGCGCTCTCGGGTTTGTGGAAGTTCGATCACGACATCGATGGCCACGTTCCGGATCGCGCCGAGATCGCGCCCAGGCTTCCACTCATCGACTATCGAGCGCTGACGATCGACGATCGCGCCGGCACCGCGTCACTGGCGCGTGCCGGCATGAAGGTCAATCTGGGGGGCATCGGCAAGGGCTACGCAATCGATCGTGCCGTCTCGATCTTGCGCGATGCGGGACTATCCGACTTCATGGTTCAATCCGGCGGCGACCTCTTTGCGGCCGGCAAACGCGGCGATCGTCCATGGCGCGTCGGCATTCAGGATCCGCGCGGCGCGCCCGACACGCTGTTTGCCGCCCTCGAGATCACGGACGCCGCGTTCAGCACGTCGGGCGACTACGAGCGCTTCTTCATACGCGATGGCCACCGCTACCATCACATCCTTGACCCGGACACCGGCGAACCCGCGGCGCGCAGTCGTAGCGTGTCCATCCTGGCGAAGAGCACCACTGTGACCGACGGCCTTTCGACCGGCGTATTCATTCTCGGCGGCGACGAAGGAATGGCCCTGATCGAAAAACTTCCAGATGTCGAAGGCGTGATTGTGACCGCCGAGAACCAGGTTCTGGTCTCGTCGGGACTCAAGGGACGTTTGGTGCAACTGAAGGCCCCGTCTGAGTAGCGGCCCGGCGCGCGAGGATGTCGGCCTTGCGGATGATGATCAGATGGTGCGGGCACTTCTTCGTGTCCGCGTAGAGGCGTTCGCAATCGTCGCAGCGGACGCATTCAGTCATGATGATCTTCGGTCCGCGAATGGCGCCCCATTCACACGTCTTCTCGCAGATGCGGCACGTGCTGCACTCCGACCAGCGCTTGATGCGGAACACCGTCAGGTTGGACACGATGCCGAGAAATGCGCCAAGCGGGCACAGAAACCGGCAGTAGGCGTTGCGCACGAACACAGTTGCGATGAGCAACGTCCCCAGCATCGTCAGGAGCACGGGTGTCCGGAGGTGAAGGCCGAACATCCAGAAGGGCTCGACGTACGGATAGATCAACGGATTGCCGGTGATCAGGAAGTAGCCGATGACGCTGCCCAGGATGCCGTACTTGATCCACGAGGCACGCTGCTCGATGGCGCGCGGAATCTTCACCTGCCAGCGTGAGGGGACGACCGCGTCCAGGAGTTGAGTGAACGCACCGAATGCACAGATGCGACCGCAATACACCCGTCCCCATAACACTGTGGACACCGCAGTGATCGCTGCGAGGAGATACCACCCGAGGTTGTAGCGAAAGATGGGCAGATTGCCACCCATCAGGCCGAATACGTTGACGATCGAAATCAACTGGCTCTTGTAGAACCCGAGATACAGCACCGCGGCAACAAGCGACACGTACTTGAGCCGCTCGCTCTTGCGGAAGAAACTGACGAACGCGAGCACCGAAAACGCTGCGACGGCGACGATGTCGAGCGCCTGCGCCTTGATATCGTCGGCCCAGGTCGGCGCGTCCTCTTCTTCGTCCGGAAAGTCGAAGCCGCCCTGGCCGGATGGTTGCGCCGGTGCCTGCGCGAGAACGTAAACCGGCATGTCTGCGACGGCGTAGACCGGGTCCTGCTTTTCGTCAGGCACGACTGGGTATGCCGGGTCCTTTTCTGTGGACCCGGCTAATGCATAGCCGGCGATAACACTCACGAGACTGAATGCGATGAGGAAGTGCCTGGGCCGCGGGAAGATCATTTCGTGGAGGGTGCCGGAGGGGTGAGAAACGTTCGCGCCACTCGACGGACACTGTTCCGGATCGCGCGCACAGCGCTCGACATCGTGATTGTCGCGCGCGAGACGGCGTCGACGTCTTCGCCGAGCTTGAACGGATCGCGGACATCTTTGCCTTTGAACTGCGCGGCAAACGCCGGGGGCTCGATCGAAAAATCACCATACGGCTCATGGTGCTCGCCGACATAGAGCCCCGTCATCTTGCCGTTGATGTCCAACCCGATGAGAATCGCGATTGGTCCGCCATATCCGCGCTCGAGCGGCAGGATCTCCGTGGTCCAGAACAGGTAACCCAGCAGAGTCTGCCCGTTGTACGCCTTGATATGTGGCGGATCGCCCCCCTTGGGAGAGAATGTCGTGGCGGACGGAAACAGCTGCCGCATTCGTGAATCAGGTGCTTGTCCCCCGGCCGTCGTCAACGCGACGCTCCCGGCCACCAGAGAAAGCACGATGATGAGGCGCTTCATGGGAATCGAAATTATAAGAGATACGGTGGTTTTCCTACTCATCTTCGGGGCGGCTGCCGGAGCCGAGGCGCAGCAGGCCGGGGCCGAACCGCCAAATCCACTCTCGCAGATCAAGGCGCTGAAGTGCCAATTCCCGTCTGCCACGTCCGCCGTCTGGAAGGAGGGCGCGCCTCAAGCCCAGACCAAGATGCAGGACATGCGGTTCGAGATCAACGCCATCGATGTCGGCGACGGGACTGCCGAATTCACAGGTACGGCCGGCCGCGCGTACGTCACGGCTGTGCTGTCTGGGTGGAGCCTGTACTTCGTCGAGAGCGCCGTAGGTCAGTTGAACGTGACGACGGTGTTCTCGCAGGAGGCGTCACCGAAGAAACTCAAAGCCGTCCACTCTCGCCACGGATACCTGCAAATGCAGGTGGGCCGATTCATTGCCGAGCCGTCGGTTTCGCAGAATTACGGCGAATGCGAGGTCGTCCAGTAGTCCACTGTCAGCTCCGGGGGCTGAAGGCGCCCGGCAGGCCCTTCTTCGTTTCGCGCAGGATCTCGAGAATCGCCAGACGATCTGACGGCGACAGATGCGTGTATTTCGCAGAAGTGTCTTCCCCGCTCAGCACCTCGAGCAGACGGGAGTAGACGGCATTTCGCGCGGTCTGAGGCAGAGCGTCAAACGCCTCTGAGTAGATCATGTAACTGCATGGATACCGGAACAGCCGATGCTGCAGATCGAGATCGCGCAACGATCGTCCCTTGTGATCACGAGGCCCGAGCGCCCCGAAACGCTCGGCAAACCCCGACGTCCCGCGCGCGCCTTCGAGCACGGCCTCGTCGACGAATAACATGTAGTCGACGGTCTCCGATACGACGTCATTCAGCGCCGCCCCATTGCCGCCCTCGTCTTCGAGAATTCTCGCCTCCCAGCCGAGCCTGGTGAGCAGATTCATCATCCGCATTTGATGATCGAAGACCAGCAGCGCAACGATGTCGCTGTGCGGCGACAGATAACGCTGCGCGTCGAATCGACCGGTCAATGACGTGACGTTCAGATTGGCGTCGTCGATGCGCACGTCCTGCAGCGCTCGATCGGTGATCGGCGCGTTGCCGAGGTGCCGTCCGCCGCGACCGGTGACATACCAACCGCCCCAGCGTTCGGCGAGTGGACTGCGGTGATCGGTCGTGTAGTTGCCGAGCCACGGCATGATCATGCCGTTCGGTAAGCTTGGGATGCTGCGCACGAGAAAGCCCGGCACGCCGAGCGTCGCGGTCGAGTAGTGACAGGCCAGGCACCGCGTGTCACGAGCGAGTTGGCGCAACGGTGGTGTCGTCTGCTGTGGCAGCAGATAGAAGTTCGCGCCCTGTTTCGGGTCGAGCGATGCGACCTCGATGAGACCGCCAGCCATCCATCCCACGGCGGTCGAGTCGTTGAAGAAGATGGTCCGCGGATTGCGCGCGTTGATGATTCGTGCCTGCAGGCTGGTACCCGAGAAGACGGCGACTTGCGACTCGATCGGGATATCGAGTGCGGCGAGTAGCCCCTTGAGGTAACCGGTTCCCTCCTCGAACTCCAGCCTGGCCTCGCCGCTCTGCAGCTTGCGGTTCAGCCGCGCGACGGCATCATTGGCTTCACCGGGGTAACCGATAGCCGGATGACCCGGCTCGATGATCGAGTCGGTCAGTTGCGCCGACGCGACTGCCGTCAGCCACAGCAGGGCCGCCAATGTCACGATGACCCAGGACAGCTTCAAAGGCTGAAATCGCACTGGTAACATTAGTGTATGTCCCGAAGGCTGGGGTTGTTCGCTGCGGTGTCGGCCGGCGCGCTGGTGCTCGCGATTGTCACGACGAGTGGTGCCCAGGACAACGATCCCGGCGAACGCATCATGAACGCGGCTTGCCAGGAGTGCCACAACGTCCGCGTCATTCAGACGCAGGCGATGGATGCCGATGGCTGGAACAAGCGCGTCTCACAAGAGATTGAAAAGGGCGCCAAGGTCTCGAAAGAAGACGTGCCGACTCTCGTCAATTACCTTGTGAGGACGCACGGCCCATTACCCGACGGGCCGGGCAAGGAAGTCGTTCTCAACACCTGTACGCAGTGCCACGACCTCTTCCGCATCAAGGCGAACCGCCGCTCTCCCGAGGAGTGGGAAGAGACGCTCATCTCGATGCTGAACGAGGGCGCGATGCTCAACGACGAGGAGTTCGCGCGCGTGCACCAGTACCTGTCGAAAAATTTCGGAATCGAGTAACGGTTCTACTGACTCGTCCCCTGGCACAGAGCGACCACGCAGACTGACAGAATCGTGCGCTCGACGGGCGGGGCAGGAATGTTACGGTCCGCCATCAGCTTGCGAATGAGAGTTGCGGCTTCGGGTCGCACGACAGCGGACTGCACGCCCACACGCACGAGCCCTTCGGCGTAGTCGATCGGCTGCCAGGTCTTGCCGGCCGCTGCCGATGACACCTTGTCCGTGTCGCGGTTGCCTTTGTCATGTGCAGCCAGATCCGCACCGCGATCAACGAGCATCTGGATCACGTCGGGTCGACCCTTCATCGCCGCGCCCATCAGCGCCGTCCGCCCTTCGTTGTTCGCGTGGTTGGGATCGAGACCCAGATCGAGCAGCATCTTCATCGCTTCGAAGTTTTCTTTCGCCGATCGCTCGTAGGTCACACCCTCGACCCAGCCAATGCCGCCGGACGCGGTCAGCGCGTTATCGCCGCCGGCTGTCGTCGCCTGCGGATCGGCTTTGTACTTCAGGAGCAGGTTCATCAAAGCGGTGTCACTCGACTGCGCGGCCCGAATGAAGGGCGTGGCGCCGTCTTCGAAGAACCATTGCATGGTGAAGATCGTGCGCGTCAGCGTGTTCTCTTTGATCTTCCCGTTGGGATTGGCACCCTTCTCCAGCAGTTTCTGAATGATCTCGAGGTGATCCATGTCGCCCTTGGGGACCGGATAGTCACCACCCTCGATGTTGCGGTTGTCGGTCGCCAGGTACAGTGGCGTCCATCCACCCTTGTTGGCGAGATTGGGATCGGCACCCTTGTCGAGCAGGAACGCCGCGAGTAGATAGTTGCGGTTGTTCACCGCCGTGAGCAGCGGCGTCCAGCCATACTCGGTCGTTTCGTTGATCGGAGCACCGGCATCGAGCAGGAGCTTCGCCGACTCGAGATCACCTTCACGCGCGGCGAACACGAGTGGAGTCAGTGCGCCACCGCCGCTGCCGACCAGCCCTGCGACGACGACCTCGTTGTCATCATCACTGTCGTTTTGCGGCTGCTGCGCGCCGCCGGCGGCCTGCCCGCCTGCCCGACCACGGCCTCGCCCTGCGGCTGGCGCCGGTGCTGGTGCTGCGGCTTGTGGTGCTGCGGGTGCAGGTTCGGCCGTGGGCGCGGGAGCCGCCTGTTGTGGCGCTGCAGGCGCTGCGGCAGCACCTCCCTGCCGGCCTGGTACCGCAGGAACTGGATTGCCGTTGGAATCAAGCGCCTGACCGAGGCCGCGCTGTCCGCCGATCTCGGCGCCCGACTTCTGATCGAGTGTGAGCTGTTCCTCGTACGTGATCCCGGCCGCGGCTGCCCGTCGCCGACGATCCTGCGCCAGGAGAACCGCGCGCTGGTTCAAACGGGGCGCCATGTAGTTGCGCGGCAGACCGGCGCCAGCGGACTTGGCTCTCGCATCGGCACCGGCGGCGAGCAGCACCTTGACGGCTTCCGGGTGCTTCTGTTCGACGGCCCACATCAGGGCGGTGGTCCCGCGGATCGGCTCGCGCGCGTTGACGTCCGCACCTGCCTCGAGCAGCACCGTGACGGCCTGCGGATTACCGTTGCGTGCCGCCAGCATCACCATCGACTCGCCATTGGGACCGCGTTGTTTCGCGTCGGCGCCGGCTTTAATCAAACGGTCGATCATCCCGGCATTGCCGTACAGCGCGGCCATCGAGAGTGGCGTCACCCCTTCGCTGTTGGCGGCTTTGATGTCCGCCCCGGCGCGAATCAGCATGTCGAGGAGATCCGCATCGTCGCGATACACAGCCCAGTGAAGCGCCGTGGCACCGTCGACCTGCGGCGCGTTCACGTCCGCCTTCGACCGAATCAACTTTTGAACAGCGGCCTTGTCGCCGTTCTGGGCGGCGTCGGCGACCTCACTGCCGGCTCCCGACGTAATCCCGACAATGAGCATCCACAACAGCGCGGCACATCCCACAACACGCGTAGTACGCATCTGCGTCTCCGAAAGCGCTAAACGAGTTTGGGAAGACGGCCCGTACTGTCGCCCTGTTTGTCTCTGTTCACATCGAACATGTCCATGACGCTCAGCAGAAGGTTGCCGGTTGTGACTGTCTTGCGGTCGTATTTGAGATGCCGGTTTCCTTTCAGCTGACCGTTGGCGCCACCGACGAGCATGTGCGCCACATCGAAATGCTGATGCTGATTCGAGTTGCCCATGTTCGAGCCATACAGGATCAGCGATCGATCGAGCAGCGTTCCATCGCCGTCAGGAATCGACTTCAGTTCGTTGGCCAGATACGCCATCGTCGACACGTGATAGCGATTCAAGGTCGCATAGCGACGAATCTGCACCGGGTCGTCCTGATGGTGCGAGCCGCCGTGGAAGCTGACGCTCGTCCCACCGTCCGGGAAGAGCTCGCTCTTCGGGAATGGGTACACGCGCCCGGTCAGGTCGCGTGCGCCGAGGAGCGTGACGACCCGTGTGATGTCCGCTTTGAACGCGGTTGCGACCATCTTCCAGTGCAACTTGATGTGTTCGTCGAACTGCTCCGGAATGCCGGGCGGCAAATCCAGTTCGGGCACGTCGCCACTGGACTTCGCCGCGATTTGAATGCGCCGCTCGATCTCTCGAATCTCGTCGGTGTACTGATTGACCGTGCGCACATCGCCAGGGCCGAGCTGCTTGCGGAGCCCTGCGAGCTCCTGCGTCAGCGAGTCGAGGATGCTGCGGCTCTGCTTCATGCGCAGCGCACGAACCTCGGGCGTCGAGCCGCTCCCGAACAGCCGCTCGAAGACGACTTGCGGATTGAGCTCCATCGGAAGCGGAGCGGTGCGCGGCACGGTTTCGTTGTCCGGTGTCGGCAGCCCCACCCATGAGATCGAGTTTGTATAAGAACAGCTATAGCCTTCACCGCAGTTGCTCGAGCTCGAGTTGGGATCCTCGCACGCCAGCTGCAACGACGGCAGGAGCGTCTCCTGACCGATCTTCTGAGCGATGAGCTGATCGATGGTCGCGCTGCCGACGGTCGCATCGGAGCCGGCAGTCTTGCGCGGCTTGATCGCCGTCAGGAACGCCGCGGCCACCCAGTGATCTGAGCCGGTCGTCCCCTCGGGCGGCTCCGCCGATTGCGACCACAGGCCGTTGAGCACGACCGTCTGATCCTTCACCTTCTCGAGCGACTCGAGGATGTAAGGCATCTTGTCCGGAAGTGCGCCTTCGACCTGCGGCTCCCAGTGCCCGGGCCCCATACCATGCGGGAAGAACACGCCGACGAAGCGGCTCTTCGGCTGCCCCGCGACCGTCTGCGCGAGCGCGGTGCTGGCCGGCAGCATCGCATCAAGAATCGGGAGGGCAAGCGTGACGCCGGTGCCCTTCAGGAATGTCCGCCGCGGAATGTGCCTCTTCGTGATGAACGACATGGTTCAGTTCACTCCCCTGGTTTCTGTGTTCGCTCGTGCCGTCGACGTGTCGGGTGCCTGGTCGAGCACTGTGTTCATCTGGAATGGCCGGCTCTTGACGACGCCCAGGACCATGGACGAGAAGCGGCCCTGATGGGCGGTCACGTCATGCGCGATCTGCCGGACCAGCGGCATGTCGCGATAGTCGAGACCGCGCCCCAGCGCATACGTCAGCAGCTTCTCCGTTGCGACCGTCACGAATTGATCTGAGTAGTTCTTCGATAGCCAGTTGCCAAGCTCCACGGGTGTCCCAACCTTCGTGTTGTCGAAAAGCTGGGTTGCCGTGTTGACCGCGGTTCCTTCGTCCTGCGTACGCCAGGACCCTGTCGCGTCGAAGTTCTCCAGCGCGAAGCCGATCGGATCCATCAGCCGATGGCACTGCACGCAGTCGGGGCGCACGCGATGGTCTTCCATCTTCTTGCGCATCGTCGGCTCTTTCGCATTCGGGTCGGCGGCGCGGGGTGGCAGCGGCGGTACGTCTGGTGGCGGATTGGGCGGGCTCATCCCCAGGATGTTGCCCAGGATCCACTTGCCGCGCGTGACCGGTGACGTGCGATCCGGCTTGGAGCTCGTCGCAAGGAAAGCGCCTTTGCCGAGCAGACCGCGGCGCGCCTCCATATCGGGCCCGAGCGTCACACGCCGGAACTGGCTGCCGGTGACGTTCTCGATGCCGTAATGCTTGGCCAGCCGCTCGTTGACGAAGGTGTAGTCGGCGTTGAGGATATCGACCACGCTGCGGTCTTCCCGAACGATCGCGTCGAACATTAGCTCCACTTCTTTGCGCATCGCCTGCCGCAGCGGATCGTCAAAGTTGGGATAGAGCATCGGCAACGGCGTCGTGACATCGAGCGCCCGCAGGTTCAACCACTGGCCAGCGAAGTTATCCGCCAGCGCCGCGGCTTTCGGATGCTGCAGCATTCGATGCACCTGCCGCTCGAGCATGACCGGCTCATTCAACCGCCCCGCTGCAGCGACTTTGAGCAGTTCCTCGTCGGGTGCCGAGCTCCAGAGGAAGAACGAGAGTCGCGACGCCAGATCGACATCGCTGATGCGGTACGCCTGACCCGGGCGCGTGCCGACCAGCTGCTCTTCGATGCGGTAGATGAACTGGGGCGACGACAGCACGCGCGCGAGCACCAGCTCGATGCCCTGATCGAAGTCCTTCTCCTTCCGCCCGAATTGATAGAACTCCGTCAGCATATTGATGTCCGCCGCTATGGCCGGTCGACGGAAACCATAGGTCGCGAGATTGGTGATGATCCGGCGCGCGCACGGCGTTTCTTCTGCCGCTGTCTTTGGCGTGCAGACGAAGATCTTGCGGCGGCTCGGCGAGTCCTTCGCCTGGGTCGCGTCAAACGGTCCCTCGATGCGGATCGTGCCGACGTGTGGGAAGAAGGTATAGCCAGGCGTCGGACCTGTCTGCACGGTGTCTCGCATGAAGTGCTTGTCGAGATCGAGACCGGGGGCCAGGTTGGTCGCGGGGAACGTCGCCCCCACCATGTGCGAGCCTGCCGTTGTCTTGAAGCGAACGCGCATCGGCGGCAGATTGCGATTGAAGCCAAACCCTGCGGCAGCCGCCGTCGCCGGCGCCGCCCCTTGCGCCGCTTGCGTTCCGCCGGTCGCAGCCACGCCTGGTCGTCCCGAGCAGTTGGTTGGCGTGTTTCGACCACCACCCTGCCAGTTCTGGAGCGACAGACGCTTGCCGTCGAGAAGCATCTCGATTCGTTCGCACGCTACCGAGCCGAACCCGGTCGGCGACATGTTGTCGCCGAAGATCGGCGTGACGGTCACCGTGTACTCGCCATCCGAGGGGAACGTATGCGGAACGAGCATGCCGCCACGCGTGCCGAACGGAAGCCCTTCGACGTGATAGTCCTGCGACGTGTCCTCACGCGTTCGGTAGACGACGAGTGTCGGCTCTTCGGGATAGCCGAGCGCGAGCCGGCTGATCTTCTGCGCGGCGGTGACGTAGGCCTCGACCTGGGTCGACGAGATGGTCAGTGCCCCCGCGATGTTGTCGAACCCCGCGGTCGAGTCGTCTGACGGCAGGTACTTCGCCGCGTCGATGTTGAGGTCCAGAAGATCGCGAACGACGTTCGCGTACTCGGTGCGATTCAGGCGATGAAGACCGGGGGGCGGCGTGAATGGCGCTGCGGTCCGGTCGAGCTCATTTTCGAACGACGTAATCATCGTGTCGAAGTCAGCCGGATCCGGCCGCTTCATGCCGAGCGGCGGCATCTGCCCCGCTCGTACTTTCCGCACGACGAGTTCCCATTTCTGGCGGTCCTTGTCGACGTTCGCCGGATCGAGCGCGTCCATCGTCAGCCGTCGCGCGGAATCGAGACCGGCCGCCTTCATCTTCTCGCTGTGGCAAGCCATGCAGTACTGATTCAGGAACGCTCGCTGCCCGTCCGCGGTTACGGCAGGTGCCGCGGGCGTGGTGCTCGTGGGACGGGCCACCGGTGCGGCGGGCTTCGCCGGCTGGGACGGTGCTGTCTGCGGGCGCGCTTGAGGAGTCGCCGGTGCCGGTTCAGGGCGAGTCGACTGGGCGTGGACAACGAAGGCGAGAAGCAACGTCGCCACGCAGGCCACGACAAGTGATCTAAATTTCATGTATCGCTCCGCGTGACCTGATCGCATCAGGCCAGGCTGAAGTGCAGCAAAACCTGCGAGCTTAATAGGATAACGAAATTCTCAGGGCTCCAGCAAACACGGCATCAGCGCCGCGAATAAGTCGCTCACTTCCGTAATACGGTCACCGCAGGCGAGCCGTTTCTGGAAGATAAGTCTTTGCTGCACAACCACTTCAGTAACTCTCATGGTCGCGCTTCACGAACCGCGTCCGTTCGCGTCGCTCGTCGCTATCGCACAGGTGGAAAGCGGCCTCTTCTGTTGAGAACTGACAGCGCAGTTCTCAACGGTCCGCCGCTGCGATCCGGCCGCGGTAAGGAGCCCGAAAGCGCGTGCCATACTCGCGGATACAGGATCCCGCGTTGATTCACAGGTTGCGTCTGGCGGTCGAGGTTGTTGTCGCGCTGGTGCTGCTGAACGCCTCGCTCACGTTCGTGAATGTCTGGCCGACGCCAAAAATCCGCTGGGGCCACGCTCTCTCGGTCGAACTGGCGCTCTGCGTCCTGCTGTTGGCCACCGCTCATCGCATGGCATTGACGTTGACGGGAAGAGTGTTGCCAGCGTTGTGGGTCATCCTCATCACCGGACACTATCTCGACGAGACCGCTCCCGGGCTCTATGGTCGCGAGTTCAACCTGTATTGGGACTCCCAACACCTGGGCAACGTGACCTCGATGCTCGCACGCGCGGCGCCGGTCTGGCTGATCGCGCTTTCGGTTGTGTCTCTCATCGCGGCGATCGCCGTCGCGTTTCTGGTCGCGCGGCTGGCGTTGCGATGGATAGCGTCTGCCATGGAGTTTCCAGTCGCGCGCCGTGTCCTCGGGACCGCAGCAGCCGTGCTCCTCATCATCTTCGGTACGCAGCAGGTGATGGCGCAGCCATCGGCCGTAGTCTCATTTGCGGACCCGGTTACTCCAGCGTACGCGCGACAGATGCGCTTCTTGCTTGCGATGCTCGGCCCTGCAGCTGTGGCGCCTCGCCTCGGCCCGACCCCCGATCTGGACAACAACCTTGCGCGCCTCGAAGGCGTGGACGTGCTGCTCCTCTTCGTCGAGTCATATGGCGCCGTGACATACGAGACGCCGGCGATCGCCGACGGACTCGTCGAGAGCCGTGCCGATCTCAAGTCGGCGGTGGCAGAAACGGATCGCGAGGTCGTCACGGCTTACGTCGAGTCGCCGACGTTTGGCGGGTCGTCGTGGCTCGCGCACCTGAGCCTGATTTCCGGCGTCGAGGTTCGCGATCAGTACGCCTATACATCGCTGATGACCTCGAGCCGCGAGACGATGATCAGCAACTTCGAGCGACGAGGGTATCGAACGGTTGCCTTGATGCCTGGGATGCGCCAGGCATGGCCCGAGGGTGCCTTCTATCACTACGACCAGATTTACGGGCGCGATCTGCTCGAGTACAAAGGGCCGGAGTTCGGATGGTGGAGCATCCCCGATCAGTACGCGCTGGCCAAAATCGACGCGCTGGAGCGCAATCGTCTGACGCGAAAGCCGCTCTTCGTCGTCTTTCCGACGAGCACCACCCACGCGCCTTTCGGTCCGGTCGCTCCCTATCAATCTGATTGGACCCGGATGCTCGCGTCCGATGCGTTCGCAAAAGCCGATGTCGAGCGTGCCTTCGCGGCGCCTCCTGACCTGACGAACCTCCGCCCAAGCTACACGCACGCGATAGCGTACGAGTACCTGACCATCGCCGGCTATCTTCGCAAGCACCCGCGTGACGCCATGATCCTGATCGCGATCGGTGATCACCAGCCTCCGGCCGCGGTGAGCGGTCGCGGCGCCTCGTGGAGCGTGCCGGTCCACGTCTTCGGCCGCCGCGGCCCGATTCTCGATCGTCTCATCGAGCGCGGCTTCCGTTCCGGCCTCGAGCCACATCGCCCGCCAATCGGTCCGATGCATACACTGACGCCGCTGTTTCTCGAGGCGTTCAGCGGGACCGAAGGTGGCGCGGTGGCTGAGTAGCCTGGGTTGCTGGGTTGACTAGGCTGCTGGGTGGTCTAGGTTGCTAGGTTTGCTAGGTCGCTAGGTTGTCTAGGGTCTGAGTGTTCATATAAGCCCCAGCTACCGAGCCACCCAGCTACTTAGCCACCCAGCTACCGAGCCACCCAGCTACCTAGCCACCCAGCTACCCAGTCGCCTGCCGCTTCAGCCACGCAATATCCACCGCAAACGACCAGACCAGCGTGGCCAGAGTCCCCGCCGCGATGAGGGTGCAGAACGGAACCGGGACGACCGGTAATAGTGCCGCGCCAAGGCCGGTGAACTGAGCGACGGCGACGCTCTTGCCGCGCATCGTCGAGCGAAGGGGACCGGCCATCCACGGCAGCACCCATCCGGCCGCGACAAATCCGTAGCGCATCAAGCCGCAGGCCATGACCCACATGCCCGCCTTTCCATGCAGCCAGACCAAGATGGACAGGATCAGGATCAGCGCCGCATCCACTTCCATGTCGAACCGTGCCCCGAACGCGCTGATCTCACCGCTTCGTCGCGCCAGCCATCCGTCCACGCCATCGAGCACTGCGACCGTCACGACGACGGCCACCGCCAGCCATGCGATACGCTCCGACGGCGGTTCACCGATGAGCCCGGCCACTCCGGCGACCAATGCGACACGCAGCATCGTGACGAAGTTGGCAGCTCCGAAGTGAGGAAACGGATGATGCGCGCCAACACGACCCACTGCCAACAGCGCCGCCGCCACGAAAAAAATAAGAGACCGCTTGATGTAGTCGGCACCGCTCATGGTCTCAGCGGCGACGATTGGAGCGTAAACAAGGATGACGACGACGCCCGCGATGACGGCACGGAACACACTCGAACGCAGGGGTGGTCCGGGCGGCCGCCACAGGAGGGGGGGCATTTGACGTGCAAGACTGTAAAGGGGTCTGACCCCTTCACAGGATTTCATTGTAATGTCCGTGCATGAGCGACGCGCGGGCGTTCTGGGTCGTTGAGCCGGGCCGCGGCGAGATCCGCGGCGAAGCGCTTCGGCCGCCGTCGGACCATGAGGTCATGGTGCGCGCGCTGTACAGCGGAATCAGCCGAGGTACCGAGGCGCTGGTGTTCCAGGGGCGAGTGCCGGAGAGCGAGTGGGTGCGCATGCGAGCGCCCTTTCAGGAGGGCGAATTCTCGGGTCCCGTGAAATACGGCTATTGCAGTGTGGGCCTCGTTGAGTGCGGACCCGACGATCTGAAAGGGCGAACCGTTTTCGCTCTGCATCCTCATCAGACGCGCTACATCATTCCTGCCTCGGCAGTGCATACGGTGCCGGCTGATGTGCCACCCGGGAGAGCGATCCTCGCCGCCAATCTCGAGACTGCCGTGAACGGAGTCTGGGACGCGCGTCCCCACGTCGGCGATCGCGTCGTCGTGATTGGCGCGGGGACGGTCGGTTGTCTGATCGCAACGCTGGTCTCGCGCATTCAGGGCTGCGACGTCCAATTGGTCGATGTCAGCCCCCAGCGTGAGCGCATCGCGCGGGCGCTCGGGGTGTCGTTTGCACAACCAGGCGATGCAATGCGCGACGCCGACATCGTCATCCACGCGAGTGGATCGCCAGCGGGTCTGCAGCACGCCCTTGATATCGCAGGTTTCGAAGCGACGATCGTCGAGATGAGCTGGTTTGGCGATCGTCCTGTGACGCTGCCGCTCGGCGGTGGCTTTCACTCGAAGCGACTCACGCTCAAGTCGTCGCAAGTTGGCCATGTCGCGACCTCTCAGCGATCGCGATGGGATACCCGTCGACGGATGGCGCTGGCGATCTCGCTGCTCGCCGATTCGTCGTTCGACGCCCTCATCACCGGCGAGAGCGCATTCGACGATCTGCCAGACGTCATGGCGCGACTGGCGGACGCGCCGGGCGACGCGCTGTGCCATCGAATCAAATATGCACCGTAGCGAAATGGCATTTCGGTGTAGCTGTGAGTCCCTGGTCCTTCGTGCTTGGGTCTTGGTCCGTCCCAGGTCCATGGTCCATGGTCCACAACGCACCAAGGACTAACGGACTCAGGACGGACCTAGCACCGAGGCCAAGAACCAAGGACGACGGTTGCACCAATCGTAAACGGCCATAGGAGTTTGGATGTTCAGCGTCACGGTCCGCGATCACGTGATGATCGCGCACAGCTTCAGAGGCGAAGTCTTCGGCCCGGCACAACGGCTGCACGGCGCCACGTACGTCGTCGACGTCGAGTTCAAGCGCAAGACGCTCGATGCCGACGGGATCGTCATCGATATCGGTCGCGCCATTGACGTCCTGCGACAGACCTTGTCCGAGTTGAACTACCGGAATCTCGACGAGGTGCCGGAGTTTGCCGGACGCAACACGACCACCGAGTTTCTGGCCCAGGTGGTGTTCAAAAGGTTGACTGCGGCGGCCAGGAGAGGCGATCTCGGGCCCGGCGGGAGCGCCGTCGAGCAGATCCGCGTCACGCTCCACGAATCGCACGTCGCCTCAGCGTCGTTCGAGGACAGGACAGACGCCGCCTCGCGATGACGAATAGAGCGGTCCTCGTAGTGCCGGGCGATCTCGACTCTCGTACCGGCGGCTACATCTACGATCGCCATATCGTCGACGGCCTGCGCGGAGCCGGCTGGGCCGTGGATGTCAAAACGCTCGACGATAGCTTTCCCTGGCCAACGACGGGTGCAGTGTCACACGCGGCGGCCGTGTTCGAAGATCTTGCGGCTGGCACCATCACGCTGGTGGACAGCCTTGCGCTCGGCGCGATTCCGGAGATCATCGAACGCCATGGATCGCGGCTTCTGCTCGTGGCGCTGGTTCATCTGCCGCTTTCCGCCGACGTGGGCATCGAACCGGAGATGGCGGCGCGATTTGCCGACGCCGAACGGCGGGCGCTTCGTGCCGTCTCTCTTGTGATCGTCACAGGTCGCGCGACGCTCCCGCTTCTCGCGCACTACGATCTGCCGCGGTCGCGAGTCGTCGTCATCGAGCCCGGCACGAATCCGGCGCCCCTGGCGCGGGGCTCCGGCGGATCGCCGTTTCAACTGCTCTGTGTCGCGACGCTCAACCAGGGCAAAGGGCACGAATTACTGATCACTGCGTTGGCTGCGCTGCCGTCTCGCAACTGGCAACTCACGTGCGCAGGCGGCCTGACCCGGCATCCGCCGACGGTTGAACGCGTTCGAGCGATCATTGAGAAATGCCGTCTGAACGATCACGTCGTGCTCACAGGCGACCTCGATGCCGACACACTCGAAACGTGCTACGACCGATCGGATCTTTTCGTGCTGGCGACTCTTCGAGAGACCTACGGCATGGCGGTCGCTGAAGCCCTGGCGCACGGCCTGCCGGTTGTGAGCACCATAACGGGCGCGATACCGGACCTCGTCGGGAGCGAAGCAGGCCTGCTCGTGCCGCCCGGGAGCATATCGGCCTTGACCGACGCGCTCGCGCGATTCATCAATGATGCAGACCTTCGCGCGCGACTTGCTGCCGGCGCCCGTCGCGTGCGTCCATCGCTCCCAGCATGGAACGTGATGGTCGACAAAATGGCAGCCGCACTCAAATCCGTAGAGGCACATTTCCAGAATGACGATGTAGTAGATGATGTAGACCCGCCTGACATTTATGAGTGAATCCCTCTCCGAGTGGCTCGCGCTCCGCGAAGCGGCCGACTGGTCGGCACGCTCCGCGATTCTTGTTCAACGCGTCAGCGAGGCGCTCGCTCAAAGCGGAGAAGTGCGCGCTCTCGATCTGTGCACGGGCACGGGCTCGAATCTGCGCTATTTGCTCAATCGGCTTCCCGGACGGCAACGCTGGCTCGTTGTCGATCGTGACTCGACGCTCCTCGGTGAGGTGCCGGCGTCACTCTCGGCATGGGCGCACAGAAACGCGTGCGGCGTCACCACGGACGGCATCGTCAGCCACGTGCGCGGCAGTCGCCTCGATGCCCGGATCGAAACGCGGCAGATGAACCTCGGAGAGCTGCAGGCAGCCATCTTCGATGGGCGGAATCTTGTCACCGCGTCGGCGCTCCTCGATCTCGTGTCGGAGTCATGGCTTCGACTCCTCGCGGCTCGCTGCCAGGCCGAATCCGCGAGCGCGCTATTTTCGATCACTTACAACGGCCAGTCATCATGCGATCCGGCAGAACCGGAAGACGAGATGGTCAGGGATCTGATGAATCTGCATCAGAAGACAGACAAGGGTCTCGGTGGCCCGGCAGCGGGACCGGACGCGTCGGCCGTTGCCGAACGAGTCTTCGAAGAAGCCGGTTATCGAGTCGAGCGGGCGTCGAGCGACTGGCGGCTCGACCCGATGGACCGTGAGTTTCAGCGGCAACTGATTGAAGGGTGGGCACACGCCGCGCGAGAAATCGCGCCGCAGCACACGAGCATCGTCGACGACTGGCTGAGACGGCGGTTGGCGCACGTGGCCGCCGGCCGTTCGCGCATCGCCGTGGGTCACGTCGACATGGCGGCACTGCCTGCTTAGGCGGATGGAGTCGATGGCGCGATTCGACGCGGCCGACATACGCCGGTACTACGATCGCCACAGCGCATCGTTCGTCCGATTCGGCCAGGGGCGCGGCTCGATTCATCGTGCCGTGTGGGGGGCCGGCACACGCACGAGAGATGACGCATTCCACTACGTCGAAGATCAGATAGCCACGCTGATCCGACGGTTCCCTTCATCCTCCACCGCCGTTCACGTCGTCGATCTTGGATGTGGGATTGGCGCGAGCCTCTGCTATCTCGCAGAGCAGGTTCCGATCCGCGGAAGCGGGATCACGCTCAGCCCATCCCAGGCGGCAATGGCTCGAGAGGTGGTTGCCGATCGCGGCTTGTCGGGGCGGGTCGAATGCCTCGAAGGAGACTACTGCGCGCTGCCCGCCAGTATCATGCCCGCCGATCTCGCGTATGCCATCGAGTCGTTCGTGCATGGACCCGATCCGGCGCGCTTCTTCGACCAGTGTCGACGCCTTCTGAAACCAGGTGGCCTGCTCGTCATCTGCGACGATATGAAGACAGGCGTTGTCTCGCCGGCCGCCACGCAGGCGATTGACGAATTCACGAGGGGATGGCACATCAACACGCTGCTCGAGCGCGACGCACTGATTCGTCTCGCGCGTGAAGCGGGATTCGAGCACGAATCCACGCAGGACCTCACGCCGCTGCTCGAGCTCAAGCGTGGCCGCGACGTCGCCATTAGCGTTGGGGTTGCGTTGCTCAAGCGGTTACCGTTCGACACGGAGCGCTTCGACTACGCCATCGGCGGTAACGCGCTGCAGACGTGCCTGGCTCGTGGGTGGATTGGGTACGAGCTGACTGTTTTCAAATCACCAGAAATAGCGTGACTCTTCTAGACGATGTGATTGACGGCAGGCCCGTCTTCCCGCCCAGTTGGAGTGGAGCGTTACACCATCGGTGCAATATGCTGGAAGGACAACGGCGCACGCCGCGCGCGAGCGTTCCGTAGCACAGGAGATTTGTGATGACGTTCTTGAGCAGACACTCCGGCATGGCCGGTCTGACCGCAATGTTCGGCGTCCTTGCACTCGTGCTCGTCCAGGGACAGGCCAAGCCGATGTGCGATCCGGATAACGGCGGTCTTAAACTCCCGACCGGGTTCTGTGCCCTCGTTGTTGCGGACAACCTGGGTGTCGCGCGACAGATGGTCGCGGCACCCAACGGCGATTTGTACGTGGCGCTGCAGACGAGCGGAGGCCGTGGACAGCCGGCGGCCGGTGGTGGCGCAGTTGCGCTGCGCGATGCCAACGGCGATGGCCGGTTCGAGATGAAAGAGCCGTTCGGCAGCGGCAGCACCACCGGCATCGCGCTTCGCAATGGCTATATCTATCTCGCGCACCCGCAGACGATCGAGCGGATCCGCATGACGGCGGGTACGTTGAAACCGACCGGCATGCCTGAAACGATTGTGATGGGTTTGCCCGACGAACGGCAGCATGAAGACAAAGGCCTCGCCTTCGACGGCAACGGGTCGTTCTACATCAACGTGGGTGCGCCATCCAACGCATGTCAGAATCCGGATCGTCGCCCGGGCGTGAAGGGCCAGGATCCGTGTCCGCTGCTGGCGAAGCATGGCGGCATCTGGAAGTTCGACGAGAACAAGACACTCCAGACACAGGATGCCGGCGGCACCCGCTTCGCCACCGGGCTGAGGCAAATGCCTGCGATTACGTGGCACGAGGGCGCGCTGTACATCGTGATGCACAATCGCGATCAGCTCGACGTGTTCTGGCCCGATTCGTTCACCGCGAAGGACAATGCCGAGCGGCCGGCAGAAGCGATGTTCCGTGCGGTACAAGGCTCTGATTTCGGATGGCCCTACTGCTTCTACGACTTTCCGATGAAGCGATTCATCACGAATCCGGAATATGGTGGCGATGGAAAAGACGGCTCCCGCTGCGCGAAGTTCACGCCGCCGGTGGCCGCGTTCCCGGCGCACTGGGCCCCGGTCGACATCAAGTTCTACACAGGCAATCAGTTTCCAGCCAAGTACCGCGGCGGCGCGTTTATCGCCTTCCACGGTTCCTGGAATCGCGCGCCGCTGCCACAGGCGGGTTACAACGTGACGTTTCAGCCGATGGCGGGCGGCAAGGCGACAGGCGAGTTCGAGGTCTTCGCCGACGGGTTCACGGGCAAGTCGTCGGTCGCGAACCCCAATGACGCCGTCGCACGACCGGACGGCATTGCGCAGGCGCCGGATGGGTCGTTGTATATCGGCGAGAGTCAGAAGGGAAAGATCTGGCGCGTGATGTACACCGGTCGGTGAATCGCGGAACACCAGAAACGTAGAGCGCAGGCTTCAGCCTGCGCGTCGCCGCGGGGGCTGAAGCCCCCGCTCTACTTCGTGGCGCTGTTCTGGGATGAGGAGCCGGCGAAGAGACGCTTGCCGTTCTCGAAGGTGATACTCGTCGCGTTGGCCGTTTTAGATCCATTGCGCGCCTGGTAGCCATCGATGACCAGAACAGTGCCGGCGACGAGATCCTCTTTCCTCCATCCGCGCCGATAGAGGGCGTTGGCGCCGCCGGTTTCCCATGCCCATTTCTCGACCTTGCCGTCTTTGCCGGCGACGTCGATGTAGATCCAGGCGTGGGGGTTTGCCCACTTCATTTCGGTGACCTTGCCTTTGAGCTTCAGCGGCTTGTTGAAATCGTACTCCGCGGAGAACGAGTGATGAGCGGCGACCGGCACCGCTGCGATCGTCACCAGGAGAACTGCCATCAACCGGAATAATTTCATCGAACGTGCCTCCATGCACAGTGATCAGCTCTGACCTTTGGCTTTCGCGCGCGCCTCGTTGCGGATGTCCTTCAAGTGTTGCAGATCCTGGTTGTCCTCGTGGCACGCGACCTCCAGGAGTTCATCCTTCTGCCGGTTCAGCGCGAACGCGATTGTCCAGGGACGCGTGTAGACGAGCGGATCGGAAACAGTCGCCTCGTAGTGAATCGTATCGACATCGATCGGCGTCAGTCGTTCGACGACGCGCTCGGCGTGACTGACGATCTCTCCCACTTCGTTCAACCATGTTTTCCCATTCAGGTTCGTGGTTTCGATCACGAGCGTATCGCCTTCCCAGCGGCCGATCGAGTCGCCTTGCCACAAGCGCAGATGGTCAGGCAGGTGGGGGCGTCCATCGAGCGGAATCGTCCGCCATGACATTCGCTCGTGCAGGATGACGAGGTAACCCGGCGGCTGAAGGATCTGCAGTGGAGAGGGCACGTACATCGAGCGCGGCACTCCCGCAACGAAGCAGTGCGCGGTCGGGTCGTCGTACCCGCGCTCGGGCGCTTTTCGACTCTCCGCCTCGGCCTTCGCCCACGCCTGCATCGGCAGCGTGCCATCGGGAGGATCGACAATCACGCCGCGACCCTCGGGCGTGAGGAAATCCTGCTCGTGTTTGCCCAACCCGTAGTTGCCGCCGCCACCGTCCGGCATGAAGTAGCCCTGCAGATCCGGCTTGCCGTCCGGCATCCGCTTGATGGTGCCCTTGGGCGCGGGCGCCTTCCACACGGTCTGTACATCCTTCCACTCGGCAGGCGTCTGCACGGTGACGGAAGGCCCCGGATACCAGGTCTTCGGATCCGGTTCGAACGCACCACTGGCTTCCTCGGCCTCGGCCTGGCACTGATACTCGAAGATGCGGTCCGCCTCGGTTTGCCGATGCAGCGGCATCTTGATCGTCCACGTCCGCGTGAAGACTTTCGGGTCGTCGATGGTGGCCTCGTAGTCGATCGTGTTGACGTCGCGCATCGTGTAGCGCTCGACGACGTGCAACGCCTCGCTGTGGAAGTTGCCCGCCATGTCGAACCACGTGCGATCGTTGTGGTTCTTCACGTCCACGACCAACGTGTCTCCCTCCCAGCGCCCGCGCGAGTCGCCCATCCAGAAGTCGATGCCGTCGGGAGCCGGAGCGCCGTTCGTGTAGATCGTCCGGTGGACCTGCGACCACTCGAAGGTCATGGCGATGTGATCGGGTGTCTGGAAGATCTGGAACGGGAACTCCATGTACATGATGCGGGGCACGCCAGGCATGTAGCACGTGGCCAACGGATCGGCAGTTGCCCGATTCCTCGCATTCTCGATCTTCTTCGCGGCGGCCCACGGCTGATACGGAATCGGTCCGCCCTGGACGACGCCCTTCCCTGCCGGGGCCTGGTGACGAGCGACGTGATCCTCGAGGTCGGCGGCGGCGCGATTGCGAACCTGCCAGATGCCAGAGAAGTCCGGCTTGCCGTCAGCCGTTCGCGGGATCGAGCCCGCCGAGGAAGCAGGCGAACGAGAGCAGGAAATGAGAGCGGCCGAAATCAGGAATAGGCCGAGAAGGACACAAGCCTGGCGACGCAAGAGCATTCGGCATTGTAATTCGGGCGATGGCTATCCTCTCTGCTCCTCTGCGCCCGCTGCGTGAACGCTTTCTCCGCGCCCTCGGCCAACCCCGCGCGCAGTACACTGTCCGCATGTCGAAGCCGATCGTTGCCGCGGAGTCATTGGTGGCGCTTGGCGCCACTGAACGTCGTCTCGATGAGTACGCGAACTACGAGATCATGCTCGGCTCGCTTCGCATCTCGCGGGCGCTGCCCGTCAAGGGACGGCGCATGATCGGCCCGTGGTGCTTTCTCGATCGCTTTGGACCGTTGTCGTTCACCGAGGGCATGCCGATGGACGTGGCGCCTCACCCGCACATGGGACTCCAGACGGTGACGTGGCTGCTCGAAGGCGAAGTGGTCCACGACGACAGCCTCGGGGAAGAGGCGGTGCTTCGCCCCGGCGGCGTGAACGTGATGACCTCAGGCCATGCGATCGCACATGCCGAACGGACGCCGGCGGACAACACGGGTCGCTTGAACGGTGTCCAGCTGTGGACGGCGCTCCCCGATCATGACAGGCACGGCGCACCCTCGTTTCAGCACGTGCAGTCCGTCCCGACTTTCGAACAGCCAGGCGGAATCGTGCGCGTGTTTTCGGGCAGCATCGATCGAGCCGCATCGCCGGCGCACTACTTCTCGGATTTAGTGGGCGCCGATCTCCAGGTGCACCGAGCCGGATCCCTGGATGTTCCCTTGCGTCCCGACTTCGAATACGCCGTGCTCGTGTTGACGGGTGATTGTGCCCTGGACGGACAGCCGCTGCGCGATCGCGTGCTTTACTACCTCGGCATGCAACGGACGCAAGCCGCGTTCGCGAGTCAAAGCGGCGCGCGCGTGCTGCTCATCGGCGGCCCGCCGTTTCCGGAAGCGATTCTGATGTGGTGGAACTTCGTGGCCCGTACGCCTGAAGAGATCCGTGACGCTCGTGACGACTGGGAGAGCGGCCGCCGCTTTGGCGCCGTCACGGCTTACAAGGGCCAACGCCTGCACGCCCCCGAGCTCGTGCGACTGGCTCGTCCGAATCCGGTGAGCTGACGTTCGCGCGCTACTTTGCGCGCCCCTTGAATCCTTCAGCAAGCATTGCAAGCCGATAGATCGTCTTCGCGTTGTTCCTGACGCCATCCGGCGTCCTGAACTCCTGTCCATCCGGTCCCAGCGCACCACTGCCCACGACGTAGAGCGTCTGCTTGCGCAGGCCAGAGAACGCAACGCTGATCACGCTTCGTGGTGTGGGAATAACACCGAGGTATTTGCCCGCGCTATCGAAAACCTGAACGCCCGGAGCGGAGGTCACGTAGAGTCGTCCGGCGTCATCGATCCCCATCCCGTCGCCATTGCCGCCGGCTTCGAGCGTCGCGAAGTCGCGCCTGTTGGTGACGGTGCCATCGGCCAGGATGTCGAACGCCAGGATCACGCTGCCATTGGTGACGTACACGACCTTCTCGTCGCGACTCAACATGATGCCGTTCGCACGGATGTTCTCGCCGAAGCTCTTCACGATGCCATTCGCGCCGACATAGTACGCGCCGCCGACAGTGAAGTAGACAGTGCCTTTGCCGTCGACGACGAGATCGTTGAGGCGCCCAAGCGGTTTGCCGTCGAATCGATCGGCCAGAATCGTGCGCATCGGCGTCAGCACGCTGACTGCTGTCGGCTCGGTGCACTGATCGGGTCGTCCCCCGGGATCGGTGCACGTGCGCTCCACGCCGAGAATGCGTCCCTTGGAATCGATGGCGATCGATCCCACACCGTGGGTCTCAGAGAGGGCCACCGACACCCGGTCCATCGCATCGAGTTTGCTGATGCGCCGAGGTTGTTCCTGGGCGAACAGCAGCCCTCCATCGGCGCTACCGACGATGCCGTCCGCGTTGTCGGTGCCCTGCCAGGCCACCCTCCACATGGCGCCTTCGGCAACGACGCCAGCGATCGCAGTGACGTTGGCCGCCCTCTGGCCCTGAGGTCCGGCTCCGCGTTGGCCAGCGAGAGTCGTTGCGAGGGCAAGGAATGCGACGACGATCGACGAAGCATGCAGTTTCATGTCGGGAGAAGAAAATCGAGATTATGGCTCCTATCGCCTCTTTCGCGTCAGTCCGAAAGGACGGAGAGGCAGATGATCGGCAGGACCATCGGCAAATACCGAATCGTTGGCCAACTCGGACGAGGTGGCGCAGGTGTCGTCTACCAGGCGGTCGACGAAACCCTGCATCGCGATGTCGCCGTCAAGACGCTGAACCCGGATCTTGCCAACACCGAGGTCATGTCACGCTTCCGCGCGGAAGCAACCATTCTGGCGCGGCTGAATCATCCGCAGATCGCCACGATTTACGAATTGTTCCGCGCCGATGGCGACCTCCTCATGGTGATGGAGTTCGTGCGCGGTGAATCGCTCGACAAATTGTCGGAGCGGCTCGGCGCGCTGTCGCCGGAACGCGCGGCCTACATCATCGACTTGATCCTGTCGGCGCTCGAGCACGCCCACAGAGCCGGCGTGGTGCACCGTGACGTCAAGCCCGCCAACGTCATGGTCACCGACGAAGGCTCGATCAAGATCATGGACTTCGGCATCGCCCGGATCCTTGGTGCCGATCAGAAGACGGTCGACTTCCGTTTGATGGGCACACCGGCTTACATGTCGCCTGAGCAGGTCCTCGGCGAAGAAGTCGACGGACGCTCGGATCTCTACTCAGTCGGCGTGCTCCTGTATCGTCTGTTGACTGGCGCATTGCCGTTTGCCGCCGACACCGCGCTCGGGATGTTGCAGCGTCAGATTCGCGATACGCCGATCCCAATCTGTGCGCATCGCAGCGGTCTTCCTGATTGGTGCGAAGGCATCGTTCAGCGCGCGCTCGCCAAGGCGCAGGCCGATCGGTTCCAGTCCGCTGAGGCGTTTCGAGAGGAGTTGTCGCGGGCGACGGGACCGCTCGCCACGGCCGACCTCGCGAAGACCTTTGCCGCCAGCAATCGCGAAGGCATGGTGCTGGCGCAGCCCGTGATGGAGACGATCGATCTCGCACAACCGCG
>Ga0207645_10000653_pt1 | contig 28814 bp, 30 predicted proteins | sample KBSM53metaG_FD_184331 | JGI IMG/M metagenome (GOLD analysis project Ga0207645, IMG submission 184331) | Miscanthus rhizosphere microbial communities from Kellogg Biological Station, Michigan, USA - KBS M5-3 metaG (SPAdes) (version 2) | ecosystem: Host-associated > Plants > Roots > Rhizosphere >...
CCTGTGGCTACTATAGCTGAAAACACCTTTGGAACAGCAGGCACTTGGGCGAGACTGGGGGCTGGTAATTATTCGTGGACAATCTCGGGAGCCTTCACCGCCAATAAGACTGTCGTATTTATAACTAGCGATATTGTTTCTGGTGCGGGTATAACATTACAGGCTAGTAGAAACGACGCGAATACTATTTATGTAGCCTCTAATAATGGGCCAAGCTCTCTTGATGGTCTAATGACGGGGGCTTCAATCTTCGTGACGGTTTATCCCTAACATGAAAAAGATATTCTTTATATTTAGTTTTGTTCAATTATTGAACATGACTGCTCAGGCTGCTATTATACAGCCGCCTCGGACTGGTGCTCAAAGGACAACGTGGTCAGTGAGTTTTATAACTAATGCAAATTATCTCACTAATTGGGCGTTAGTGCCTACTAATGCACTCACTGGTGGTAGCGGGCAGACAAATTGGAACGTTGCGGCAATCACCAACGCCGGGACCGCCGCTTACTCCAACGCGACCGCGTTCGCCTTGGCTCAAAGCGGAACCATCGTCACGCAAAACAATTCCTTCTCCCTGGTTCTGAGCAACGCGCTAAAGATGGACGCCGCGCACTCGCTTTCTTTGAGTAATGCGACGGCTTCACGGCTCGCGTTTGTTGGCGCGGATAATACGGTTGGAAGTGCGGCGGGTTCAGGTGCGGTGCCAGTGGACGCAGACGGGAGCGCGGCGACAGGTCCGCAGGTTAACGCTCTGTTTTCAGGGTTTGTTCAGACCAATAACAACGTAAACGCGATCACGTGGTTCACTAATAACGGTGTGGCTGTTGGCGTCAATTCAAGCGGGGTTATAATCGCAACGAATTACGCGGCGGCAGGCGTAGGGATGTCTTGGAACACTAATGGGGTGATACTTGCTTATAGCGCAACTGACAACTCATTTGATGTGAGGAGCGGAACCAGCGGAGCAAGCAGCGCAAAGATTCTTGTTGCTAAAGGCGGAGGATTTGGCGGTGCTGGATTTAATGGTGCCATTAAGTTTAGCTCGGCAGACGGATCGCTTCCATGTGGATGGGATTATGCCTCCACAGGGTTTATTCCTGGAAATGACAACGAGCTTCATCTTGGAACCACAACCCGGAGGTGGAAGGACGTAAACACTTATGCGGTGCTCGAACCTGTTGTAACGAAAACCACGAATTACACCGCAACTCTTACCGATTCAATAATCCTCGTAAACGGAACAACGCTGACAATGACTCTCCCGACCGCTGTAGGAAACACGAGCAAGACTTTTACCTTTGAGGAAATAGCGAACTCAACTGGGACGATCACCAACTCGAACGGCTCGCAAAATATCAATGGGTCACTGAGTTACTCGCTATCGGCGCAATACAAAAATGTGAAGGTGGTCAGTGATGGCACGCAATGGTGGGTGATTGGGAACAACTGATGAAGCATTTTCTTCCATTACTTTTCGCGCTTTCCGCACTTGCCCAAGTGCCCCCGAACGATCCCCCAGTGGGACCGCCGCCTGATCCAGTCTGTGTACCTTTCATCGACAATTCCGCATACTGCCGCGTTGAGTACGGTAAATGGTATCTGACGAATTGGAACAAAACCTCGGACCTTTATCTGAACGGTGTCTATCAATCAACAGAACCAGCGGGCAACGCCTCGATTGACTTTTTGCCGTGGCCTGCCAAGCGCAACATAACAGTCGGAATAGCTGATTCATCACATGGAATATCACTGGATAACATCATTACCAACATTTGTTCAGCTACAGTGTTTCACTCCACTCCCGACGCAGCAGGAATTAGAGACTGTGTTAGCGCAGGGTGCAATGTTATCAACATCTCATGGTTTACCACAGTCCAAGGCCAGCCAGCAACCGATTTGTCAAACGCCTGTTACGAGGCGACTCAAGCGGGGGTGATTCTGGTTTGCTCGGTTCCAAACGTGAACCAAAGCATTGATGATACTGTGGCGCTTCCAGCTTCATTGGTGATGCCGCTACTAATCCCGGTTTGCTCAAGCACAAGGCAGGATGCGCTTTATGCTCCAACGGCGATTGGCAGTAATGTCGTGGCTGCTCCGGGAAGGGTTATCTGGACACAGGCGCCAGATGGCTCACCGGCTTATGGCTCAGGTTCTTCTTATGCTGCACCTATCGTTGCCGGTGTTGTTACATGGCTATTGGGACAATTTGAGCAGACTCCTACCGTTATCGTGCAGGCGATTCGACAGGGCTGCACACCTATAAGTTCTAGTGTCTTAGGGCGTGTTTCTATCGCTGGCGCGGTCAACGCTCTTAGACCAAAGGTCAAGCTTTCAGTGCTTGGAATCGACGGGGCCATGTACATGGTCGAACGTTCTACTGATTTAGTTGACTGGAATTACTTTACAACCACGACCGCAAACACACCCTGTGATGCAACTCCAGGGTTTTATCGAGCAAGAATACTATAAAAAACTTATGGCAGTATCTTATTATACAGTTAACAATCCAGAGGGTGCCTGTGAAATAGGAGATCCGGTCTTTCTAGATGACAGTCATTACGAGCTTGCTGGCACTTTAAGCAACGGAAATGCACATCTCACTTGGACGGTTCCAAACTTTCCTGTTTTGGTGAGAGGCGGTCTTTGGCTACAACGTTCCATTACAGCGATGGATAGACCGGTAAAACTGCCGCCACTAGAAATTGCTTTTAGTGGTTTTGTGCTGACTAACACCACGCAACCGCCGCCGGACGCTAATTGGACAACTGTTGCTAGTTGGAACACTCTTGCATATCTAAGCACGTATCCAATGGAGTTCACTGACACAATACCAGCAGGTTCTCTTTTTGCAACTTATCGTTTAATTGCGTTTACAGCCGGGCCTACTGATGCGTCATATCTTGAGGTTGATTGGAATGTTATTTCGGTTACGCGAAAGTTTGTCTTGACTGGCGTTGTAAATGGAACAACCAGTCTTTTTGACCTTTCATGGACAGGCACCCCACAAGATGCATTATTTAGTAGTTTCATTATAGAACAAGGTGAAACCGATGGAACTTGGACTTTGGTACAAACGCTTGCAGCTAATATAAGATCTTATAGTGGTTTACCGTCAGGAACGTATCGTGTTCGAGGTGTGCTTAGCAATGGCCTTTATGTGGACCACAATCCGGTGTCTTCTACACCAGTCGTTCCTACGGCACAAATTCAGCGTATGTTCGGCGGTAAGTCTGGAATGACTGGTGCCGGAGTGGCTATGACTAAGATTGTAGTAGATAGTCAAGGCAACGTCATTGTGGCTGGAGTGATGCTTTATACCGTAAACGCTGGTAGTGGAGAACTATCCGTTTTTGCGGGTCAAGACGCAATTATTGCGAAGTATTCTCCTTTGGGGGTATGTTTGTGGGCTAAACATTACGGAGGAGTTTCCAATGATAAGTTCTACGGTCTCTGTGTGGATAGTTCGGACAATATTTATGCAATCGGAAGTGTGTTAGGTTCACAAAACGCAGCTGTGTTGGATTTTGGTTTTGGGGATGTCCAAGCGCACGGAGGAGGAGATGTTTTACTGTTAAAGCTTTCATCTGCAGGAACCGTTCTTTGGAGTAAAGTCTTTGGAGGATCGGGTTCAGATACTGGTAGGGCAATAACAATAGATCCAAGTGGAGACGTCTATATAACGGGAACGCATGGATTTTTCGGAACAGGAGCTGATTTTGGTGCCGGAGCATTGGCTGTTCCAGGAAGACCGAGTGCCTTTTTAGTTAAACTTCTCGGCAGCGACGGTTCTCATGTTTGGTCTAAGTCCTATGGTAATGGATTAAACGAAACCTATGGAGTCGACGTGACGTTTGCTAGTGATGGAACTGTGATATTAGGTGCGAGATTCGTGACGAATTCCAGTTTTGATGGTGTGAATGTAATTACGAGCGGAGGAGGGAGTGACGTAGCTATTGTGAAGTGCAATAGCACGACTGGTGCAACTGTTTGGGTGAAGCAGATAACTGGGCCATCTGATATTACAGTCGAGGGAATTTGTGAGGCTAATGGGATTGTTTATGCAGTTGGCGACTACACCCAAACGGCAACCGTTGATGGACATTCGTTAACTTCAAACGGTAGTTCCTTTCTATATGTGTTTAGTTTTACTTTGTCATCAGGAGCTTGGGCTAACGGAGCTTCGTTTGGGTCACTTCCAAACGCCGTTAGTCCACCACACGTTGCCGGGGTTGCTGCTTTAGGTAATAACGGTATAGTAATAACTGGCACAATGTTAGATGCAATAGATTTTGGCCAAGGATACATGCTAGGTCAAGGTGCGAGTAGTGCATTTCTAGTTAGGCTTAACACTAACCTGGCCTCTGTTTGGTCTCGACGGGGACGTTCTCAAAATGGAGATAGTTCTAGTGCAATTGCCGTCTTAAATGGAGGCGTCTATTTTGCTGGAGGCGGACTTATAACAGGTTTTGAAAGAATCTCTGGGTTTGGACAAGTTACAGTTGACCCAGCTACATCAATAGTTACTACCTCAGGAACCGATAACCTGACTTGGTGGATTCGGTTTACTTCATAAGTGTAAACAACATAGTAGGAAGCTGCATGAAGCAATATGAACTGGGGACTTGTATGGAAAATAGTATCAGAACTATGCAAAGCATTACGATACATAACCTTTCGGAAACCAAAGCGTGGTGTCTTTCTTATCGTGGAGGACGACCCACGTGATGCCGAATTGCTTGAATACCGGGTCAAAAAACGGGGATGGAAATGTGAAATTGCCACCTCAGGAGAAGTTGCGGCAGGGCTTGTCAAACATACGTTCTACCCTGTGGTCTTTGTTGACATGCGACTGCCGGGGATGTCCGGCGCAGCGTTGGTGCGCGTACTATCAAGAGAGGCACCAAACACCAACATTGTTGTTGTCTGTGGAGAGCCTCAAGACCTCTCAAACATCCCCGACGGACAGTTTGTTTGCGTAATGCGGAAGCCGCCCACATTAGAGGCGATTGAAGACATGTTACATAAGTTAAAACTATGAAGAATCTATTAACTAATTGGAAGACGACCTTCGCGGGTATTTCCATGATTATCACCGCTGTTACACATCTAGTGTTTATGGTCAACAGCGGTGAGGCTGACCCGGCGGTTTGGAAAAACGACCTTATAGCTGTAGCAGGTGGCCTAGGTCTCATATTCGCGGGTGACGCGACACAATCTCAGAAGCAAGTCGATGATGCAAAAGAGCAGGTTAAGACTGCTATTGAGACTCAAGACACAAGTCATATCACTCAAACGAAAGACGAAACAAAAGTATGAAGAAGTTATCAATAACATTAGGACTCATTGCGATGCTTGTATGCTCATGTGCGTCCCCAATAGGAACGGCAGGGAAGCTCCTTAAGACCTCGCAAAAAACGGTCGACGCTGCTATGCAAGGTTGGGCCACGTATGTAGTGCTTGCAAAGCCACCAGTCATGCAAGAGGAAAAGGTCCGGTCAGCTTTGACTCGGTACCAGCAATGCATGATGGTCGCCAAGGTTGCCTATGCAAATGCGTTCAATGCCCCGACAGACCAGACGGCTCTAGATACCGCCATTACGGTCCTTACGGAGACTGAGTCAGAATTACTTGGTCTTATCACCTCGTTCGCCGGTAAAGTTCAAAAACCAACATAATATGCCTGCACCGATACTAGCACAACTTATCATCGCACTCGGTCCGCCAGCTTTAAGTCTTGCTCGTGACTTAGCTAAGGTTTGGAATGAACCGACTCTCACACCTCAGCAAGTTGAACAAATCTGCGGAGACGCCCAGAAGTCTTACGATTCATATATCGCTGACGCCAAAGCAAAACTTAACGTGTAATGTGCAAAACAAGTTGCTATCTGACGCTGCCGCCAAGCTGGAAAAGGCACTTAGTCTTGAGACGATTGAAGATCGTAAGACTGATATCGTTCAGTGTATTGGTGTTATTCACTACCTTGTGCATAGGAGCGGATATAACTCCAGTGCTTCCCGGTGTCGTGGTAAAGCCTCAGATAGCAACGTCCCTCATAGGGACTAACGAACCGGTGGCAAGGATTAAATACTACTTTTTGCCACTCGGCCAGGTTCCTATTGATAATACCTTGACTAATGCGCCGTTTCTCGCCCAACTCGAAGGTCAGAACGTTCGGTTCACTTTCCCGGTCCAAAGCAACCGGGTCTATGAGATTCAAACCAAAGTTTGGCTTGAAGAAGAATGGCACACAGACATAAGGTTCACCGCCCCTAAAGATGATGTCTTTACGTCGTTCTATCCAATAGACGTAAAAGAGGAGTCACGCTATTTCCGTGTAATGTCAAACTAATGCTTTGGCGAACGAAATATGGAATCATGTGGTCAGAACCAAGTGAAGTATGTGCGCAACGTGAGGAACCCACAAAATCCAACATATTCCACTTGGTTCATCGTCCGGGACCCAAAGTCAAACCACGCAAAAACTGCCCCGGATGTGGGGTTGTGATTGCACACAACTCCAAACAATGCCTACGCTGTAGGCTCAATTCGAAGGTTACAACTGTGTCACTTCCGCGCGATACGGCGAGACCTTCCCGCTCTGCCTAGTTTGTTATGGGACTGGGCAGAGCACCTAATTTTTAATGTGGCGATATCTATGCCAAGTTTTTAGTTTATGTGTAGCGGCTATCGTTTTTGTCTTATTCATATGGGTAGTAGTGGTGGTCATCTCGGCTTTAACTTTGCCGCTTTTAGTGATAGCTTGGTACGAAACTTGGCAAATAAGGAAGAAGTGATGTTCAATTATTGAACAAGACATATGGATAAAACTAAAGCACAATCACCTAAGAGCTTGGTGCTCTCAAATTTTAAGTACGGTCTTGACACAAGGCGGTCAGAGCTTTCATCTGTGCCTGGCACTTTGCTCGTGGCTGAGAACGGCCATATTAATGCGGGTGGCCAGTTCGAGAAGCGTAAGGCTTTTCCTAACTTAGGCAGCTTGACGCTCGTTACGTTTGGTCTACAGGAGACCGAGGCGGGCCTTGTAGTGTTTGGGTCTGTGCCCTTAACCCTTCACACGAAGTGGAGGTCGCGAGCTACTAATGTGGCGATTTTAGACATAAACTCTGTTGTTCCTTTGACTAATTTTCTTAGTATAGGCATGTCCGTTACCATTGCAGGAGTGACCAATGCGGTAGGCGGCAACTATAATGGCGTTAAAGTCTTAACTCAAGTCACAGCAACCTCGATTCTCTATGCTAATGCTGGCACTAATGAGGGAACTATCGCTGATACTGGGGGCACCGCTACGTGGGCAGGACCGACGCTGCCAGCTAATGTCGTCTATCAGCCATTGACTCCGCCGAACGGGTACAATGAGACGGTGGATATCTGTCTCACAGAAATTATATATTCTTGCAATTACAAGGGTAAGGCTTTCTGTCTAGCCAAGTTTACAAACGATGCCTCCGTGTTTGCCTTCTATGATGGCACTCTAGTGCAAGAGTCTCGTAATGGACGTGTGCTGTTTACGGAATTTGGTGATGAAACAGTAACCCAGTTGGCTACAGATTTAGCCACGAATGTAGCCGATATCGAAGGTTGGCTGGCAACCGCCAATAAGAATGCCACCGCCCAGACTGACCAAACAGGCACAACCGTGGCTGGCTCGGTCCTCATTAGAAGTCCTGGCGCGGTGCATTTCATTCCAACACCAGATTTTGACTCCACCAATGGCTTGTTTGGGGCTAAGCTTGTGGACCAGAATTATCCGGGCACCGCCAACGTGAGTGCCAAAGCTTCCTTCACATTAACAGGAGGGACTGTCATAGCTGACACTGTCCAAGTTAGCGCACCCAAGAATGCAGATGGCACAGGTACGGCTAATCTTACACAAGGTTATATACCGTTCAATACGAGCCTTATTCAGACGGCTATTGACGTTGTCACTGCTATCAATACGAACACTTTCTTGACTGGCTACACCGCCGCGGTCGTCACAGGAACAGCTTCAATCACTGTGGCTGCCCCTAATAGCTTTGGGGGAGTAACCTTTAATCTTACAGTAGATGTGACAGGTGCCATGTCCTCAACTGCTTATGCCGGACCGCCAGCCGTGGTTCCGATGGCGGTCGTGATGCAATATAGCACTGTAGTGGCAACCTTGCTTAGCGGCACAATTATATATGCTAGCGATAAGTGCATTGTGACGGATGCTCCGGCGACACCGACTTATACTTGGTCTCTGGTGGATAATCCCACAGGCAGCATGGTAGTCTGTGATACTCCTTTGGATGTCCCCCGGACATCTCCATTTATATACTTCCACCAGAGCGACCCTTATCCTACAAGTGGAGGTATTGTAGGGGACACTAATAATAGGCATCATGCGGTGATTACGACGCCTAGTACGTTCCTCACTAAGTGGAAATGCACTGTGAAGTCTGGTGCTTTGCCCGACGCTGTTATCGAGTTCCAAGTCAAATTCGTCCGTTACTAATATGGCTACTTATGCTTTCTCTGGCGGGTCAACAGGCTATCCTGGGTATGGCGACCGCTGGCAAGTCGGATTTTCCGGCACTTGGGCTGCTGGCGACACGTGGTCCTTGGAAGCCTCGACCGGCGACGCAATTTTCACTCTCGGTCTAGGGGTCTTCGATAACCAGAATCCAAGAGTCTGCATGACCTATAGGGAGCGTATGTACATTGGCCTAGTGAGCCGCTTCCTCGCGTCTAATAATGATGACCCGACCAGCTACGAGGAACAAGCTCCCGGAGCCACGTTTGTTGACTATCAGTCTCAGTTCGGCATCCAAGATACTATTCAGGCACTTAGCCAAATGCAAGGTCGCCTTATAGTGTTTGCTCAGCATTCGATACAGATATGGACAGTAGACGCTGACCCGAGCTTGTTTAATCTAGTGCAGACACTAGACAACCTTGGTTCTAGTTCGCCTTTATCGGTGCAGAATCTAGGAGATTATGATGTCATTTTCCTCGACTCCACCGGATTCCGTAGCCTTCGCTCTCGTGAGGTCACACTAAATGCAGTGCCTGAGGACATCGGCATTCCGATTGACTCGCTGGTGCAGACTGACTTAGAGACCGCCGACCCAGCCGATTGTTGTGGTATCGTAGAACCAGCAAGCAAACGGTATTGGTGCTATATTAACGGTAAAATCTATGTCCTTACTCGATATGTTAATAGCAAAATCACCGCTTGGTCCACTTATATCCCGACCGATTCGGATGGCATAGCGTTTACACCTAAGAAGTTTGTCGTTTATAATGGCCTAATCTATGTGCGGGCTAGTAATATACAGAATGATGGGGACATCCTACTTGCGTATGGAGGCACCAATGGTACTACATATGATGCAACAATAGCCACGTTGACTATCCCTTGGCTAGACGACGGGCGGCCTAAACAGAAAAAATACGCACAGGGCTTTGACTTAGGTGCAAAGGGTGGCTGGGACGTCAGAATAGGAATGGACCCAAATCCCGGCACTTTACAGCTAGCCTACTCAGGGGTTAGCGTCGTCGGGACCGATGCTAAGGACTCAACGTATGACCTTGAGCACGTCAAATTTGAGCAAATAGGCACCCATTTTCAAATTCAAGCAAAAACACAAGCAACATGGACCTCGGCGGCTACACTTAGTGCGCTAGTGTTCCATTATAACCCCGGAGAACGATGATCCATAACTTCGCAAGTATCGGGCCAAGGCTACAGCCTGGGCAGTATGAGCAGCTAGTGCCTTTAGCTAAGGCCGACGACCACGGTGTCTTTCTGCCCACGAATCCAGTATACAAGGGTAAAGAACTCGCTGGCTACTTTTCCATTGGGACACCGGGAAAGCCGATTGTCCTTGCGTGGCTATCGACAGAGAAGATCACGAGTCGCGATAGCTTTCATCTTATTAATACGGTTGAGAATCACGTCGCGTTGGGTGGAGCCACGGGAGTATGCTTTCCAGTCCCTAGGCATAGTCCCTTTCACCCAATGATGAAACCAATGGGATATACATACGGTGGCAGCTATGACTTCTTCGTAAAGGATTTTTAATATGGGTTTTGCTATATTTGATGCAGCACATGGTCAGAAGAACTACGGTAAGATCGCCAAGAAGCAAGAGGAAGCACGTCAGTCTGCTATTAAGACTGGTACAGCTTCTATTGATACCGCCTTCTCTGGTTTCAACGATGACTTTTATAACCAGCGAGCACAAGCGTATCAGAACTACGCCTTGCCTGAGCTAAGTAAACAGTATCAGCAGACCCGTAATCAGTTGATGTTCAACTTGGCTAACAGAGGTATGCTTCATAGTGGGGCAGCGAACAATCAATGGTCAGACTTGAATAGGACCAACGCCCAGGCTAAGCAACAGATTGTAGACACAGGGCTAGGGCAGGCGAATGACCTACGGCTAAAGGTTGAAGGCCAAAAGAATACTCTGCTTGACCAACTTTACCAGAGTGCAGACCCAGCTAGAGCAGCCCAAGGTGCCACGGCCACGGCAGCCTCGTTTACACCGCCTAGCACGTTCCAACCGCTGGCTAATAGCTTCGGTAACATTGCTCAGCAGTATTATCTGAGTGCATTAATTAACAAGAATCAGCCAACCTCGTTTGTACAGGCTCCACGTGAGAGCACGGATGGCTATAGTTCTCCAACCTTAAGCAGCTATTAAACTATGAGTACCGCAGGATACGGAGCAGCCACATCCATTATAGGTGGCGAATTACAAGGTTGGGCAGCCCTCCTTGACAAATGGAAGATGGAGCAAGAGTTTGACTCTGAGCTTAAACGGCAGAATGCGTTCAAACAAGAGGCACTCAATAGGTTTGGCCAGAGGATACCTACTGCTGGGTCAGACCAAGCCTATGCTGACCTATCATCTGGTGCCGCTGACCGCAATGCAAGGTATGCCGCCGTCCAACAGGTTCCTATGGGTATCGCTTCGAAGGGTCAGCCTCAAGGTAACCCGCAGAGGGATGCTGCCACGGCCTCATTATTAGGTCAACAGCGCGCAGCCCTCGGCGCATATAGTGACTGGGGTCTCAAGCAAGCGATACAAAACATACAGACTCAGCGTGCTCTTAATCAGATTGAGGACCGAGCAAAGGGTCAAGCCGGGGTGTTTCCATATCGGATGTATGATGCCCAACATTCACATGATGTCATGGCTGAAGTGGGCCAAGCGATCTCTAGTCTAGGTGGCGGGTCGTCCGATTATAGCAAGTTTGCCGGCGGTGACCCAAGCGGCGGTGGCATGGGCTATTCACCGGCTGCATACAGTGCATATGGACAAGCGTACGGTATTGATCCCGGTCAAGCTCAAGTTGGCGGTAATTATATGAATAATAACACAGGCTACATTCCAGAAGCGTAAATTTATGGCAGACTTACATTACAGAGACAATATCTACGGTAATCAGGCAGCTATTCATGGCTTCGGTCAAGGTCTAAGGAATGCCGTGTTAGGTGCAGAGGCTCTTAGACTTAGACAACAGCAAGAGGCTCAACAGGCGGCGTATCAGGCGGCTCAGATTGACCTACAGAATAGGCAGTTAGCCGCCAGAGCGCCCATGCTTAGGTCACAGCAAGAGCATTTCGATGCACAAAGTGCGGGACTTAATCAGCAACGTATGGCCGGTCAAGACCTAGGCTTTAACCTACAACAGATGCAACAGGCAAGGCAGTTGCCGATGGCATCACAAGATGCCGGACTGCTTAGTGCGATACAGTCGCGCATTATGCAACAGCAAGGTATCATAGCCGCCACACATCCGGCTAACATTGGTGAGCAAGTGCCTCAGATACTTCAAGGTGCTGATCCTCGTATGCAAGCTTTGATGGCTACGAAGACTAAGATGGAGATACCTGTCTCGGCGGGAGGAACTGTCTATAATGCGGCTTCTCAACGGCCTGAGTATACTGCGCCCGGTGGACCACAAAGCCTTACGTTTGAGCAAAGACTAGAGTTAGCCAGACGCGCTTACGTAGCTAGACTTCTTTCAGAACAAATGTCAGGTATGAGTAAGCAAATTACGTATGGCGCAACCGCACCGGATCAAAGCAAGCTTAACGATTTTGTGGCGCAGGCTATACCTCGTGCTTATGGGGGAAGTACCACAAATGCAAAGCCACAGTTTGCACACAATCCAGAGACTAAAGAACGTCTCGTATCTGTTGATGGTGGAGAATCGTGGAGTCCAGTAATTCAAGCCCCAGCACTTAAATACTAATATGCCTTTACCCCCAGGGTTCGTATTGGAGGAACAGCCAAAAGGATTGCCTCCAGGTTTCGTGTTAGAGCCTGAAAGTCCTGTTCAAAAATTGAACAAGACTCAGCTAGCAGCCTTACCTCAGTTCAAACTTGAACAGCCCTCTTGGTTAGAAAGGAACGCAGCCACGCTCTATAGTATGGTTGAGCCCTTTACTCCCCAAGGGCTATTGTCTCAGTCTAATAGACTACTTGGCTTGCCGGACCCTACAATAGATGGCCGTCCGCTGGAGCAGTATTCGCCTCTCGAACCTTTGCTTGGTCCACCTCAACCACAGCCTTATCAGCCTTTTACAGGGGGACCACCTATCCCGTATCCTGAGCATCCCGACGTGCTCCGTGGTGCCAGTCAAGCCATGCGGGAGAAGTTGCTAGAGTATACTAGCCTTGGCAACATCATGACGTATCCGGCATTCGTCAACCCAGTGGCTCGCTTAGGTCTAGCGGGCAAGATGACGTATGACACTGGCCAAAGACTCCAGCAGATCCCACAGCAGGCTACTGAACTAGGTTCTGACCCTAATGCCTCGGCAGGTGACTTGGCTAAACTTTTGACTGGCGGAGCTATAGACCTTGGTGCAGCATATTCGATGGCCAAGTTCGCTGGGCCTCAACCGCCTCCAGCACAGAGCTTAGGAGCCGAAGCGTTCAAAGCTTCTCAACGGCCTGGCGATGTGCCAATTGATGTGGAGTCGACAGTCAGTCCGCCGGAGTTACCCTTGCTCGGTACAGGACAGAAGCTTCTTGACTATAATGCACCCCGCTTTGCGGTGAACTCTATGGGTCATACAGCCGACCTGTCACAGCTCACCCCTAAGGAACAGACCGAGCTTCTTAGAGGTCCGCGCGAGTTCGTGCCACGTGAACAGTATGTCAGACCCGCTCAAGCAGAGCCTCAGATTGTAAAACCCGCGGCCACTACTGGTCAGATTCTAGGACTTCCTGAGGGATTTGTCCTTGAGGACCAGAGTAGCCCGTTAGTGAAAGGACCAGAGAGTGAAGCATCTGTCATACAAGAACCGAAAGCACCAGAGGGAGTCGAAGCTGAAGCGGTCCCGCAAGAAGGGCAACCTCTTAAGACGGCCGCCGAGCTGACCTCTGATCCCGGTCATGCTCTGCATGGTGGAATACCAATTAAGGACTTAGCTGACCAGTTCAAAAAGATTCGTCCTTACCTTAGTCAGATGAATGATAATGGACTTAAGACCGTCTATTCTGAGCATGGCCTTAGTGACCAAGCGGACGTTCCTTATGTAGTATTCTCGAAGCCTACAGAAGCCCAGGTTGAACAGATACAGAAGGCTGCTGAGCACGTAGGAGGTAGCGTCCAAGTTCGGGAAGGGCGCACTGGTGTGTATTTTAAAGGTGGCACCCAGAAAGAGGTCATGCAAGACTGGGCTGACTTCACTCATAAGCTGACGACTAAGCATGAGTTACATGCTGGTGCTAAAATAGAGAAGGAAGACATCAAAACCTTACCTTCTATATCAAAGTCTGCATACAAGGATAAAGAAGGAAATATCTATACTGGGTTATGGCATTATAACGCCTTGGAGAAAGTGCCTCAACACTTGCAAAAAGATGCTAAGGCTGGTTTTACAACCAAAGATGGTAATTTTGTTACGCGAGAAGAAGCGGCTAAAATTGCACGAAAAGCTGGTCAAATGTATAGTAGGGCTGCTGATCAGTATGATATGGGTGGGTTAACTAAGCTTGATTCAGCTCATTTAAAGTTAGATACGACTGACATGTTAGAACATAAACTACATGCCGGTGCCGAGATTGAGAAAGAGGACTTGCAGAAGGTAGTCACCAATCTTAAGGACCGTGAGAAAGACCTCCGAGGCGGCACCTATCAGATGTCGATCCCTCGTATGATGGTCACGCCCGGCAAAGAGGGCAACGGATTTAGTGACTCGTTGAAGCCGGTCGATGGCACTCAGTTGTGGAACCGAGCTAAGAACAAGCATGCAGCTGAGGCTAGTATGCTAGAGGAGATGGGCGTGGCGGACAAGATTAAAGGTCAGCGGCTGTCGCCAGCAGAGGCAGCTAAGATTGTGCAAGAGAATGGACCTAAGGTTGAGGTTAAGAAGTTCGGGGATAGTCAAGAAAAGGTTCATCCTAAGGTAGCTCAGTATCGACAACTTCTACATGAATTTTACGATAACCTAAAGAACGATAAACTCATGGAGTTTAATCAAGCCGGTTATGATAATTCCTTTACACCTAAAAAAGGACTTAATAAGTCTTACTTAGCTAGTCGTGGATGGACAAGTGCGGAAATTAAAACGGCTGAAACTTACTGGAACCTAGCTAAAGATCCTGAAGTAAAACAAGCGAAAGAACAAAGGAACGAAAATCAAGCCCACTGGTCCTCAGTCGCGCCTAAACCAGAAAAAGACATGCCGGGGTATGTGGAGATTGCAGTGACGAAAGACGCGGGTAAAGTCCATAGAGGCTTTGAAGGAACAGAACAAGGGAACAGACAACTATTCCCAGCGTCACATAGTTTCCCACCTAACACCCTCGCATGGACCCGAGCCTTCGAGGATAAGTATGGTGACATAAAGATAGGTCATGTGGTAGAGGTGCAGAGTGATTGGGCCGAACAGCGTCGTAAGATGGTCGAGACGATGAAACAACGTGGTGCCACACAAGAAGATATTGTTCGTGCCCGAGAAGGTGAAGGGCAACCACGTATACTTTCCAGAGCGGAAGCAGTAAATAATGACCCCCTACTCGCCCATTACGAACGTCTCGCAGCCAAGGCCACCATAGAGCACTTCAAAAGCCAGGGTGCCAAGGCCATCTTTATACCTGACTCTAAGACAGCCATGATGACTGAAGGTCATGATAGGCTTTTAGGCAATGAGTATCAGATAGACAACACAAAGGAGTCCCGCCAAGCCTTAGACGACCTAGGTAAAGACTATGACCCACTTAATTCTACATTCGAGGTGAGTCTTAGTGAGCAAGACTATCAGACCCTTAGAGAGTATGGAGTTGAGCCGTATCAGGAACCGCCGCCTCAAGCTAAGGGTATGGAGCTTCATTATGATAAGACATTGCAAAAAGTCTATGAGGAGTTGACAGGTAGTAAAGGTGAGCCGATTAGTCTTGGTGAGCATAAGATGGCGTTGAATCCTAATGAGCCTAACGTTGATGAGTTTGGTCAGTGGACCGCCGAGGGTCCCACGGATGAGAGTAGGGTCCGAAAAGACCTATACTTCCGCAATGAAGATGGCTCGCCCAAGACTGACATCACCGGCAAGCTTTATCCTTTAGAAAAGACCAAAGAAAGGTTCTCCTTAGTGGATAAGGATAAGCCTGACACGGATGTTAAGTATCTGTATGCTGGTATGAAGATACCGGGTCTTGATAAGGTTTGGGAAAAGCTTAAGGTTGCCGTTGATCCTACGAAAGCGGTCGAGGCTGCAAAGGAACTTGTGCCTAAGGTGCTTGACCAAGTCTATGGTCATGGCGTGAAGCGGGACTTCAGTGAAAGTATTGAACACCTCAAGGCGGACGTGGCTGGCTATAGCGCACCTCACCATGTGGCAGTCAGTGAGACCTTGGCTAACAAGATGATCGAGTATGCCGCCGCCGACCAGACCGCTTCATTACCAGCAGCCACAAGGTCATTAGCTCCAACCTATAAAAAAGACGCTATGATGTCTTGGCTCAATGAAGGCGTCAAACAAGGGGTGTATAAATTCGGTAGCCCAGACTTGGCTCCTATGGCTGGCGGTAAGGCAATGGAAAAGATACCGCTCCGCCTTAGCATCAAAGGGCAACCTAAGGGTCAGAACAGCCTTTATGTCAGAGCCGACCTTGCACCCGAAGTTAAGCAAGTCGTTAGTGGTCAAGGACGTATTCCAAGCGAAGGTGTTCAATTTGTCCTAAAGGCTCTCACGAAGTTACAGCTTATGGCTCCCACCGACTTAGTCGTTCATTCGGCTAATATGTTTGGCACTGTAGCTCGAAGCCAAGGTAAGTATCCTAACATAGCCGCCGACCTTGTGGCTAATATGCCTATCGTTAAGCAGATAGATGCAGCACAGAAGCTAGCTTTTGGAGTCATGAGGATTATCTGTGATAATCCGGCGACTCAAGATCAGTTGTTAAAGTTATCTAAACTTGATGCTTTAAGGCCAGATGCCGTGGAATACAACAGCATTTCCTCTCGTATTATAAAGACCTTTGACAGAGCGGGGCGTATTGTCCGGGACCAAATGTTCGATAATGGTGTTAAAATGGGTCTATGGAAAGACACGCCTTTAAATCGTCGTGAGTTTGTTAATAAGATGGGTCAGTATAATACTAAGATGATGACGCATGCGATGGCTACATTGCGTAACTATACATCTCAGTTCGTGGTCGCCGGACGTCGAATGAATCGTAATGCACGTGAGGCAATACTTATGCAGAACGAACTCAAGGCGGCAAGTCCCGGTGCCTATGCTCAGATGAAGTTTAATAACATCTTGTCCGTCTTGGCGACATGGATAGGCGCTACAGTCGTGTTAAACATGGCCTTTACTGGTAAGCCTTTCGGACGTCCAGGCACGCCTACCGGCAAGGTCGATACTGGCAAAGACAGTGATGATGGACGCCCGTTAACAATCGACTTGGCCAAGACTGATTTGTCCCGTAGAGGTGCTAGAAACCTTGGCATTGAGGCGGTCATTAACGGTATCAAGCAGAAGAAAAGCGTAGGTGACACCGCATCGGATGCTATATGGGACATCATTAATGGTCACCTTAATCCGTGGATGGGTCCGCCAGTCCGTCCTTTCGACGAGGCACGTAAAGAGTATGCCGTCTCGCATGACGCAAATGCAGCCCTTTGGAAAGGTGCCTCGAAGTTTAACCCTATGACAGTAGCCTTAGAGAAGGACGAAAAGGGTAAACATAAAGGGGCCGGAGAGTACGCAATGCAACTAGCCGGGTCGGTAGGCTACGGCAAAGGTTACTTCTTAACTCATATTCAACGTCTCGAAAAGGACGCAGGCAAGCCCGTCAATGAGATGTCTCTCAAGGAACGAGTTCTAGCCGAGCAGCACTTGAAAGAAGTCGAACCTCGGCTATCTGAGGAAGTACGTGCAAAGACTGCCACCCGCCCTGTGATGGAAGAGTATAAGACCGCCAAAGAGATTCGCGATAGCCTGTCGAAGGCTGACCGGGGCTTCCTTGAGTCCCGTGAGTTGTCAATCCCTGGGTTCCGTAACATTATCGAGGTCGCCAAGACCGAGTTGCATCTTACACCAGAGGAGCAAGACCGCTATAAGCAGTATGTTAAGGAGGAATATGTGAAGGCTATCGAGTTCATGCGTAAGGACGTTCAAAGGTTCGACGCGTTGCCTAAGGTCGGCCAACAGCAAGCCTTCATTAAACTGATGATCGGTGCTAAGAAGGCGGCACGTGGTCGACTTCTTAAGGAGATGGACTCTATTCAATCTGGTCCAAAGTGATAAGCTTCCGCTTCACGGCGGCACAAAGCATGGAGCTAGTGTTATGACAGCCAAGCTTGCCATAGATATTCTCACGATGGTGCATGGCCGTCCGTAATGAGATCTTAAGATGGTCAGCGACCTCTTTGTTTAGTTTACCTTTACATAGTAACCCTAAGACTTCCAGTTCCCGAGGAGTAAGTTTGCCCATTATAGTTCATGTTAACTGAGTTGGTGGATTTAACGTTTTGGATAGGTTGCCCGTTAAGGCAACATTAAATTTTATTAGTTACTTTCACTTCGCCCTTCTCGATTTGTTCAGCCAGTTTCTCAGGCATCACGATACAGATTTCATCTCCGCTCACATCCTTATACACGCGCTTAAAGATTTGCCTAGTTTCCTCAAGATGCCTCACTATCATACAGTATTCCATAGGAGTCATATCAGCTTGTGATAGTTTCTTAAGGAGCCGCTCGGTCACTATTCCGCCATGCTTCTTGACAAGTTCTAAGAGACGTTGCTGAGGCAGTGCAAGTTCGTTACGGCCCACAGCCACAGATAGCTTCGGTAGGTTCTCCTCGATAGACTCTAAGAAGGCGATAGCCGTCGATAAGAGTTCCTCTGTAAAAATCAGCTTAGGCTCCGGTTGAGCGACCGCCAGCATCATGGCTACCTTCTGTGCGAGGACATCCTTGGCTTCGTAAAATCCAGCCATGACAGTGTCATCAGGAATAGGCAGCGCTTTGAACCATTGGTCAAAGAAGTCCCGTGTCTTCTGACTGTCCCACGTGAAAGAGCCTGCAACCTGGGCTATCTTCTCAAGATGTTTAGCGCACCAGTCCCGCGCGGCGAGTGCTTCGGGACTAACATAAGGAAAGGTTATGCGCTCCGCTTGCTCAGTCTCATAGACATAAAGCATCCGGCGACTGAAGCCACCAGAGATGACCTTGAGTTTTAACTTATCAATGATCCAGTCAGGAGTTTCACAAGCTAAGATGTTAATGCAAGGGTGCAAAATAGTCTGTAAGCCATGTTTAATAGTGCCCGCGTTGAAATGCTTCCGGTCATAAATGTCAGTCAAGAACTCAATCATGCCTTGAGGGTTAATAGACATGAAGTTCTTAAGTTCGTTAATAAAGAATGCCATCGGACGAAACTCGATACTTTGGCCCGTCTCGTCGGTATAAATGCGGGCTGAGTCGGCTTCTGCTAGGCGGGTCACGATAGCCTCACGACTCATCACACTAGAGCCTAATGGATAGGTCGGGAAGACCTCGATAAAAAGTTCTGAGGCTAAGTCCTTGGCGGTTCCTTTTCTGATGCCTTGCCTGCCGACTAAGCAGATATACATTGTAGGATATATCCTATAGTAGCTGTGGTCTACATAGACTTTTCTACCCATAGTCATTGATAAGATTGATATGGCGGCCCACATATGGTGGCGCTTAGGTGCCATATTTCCGCTGTTATATAGTAGATATTGCGAAATAAAGTCCACGTGTCCCTTGGGTTCCTCTGATTGTCTTGTTCAATCTTTGAACATTACTTTTATGAAGGCTTCGGCCCTTTGTCTTGTAGTAGCATGCACAAGTGGGTAAGTCAACATTATGTCTTTTCCAGTGAGTTCGTCTAGTGCCCATATGTATTTAATTTGTTGCTCTATTGACATAACCTTTTCCGCCTCGTGCATGGCGTTCAGGTCGTTGAGGTAGTCGGGAAGCGCACCGATATAGCAGAGAACGCAACCGCCCGGTGGAATCCAACGCGCTTCTCCAGTTACTCCAGTATTTCCGCGATTCCACCCGCACGCCTCAGCAATCGCTATCCGCATTTCGTCGTTAGTCATATTGTTATTCGAATGTCCCTACTTGCGAGTCCTTATCGAAAGCCCAGTTAGTACCGTATTGACCAGAGAACGGAATCTTGATGTATTGACCCGCGATGATAAGGGTGTTATCAAAGTATTGTTTAATCTTACTAATTGCCCAGGCGGTATCGGCAATGGGCCACTGTCCGAGTAGAGCGTCGTGGACCTGATGAAGAGGCTGTATGCGAAGTCTTTTATCCGTTCGATTCTCTGGGTCTCTATACAAGTTGAGGGCAGCTTTGTTTGTGGCATAGGTTGTATTTTCTTGTGGTTCATTCGCTAACGCCTCACCTAGTATCTCATTATATCGTCCGAAGAACATTCTCGTGTGACCTGAGGCGGAAGTCAGCTTCGGCGGATAAGATTGACGGGACAGTTTCTTCTCGGTCTCCTTGTGCCAAATATCCGGTTTATAACAAGCATAGACCGCTTGGCGGAAGTTCGCTACATCACCCCGGCTCATCTTAATTCGGCCTTCACTCTGGACGAAGATAAGGTCGGCAAGGCGGTCCACTCCCATTAAGTAGCAGATGCCCCATATCCCACACTTGCACATAAAGTAGTCAAAGTCCTCTTTTTTGATCTCCTTTAGTAGCTGTTTAATTTCCTCCCGTTCTTTGCCTCGCAACGAATCATTACCGTGCCGGAGCATGTACGCAATGCGCTGAGCTGGTTTAATTCTTGCCAAGAGATCGTCAAGCATAGTTCGTTCACCGAGAGCTGCCAAATGTGCTCCCACTGTCCAGCCGTCAGCGCCAGAGAGATCGCATTGAAAAAGGTAGTATCCTTCGTCCGCCGTAAACAGGTCTCGCATACCTCTTTTGAGAGGATGTCCGTCGGGCCGAAGTGGATCTTCGGAAGGTATCGTCTGGAGATTGTAACCGCTTCCGGTAGGGGAGGTATAGCAAGTAATACGTCCTGTCTCAGTCCCGACAACATTATAACCTGCACGGATTCGTCCATCTGTATCAGGATATATTTGTAACATTTGTGCTCTAGTGCGTAGAGTACCAATTTGTAAAGCGAGTTCAACGCTTCGATGCGAGGTAAGGTGACTAAGCTTAAGGAGGGCTTCGTAGTCTGTTGTGAGTTGCCCTGTTTTCTTATTAACTTGCTGCGGGAGCTTGAGTGTTTCATAAAGATAAGTTTTAAGTTTGTCTCCTTTGATATTCATGTCGATACCGAGGTCGATATGAAGACGGCCACGTTGAGCGTCCGTGAAGTTTGCCCCACTCTTAAGTAGTGCCATATGAGTGGCATAGCATTCGACATACTCTTTCTTAGGCTGCGTAGTATCTCGCTTATAGCACATCACAGATTGGACAAGTTTAGCCACCCCTTCTCGATTAAGACTTGGGTCAAGGCCACATCCAGATATACGGTCAAGCTCATATTGCAACCCGTATATTTGCTCCTCAACCTGTGCTAAACGCTCCTTAGCCAAGGCTTGATTGTACCGGATACCTCGAAGCTCCATGTAAAGCATAGGGTTTAAGAGCGCGACATTAAAGTCATAATGCGCACGGCTCGGTCCTTTGAGCCATTGTGAAAGCTTGTCATTTATTTCATATGTGACGGCTGAGTCCCTCGCGCAGTATCGCCAATACGTTTCATGGTCTTCTGACGTGCGCTCTTCCTTATAGAACGGCTCAAGAGTATATAGAGAACACTGAAAGCCTAGGCTTTTCTCAAGTTCGCTATACAGTTCCCAGTGCTTAAGCATCGTATCGTCGCTGACATTCTTTATGACCATGTCATAGGAGAACTGCAAGACGAAGCGATCATATAGGCTATTCTGTAGAACTTTAGGGATAGCTGGGTCAGCCATGACACTGGCTAGTGCCCGCCAAAGCCTCGTCTCGTCCTCGACAGAATGGATGCTTCGACCATCACGAGTAGCGAAGGGGATGGTGAAGCTGGCGGTCTCTGAGGTGGCTATAGATAGACATTTCATCCCATAAGGTCTAGACTTCTCACCGGGCTGCGGAGCCACCGCCACGTAGCCTTCGATGTCCATAGCGATTAAAGGCTTGTTGACCTTGATTAAAGAGAGCTGAAGTATTATAGAGTCAACGCTATAGTCAATAGTCAAGACTCGCTCTGGCGGTTTCCACTCACTCGTATGTGCATGACGGGATGCTTTCTTAATGTCGAACACTAAAAGGGGCATCCACTCGTAGTTACGCAAGCAGGCTGCCGGATGATAGGCACCAATACACTTCACTCCAGGCAGTGGGGCATCCATTGACGAGACGAAAAAGGAACCTCGCCAGTCAGAGATACTATTAGGATACGCGAAGGTGAGTCCCTCGGGGGACTTCCGCTTAGGCACATCAGCTGAACGTCCCGCCATGAAAGAATGTAAGGCGGTACCGCCAAGGCAGATGACGATATTCGGTTTAAATAGCCGAAGGTCGTCCGCTAGCTGAGATAGCCCTTCTTGTATTTGAGGACCATTCCAGTCGAAGGCGGTCAGCTTGTTGCCGGCGGGTCGAGTCTGACAGACGTTTCCTATAAAGCATTGGTCCCGTACGATACCTGCATGGCTAAGGCACTTGTTAAGTTCTCGGCCACTGTGCCCTACGAAGGGCATACCCTCTGACACCTCGTCTGCACCCGGTGCCTCACCTATGATAGCGATACGTGCCGTGCCGGGCTTTATCTTAGGAAAGACATTGGGGACTTTCTTGTAGGTTGTGCGGTCGACTAAGGCTGCGTCCTCCTCGAAGAACTCCTCAAAGATGTTATGTTTAGGCATAGGGTCATGACTGATCTTTATTGTGCATTATTTGTTCACTGAACGCCTCGATTATAGCTTCCTGTATATTCGCATGCAAATGATCGAACTCAACCTCACGCATTAGGCCACTACCAGAGGTGTGCTTGACTATCTTGACTAGATTAAAGTCCCGCACAGTCACTTCGTAGCAATCGCCATTGTAAAATGCGTGAAAGATTGTGTTCATACTTGATTCAAAGTGGCAAACTCTTTGTGCAATTGTAGAGCAGCTTGATTGTATGCTACAGCAGCTTCTTCTTTAGAGTCAAAAAGTCCGATATGAATACTTTGTTTATGGTGTGTGATTGTAGCGCGCCATTTACGACTTCGTTTATGCCAGCCCACTCCACGTAATCCAGTTGTATTAGTTTCATACTGCTTTGTATTACATGCATTCTGTGCTGCTGTAGCAATTCGTAAGTTCGAGCGCACATTATTATGTATGTTTTGGTCTTTGTGATCTACCCTTTGTCCTTTAAAGACTTCAATAATAAAATGAGACAAGATTAACCATTCGTCTTTATTGACGTGGCTCTTTACTGTGTTATCAGTGCAATGCCATTTAAATGTTGACAGGACATCAAAGACATTATCGTCAACGTAAATACTTTCACCACAATTACACCTAAATGTTTTCATTGAAACTTAAAGTTTGGGTTTATTTTAAGATACATCTTCTTTATATTTTCTAATAAGTAATTGTAATGAGTCTCTTGCTTTTCCACGGCAATTACATTTCGGTGCATACGTAGCATTTGGATTACCATTGAACCACGACCTGCAAAAGGTTCCAATATGGTTTGACCTTGAATGCTAACTGCATTAGTTAATAACTCAGTAACTTCATATGGCTTTGCAAATTTGTGTCCTGTATCCATTACCGCCTGAGCGTTGTCAGCTAAGAAGTCTGAACGATTAACTTTATTCGCTAAGGTTGCTCCTGGCTTACGCGCTATGATGGCAATTTCATAGTTCTTTGTAAAGTTATATTGTGCACACTGATTCATAGCATGAGGCTTTAGCCACACAAAAGGCCATCTTTGAACTGCAAAGCCAACTTCAGTTGCAATGTTATACATAAGTTGCCAGTTCATTAGGTCAGCAAATGTAATTACAAAGGCGTTATCCTTTGTGCACAACCAAGCAGCGGGATAAAACGACTTAATGAGTTCTAAGTTCTCATCCACGTCATGCTCATCTGCTATCGTGTCTAAGTCAGCCAACCCACCATGAGGATTCTGCTGATTTAACATTTCGATATCAATGCCGTACGGAATGTCTGTGATGATGTGGTCAAACCGGCTACGTTGTTCGGGCATTAACATGAAGTCAATACTATTCATGTGAATGACCCGATTAGACACATAAATTACCTCAGACAACTGCTTAGCTTCGGCTTGTTTATTAGCCCAGTATTCCTCGAAGGGGACCGTATTTAATGGGTTGCTATTATAGCGTTCACGTTGCTCAGCCAAGGCGTCAGGCTCGGCTTCAACTTGCTGGACAAAGTCAATAAGTTGCTTTGCGTGAGTTTCTTCTACGTTCTTATTCGCGTTCTCTCGATGCCGTTTTGCAAGCTCTGCTTGAAGTCGGTCCTGTTCGTCTTTCAAAAGACCTAAACGATATGCTTCTGCGGCACTTTGAAAGTTCCAAAAGCGACGTTTATCTGAAGGCAAAGCTTGCTCAAGTTTAAGCCTCTCTGCTACACGCAAGACATAATTTATAGTTCCTAACTCCATTCCAAACGCTTCTGCTGCTAGTCTCTGTGACCAGCGCCAACCCTCTAGTGCACCGCGACGTTTCTTGAGTCGGTGAATTTCTAAGATTGACAAGCATTCCTCTTGCCATGTCATTGACTTCCGTCGAATGTTCTCCTCAAGTTCAAGCTCATGGAGTTCGTCTTGAGACAAGGTTTCGACATAACACACAGAGACATGTTCTAAGGCAAGCTTCTGACATGCTGCGTAGCGACGTCCGCCGGCGACGAGTTGCTGGCTTTGGTTAAGAACGATTGGCTGTATAAGGCCGAATCTAGCTATAGACGCCGCCAAGCCTTCGATATCACCAAGGTCTTCGCGAAGGCGGTCCTTGACTATGATGTCTTTTAAAGGTATAGTAAAGTTTCTCATTCTGTATATGGTAATAATTTGCTGTCTAAAGGGCACATTAGAAAGCATTGTTTTCGTCGATTCCGTGCTATAAGCAACTCAGCTTGTACGCCTTTAGACTCTTTCCAACCATCTAGAGTTAAGATAACAAAAAGGTCACATTTTCGTATCATTAGCTCGTCATACTCAGCCCAGTATTGCCAGTCAGTAGGTAAAGTAGAGTGAATCGCAATAGGATGTGTATGTGTAATAGGGCTAAACACAAAATAGCCTTGCTTAATTAGTTGACCGGCGGCTAAAGCGGCTAGTTCGAACCGCATAGTTTGAACGTCTGGATAAGCGTCCGTATAGGGACTAGCCAAGTAACATAAGAGTCGTGCACTCATGGTTTCTTGTCAGCTCGAAGGTGGGCAGCCTTGTCACTATATTCAAAGTTCTCGTATCGCACTGCAAGTTTCTTTATGTTCGCTTCGAGGATGTCCGCGCGACCAAGATGCAGAAGCTGTCTAAGTCGTTGCATATAGAACTCTAGGTCGCCAAGTTCCTCTATGAAGTGAATGTGCATTTCAGCATTCATGTCCTTATTGTATATAGCATACTTCTTAGCTATGTCGATAAGCTCACCCGCCTCACCACAGATACCAACTGCCATGTGGAGGACTTCCATCTTGTGAGCAGAGAGGTCTTCCAAGATAAGACCGCCAGGCTTCGAAAGCTTGGCTACCATCTGAGCGTGTTTCTGTTCTATAGTTTCTCCCATAAAGCGTTAAAGAATTCTAGCATCGGTTGCACATGATTTTGTGCCACGCGATACATTATGTTTAAGTTCGTTCCGTGTGTTAGATTTTGGCTACCAATGTAGATATGAGCACCATGACTATGGCGATAGCATATAAACATTTTGACATGAATGTTAAGGCAATGTTTCTTAGCATCACTCCTAGTGTTGCAGCCTCGTTGGGCTAGGCCGTAGATAAGGCGACGCACCCGTTTGAGTGGATGTCGGGCCGCCTTGCTTTGGCTATAGGTAATGACGTCAAACTCATCATATGACGAGTTAAGATAGTCAAGAAAGCGGTCGCCATCGAAGAAAAGGTCCGGCTCAAAAGACCGCGAAAGCGGTATCATGAGACGGGTCGGGATGGCGGACGCCGGGACGTTAAGAGGATCTAGTGCCACTTTGAGTCCTCACAGAGCAAGGCGATGATTGCGTAGTTACTAAGGTCCCGCCAAGAGTCAGTGATAGACTCGTTTGTGACTTTCTTACGTCTATTCATGTAGAGGTGTTTAAGTCTCTTATACTTGTCGGACATACGGACGAGACAACCCATTGCAGCAAACTCGGCTATATTGTCTGGTCCGTAGTCTTCGTTCTTACGGTCGAATAAGAGAGCGTTGGCAAGGCTGTATCGTATGAAGTCACGAGAGACTGAGGACTTGAGGCCAAGCGTAGCACAGAGGGTCTCAATCCCTACTTTCTCGTTGACAAAGTCTAAGTCTTGTTTAGGTGTCGGCATAGTGTTGTTCAAAAAATGAACAAGACTGAAGGGGTCGGACCTTACAGTCGAGTGTTATAACTTAGGCAGGCAACACGAAACTGATGTTCGTTGAGGGTCCGAAGTTGCCGGAGCCTTTGTCGACCGAGGTCTTGCCTTGCACGATTTCACCCTCAAGCATCGAGGGATTGTCGATAAGTTGACGAGGGGTCTTGTCAGTCTTTGGACCGAAACAAGCCTTGAGCACCGTGGCGAGATCCTTCTTGATGTTCTCGATAGTGCGTCCGGCCTTCTCGTTACCTTTGTCGTCGACAGTGGGTTCTGTCGGCGTGATGCCATACCGCTTGAACACTGGGAACCCTGGGGCAGTCTCTTTGCCGTCGAGAAGCTTGGCAGGTTTCGTGGACTTGAACTTGATGGTCAAGGTCTGATTCTGCTCGTTCGATTTCGAGGCTGCAATCTTGGACGATTCGACCTTGAATTCGACGATACGATCAGGGGCTAGGACCGGAAACGACGTGTCAATAGTACCTGCCGCTTCATTCAAGGGGTCTACCATACCGCCTGCTGCTTCGTCGGGACTTCTGTTTATGTTTTTCATTTGTGTTTTTGTTTATGTTTTCTCTAAGTTCTCACCAACAAGGTGAGAAAATCACGTCGGTGATATCGCATCAGCCTGTGAACCGCCAAAAGGACTTTGGCCGATAGTTTCAATAAGGAGTTGGGTGTGCAACATAGTGCAAAGGTTCTCAAGCTCGTCTTTAGAGAACTTTGTCATGCCTTCAAGGTAGAGACGGCTAATTAAGTCAGTCAAGGCGGCCTTGTCTTTAAAGTAACCGCCAGCCTTAAGCACGGGTAAGACACTTTCACGGACCTTATTAGTCAAGGTCATGGCCTTTTCCATAAGGAGACCGTATTCGTCAAGCTTAGGCTTTTGTGTGTACTTGAGCTTACTAATGCCGGCTTGGACTATTTTCCGTCGTTCATCGCTGTTCATGCTAATTGGTGCTTTCAATCGGTTGTTTCTTTGTGACTGTACTCGATTTTCCGCTTGGCGGTGTGATAGTCATAATGTAGTCGGCTATCATGTTGGTCACCTTGTGCTCATATTCAGAGCCAGGAGCGTCAATACGTTCAGTGGCACGAACAGCTATGCCACTAGTTTCGTCGATATAAATGGTCATCTTAGTCATAAGTTTAACATTTTAATGAAGTTCTCTGCACCGTTGGTTATCTCCACCTCATCGGGTATATTAGGAAACGAACACTTAAGGTCCGACAAGGTGGTCTTCTTTGTGACAACAAAATACTTGTACTGACCGGCAGCCGCCTTGCGACATTCGACTCGCCACATATCTGTGAAGAAGCCGCCAAAGTAGTCGGTGATGCCGCCTTGGAACGCAGGCTCATACTTTAGTACCTTTTCTTTCATCATGCTCTGCGGGTCCGACTCGACGATTATCTTCTCGTGACACATACAGATTGTATGCTTGCCGGTGCCTTGAAGTTTTGTGATGAGTAACTGATAAGCCTTCGACTTAAAAGGTATCCAGTCACGTGCTTCCATCTCGAACGGGTTCTTTTGCTTGTTCTGTAGCTTAAGGACGTTCCGAATGAGGAACTCGTTAACATGAGTAAGGCCATCGACGGCGACGACCCCTACATCTTGACTCTTGCCCGCCTCGACAATCTTGTCACAGAGTCTATCGAAGCATTCGTGAATCTCGACTGGCGTGCCATTGTCATCAGTCCGTATCGTTTCATACTGATACGCTAAGTCTTTCTTGAAGCGGCTACGGACTAGACGTTCTGGTCCATCAAGGTTCCCATCGCAGTCCATTATACGAAGGCGAGGGAATTGAAGTGCTAAGGAGGTCTTGCCACCGCCTGGTGGTCCAATGAGAAGAATCTGTAATGGCTGAGGCGGCTTCGGTTTGTCAGGTGTTGAGGTTTTCATATCATATACTGTATGTCTGTGTATGTAGCCTTATTAAATCGTCGAATTTCTGACTTTGTATCAGGGTCAAACCAAGCAGTTCTTTTGTCTCTGAGAGCAAGACATTGATGATGTCGAGAATTTCGGTCAATAAAAAGGTAAAGTTCTGATTCCCAGACGCTTGTTTTTTGAGGGCGGTATTGAAATACATCACCAGGAGTAAGGTCTTTAAACGTGAGAGGTCTAAATGGTTGTTCTTCTACTATAATGTCTTTCATGTTGCTTTAGGTTGAGTTGGTTCTTTCAACGGATTCCAGTCGTTAGATTGATACAAATTCGAGGCCAGCATGACACCACGGTCCTCAGGCACGAGTGTGCACACATCATAGTAAGGGCAGCGGCCAAAGTTAGTGCATTGCACGGTCTTCATAGGCATATAGCCGCGTTGATAATTATAGAAGAACTCCTCGACGAGAGCGATGGTGTTCTGTTTCCATTCTATGATTGACTGTTTAGAACAGTGGAACCTTTCGCGCTGTAGAGACTCTTGCCACCACTTCTCGGGGGTGTTCGCACCTTGACGTTCGCCACGTTGGACATAAAGTGGGGGCTGTTTGGTACGTATCGCGTTGACAATATATCCTGCCACTGGCTGCTTAAGGACTTGTTCAAGTGCCCAGACGTAGCCTCGCTGCTGACTAGACATCTTCATGCGTTCGAAGAACTGGCTACCTAGCATTGAGGTGGTCTTGTGGTCCAGGACGAAGATTTGGCCGTCTTGGTTAATAGGGAGGTCTATCTTACCGGTGTAGATAATAGGTATAATGACTGGAGCCTTATACAAATACCCATCTGGACCAGTGTATGGAAGTATTCCTTCCCATGTAAA
>Ga0207645_10000657_pt1 | contig 28700 bp, 33 predicted proteins | sample KBSM53metaG_FD_184331 | JGI IMG/M metagenome (GOLD analysis project Ga0207645, IMG submission 184331) | Miscanthus rhizosphere microbial communities from Kellogg Biological Station, Michigan, USA - KBS M5-3 metaG (SPAdes) (version 2) | ecosystem: Host-associated > Plants > Roots > Rhizosphere >...
GGTTATTACGCGGTACAGCTCGAGGAAGCCAATCAGATCCTGCCCGAAGAAAGCGGCACCATCCTGGCGGTATATCCGCGCCGCGGCATGGCCACAGAATCGCTCGAAACCATGCAAAAAACCTACGATTTATGCCCGAAATTGCTAGGGCTCGAAAAGAGCAAGGGTGCGTGTTTTTCGCACCAACTGCACAAATGCCGGGGCGCCTGCGTTGGCGAGGAACCACCCATTATGTACAACCAGCGGCTTGCCACCGCCTTCCAAAACCGGCGCATCGAACAGTGGCCCTTCAAGGGCGCCGTGGCCATCAAAGACCTCGCGAGTCCTTTACAAAGCGGCATCATCGTAGACCAATGGTGTGTGGTTGCGCAGTTCAAGCAGGAAGCAGACTGCGAACCAGTCATCAAAACGCTCACCAAACATTTCGACCTCGACGCGTACAAAATTTTGCGCGCGTATTTGCAGCAAAAACGCGCGCAGCTACACATTGTGCCCGTCTCGTTGCAAGAATTGCAGGGCTTCGGCGTATGAACGAAGGTGCGATCCTGCGTATTCTGCGCTGTTACCTCGAGACAAATATTCTCAGCTTTTCAAGTATTTGCAAGCAAGCCAATTATCCTACCGACCTTGGCGGCTATTATATCCGCCATCTAGTGAGCACCAACAGTTTAACCAAGATGGCTCGCGGCCAGTACGAAATCACGCCATATGGCAAACAGCAGTTCTTGCGTTTAGAGAAACGGCAAAGTCGCAGCGCGCTCGCCCAACCGCGGTTATGTGTGATGGCGATCGTTAAGCACGAAGGGAAATGTATCGTCATTCGCCGCCGACAGCAACCATTCATCGGCATTGCGGAATGGCCGGCTGCGACGGTGTCATCCGGCAATCAAATGACTGACGTTTTACAGGAGTTGCTGCAAACCCGTCTAGGAGTTGTAGCCGCGCCGACGTTGCTCGGGTTTTTCCGCCGGATCGATATGTATGACGATACGGTTTTTGATGATAAATTGTTCGCCGTACATGCCGCTGAACTCGCTCCGAACAGCGTGATTCCAAAAAGCTCGCCGTTCGGTGAAAACGTATTAGTTGCCGCAGATGAGCTGGCAACTTTACCAAAACCAGCGCGCGCCCTCCAGGATATTTATGCTTTCAGCCAGGCTGCCGTGCCGTACCGGGAGCGGCGCTATCGTTTGTCGCTTGAAGATATCGTGCCCGCCGATTGATCACGTGCTCCATGCTTTATGAAAATAACTTCATATGACGCGCGCGCTGATCGTGTTCAAATAATTGCATGAAGCAAAAAGACGTAAAATATTGTGTCGCGGTCGTACTCAGAAGCGGCCACCGCATGCATGAGTACCTAGCAGTCCGCCGCCCCGAAGATGATGTTGATTTGGGAGGAAATTGGGGGCTACCCGCCGTAACTTTACGACCCGATGAATCTCCCGAAGACGGTGCGCGCCGTGTATGCACCGAAAAACTTGGCTGCAAAGCCGAGCCGATCCGCTTTTTGGGTGCAATGCACCAAGTGCGTAACAGGTACGACATCGTGCTGATGGACATCGAAATGATTCTGGTGAGCACCACGCAACCCGATGTATCGCAGGCACAAACCACTGCCACCGCTTATGTTGCGCAAAAATGGAGTGCAGACCCCAAAGAACTCCTTCCATCCGCCCGACATGGTTCATGCTGCAGCTCAATCTTCCTGCAAGACCAGGGCTTACTCAAGCGCGAAGACTGGACACTTTCGCTCGCCGGGTCGCTACTTGTAGGGTAACCGACAAAACGCCGCTGCCATATTTTACAAATCCGCGCAATTAGTGTAAAATATACATCTTATGAGTGGATCACACGAGGAATTATCACAGTCCGCAATCACCCCTGAAATTGAGGCACTACGTAATGCCTGTCCGCAGCATGGCGATTATTATGCCGACCAACTTGAAGCACAAGTCAAGCTCAGTAATTTGATGGATCCCAACATGACTGACGACGACCTTCTTGCCATCGTCGAGGGAGATCCCCAACTATCGAGCGCACACGCACGGTTTGATGTTTTGCAACGGTTTGCCGACGCGATTGCACTACCACAGCAAGGCCCGAAACGCTTGCTCGCGCAAGGCAAGGCGTCACTCATAAACCCTTATGTCGAACAGCTGAGCGATCAGTTTGTCGCCACGCTTGGCGAAGCTCCGGATTATCTTGACGTTGAAAAGAGTATGCTACTGTTTGCGTCGCAGGCAATATGCACTAACCGTGAGCTTGACCGGCCAGCACAGGGCAAATTCTTAACAGCAGTGGTCAACCAGTTTGCCAATACCATGCTTGCTAAATCGGATATGTCCAAGCACTGCAACAGTCTTTTCCGCGGCGATCAAAAGGAATTTTTTGAAAAAACACGAGCCAAAATCACCCGAATGGTTGACGACATAGCTGCAATGACCGGCCATCACCTTCCTGAGGACTACTTCCTCGCAAAGCTAGCAGCCATGCGGCAGACGGCATATGGCATTAGTAAAATTGACGAGGCTAAAAAAGCCATGCCTGAAGTTACCGCAAGCGATGCCGAAATACGAGAGGCAGGGCGCCAGAATACTGCGTTCGCAAAGCAAATCCAACGCATCCGCGCTTATGGCGTAAAGTCTATCATTTTTCCTTTTGAGGATGTCGTGCCGGGAATGGACGCAACATACCACACACCCCGAATGTTTGGCTTCGATGTGTTGGGCGACCAGCCGTTGGCAATTATCGAAATCGCTTCCGTTGATGAGAGTGCAGAGGCAAAGCTTGATAAAAACGTCAAAGTAGAGAACGTGCTTTCCGACGATATGAGAATGATCACCTTCGGCATTGGCGCTGCGATCGTAAGTATCGATAGCAACGGTGAGCTGTTCCATGGCATAAATTCCGCCCACGGCGTTCCGCTAAGGACCTTTTTTGAACACCATCACAGCCTTGGCAAGTACGAAGCACTCCGCAGCGCTTTGCTTTCACGGCTATTCGACGCGGTTGCTCCGGCAACTATTGTTGACCGTGTTGAATCTGAGGTCGAAGCTGAAACCACAAAAACTCGTACCTCCGGAAAACAGCCAAGCGCCAACCAAACAGCTGCGGTTATTAACCGTCTCATGCTACCGCGAATGCGATACCTGAAAACCCACAATGCAAAAGCGATAAAGAAAGACTTCGACACTGCAATCGAAGCTGAAGCGCAAGCGCAAGACGCAACACCGTCGCCAGTAAAACACGGTAAAAGGTTACACGAAGTCGAAGGTTTTACGCGCCTCTTGCCCAATAATTCCAAAGGTCCGGGTAAAAAAGCCATTGAAAGAGCCAAGGAATATTACGGTGAAGATTACGAGCTTCCGCCCGGATATACTTTCGTACAAACGCACGAGCGCGGTGACGAAACATTGGGCGTAGTCAGCGGCTACGTGGCAACGAAGCGTGTCGTTACCATGGAAGAGCTTAAAGAATAATTAACTGTCGCGCCGCCAGGCCGTTGTCTCGACATTCTCGTAGAATTGTTTTAATATATATCTTCCATGACTACTCCAGGCGAACCGTTTCCAGATGTACCTGTCGATTCGGCGATTGCAGCCGAGATCGAGCGGGTTAAAAACGAAAAAATATTTCAGCCACGCGTAGAAATTGCCGACCAAGCGCTGGAAAATTATGACGTTGACCTCCCGGATTACATCGCCGACCTCAGTTACTATGGCGAGCAAAGCGAACAAACGCTCAGTACGCGTCTCACGACCTTACAGTGGCAGCGGACTTACTTTGACTTTGCTAAAGAGTCCGAGGTGATAGCCGTACAACAAACAGACCTGCTCGAACCCGAAAAACGCGAGTCACAACGCGACTGTATCGAGTTCAGCCGTATGTTTATCGGGCTCGTCCATCAGACTGCACAAGAGCTTACACCTGGCTCGCCCGAGAGCACGCAGGCGGAAAGCCTGACGGCATTGCTACGTTTGGAAGGCCGTGACCCTTTTAAAATGATGCTTCGCTGGAATGTCGTCGCCAATGTGATTCTCGCCCAGTCAAGAAAAATTATGCAGACAATGGCGCTGCAGATGAGGCCGCATTTTAGTCCTCAGGAAAACTTAGAAGTTTATAACGACGTCGAAAAGCACTTTGATTTACAATATGCACACTACATACCAGGCGTGAGGATACTGGAAAGGTTCATTCGCAGCCCGAAACATGACACCCGGCATATACCCAAAGACTTACGAGCAGATTACGTCGCGTTATACAACGAGTGGCAAGCGGCAATGCGTAGCGATGCGAACCACGCCGTTGCAGACACACTTAATGCACTGGCGGATCAGGAGGCATACTTTGCAATTATGCAGCACCCAGAGCAGTTCGAGGCCGGGCTTACGGCAACCGCGGATGCAATAGCCAGCGCCGAGGAGCGGCAAAACAAAGTGGACCCAATCGAAGAAGAAACTCGTTTGCTCCACCAAGAACTGCAGGCCATTATCGAGGCACATGCTAAAAAGTCAACGGCGTTCCGGCCAACATGGCACCAGGTACAAAAGCAGGGCCCAGGCATCAGGTTATTCAGCAACGAATTGCTCCGGCTTAGCCGTGAGGAAAACGACGCGCCGCCAAGTAAACGAATCACGCGCTTACTGCACGCCCTCGAGTACATGGGCAGCGCTACGGGCGACCCAACGGCATTGCATGAGCAATTTACCGCGCAGCTCGTCGTTGAATTTATGCTCAAGGACAAGATCAAGACGGCGCAAGAGGCGCTCGGCCGCGTTGGCATGCGGGCCGACCTCAGCGGGTGGGAGCCGGTATCGGACGACCTCGACTTCGTGGTTACACATTGGAAGGATTGGATCGTGCCGACCGCTCTGGAGCACTGGTCGCCAAAAACCGGCACACGCAACGACGCCATTGCCGCGATGGAGGCCGCACTCACCCAATACAAACGCGCCAAAAGAGAACGGTTACACCCTGAAGAGCGCCTTGCCGAAGTAGCCCGGCGCCTCGGTGTTGTCGCACTGCCTGCCGAAGCCCGGCCACAAACCGCCCAATCCAACCGCGAGCTCAAACGCCTGGCCGTCAAAACGCGGTTCAAAGAGATCCGGGAAGATGCAATGACGCCCGATGATATGCGTGAACGCGCCACCGTTATCGAGCACTTTTTAGGCCTGGCCGAGTCGCAGTGGACACCGGCAGATGACCCTAACTTCGGCGAACTGTTCTTGACCGAGCGCTCCGAACATCACGACAAGCGCTATTTTGGTGTACGGTTCAGGGATGAACACCAAAAAGAATGGGTAATTTTGGAAAGCCTGTCGCTTGAAACGGCGACGTATATCATACCGATGGATGTGGTGCGCAGTCTCGGCACACTCGAAGATTTCCTAGCAGGATTCGGCAAGACCGCTCAAATCGCACTTGGTAGTGAATACGCCCAGCACAGCACCGGCTGGACGGCGGGAACCCACATCGCACGAATTATGACCAAGTTATCAAAAGCGCAGCCAAAATAGACAGGCCGTTAAGGTCACGACCAAAATACTCAGAATATAAAATCGCAGAATATAAAAATCATGGTATTATTTTAAGCCATGGTGATACCGGAATTCGTCGAACCCTATCCACGCCAGCTTGATGCCTACGTTGACTATGAACGACATCGTAATGCTGCAGGCGCCACCAATGAAGACATAGGCGGCATGTGGTCGCATAGGTTCGGGGTTTTGCTGCACGACAGCATGAGCAGCGGCCAGCCGCAAAAACAATTCGAAGAAAACCTTCGGAGCTATATGATCTGGAACCACGCCATGGCGCCCGAACAATTACACCTTTTTAGCACGCCGACAGACAAGCTTAAGGCACGTAATGAAAGCAATTTTCACGCGCTTAATCGCCATATGGTTTTTTTGTGGGAGCCATTTATTACCGGCTGGGAATCTGAACACGGCCGGAAACTTACCCTAAAATATACCGAACATGCCCTAGCTATAGAGGGCTTTAAATACTACCTCGACCGCGAGCAGTATATTAAGAATGCTGGTGGCGTGCATGCATTATACTCCCGGGAAGCTTCTGACTTTTTGGTCAGTACAGCCGGCGTGATGCTCGAGTTTGATGTGGCGCTTGCAGCAGTAGACGTATTGCTTAATCACCCTGATCTTGCCAAGCACACGGCCACCGTCGTGCCGGCCCCGGCTCAGTTTGAACGTACACACAAACCCCGCAACGTGGATTTTGTGTTTGCCGACCACACCACAAGCCGCGCGGTCGGGCTACAAAGCAAGCTGCGCGTTACCGAAGAAGACATGAAAATCGCTGACCACGGCCGCGTAGTACTTATTGACGGCAGCCTCGACCTGGAAGATGTTTTGGCGCTTCGCGCAGACAAGGGCACTTCCCGCGTCAGCGTACGGGCTTGGCCGGGAATCATAGCAGCCAAAAAAATACTTGAGATTAGAGCCAAGGGCAAAGGGCGCTCGCCGTATGTGCAACGCTTTGAAGATGAGTTGCCCAATATGTCGTCTGTTCGCACGCCCGAGGGTATACGGCGTATGCGTCAGAAAATGAACTTATTAACAGATCTCCACGAGATGCAGCGGCAAGCAACTTTGCTCACCGGCCATATATCACTCGACCAGGGAAAAATCCGCGAACGGATCGGCTCGCGCATCGTTGAAAAGTTGTAGGTCTCGGTAACTCGGGTCGCCGCTCGCTCGATCTTCTAAGCTATTTTTCTTCAAACCATTTTTGATTCAGGCGGTCGATCGTGCCTTCATCCTGGAGTTGCAGCAGTGCCTGGTTGACTTGTTCGCGCAAGGGGCTAGCCGTTGAAAATACGAGTCCGTATGATTCGCGCTTCAGGAGTTTACCAACCGTGACGACTTTGTCTTTGCCTTCGTGATCGGCAAAATACTGCAAGGCCGGCGCGTCGTACACAATGGCGTCGTATTTGCCGGACTCAAGCTGTGGATACGCGGCGCTGATAGTCCCGACCAAATTCGGCTTCACGCCGTGTTCATCGAGATATTTTTTGGAGGTACTGCCCGACACCGTCAAAACGTTTTTGCCGCGCAAGTCATCAATGCCACTAATCGTGTTCTGGATCTGTTGCGCCGTGAGGCTTGCCGTGACCGTCGCCGTAAAGAGCGAAACACAAATCACGCCGAACGGGATCCATAAAAAGGCGATGACCCGGCTGGAAAGTCCTTTGGGGTGCACTTCTTCCTGGCCGAAAATAGTCGTGACAATCCACCAAAATGCTTCGGCGATGCCTTTTATCCAGGACTCGTTTTGCAAGAAGCTGTTCTTGTGGCGTCGCTCGATAAGGTACACCGCCACCGCGGTCAACAACATGAGCATCAGTACCAACCCCAAAAACGGGTACACCTGTCGCGCGGTCTTGCCGCTGAGCGCTTGCCATGCGTTGCGCAAAAAGTTGGGCTGCCCGGCCTGGGGCGCACGCGTCATGATCTGGATACCCGAGTTGGTGATGGGCAAAGGGACACTGAAATCCACCCGCTCCTCGCGGTCGCTGGTGATCGACATGTTGCCGATGGCGATGTCGTATTTCGGATTAGGCCCGCTCATGTCGGCGATAATGTCGTCGGCCGTTTTGTCCAAGGCTTGTGGCGCCACTTCGCGTCCCATTTTTTCGGCCAACACCTTGAGCAGTTCCTGGCTGTAACCACAGAACTTTTTATTGTTCTGGCCAAGCATTGCCGGGCTATCGGCGCACAATTTGTTGGGGTCATCGCTTTTATCGACGACGAACGGTTCGACGACGCGGGTAACCACTCGTAGCGGGCCGGTGGTAGGGTCATGCGGTGTGGTGTCGTCGGCGGTTGTGGAAAGCGGCGTGTCCGTGCTCTCAACCGAAGCCGGATCCTGTGGAAAAGCCGCATAGGCGGGGCTCGGCAAGATCAGAAGTGACAGTAAACTCAGCAGGCAAACGATTTTCTTCATCATTTTTTCCAGTTATGTAGGTAGTATAGCTTATAGGGATCGATTTCACATCGCGGCAATAAAAATAAGAGAGGCTGGAACCATGGCAGAACAGAACGCAGAAGCACGCGGGCGCTACCGTCCACAATACCGAACCGGTTTTGGCGGCGACATTGTACACAAACTCATCGAACGGGCGGGATTCGTGGCGGGCGACGTAGTCCTCGAGATAGGTTCCGGCACCGGCGATTGCACCGAGGCTTTGCTCACACGCGGCATCAATGTCCTCAGCATTGAGCCGGATGAGCGGATGCAGGCCGCCGCACGAAAACGGCTCGGGGATTATACGGTGAAATACCGAACCGAATTGTACGACCACGGCCCGTTGTGTTTGCCCGCCGCATATTTTGCACGCGGCAACTTTGATAATGCAGTAAAAGCCAATCAGTCAGCAGGGCCGTTTGACGGCATCGTTTCGCTTAACCCGAATAATTGGCCAATAAACCAGAATGGCCTGCCACCAACACCGGAAAGATTGGCCGGTTTGCTGAAACCGGGCAAACGTTTGGCGACCCTGCAGGCACCGCTCGAAATGTATTCCGAGCGATCGGCTGAGTTTTTTGAGGCGTTCCGGGAGCTCTGGCCGCCGGAATTCATGGGCAATGTCCTTAACCGCGCATCGCTCACGCTGCAGCCCGCACAAGATATTTTGCCCTGCGGTGCCAGCCCCCATCTTGCGCCGGTGAGTTTCGAAACCTGGACAGCCGACCAAGACATGCCCGTCGATGACTACCTGGGCCTTATGCACACCGGTTGGGACATGGCCGAGCTGCCGGATGCGGTTCGAGAAGGTTTTTCCGAGGATATCCGGCACTTAAGCCTCACACAATTCGGCGGTATAGTGCCCGTCACGCACGCCACTTCACTACAGATCGATGAAAGACCATTAGAACCGGCAGATATGCCCACTGCCATTGATGCTAGCTGGACGAAACAACACCCGGAATATCCGGCATAAACTAATACTCCGGCATGCCGGGGTAGCCCGAGTAGGGTACCGAGTGGACATTTACGACGGTGATCAGCGAACGGGGAGGATCGACATGCACATTGACTGCTTCAGCATCGCCCGTATTCCAATGTGCTTTTAAAGCGGCCGCGTTTTGATTTTCGGCAAGATACGTCGCCAAAGCGTCTGCGGCGAAAGCGCGGTCTACGCGGGCCAGCCGGCTTGAGTAAGTGTCACTTTCGGCACGGCCACCCGCCAGCACAATAAGCTCCGGTTTTACCACTTCGAGCGCGGCAACGCCTTCTAAAAACCGATCCTGCTCTTCGCCGGCTTCCGCAATTTTCTCAAAGTGACCCAAAAGGCCGACTTCATGCCCCACCGCTGCCAGCGCAATGCAATTACAGTAGTTAGTCGAGCAAAGTTCCTCGCTGCTGACGACGAAGCTAGCGCTGGAATCATCCATGTCAATATGGTTCCGGAAAATCAAACCGCCAGCATACACCGGGTCGGTTTCTTCAAAATGGAGCTCCCTAAAGACAGGTCGAGCCATGGTTACCTTTCTCGTTTATGCGGTCTATGGTCCGAACAACGTCGCGAAGCCCGTGAGAGTGCTGAGTTCATGATTACATATTATACCACAATTTTAGATAAATTACGCTCTCCAGCACGCACTACGCATATTTCGATTGACATTACACAAGATAGTACGTATATTAGTGAATATAAGTTCACTAATAGGAGATGCAAATGTCTCGGCCACGACTAGTATCGGATCAAACAATTATCACAGCTGCTTATGATCTCCTTATGGAGGAGGGACCACGTAGCCTTACATTCGAGAGCCTTGCTAAGCGCGTAGGACTGGTTCCTGCCGCCTTGGTACGACGTTTCAAAAATAAGCAGCAGCTACTTTTGCAGGTTGACCGTCACGGTTTGGAGCGCACCAACGCCAAAGTTACCGAGGCGATGGAAGATAAAAAATCGCCGATCGATGCGATTATCGCCCAGTTTACCGCCGAACTTGCGTTTGCATCCAGCCTTGAACGGTTTGCTAACGGACAGGAGTTTCTGCTCATGGATTTTCGCGAAAAAGACCTCTACAGCAATTACCGCGTGTCCTTTGAACACCGGCATCAGCAGATCATCGAGTTATTGCAGCAATCGCAGGCTGCCGGTGAGTTAGAGGCAATCGATGATGCCTCCGAGCTCGCCCGTCACCTGGAAATGTTATTGCACGGAGCCGGCCACGTCTGGGCGATGACTCAGGAAGGGCCGATCGAAACGTATATCAGTCAGCACGTACAGCTTGCGCTGCAGCCATACCGTAAAAAGAAAGGAGGCGGGGCATAGAAATAAAAATTATTCACCTGCAAACTACATTACGCCATATTAAAGGAGCATTATCATGACAATCAACTTCGTATTTATTAATGTATCGAGCAAAAACGTAGCGGCCGCCCGTGAGTTTTACACAAAATTAGGCTTTGACATCAACAAAGACTTCAGCAGTGAAGAAAACGTCTTCGTAATTCTGAATGCAACTACGCAATTGATCATTTGCCACGAAGATTTCCTAAAGCGATTGGGTGAAAAGCGTGAATTTGCCGACGCCACAAAAGTTACCGAAGGAAGCGTCGCAATTTCGATGGCAAGCCGCGAAGAAGTCGACACACTGTATGACGCAGCGATCGGCGCCGGCGCCAAGCCTGCCGGCGACCAGCATGAAGAGGAAATCGGCCTGTATGCACGCGCCTTCTTCGATCTGGATGGCCACAAGATCGACGTTAACTATATGCCGGCGCAATAAAACGGCACGGTCGAAAGCATGGAGATAGCTATGGATGCGGCAGAAATAGAGCGGACAATCAGAAAATATATTCCGCAAGTTGTACATATGTCGCTCGGCACCTGCGCCGATGGACACCCCTGGGTCTGCGAAGTACATTTCTCATACGATGATGAGCTGAATATCTATTTCTGCTCCTCCATGCAGACACGGCATTGCAGTGATATTAGGAGCAATCCGAATGTGTCCGGCACGATAGTGACGCAGCATTTTCTCAACCAGAAAGTCCGCGGCGTGTACTTTGAAGGCGAAGCTGAACAGCTTGAAACCCTCAGCGAAGACCACCCTGGGTTTGTTAGTTACAGCGAGCGATTGGGAGCCGGCCCGAGCTTTGTCCAGGCTGCAAAAGCCGAAGGCACTGCGCGGTTATACAAAATTACGGTCCGCGATTTTTACTTGGTAGACGGATATGACCATCAGCCGCCGCAGAAGTTCCACTTGCCGTGGGGTGTTTCGCGTTCTGCCAATTAGGCTGAAGTGAAAATTAGACACGCTCGCAGATTTTGTCGCCAAAGCCATTCCTAGTACAATCACCGTATGTCAGGAACCAAGTTACGCATGGGAGAGCCGGCACAGGTGGTCGAATCGGTAGCGGCCAAATACGGCGCCGCCGATTTACAAATTACCAGCCAGGTCAATTATGTCGGCGTCGCCGATGAACGCATTGTCATAAAAGCCCCGCAGAGCACGCAAAGTATGAGCAGTCTCATCGTAGAGGCAGCCACCCTGGCAATGCTGAGGGACAGTGGGCCGCTGGCCGCAAAGACACCGGAGCTGATGGCGTTTTCGGCTGATCCGTTATATTTGGTAGCCACGTACTTACCGGGCAAGGTCATCGAAGCGGCCGATTTGCCGAAAATTACGCCAGCTGAACGCAACACGCTTGGTCATGATATCGGCGCGTATGTTTTGTCTCAGGCCGCGCAGATTGACGTGGCCACCGCTCAACACCAGATCCCACCATTAGACCGGAAAGATACCTGGGAAAGTATATTCGCAGCCAGCCTCGGAGATTTTTCCGCCTCGGCCTTTCCCACAGTTTCGAGCCTGAGCCATAAGCTGTACAACAGATGGCAGCAGTACCAAGGCAACACTGCCAGTGAGCAGTTCATCCACGGCGACCTCCGGCTGGGCAACATGACAGTATCCGCCGATTACCGATTACAAGGTGTGTTTGATTTCGGCCGCGCAGGCGTCGGTACCGTAAGCGGTGAGATAAGCCCTTTAGCCAATTTAGATAGCACCATCTTGCAAGGGGTGATCGACGAACTACGAACCGCAGCAGTCGATATCGACGTGGAAGAAATCCACACCTGGGATGAAATGAAAAAGCTGGCACAGCTGGCCTACTATATCAAAGCAGAAAATTACCGAAGCGAGCCGCCGTTATTCGTCAAACGAGCCTGCGACATGTTGCGCAACCGCCATCCCGAACTGGACTGGAGCGAGTTGAACCAACTCTTCTGATTCGTCACTTCGGTGCCGCCAAATACCGGCGCAATGATATTTTCGCTGGATTCTTAGTATATTCTTTGCTAGTATCGAACACTTATGAATGTCGAAGAAACACGGGCATATGCCCAGACAGCCAATGCTGAGATCGATCTGGGGCTCCGTGCCATGAGTCCTGCCCTCGAGAGTCAGCGCGCATTTGCGGAGAGCGCACAGGAGGTCGATCGTATTACGGGCCAGATCGGCGTCACGCTTGGGCAGGCCATGGGTTTTCTTGCTACGGCAATGGCGGTCGCGGAGCACATCGAAACTACTTCAAAACAAATTGACGGACTTTTAGAACAATTGCCAACTAGCGAAGTCGTTGAAATAAGCTCGCCCAATCAGATGGCGGGCGGCATCGCCGGTAAAATTTTCGAGCAAGTAGCAGCCATATATACCCGGACGTCACTCCAGGAGGAAACCACGGCTGCGTTACGGGGCATTTTTGTAGAGCTTAAGCACCCGCCGGATGTTAACAGTACCTGGGTCAAGCTGCACCATGTGTTTTCGCGAATATATGAGTTGATTGGAAAATTATGACATCTACACATCCTGAGGTGCTTGATGAGATCGCGCAGCTGAACGAGCGAAGAGGGCTCGATGTTATGGACTTGCAGATACAATTGGAACGAGCTGCTTTTTTTCTTGGAAGAGTTGTCGTGTTAGCTGTCGAGGGAAATAAGCAAATACAAATATGCAAAGCGCAGGCAGAGGCCGGAGAAGCGGGACTACAAGCCAGCCTGCCGCATATTGATGCGTCTATAGCCGCACAACGTATGGCCGGTTTTGATTCAGAGGCATCACGTTCGGGGCGCAAGGCTTACCGGCGCACCATGCACGCACGACGTGAGCTCGACGACCATATCGCGGCCTATGCCGGCCTTCTCCAGCACCTTAACACTGCGAGAAGTTTTGAATACAAAGTGGACGGTGCCCGCTCCTTGCTCGAAAGGCTTTTCAATGAAGAGGGTGAGGGTGACGTAATGGGGCGCTTGGGTCCTTTGCAGCGAACGAGTGAGGCGGCCACCGACAGAACGGTCGCCTATATAGAACGCCGCGATAAAGAATCGGAAGCAGAAATGGCAGCACAAGGAAAATTACAGGAAGCCGACCAAATCCTCGTACCGCCCGACGCCGATCCTGCCAATCCTATGCCTGTCCTGCGAAAAATGATCGAAGTCTTAACCGCCACGAGCAAAGGTTTGGCAGAAGTACCCGACGGCATTGCAGAACTACAGGCGCTTGTGTCTACCATCGGCGCGGACATCGAAGCGTTTAACAACTTGTTGGCGCACTGGCAAGGTGCGGCGCCCATGCCAGCTGCGCTCAGTGGGGTTCAAGGTAACCTGGCAGAATTGGCGGCAAGTCTAGCGGTACCGGTAGGGCCTGAAGCGTTCGAGGAACATGTCGCTAAAGTTACTATGGGCAAAGCAGTTTTTGAAACCGTGGCCGAAATGACCACACAAAGTCAAGACCTCAGAACGAGCATTAAACAGCGACTGCACCGTGCGATGGACGGCTTAAAAGCGTACGTGCGGCGAGGAGGAGGGAGGTAATGCAACCGAGTTCATTTTCCGAAGCCTGGAAAGCACAGCAAGAACAATTGCAACAAAAACTTTTGCGAATACAGGAGGTCGCAGGCCGCATTGCAAGTACCGCGGAAACTGCCAAGAATAACCTGGGATCGTTATGTACCGCAGCCAATATGGTAAGTGAAGACTTGACCACGGGTCGAGATGCCGCAGTACTGGCGCGTGAAGCGCTTGGCGCGAGTGACGCTACACTTCTTACCGACAATGCGATTATTAGTCCCATGCATGCTGATTTCGTCAATGCGCAAGCCGCATCGCTGGATGCCCGGTTTGGCCTGGATACCTCAACCGAAAAGCTTGGTTTAGCGGCAAGAGCAACCAACAAAGAACAAGGTATTATGGAAGAAAACGGCAAAAAAGTTGGGGAAGACGCCGCCAGGTTCAAAAAAATGGCCGAAACCGCGGACGAAATGCTGACGTTGCTCGCAACCGGGCGGCAGGCAATTGACAAAGGATAAGGTATAATTGATCAGCTATGAGCAGAGAGAAAATTGACATACCGGCTAAATGCATGGGCTGCCACAAGCTAGAAGAGTGGAATGGCAGGCTACGAGAGTACGATGCGCTCATAGAAAACGCGCCGGACGAGGCCGCAGAAGTAGTCGGTACCGACGACATGGAACGTTACATGAAGGCGGTTGACACGGACCAAGGCGATTATCTTTATAGACGTGCAATGGCGGTCACTATTCTTAAATACTATGTCGCGCATTGTGATGGTTTCTCGACCAGTAAGGGTGTCGTAAACGTGAGCGGCTCACAAGAGCGCGCCGAGCCTTTGATAACTGACTTTCCGCAATGCGGGGTTCCGGAGGTGGAATGGCAAGAGCTTAATCATAAGATGGCCTTTCTTCCACTTGAGGGCGAAGACGGGCCTCAAGGAAATCGGTAGTTGCTTTCGGCGCCACATATTGTATTGTAGACTACATGACTTCTTCGTTAGAATTACCTGTAGCCTTCGCCGGAGGGCTCCACGACGCCCAATCACAATACATCGAGCTGCACGCCCGTCATAACGTAGCCGTGGAAGCTGTGGCTCGTGTAGCGTCCACCGAAGGACAGCCGCTCCAAAACTCCCCGCACGACATGGTGCTGTACGCCCTTGATGGTGTTATTGACGACCCCGGCGGCCACGACGATTTTGTTCACAGATTACAGGTTACATTCGCCCGGGCACCTCGAAAACCTAAAAGCGAGGACACGCCACCGGAAGCGCTTACCACAGCGGTATATGATACCAACAGCCCATCGTCTGCGCTACGCAAAGCAATGCCATACGGCGCTTACGTATGCAAGGTAGCGCTGCAACGTAACATACCCATGGAATATATGGGTCCAAATGCCTCCATGTTTTACCAGAGCAATAAGACGCAGCTGGCATACGATCCCGAGGGTGCAGACAGGCGATATGCGGTTGACCCGAAAGGTGGAACTCTCGAAGTAATGCGTCCGCTGCCAGCTTTTTCGGCGCTGGCCGCCCAAGCCTACGGCAATACTATCCTACACACTGCGCGGCTGTTTGCCGAACCCTCGACGCTGAATGCGTACCACCAAGCCAGAGGCGAAGATATCGCGAACCCTCGCAGTGCTGCCGATTATATACCAGAATATACTGCGGCGTCACGGAATGTGCCACAGGCCAACCAACGTATTCGAGACCTGGTTAATGCAATTGAGAGTTCAAAAGGCGCGTTAGATGGGGAGCTGGTGAGCCAGCTTATGCTCGATGGCATCGACCACATCGCGTCGCTGGCTTTGCTCAATTCAGGCATTTATTACGAAAAAGGCCGAGCCGATACTTCGTTTAAGCGGCGTTTGCAATGGGTCGTCGATCACGCTAATAATTTTCGGGTGGGCTTAGGTGGTTATATAGGCACACAGTCCGATACATTTAAAAAATCGCTTGGCCAGGAGCTCGTTCCCCTCAGCGACATTGTCGAACGGGCGCAAGCCATAGCCGCAGACGTGCAACCACCGAATGGTTTGCTCCCGGACGGCAACCACTGGAAGATAATACGCGTCTTGTAAGTTTACATTTTATATTGCGCAGCTACTCGCGAGCAGCGCAGCAAAACTATCGGTAGCATAGCGATTCAGTGGTTATGATTCAGTGATTATTGCGACCAGGTGTTCGGTAGTGCATGTCATACCACTTCAGCGAGTAGCTCCGGAAATTCTTGGGTGCCTAAATCTTCCGAGCAAAAGTGACCGTAATGGTGGAATTGCCGATGCCGTATACCCTTGATGGTGTCGCGTAAAATTTGCACCGACTTTTGGACGCTCACAAAGTCATCATCCGATCCGAAGATCGTTATGCCTTTCGTGCGCTTCGCGAGCTCGGGATCAATCGTAAAGTCAAAGAAATCCGTTGTTTCGTCACGGTCAGGATCGATCCACGGCGCTACTAATACCACTTTACCGACCGAGACTTCGGAGTGCTCGCTCAACCAACGGACAATAAAACCTCCGCCGCAGGAATGACCCACGAGCGTAGTTTCGGCTGTGATATCAAAGCGCTCAAATTCTTCACACCAAACAGCATAGTCGGGCACGTAACTACGAGGAACTTCGGGGGTATGCGCGATGATATCTCGCATGAGCAATTGCTTCTGCAACCACGGCAGCCAGTGCGAATTACTTGCCGATGGATATTCGTCGCTGTAGTATTCTTCTTTTTCGGGCTTGCCGTGTAGGATGATGGCATTTTTCATCTTTCCAGTGTAGCAGAATGGTGTGATCGTTAGTGAGCTGGACAACGGAGTGTGATCGCTTTACATAAGCACAATCCCATGCTAAAATAGTATAAATTAATCGGATTGAAGCAGACCAATGGCATCACGCATCAAAAACCAATAACCGTCACACTAGGCACTGTTATTTTTGATGTTTATTAATCTTCAAGCAAAAAGCCGAGCACCTATGTGACGTTGTACATATAAGCGCTTGGTTTTTTCTTTGGAGGCAACATGCTTAATCTGCAACATATAACAAAATCGTTTCGGGATACGGTAGTCTTGGACGACGTCAGCTTGGCGTTAAACAGCGGCGACGTTATCGCTCTGGTGGGCGAAAATGGCGCCGGCAAGACTACGCTGCTCAATATTTTGCTTGGCACACTTCGGCCGGATGCCGGCACGGTGTCGCGCGGGCACGAATCCGTAGGCTACGTACCGCAAGAGGCGATCTTGGGCGCTACCATCGCTGATAATTTTAACCCGGCGACTGAAGTCTGGCGGCGCGATTACGCCTTGAGCCTGGTCGGTTTAGAAAACAAGTTGTTGGACACACCGGTGAGACACCTAAGTGGCGGCCAAAAAACTCGCCTGGCCCTAGCTAAAGTATTAGCAACCGACCCGGCGCCAACCGTACTCTTACTGGACGAGCCCACCAACAACCTCGATGCCGAGGGCTTAGCCTGGCTCCAGCAATTCATCCAGCAATTCCGGGGAGGCATTATGCTGGTCAGTCACGACCGCGCGTTCATAAATGCCGTAGCCACCAAGGCTATAGAGCTCCAAAAAGGCAAACTCACCGCATACGGCGGAAACTACAACTTTTACAAACAACAAAAAGAACTCGAGCGACAAGCCGAACTGGAACGCTACCGAGCGAACATTGAGGAGCGTAAACGGCTGGAAACAGATCTGCGCAGCAAACAAGAGCGTGCCCGCAAAGGGCTCAAAAAAAGTCAACCGACCGACAACGATAAAGCTCAGTTCGACTGGCACCAAAACAACGTCCAGCGTAGCTTTAGCGGACAGGCGCGGGCGGCCCGAACTCGGCTAGAGCAGCTTGAGGAGGTCAAGCGGCCGGATAGCACCGAAAGCCACAAGCTCACACTGGGCGGCACCGTACCAAACAGCAAGCTCATCTTACAGCTTGAAGCAATCCAAAAATACAGCTTACAAGACGTGAACCTGGAAATCCGCGGCAACGAACGCATGCATATTACCGGTCGCAATGGCGCCGGCAAGACGACACTACTGAAGATTGCGGCGGGACTGTTGCAGCCGGATAGCGGCACCGTCACACTTGGAACCAATGTCACTATCGGCTATTTTTCGCAAGATACAGACGGGCTTGACCATAGCAAAACCGCGCTAGAAAACCTGCACATGCAAGACGTCGATCCAACCGATATATACCGGCAAGCACGCAGCCTGGAGCTCACCGCAGAGGACCTCAAGAAGCCTGTAGCGGAATTGTCACGCGGCCAACAGGCCAAACTTAGTTTTGCCAAACTATTACTGGGCGCGAACCAGCTGCTCATTTTGGACGAACCGACCAACCACCTGGACATCCCGACACGTGAGCAAATAGAAGCTGCGCTGCAAAATTACCGTGGTGCAATGCTCTTTGCCTCGCACGATAAGTATTTTACCGAGGCGCTGCAAACGACTACATCAGAGGAGCTTTCGCGCGCATAGCAGCGTCCCTAATCTTACTTGATGCTACATGAGCATGAGGTGTAACGAGGATAGAATAGGTGATTTTGCAACCATACTTCACCTCAAGGGAAGCCATCAGCTTTTCGATATCCTCCGCCGCGTCCTTGTCTCGCAGCCCAATTATTAGATCGGCGGCATGCAATAACTTACCGAGTCCAGGCCAACGATGTTGAAAGGTGTGCACAATATCGGAACCCACGAGCAGCGCGATGCGGGCACCTTCAAACTTCGATTGCAATACGGCAAGGGTATCCGTAACCGTAAAGCGCTCCATGGGCAAACTTATAACCCGTAATTGTGCGCTTTGAGTGGTTTTTTCCCGTAGCGCATGGAGACGAACAGCCAAAGAGGACACCTGCGGTTTGCCTCGAGGCATCCTTTCGGGCAAAAATACGACTTCCTCTAGCTCGCCAGTCAACAACGCAGCCTCAGCAAAGGCGATATGTCCCTCGTGCACCGGGTCGAAGCTCCCTGGATATATGCCGACGCGTCTCATCACATTTGGCGATCCAGCAGGACATCGGCAGCAATGGCCATACCAGCCAGTTGCAAACTTTCAGGCGGCTTATAGAAGTTAACCGCTTCCGTGCCGACACATAGGAACGCAGCAGCGCGTACCGGATCCTTGCTTCCACATGCGTCATTAGGCACAAGATAGAAGGCAGCCTCTTCCTGTCTGGGCGCATGGAAGCTCAAGATATCGGCGTCTTTGTCGTCAGAAAGTGGATCGCCAAAGAGCCGAGTAAAAGATTCATCATCTTCAAAAAAGACGGTTTGCAATAATATGTATTGGCCAGCTTCTAAAAGTTCTGTAACAAGTATGTGGTCTCCGTCTTCATGTACCCGGCTACCGTTCTTGGCTGAAATAGTTATTTCGGGAACAGAGAAAGCGAACTGCTCTTCGCCCGCTTTCGTGTAAGGCTGAAAGCCCTCCACTATGATCTCTGTTTCATCGTCCGTCGTTTCGCAGAGTTGTGTAAAAGTCTGCAGTAGTTGGTGGCGCTCTCTTACTTTATCGAGGGACGGCAATGTAGCCGTTACCTCAGCTACATATATTGCACCCGAGTTCTCAGGAGTAATCGCATGGCTCATCCGGCTATTATAACAGTCGTGACAAATGTGAATGCACTTCAAGATTAACAGAAAATGAACCTTGATTAGACCTCAGGTTAATCCCTGTATAATACATGACTATCGAAAAGGCGCATCAACACCCTAGAACACCGGTCGATTTTTCTGGCCTAGAAGTAGCGAGCCTCGCTACTATTACGGCATGCCAGCAGGACCTTTATCGGCGTGATCTCGCCCCTCATGATGATCCAGTTTATTTGGTGCAACGCATAAACAGCAACAACCGTCTCCTGCGTAATGCGCCAGAGCTGTTACCACAAATTCGCGAGGCATTGCTGGGCGATGACGACGAATCGCTCCTCCAGCTCGCCGAAGACCTCGATATAGCTCGCCAATTATACAGCCCCGAGAATGAAAAACCCATCAATACTATTTTGTCATTTCTGAATTTGTTTGAAAATATAAATGATATACGCCGCGATTTAGATAGCGAAGAACATATAAAGCCTCGGGTAAATGTCGTCTTTGGGCTATCGTATTGGAACCTTGCCCAAGCGTTCCCCGAAGAAAAGCTTGATGATGCCCGGATTACATTAGGTTGGCTTATGGGCCGGATGGGCGAAGCAAGCGACCTTGCTGTTAGGCAGGGCGGAACAGCGGAAGGGTTTGATAGGGTCAAGGTTCACCTCGGCGGCCTGTTTGAAGCCGTAACGACGTATCGGGCAAGTTATAAACATGCTGATGGCTTGCCGGCAGACGTGGGCGAAACCGTCAGCCAGCAAGAGGTGGCGGCACATTCAGCATATATTTCAGAGCTGTTTAGATCCATACGATCGAGCCAGCAATTCGGCGTTAAAATGGGTTATACCAGTGAAGACGATTTAGGCGGCGCGCTCGTATTCAGCCCACCCTTTTCTGTGGAGGAGTTTCATGACACAACAGAGTTGCACGAAACCTATCATCCCTTATTAAATAAAACAGATGTGGTGGCACAGATCCTCCATACCCAACGGAAACATCACCGGCGTATTAAAGTCGAGCGGGAAGTGACCCAGGGTTATTCGGCCGCGACATTTAACGACCTGGGCCCAGCGGCATTATTGAACCTCGGACCAGATGGAGAGCTATACTTGTGGCGTGACGGCAAGATAAGCCTGCGCGACGTTGCCCTGAGGAAAGGTAAATACGAAGCGTACCGTGAGTTACAGGCTACCGTACTGGCGCACTATTTTGACCTTACCCATGGACTTGATGAGGTGGCCCGTATTAAAAAAGTCCTCCGTGAGCAGCCGCTCGAAGTCAACCCTGGAACACCGAAAGCCTTAGAATCTATTGAGCGGCTCGTCGTACCTAGGACAAAACGCTACGCTGGAGCAGCTCCTGAGACGCCGAAAACTCAGGAGCTTGACCAACCGATTCGTTCCTTACGCAGACATAAGGTCACCTGGCATAGGCGAGAATTGCCAGAAGGGTGGCACGCCTCGCCAGCCGCATTGGAGCTTGCTGAATCATTAGGTGTTACCTTGAAGGAGAATGAAACGCTCGTTAAGCAACACCACCGGGGAACCAAGGCACTCGGCGAAATTACGGCACACCAGTTTGTTACTACAGAAGATGCGTAACTATTAGGACGCCGAGATCTACATTTTTATCTGATTCGCGCATACCGCAAGACGACCATTCCGTCCGAGTATGCTTCGCTGCCCATAAGCTCGAGTTTCATTTTACCCGGCGAGCCAGTCAATATCGGCGAGCCTTTGCCTAAAATAGTCGGGTTCACTATAAAATGAAATTCGTCGACTAAATCGGCCGCAATCAACGCTTTGGCAAACCCAGCTCCGCCGAAAGTGATGAGGTTTTTACCTGGCGCTTTCTTGAGCGCATTTACCGCAGAAACCATATCTCCGGCAGCGGCACTGGCGTTCGGCCAGCGCACCTCGGGTGTATCGTGACTAAATAAAACCTTGTGCGCCTTGGTTATATTTTCTGCAAAAGCGGATTGCGGATTATCCGGACGCTGCGCCATTGCCGCCCAATGGTCAATAAAGCCTTCTTGGGCCATACGGTTGCTCACCAGAACACAATCTGCTGAAGCCGTCGTGTCGATATGGTATTGCCGCAGCTTGGCATCCCAAGTCCAGTCATCGCCCCAACTCCAGACCATCCAGCTAGTGTCACCGTCGGCTGCACCGACATACATATCGACTGAGGTTTGCATTTGTAGAATAAGTTTTCTCATAGTAAGCTCCTGTTTTTTACGTTTTAAAGCATCTGCTCGGCGAACGCCTCCAAAGTTGTCGCCGTAGTGTTACTTGTTGAGCGGATTTCCTTTGCCCATACCTCACCATCATTGAAACTACGAGCTGTCGCCGCTACGGCATCAGCAAAACTTGGCGAAACGCCTAAATCGAGCATGCCACTGCGCGCTTCGTCGTAAGATACTTGCTGGTACACCATATCGGGCCTGCCTACAGCAGCGCCAAGGACTCGGGTGGCTTCAGCCATCGTATAGTCCTTTGCACCGAGCAATTCACGTACTCTTGGCTCGTTGAATGGTTCTTCGGTAAGAATGTCCGCGATGCGTATTCCTACGTCTTTGGCGGCAATCATTGGCATGGGCCGATCCGGCGTAAAGGCACTGCGGTATACGCCAGATTGCGCTTGGTCCGCAAAGCTCATGCCTTTAATAAAATTCTCCATAAAAAAGCCTGCCCGCACAAAGACCAATTCTGGAATATCCAAAGTTGCAAGTCGCTGTTCCAATCGGGCAACCCCCATACTCGTACCCGTGTGGCCAGTAAGATGCGCACTTGCCGCGCTCAGCAGCACGATTCGGCGTACACCGCTGTGCTTGATGGCTTCGGTAAGAGCGCTGCTAATTTCGTCTTCACGCTTGTGCAAGTCATCTGCCGCCATGTCGAAGGGCAACATTATATACGCGCCGCTAACACCGGTAAATGCTTGCGTGAGTTTATCGACATCATCGAGCGAAATACCGTCGCGCCGTGAGATTTTGCGTACGTCGTAACCTCGCGCTATCAATTCGTCGCATATGACGCGCCCCACATCACTCGTCGCTCCCACAATAGCGTATGTTTGTTGCTGTTTAGTTGTCATCTTCCGTACCTCCTTGCATTATACGATTTTCTTGCGTAACTTTTTTGTAACGTCTGTAATGAGCCGCTGTCGATCGCGGGAATTGCTTACTGCAAATGCATTCGTGGTGCGTGGTTCGTAGCTACTACCCCAAGAAGCCATATCCAAAAGAACCGGCAGCAGTTGCATGCCTTTCTCGGTCAAGCTATACATGTCTTTGCGGCCGTCAATTGGGTGGGCTTGCTTGGTAAATATTCCTTTTTCGGTAAGGCGAGTGAGCCTGTCAGCCAAGATATTGCGGGCAATGCCTTCGTCTGAATGTAAAAATTCGTTAAAGGTTTGTTTGTTGGCAAATACCGCATCGCGCACTATAAGCAGCGACCATTTGTCGCCTAATATATCGAGCGTAAAGCTAATGGGACAGTCCGAACGCAGGTGTTTTGTTTGGTTCATAGTGGCAGTATAATAAACTAGGTAGCAAAATGCAACCTAAATTGCTTTACAGTACTTTGCTGGGGGATTGCTTGGTTTGACACTTCGATCATCACTTCCGGAGTGGTACTAGAACTCCGCTGGTTGTTTGTCGCACCCTTGCATAATCTTAAGATATGATGGGGCACAAATACGCTAAACGAACAATTTTTCATCTGTAAAGCTTATAGTCAGTGGCACATTACACGCCCAGGCGGCTAATGATGTCTCTTATACCCGCATAATCGATAAAACGGGCCGCTACCCCTGGGGTATAGGTGCCGTTCTGGGCGGCCTTGGCGCGCCGGGGATCACCGGTAGCAAAGGCGGCTTGGGCTGGCATGCCAATTTCATCGGCCGGTCCGAGTTCAACAACGGTTCCCGCCACTTCACGGCGTATCTGGCACACAGGTTGATCCGGGAAAGCTTCCAGACTATCACTATATATCCATGAGCCTTCGCTCAACACACCAGCTATTTGCAAGCCAGGGTTCTTATCTATAATTTCTTGTATTGGGATATACGATTTGGCATAAATTTCAGGGGTTAGCTTGGTGCCGTCGATCATGGTCTCGCCAAGCGAAGCGGCAAGCCGGAGTAGCTGTTTATCCATGATATGCGTCATGACGAACCATGTGTCCAAACCTGCACCCCATCCATGGCTTTGTGGTGCTACACCCAGTTTGTTTTCCACATCAGCTAGCTGGTGGGGACGCGTTCTAACACGACTGAGGCCCTCCGTCACTTCGACCATAAGGTTACCAACGTGCAGCCACGAGCCCTCCGCCAGCTTGGCGCCGGTCCAGTTATCGGGATTGCTAAACAGACTTTTCGTTTCTCCGCGCTCAATCAGAAATTGTGCCCAGCCGTTCCAGGCGAGCCGGCGCTATTTTGGCATTCGTTTTCGTGATGAGCGGCAAAAAGAATGGGCTATTTTAGAAAGTCTGACGCTCGAGGCAGCAACGTTTGTCATACCGATGGACCTTGTACGAAGTTTTGGCTCATTTAAAGACTTTATATCCAGCTTTGGCAAAACCGCCCAGCGCGAACTCGGAAGCGTATACGCCGTGCACAAAGCCGGCTGGACCGCCGAATCGCATATTGCACGCATCACGGAGAAACTCGCCCAATAACATTTACTCCTGTTATTTTAAGAAGCTATTGCTGGCATATTACGCTGAAATATTATATGATCAGTTATCATGCCAAAAATGCCCGGACTATCTCCACAGGAATTTACAGACCGCCTACTCAATGCTCCACATATTGCCAACGACTGGCCGTTTTCACACATACCGAGTGATACTTTTTACACCGATCGTAAAGTGCCGGACATGCTTGACTCATCCAGCAAGCCAGGCAATGCGTTCGTTTTAGCCAGAGTATGGGGTGTAGACCCAGAGACTGTTCATTTTAAGACTTACGCGTCAGGCACAGAGCCGTACGACCTCGAGCATTATGGAATAACTACTGCTGTAGAAGCGGGCACAGAAAAAGCTTGGGCCCAAATGACCGGCGTAAAATTGGCACTCTCGGTTACCATAGAGGGAAGTCCGCAGCCTGGTCTCATGACGTGGGATAGCATCCTAAATAGGATACTGGGCATTGAACAACCCTTACGCACCCCCGATAGCCGTGGCTTGCACGCTGTCAAATCAGGCAACCGGGATGTGGGCTATATCCATGGCACCGTTTTGGAAGACACAGCACCTACCCACTACTACCGCACAGCCTTGCTGCTAGGGCGGGAAACTACAAGCACAGAACTGATATGTAACTACGCTCAAACTGGAGCGGTGTATGGTGCCGAGCGCCATTCTAGTCCCCAGGCCGGAGATGTAATCAGAGCACGCGCCAATCGCCTCCACACACATCCTCAGGGATATCGTCAAGAACGAAGTCTCGTACATATTCTTGGCCAAACATCATAAGGACGGCTCGTATACTTTTAGTATCGCTGTCTATTTTTGATCTGAAGATCGGCAGTCTTTACTACTTCGGTGAGGATGCTAAGGACTTTAGGTATTAGCTTTGGCACATATTTAGGAGCGGAGCACGCGGTACTGCAAATGTGTTGCTGTCGGAGTGACCTGCGCTCCTATGCGTTCAAGCTTGATGGCGGAGTTTAGATGGCCGAACAACGGGGTTCCTCCACCAACAAGGACTGGCATCACGTGAAGGTGAAGTTCATCAACCAGGCCAAGCGGCAGTGCTTGCTGCATGACGGTGGCGCCGAAAAGGTGGACATCCTTATCACCGGCAACTTGCTGTGCTTGCTTAATGGCATTGGCCACTCCGTCTGAGACGAAAGTGAATACAGGAGGGTAGGGCTGCGTCGGTGGGCGGTGGGTGAGGACAAATACGGGAACGTCACCCATCGGCCCGGCTTCTCCCCATCCGCCATCTCCTTCGTTCTTCTCAAATGATTTCCGTCCCATAACGATCGCGCCGACGGTGCCAACTATACCATCGAGAACAGCACGGTCTTCGTCGGATGCCGTAGGACGAAGCCACGCGTGCAAATCTTGCGCTCCGTCACCAAACGGATTCTCGCGACTATCATTCGGGCCAGTAACGTAGCCGTCAAGCGATACAGACATATCACAGATAATTTTTCCCATAAATAGTTAACCTTTCTGTTAAATATAATGCTGTGCTAATTGTATCTGATGCCGGATGACTTAGAAAGGCTGGATTCACATATTATAGGAGATGTCTATTTTGCCGGACGGACGCGTGCAGGGAATTGGTTGGTCGGCACACGTATCAGGCATGTGAAATTCATAGCCGCTTACCAAATCATCAGGAGGAATTTCGCGCTCCATAGGTACGGCCAACCTAAAGAGGTCCGTAACAGTTGCCCGCTCAATATACGCACGGCCAACCCCTTCATTATCGCAGCTTGTCATGCGTAAATATTGGCGCAAAGTCTCATCGTCAAGCGTAACATAGCCAGTTCTGATAAGGTTTTGCACAAGGGGATCGTGGCTGGCGATGCCCGAATCCTTTTCTGCCTGTCGTATAGTGTCTTGTACGGCAAATTGCCCTACAGTCAAATCAACTAAATATGGTTGTTTGCCAATTTCACCAAGGCTTAGCCCGTGGACAAAAGATTGGGCTCCGTATGGACCCCTTCGTTCGGATTCCCCGGCCAAAGCCTGATGGATGGTTCGATTCTGATACGGCTCAAACGGTAGGCCGTTTAACTGTGCATAGTAGCTGAAAATCTCCGAGGCTGAACCGCAGAATCCTTCAAGAAGTTCTCCGCCACTACGGCCAGGAAAACCATGAGGCATATTGTGCGCCTGCATGTCGGCTTCGGCAATAGTAATAACTGCCTCTAATTGGGATGCTGATCTGGTGCCGCCAACAGGAAGAGTCATAATTTACCTATTATATCATATATTTTGAACTGTTGCAATGATTGTCTGCTCCTGGGCTAACAGGGAGTGATAGATTTCAGTGGATTCACTTCAGGGTAAGCACAAAGCATCACCATAGAACTCTATGTCTATGTCTGATACAATAACCATTCCTAGATGCAACATAGAAAGGATCTTGTCATGAAGAGAGCCGTTCGCAATACCCTATGTGCTTTAACTGCCCTTGGCTTCGCGGCAGGTTGTGCGCCCGCCGAAACACCACCTGTGCCCACACCAACCGAATCAGTAGCGCCCATTCCTCATATCGAATACGACCATCGTATTCGCGTCCTTGCTGACGGTATTTTACGATTTACACAAGCACATCCAGAAGTAAGTTATGATAACCCTCGTGAAGGGGATCGCGGCGCACACATTCAAGTCCCAAACAATGGCACGGTGAGCCTGCAACGCAAGGTATTACCGGGAACCAATATCTTGAATGCGGTCGGTATTTCCAAACAAGGCGATCCACATCAGAGTGCTGACCTACTGTTCTCTTTCGAGCAGGGTAGCATGGATGGATGGACACTTACGTGTAGTGACCATTACAATGAGCTTTCCGCAACTTCTGATGGAAAACTGAACATCAGCCCCGACAAACCATTTCCCGGCGAAGCTGCGGAGGCCCGACAACAATCACTCACAAGCGCGGAGGCCTTACTGGGAGCTGTCGCAGCAAATGACCTATATACGATAAACAATAGCGTTTTATCCTGCTCGCCGAGCAAATAGCTTTATCGTGAATTCGTGCATATACTAAAGCCATGCAGCGTCTTACATTTAAGCCTTTAAAATTTTTAAAACCCTTCTGTCTGCTGTTTAGCTTGAGCTTACTTACAACGTTTGCTTCATATGCAATTATCACCGCAAGAAATGTACCGATGCGCGAAGATTATGTAGCTTCTGGCACAACTTCCATTACTGGCGAATATCTTGTGACATTACCGTGCGTCGGGCCGGAAGGCTACGACTCGGCATCTCCAATATTGCCAGAGGCGCGTGGCGTCCCGTTCAACTTTAATTATTACACGCCTTGTGAGGGGAATGTAATGCTGATGAACGGTTTTTTGTTAGATTTCGGCTTTTGGCTTCTCGTGTTTGCTTGCTTATACGTTGGTCACCGCGTGTACCGCCGTATAAGAAGTAAAAACCAGCCTATGCACAACTCCGGCATGGTTTAACTGGCGTATACTCACAGATAAGCTCGGAGGCAGGACTCGAATCGCAAATAACAGAAAATCCGGGCCTGCTATGACTCGTTTTATCGCATTGTAAGTTAGGATATATTAGTGTATAATATACATAATGAGTTCGAGCGACTTAGCGGAACGGTTACCGCTGTTTAATGCCTATGTTGAGTCAGTTGATAGTTTAGACCAACGATCACTTGATTTTGTCCCTCCGGATGTTATACGGGCAATGAGGCATTGCGTACCGGCTGGAGTAAATCCAGATAATACTCTGGATATTCCAAAGCAATATGAGCCTCAAGAGGGCCCCTTGATTTTGCCTTTGCGTAAAGATGAGAATTTAACTGTGCGCTGGTCGGATGGAATGGAAAAGGTAGCCAGGCATGTATTTGGTCTAGCTGATGTGCGGATATCGGATAGCGTCTTGGCCATAGAGGTCAAAACCTCGCCAGCGACCGGAGCTTTAACCGGTTTCTCCTTGTGCAATGGCCCATCCGGAGTAGATATCATGGTACCGATGTTTACAGCCGTTCGTCCGGCGGCTAACGCCATCACCCGGGCAATGGTCCTGGGGCATGAAACAAATCATTGGGATTTCTTTATGCACACAGCTCCCGGCTTGCGGTTAAACCAGGGGCTTTCGATGGAGCAGGTGGGTGCCTTATCTGAAAAGTGGGCCTATGCAGTCGATTACGATATTAAGTGCAGCCAGGGCCAACACGCCCTGTTCATGTCAGCAGATGAATTAGCAAAACAGTATCTCGTAGGACTTGGCCCGCAAATGGCCGGTAAGGAAGCCCGCCGTGTTATAACAGAACACTGGCGTAGACCTGGTGGTACGACTCCTTTGCCTATAGATGTTGGCGTAAAGGCGATGTCATTGTGTTTCGCAGATAAAGATCCTGCGGTACTTATCAGCGATGATGAAATTACTGCTTATCGAGCACTGGGCGTACTTGAAGCCAATTGGGCCTAATCACTTGCGACTCCGTTTTTGGACTTCTCAATCTGCCACTGGCAGATTTCGCCTATCGGTTCTCGTCTTACACACCGTGAAAGTAAAACAGCCGCCAAAAGGTGACTGTTTTATTTTAGCAGGGGGTCGGGAATC
>Ga0207645_10000660_pt1 | contig 28632 bp, 25 predicted proteins | sample KBSM53metaG_FD_184331 | JGI IMG/M metagenome (GOLD analysis project Ga0207645, IMG submission 184331) | Miscanthus rhizosphere microbial communities from Kellogg Biological Station, Michigan, USA - KBS M5-3 metaG (SPAdes) (version 2) | ecosystem: Host-associated > Plants > Roots > Rhizosphere >...
TGGGCGTTTCTTCAACGAAGAAGTCCGGCTCGACCGGCTCAATTTCCAGTTGAAATCCGAAGCTGCGAAAAAATTCGGGATCGGAAATCATCGGCGCAGTTAAAGGATGACAGCCGATTTGGCATCCAAAGCGATGTTTGACTTTGGCTACGTCCGGGATGTGATCGAAATGGCCGTGGGTAAGGAGCAAGAGCTTCGGATCGACATTCCGGGAAAGCAGCCAGTCGCAAGCCCCGTCCGGGGCATCGAAAAGAATCCATCCCTCCGGGGCTTGAACCAGATAACAATTTGTCTCGAAAATGCCGCCGCAAAACGTTTCGTAGATCATCTCGGCACATTGTAGCCGGGGCGTTGACGCCCGGCCAGCAGCTCGACATCGAGAGCTGTTCGCGGAATCATCGATCCGGGTTACGGCTGGCGGCGGCAGTTCCTACGATTATTGAATGTTCGCCGCCGCCGATTGTCTGATTCTACCCATATGTCGATCTTGTCTCATCATCTTGCGCTTCGTCCCGACATCTGCCAAGGTGGGAAACCACGTTTTCACCGATGAAGTCTTCCTTCCAACGATCACTAGCCCTTTGCGCCGTCCTTTTGATAGCCGCCACGGCGGCGCCGCCAGCCGTCGGGACATCGAGGGAAACGATCGCCATGTCGGTGGGGCGGCTTTTGGAAGAAGGCCATTACACTCGGCAGAGACTGAATGAGGATGTTTCGAAGAAGTTCCTTCAGACATACCTGGAGTTGCTCGATTTCAGCCATTTGTTTTTCACTCAGCAGGATGTCGATGAGCTTAATGCGAAATATGGAAACTCGATCGCAGGCGACGTTCTTCTCGGCACGCTCAAGCCGGCTTACGAAATTTACGATCTTTACTCGAAACGCGTTGACGACCGTGTCGCCAAAATAAAAGAGCTTCTGAAGCAGCCGATCGACTTCAAAAGCGACACCACCATCGAGCTTAGCCGTCAAAAATCTCCCTGGCCGAAAGATGAGGCCGAAGCCGATCAACTCTGGCGCGGCCGGATCGCAAACGAGATATTGCAGGAACGACTGAGCGAACATCCAATCGAGCCGCCGGCGCAACTGGTTGGACGCCGTTATGATCGGCTCGACCGCAATGTCCACGAGCAGGATAAGAACGAGCAAATGAAGCTCTTTCTCGACGCGCTCGCGCAATCGTACGATCCGCACTCGGAATACCTGAGCAAGGCCGACATGAAGAATTTCAGCATTAACATGGGCCTTTCGCTCGTGGGCATCGGCGCCATGCTTCGCTCGGAGGATGGCTACGCAAAAATAGAGAACCTTGTTCCCGGCGGCCCGGCGCAGGTGGATGGACGGCTGAAAGTGGGCGACCGGATCAGCGCCGTGGCCCAGGGCCAGAATGAATTTGTCGATGTCCGCGAGATGCGGCTCGACAAAGTCGTCGAGATGATCCGCGGGAAAAAGGGCACTCGTGTGCGCCTTCTTGTGATTCCTGCGGATGCAACCGATCCTTCCCGCCGGAAGAACGTCGAGCTCGTGCGCGACCAAATTAAGTTGAAAGATCAGGAAGCGCGGGCGGACATCATCATCAGAAAAGATGAGAACGGCGATCCCATAAAGCTCGGCTGGCTTACGCTTCCATCTTTTTATGCAGACATGGACAAGCACCAGAAGAGCACGACGCGAGATGTATTGGCGCTGCTGAAACGGCTTAAGAAAGAAAATGTCGCCGGCTTGGTTGTCGATCTTCGGCGAAATGGTGGCGGTTCATTGGAGGAAGCGCTCTCTCTTACAGGGCTGTTCTTGAAGTCGGGCCCGATCGTTCAAACAAAGGATTACAATGGAAGCATCAGGATCTCATCCAATCCGGATCCCGGCATCGCCTATTCAGGGCCAATGGTGGTCTTGATCAGCCGACAAAGCGCGTCGGCAAGCGAAATTTTTGCGGCTGCTCTGCAGGATTACGGACGCGCCGTGATTGCCGGCGACAAGAACACGTTCGGCAAAGGCACAGTCCAGACGATTCTCCCCATTGGGCGGTTCGCGTCGCTCCTTGGCAGCCAATCCGACGAGGACGGGGCATTGAAGTTGACCATCCAGAAGTTCTATCGAGTCGCGGGCGGTTCGACGCAGCTTCACGGCGTGGCCTCCGATATTGCGCTGCCGAGCTTGAGTGATCTGCCGGAATTTGGCGAAGGGGCGCTGAAGAACGCACTTGCCTACGACGAAGTGCCAAAGGCGAAATATACGAAGTGGTCCGACACGCATTCGCTGTTTATCGATCAATTGAAGATACGCTCGGAGGCGCGTGTTAAGAATGATCCTGAATTTCACTACGTGATGGAGGACATCGACCGCTTGCGTCACAAGCTCGACGATAACCGAATTTCACTGAGCGAAGATCTCCGGAAGAAGGAACTTGCGGACGATAAGCTGCGCAAGGAAATGCGTTCCAAAGAGCGTCTGGCACGGAACCAGGAAGAACCGCGCATCTATCGGGTGACACTCGACACCGTGGACAAGCCGAATCTGCAATTGATCATGTATCCGGGAAAACTGGCTGAGGCGAAGAAGAACGGAGTTGCGCCAAAAGTCGACCCTGAAGCCGCGCCGGATGCAGATTCGGATTTGGACGCCGGTGTTGGCGGAGACGCCACGAAAGAACCAGCCATCGATCCCGCCCGGGATGAAGCATTGAATATCCTGGCCGATCTTGTCGATCTTTCGCGCGGACCGAAGACAGCCAGCACGAGCGTCGATAAGTCATCCGGGCAGCAACCGTAATTATCCGGTTAATTCAGCGCCACCCAAAAGGCGGCGGTGGCGGCGCGAAGCGCGGATCAAAAGGCGAGCCGGCACGCGGGTCTGCATATCGATCGCGGCCTGTTGGAAATCTGGATCCCGCCTGGCTCCAATAACGGCTGGTCGGCGTTCTACCAATAACAGTGACTGGAGTTCCGACACTGACAGAATTGAAAAACGCAATTGCATATTCCTGGGGCATGCGAACACAGCCGTGCGAGGCAGGGTAACCCGGTAGGATTCCAGCGTGCATTCCGTCCGCTCCGTTGAACCGCAGGAAATAATGCATCGGTGCGGGAACGAATTTTCCTCCCCGAGGAACCGGCATATCCGCATCCGCGTCGGCCACGACCGTGTTTCCGCGCGCATCGACAATTTTGCCATAGATGCTGGAGTAATGAGTTTGTTCCTTCTCCAGAATCTCAAAGACCCCTGTCTTGGTGAGATGCCCGTAACGTCCGCTCGAGATCGGCGATGCTAACACCGGCCGGCCATTTTGGAGCAGATAGGCCCTCTGCTCCTGCAAATCGATTTCGACTGATGTTTCCGCCAGAAGTGACGCCCCTGCACAGAAAAGGATCGAGAGTGAAACGGCACTTCTCACAATGCGTTAAACCCGCGCGATGCGCGAAAGTCGCAAGCGGGATTTTTGACTGTTACCGTGCGCTACCCAGCCCAGAGCCTTACACGGCGATAGCCGCCTTGATCGCCGGATGCGGGTCGTAACCGATCAGCTGAAAATCTTCGAACTTGAAATCCCGAATGTTCTTGATGGCGGGGTTCAGTTTCATCCGCGGCAACGACCGGCAATCGCGGGAAAGCTGCTCACGTGCCTGGTCAAGGTGGTTGTTATAGAGATGCAAATCGCCAAATGTGTGAATAAAATCTCTAGGTTTTAAGTCGCACACCCGTGCGACCATCAACGCGAGCAGCGAATATGAGGCGATGTTAAACGGGACGCCGAGAAAAAGGTCCGCGCTCCGCTGATAAAGCTGGCAGCTCAATTCGCCGTCCTGAACATAAAATTGGAAGAGCACATGACACGGCGGCAACGCCATTTTGTCGATCTCGGCCGGGTTCCATGCGCTCACGATCAATCGGCGGCTTTGGGGATTTGACTTGATCTGCGCGATCACATTTTCGATTTGATCCACGTGAACATCGTTCTGGCCGCGCCAATCGCGCCATTGCGCGCCGTAAACGCGGCCGAGGTCGCCTTCTTTGTCAGCCCATTCGTCCCAAATACTCACGCCGTGTTCGTTGAGATAGCGAACGTTTGTGTCGCCGCGCAAAAACCAGAGCAGCTCGTAGATGATCGATTTGACGTGGAGTTTCTTCGTCGTCAATAACGGGAACCTCTCTCGCAAGTCGAACCGCGTCTGTGCGCCGAAGATCGACAATGTTCCTGTGCCTGTGCGGTCGCCCCGCGGCCGGCCCCGCTCCAAAACGAGCCGGAGGAGATCATGATATTGGCGCACCTTCTAAATTTATCGCAGCGGTACCATTCGCAAAATTGAAAAGTTTTGGGTCGGACGCTATGGACCCTTTGCTCTGCGAACCGCGGCGCTGAAGTGCTACGCGTTGCTGCGCCGCGCCGCCAAGGGGTCGGCGGCAAGAGCTACGCCGCCATGTCGCTGCTTGTGCGCCCAATGAGCTCCTTATAAAGCTCTTCGTAGTGTCGCGCGGACGCATCCCACGAAAAATTGCGCGCCATCGCCCGTTTCATCAACCTCGTCCAAACGTTGCGGTCGCGATAAATTTCGCGCGCACGCTTGATCGCATCCCAGAAAGCTTCGCTTGAGTATTCATAGCAGAGAAAACCGTAACCCCGATCCATGGTCGGATCGTAGTCCTCGATGATCTCCTGAATGCCGCCGGTAGCTCGCGCCGCCGGGAGAGCGCCATATCGCAGATCGTACATGGCCCTCAAACCTGCCGGTTCGAAGCGGGACGGAATCAGGCTGATATCCATGCCTGCTTCAATCAGGTGCGCGAGTTTTTCGTCGTAATTCTTTTGATAGGCGAACTTGGCTGGGAATTTTCTCGCGGCGATGGCGAGGGCGGTTTCAAATGCCGGATCGCCTTCGCCGAGGATAATCAGGCGGACGTCATCCCAAAGGAGTCGATCCAGGAGGGGCATAAGAACCTCGAAGCCCTTTTCCTCAACAACACGAGTCACCATACCAAAGACCGGACCCAGCGGCGCAGGTGCGAGGTTCATTTCTTTCAACAACGCGTTACGGCAGGCCTGTTTTCCCCATAGCCTCCTCGTGTCGTATTGCGCCGGAAGCAAACAATCGGAAGCCGGGTTCCATCGGGTGTAATCCGCCCCATGCAAAATTGCCGTCAACCGATGCGCATTTTCGCGCAGCACCACGTCAAGGCCGTGGCCGCCGGCTGGCGTCTGTATTTCGCGCCGGTAATGTTCGCTCACCGTTGTGATCTTGTCGGCATAAAGAATTCCACCTTTGAGAAAATTCAGCCGTCCAAAAAATTCGACGCCATCCAGTGTGAAAAATCGTGCGGGCAGATTGGTGAGGTTGAAGTCCAGTCCCCAGAAACTGCCCTGATCAGCGACGTGATGGATTGTCAGCACCGTTGCGAACGGCAGATCATACGCGCGCACAAACACCGGCACTAGCGCGGCCGCCCAATCATGCACGTGCAGAATCTGCAGTGACGGCGTCAACCGCCGGCCGAGTTCCAGTGCTGCCTTGCAAAAAAAGATAAAGCGGGCCGCGTTATCCTCGTAGGGTTGGCCGTGCTCGCCGTAAATTCCCGCCCGATCAAAAAACTCGTCGCAGCGAACCAGAAACAACTGCACCCGACCTGCACTTCGCCCCTCGAAGTACTCGGCGACATAAGTCTTATCCCCAACTCGCACATCGACCGCGATGCCGGTTCGCTTTGCCTTAAATTTTGAATTCTCTCGAATTTCACGGTGATACGGCAGTGTCACGCTTACCGAGTGCCCTCGCTTGCGGAGCTCGCGAGGCAGCGCATCCATCACGTCAATTAGCGCCCCCGTGCGCTGCAAGGGCGGCCCTTCCGGGCTAATCATGAGAATTCTCATTCGATGTTCGATGTTCGACGTTGGATGTTCGACGTTCAATCTCAAAGACGCCTCGTCTTTCGCTCTGGCGAGTCTCGCGAGAGGCAATCAAATGTGCGGTCGGCTATTATTGTAATCGGCTCGGCAGTTTAGCTTTGCTTTCCGCAAGCCCCTCTTGCGCAGCGGCGAGCCCGGGATCGAGCCCGAGCGCCTGCCTGAAGAGAGCAATGGCGCGCTCGTGCTGATTGAATGCAGCGAGATATCGCCCGCGATTGATCAACATGGTGGTATAGACGGGCAGCACCTTGAGGTTTACTACGTCGTCTTTCTCGAACCGTAGGGTGCGGTCAGCCAGACCACGGGTCTGCAGGCGCACGTCCGGCGAGTCGTGAAAGCTCTGGTCACGTTCGAGGTTGAAAACGAGTCCTCGCGGAACAAGCTGATAGTTTTGAGTGATCCAGCTGGAGAGTTGCCGACCAGCTGCATCGGTCAATAGCACATCTCGCGTGATGTAAACCGACCCGACCCGATTCTCGTTCGTCACCATCGACTGGATCATCTCCTCAAATGCAGCGGTGATCCTTCGAGTAAGCGCCTCGTTGGTAGCGAAAGATTGAGGATCACGCTCCCACTCTTTTAGATTCGCAACGAAGGTTTCAACTTTATCGCGCGACCGCTCGATCAAACCAGGATAAGCGTGTTTGAGATAGTCAAAATACCAGGAGCGTCGCAGCAGGTTGATGTCCACAACTTTCACGTCGCGCCGGCGTTGTTCTATCTCCTGGGCGTAGAACGTCGGCGATGCGACCTGCCAGTCGGACGTTAGCAAAAGGCCGTCAGGCCCGATCGCGCTGAGGAGATTTTCGACATAATCATTCGCGATGAAGTAGTGCCTCCGATTGTTGAAGGGCCAGTTGCCGGCGACTTCGATCGTGACGGGCAGCAGAACGGCAATTGCCGCGATGAGGTAAGCTCTCCGAACCAGTATCGGCTTGGAAACAGTCAACTGAATCAACCAACGGATGCCGAATCCCGCGGCGACCGCGATCGCAAGAAATGTAGGCAGATAGTATGCATCTTTGTCCTCGGCAATTTCGTAGCTGAACCCGTAGGCCAAATCGGCAACGACTACGACCAAGAGAAACCAAAAAGTTGTGCGGTCCCGCTTGAAGACGCTCGCGAATCCGGCCAAAGCGAACAGCAGCGGTAATGGTAACCAAGTCAAACCGGACTGGCGCAAGAGCAGCCTAAAGAATTCCAGAGACTGCTCTCCTATTATTTTCTGCGTAAAGGCGAAGAACACCTGATACTGCCGGCCGGTAACATGCCACCAGATTTCTCGCAGCGAGCGCGGGGTGCCCCAGTTAATGACCGGCGCGTGCGCCGCTGCGAGCGGCAGGTAGGCGTAGATGGCCACCAAAGCGCCAATCGAGATCAATGCGGCGTAGATGAGTCGTTTGCTCCTGAAGAATCTCAGTCCCTCCGTTCTGTAAACGATGACCGCCAGAGCTGGAAGTATAAGCGCGACGCTGACATGATGGACCCCCAGCGCCAGGCCGAATACGAGCGCAGCGGTATAAAGAAAAGCGTCGTGCGCCGTGTCCGCGCCGGCGCTACGGCCACCCTCGACTGGCACGCCAATACGCCTTCTGTCTTCAATGATGCCCCGCCGCCATCGAAGCATCAGAAAGAAGATAACGCAGATGAGCAGCGTGTTGAGAGTATAAACCTCGGCGATCGTCGCATAAGACCAAAGCGTCCGAGATAATCCCATTAGCAAGCCCGCGCCGATCGCAGGCGCAAGCACCAGGAGCCGGCTCACGGCTGAATTATTGTCCTTTCCTTCCTGGGCGTCGGCGGGTCCAGTTGTTTTTGTCCGGCGGACGCCCTTTTTGCTTCGCTTTGGCGCGGTGAGATACGAAGCCGCAATCATTAATTCTGCGACGACAAGCGTGAGTGTTGCGGATGCAAGCGCGGCAAATAGGGCGGAAGCAAAATTGATCCGCCCGGCCACGTTTCCGACCGGCAGGAGCGAGGCGAGATGGGCAAGAATGGTCCACAACGGAAAGCCGGGTGGATGTGCGACTCCGAGGCCATGAGCCACTACGATCAACTCTCCGCTGTCAACCAAAGTGACCGTTGGAGCGAGCGTCCAACTATAAAGCGAGAGGGTGGCGACAAAAACTGCGCTGGCACAGAGCAGCACGGCTGGAAAAAGACGAGTTTGTCTGCGCGAAATCATTTTGTTCGAAACTGACGGCGAAAAGTTAAAACCGAAGAAGGGATCTCAAAGTTCAAAAAACGTCTTCATCTTGCCCACAGCCGTGCAACATTTAGACGTGGTTATTTCTTATCGTATAATTCTGATGTTGATCTTCCAAACGTGCTGCGTTGCTTTGGTCCAGGCGGAGTCTCCAAATGTGATCGGCAGATGGAACGTAGAGATCACCTTCGGCAATGACGAGCACCGCGCCCTGCGCTTTGACGCTCAAGGCGCCGGAAAAGGCACTTTTCTGTTGCTGGACCCAAGGTTGAACGTCTGGGGACCCGCCAAGCCATCGGAGGCAAAGTGGAGCCCGGTCGAAGGAAACTCGGTCACTTTCTCGGGCCCGGTGGAATTTATGCTCGGCAACGTCGGGCGGGACGCGGGGACACTGGTGTTCAAAGGAAAATTTGAAACAGCGGATCTGATCACGGGCGAGGTGGAATTCTCACGTCTCGTCGGAGACAGACCTTCGAAGAGCGGCGCATTCAAAGCGATCCGCGCCAGTGGCGAAGGCAAGTGATGCGCCTCCGGCACGCGACGCAAAGGGAGGGGGCGAGCTCGCACTTGGCGCGATATTTCGTGTTAAAAGACGCTTTAGCGTCGCTCGCCCAACGAATACTCACGTTTCACCCACTCCAGCGCTTCCTCCGGCGTGCGCAGGTTTCCCTCGAGCTGTTGCGTCTCGATCGCCTCGAGAATCTCGCCAAACTTCGGGCCGGGTTTTAAACCGAGCGCGATCAGATCGTCTCCGCGCACCAGCGGCGGAGGAATAATCGGCTCGTTGGCGAATTCCTCGCGTTTGCGGAGAAGAAATTCGTAATTGTCGAGCATGCGATGGCTTCCCTCGCAATCGACCCGATGCAGCTCAAGCTCTTCATCGAAAGTGGTTCGCGCCATGAACCGCTTTAATTTCGCCTGCCGCATTTTGGGCACGTCTTTGAAAACCATATGCTGGCGCACCATTTCGACTGTGGCTTCGGTCTCAGCGCCGGAAAATCGCAGGCGCTGCATGATTTGTTCAGTCATTTCCGCACCTAAGCGGTCATGCCCGCTAAAGCGAATTCGCCCCGTTTCATCCACGGTTGCCGTGCGCGGTTTGGCGACATCATGAAGCAACACGGCGAAAACGAGCGGCACAGAAACTTTTTCGGGAAGGAATTGCAACATCAAGCGCGTGTGCTGGAAGACGTCACCCTCAGGGTGAAATTGTTTTGGCTGCAAAACGCCTTTCATCCGATCGAGCTCGGGCAAGATCGCGCGCATCAACCCGCTCGAATCGAGCAAATCCCATCCACGCACTCGGTTCGGAGATGTAAAGATGCGCACCAGCTCATCACGGATTCGTTCCGCGCTGATCTTATTGATTGAGGTCGCGTTGGCGACGAGCGCGTCCCAGGTTTGCTTGTCGATCGTGTAATCAAGCACGGTGGCGAAACGCACCGCCCGCAACATTCGCAACCGGTCCTCGGCGAATCGTTGCGCCGGATCCCCAATTGCGCGCACCAATCTTGCATCGATATCGGCGCGGCCGCCGACGAAATCGATTACGCTATCCGCGACCGAATCGTAAAACATTCCGTTGATCGTGAAATCGCGCCGTTTTGCGTCTTCGTCAGGGGAGGAAAAATGCACCGCGCTCGGATGCCTTCCATCGATGTAAGCCTCGTCCGAGCGAAAGGTCGCGACCTCAAATTGGAAACCGTTTTCCAGCACGATGATGACGCCAAAATGCGCACCCACCGCGTAGGTGCGCGGAAAAAGTTTCTGCACAGTCTCGGGCGTTGCGTCGGTGGCGATGTCGAAATCCTTCGGCGTTAAACGGCGCACCATGTCGCGCACGCAACCACCCGCGAAGTACGCAATGTGCCCACTCTCGCGCAAACGCGCGGCAACTTCGCGCGCGACCTTTTCCATGGGCGAGGATTTCATAGGATCATTGTAGCCGCATCGCTGTGCGAAGCGCAACGCGCTTGGCAGGGTCGGCGCGCTGCGCCGACTCCCGAAAGCCTTCGGGGCAGCGCAGCGTCCCTACGCAGGACTCTTCTGCTTCCAAAACGAATGAATAATAAACAGCACCACCGCAATCGAGATGCACGAATCAGCGACATTAAAGGCAGGCCAGGGATCTGCGTAACGGATGTGCAAGTTGAAAAGCAGAAAATCGATCACGTGCCCATAAAGTAGGCGATCGGTTAGATTGCCCAGAATGCCAGCAAGCAAGAGCGCAAGCGATACGTCGCGCCACCTATCGGGTAGATGCCGTCGCACTAGAAGAGTCAACACAACCAGCAGCGCGATAGATGAAATCACGATAAAGAAAGTGTTGTTGTTCTTGAATGAACCAAACGCTGCGCCCGTGTTCGTGACGTTGACCAAGTTGAAAAAATCCGGAATCACGATGCGCCCCGGCCCCTCCGGGCTAATCCATCGCAGGACCAACTGTTTAGTCCATTGATCGAGCGCGTAGAGCGGCAGCGAAATAAAGAAGACGAATTTCATATTTTCCCGCCGTTTTTGTCATGTCGAGCGGAGTCGAGACATCTCTAATTATTAGTTTTGGCGGTGAGAGAGCTCCTCGACTTCGTTTCGCCTCCTCGACAACGCGCGGAATAACAAAAAGGCATCATCGAGCCGTCTTTTCCAAGGCTGTAACCACACTCTCACACCGATCACACAAGTTCGGATGCGTCGTACTCGCGCCAACAGTTGGCCGATGACGCCAGCAACGCGCACATTTTTTGTACGATGTTTTCTTGACCGAAGCGCGCGCTTCTTTTGCCTGGTGGATCGCCAGATCACTCAGAATAAAAAATTCTTCCAGTTCTTCCTTATCGATTTTTTCGGTGACATTGGAGTCCGAATGCAAAACCACCGCCGCCTCCAGAGTATTCCCGATCAATTTCTCCTGACGCGCGTTCTCAATCGCCTGCCCGATTACGCCGCGCAATCTCAAAAGCTCCGCAATTTGAGCGCTCGCCTCATCATGCCGAGCTTGCGGTTCCGGAAACTCTTGCAGATGAACCGAACCGCCCGTTTCTGAATACCGCCACGCTTCTTCGGCAGTGAAAGCGAGAAGTGGTGCGAGCAATCGGCAGAGTGCATCGAAAACTTTGTGCATCGCCGCTTGTGTCGCGCGACGGCGTGATGAGTTCGGTCCGTCGCAATACATCCGATCTTTGGTGATGTCGATGTAGAGGCTGCTCAAATCGACCGCGCAAAATTGATTGAGTGTGTGATAAACTTTGTGGAACTCGTAGGCTTCATAAGCAGCTCGACAAGCTGCGATTACGTACTCGAGTCGCTCCAAGATCCAGCGATCGATCAGCGTAAGACCCTCTTTCCTCCCTTCCTGAATTCCTGCTTCGAAGTCGTAGAGATTTCCGAGCAAAATTCGGAGTGTGTTTCTGACTCGCCGATATGTGTCGCCGAGGCGCGTGAACATTTCCTCGGAAAAGGGCACATCATCCGTGTAATCGATGCTGCTGGCCCAGAGTCGAACGAGATCCGCGCCATGACGGCCGACGAAATGGTCGGCCGCCATTGGTTTGTCGTAGGTCCCGGATTTGGAAATTTTCTTTCCATCAAGATCGACAACGAAGCCGTGCGTCACGCAGATCTTGTAGGGGGCGCGATTATTGAGAGCGACGCTAGTCATGAGCGACGATTGGAACCAGCCGCGGTGCTGATCGGTCGCTTCGAGATACATGTCAGCCGGATCGCGCAACTCAGGATGCAGCGCGCAAACCGCTTTGTGTGAAACGCCGCTATCGATCCAAACGTCGATCGTATCGTTGCGATGCGTTGTGCCCTCGGGCAAGCCGAGCGTGGTGGCGAGATCGACATCGTTCAATTCAAACCAAATGTTTGCACCCCGATCGGCGACTAGATCAGCGAGCTTTCGGATGATTTTTGCATCGAGAATCGCTCCCCCATCTTTGGAATAAAAAACCGGGAGCGGCACACCCCAGCTTCGTTGGCGAGAAATCACCCAATCAGGGCGGGATTCGACGGTCCCGGCGATGCGGTTCTCGCCCCACGCTGGAATCCATATTACCTCCTCGTGAATCGCTTCCAACGCTTTGCCGCGAAGCTCATCAATTCGGATGAAAAACTGCTCGACGTTGCGGAAAATGATCGGCGTCTTCGATCGCCAGCAATATGGATAGGAATGATGAAAATTCTGCACGCCTAGCAACATTCCCCGCTCGCGCAGCAAATTCACAATATCGGGATTCGCATCGAACACGTACTTGCGGGTAAGATGCGGCAGACCCGCTTCGTCAGTGAGTCGGCCGTGATCGTCTACGGGCGATAGAATCGGCAGACCTTGCGCCCGGCCGAGATTGTAATCGTCTTGACCATGCCCCGGCGCGATGTGCACCGCGCCTGTGCCGCTATCCATCGTCACAAAATCGGCAGTCAGCACGATAGCCTCACGATCGAGAAACGGATGGCGCGCTTTGATGTTCTCGATCTTGGCCCCGGGAAATGACGCAAGCGGTTCACCCGCGGCCTGGAAGTTTGTGTTTGCGGAAAATTGCGGAACTAATTTCTCGGCGAGAAGCAGAATCTCCGACGCACCGTTGCGCGAGAATTTTTGGACGACGTACTTTTCGTCGGGATCGACAGCGATAGCCAGGTTCGCCGGCAACGTCCACGGTGTTGTAGTCCAGATAGCGACACTCGCCTTGCCATTCCAATCGCCACTCGCGACGGGAAATTTCACGTAAACGGCGGTGTCGTCGCGCTCCTGGTATTCCACTTCGGCTTCGGCCAGCGCCGTCTGAGCGCCGGTGCTCCAAAAGACCGGCTTCTTCGCTTGGTAAACGAGACCTTGCTCTACGAAAACCGCGAAGGCGCGGAGGATTTCCGCTTCGTATTTGGGATCCATGGTCAGATATGGATTTTCCCAATCGCCAAAGACGCCGAGCCGCTTGAATTGCTCGCGCTGGATATCCACGTACTTGCGTGCGAACGCTTCCGATTTTTTGCGGACTTCGAGCGGAGAAAGGCCGCGGGACTCCTTCACCACTTTGTATTCGATCGGCAGACCGTGGCAGTCCCAACCAGGGACGTAAGGCGCGCGCTTGCCCAGCATGGTTTGCGATTTCACTACAAAATCCTTGAGGATCTTGTTCAGCGCGGTGCCCATGTGGACGTCGCCGTTCGCGAACGGCGGACCATCATGGAGCACAAATAGCTCTCGATCCTGTCTCGCTTTTTGGATTTGCTGATAAAGGCGCGTTTCGTCCCACATCTTGAGCATCTCCGGCTCGCGTGCGGCGAGGTTCGCTTTCATCGGAAACTCTGTGCGCGGCAGATTAAGCGTCTCTTTATAATTCTGGCTCATGACGGCGGGCGAGGGGCTACGTAGCATCCGCTACAGCACAAATCAACGTGCCCTGGACACGGGCGCATGTGACAGGTTAAGGGCAGAGTTACTCGAGCATGAAAAGCGAGGAACGACCGAAAGATATCCTGCACATTTTCGTTCTGGCGGACACGCACAATCGCTTGCCGGAAAACGTGAAGGAACTGGCTAAAGGTGCAGACGAAATCTGGCATCTTGGAGATGTTGGTGCGGAAAGCATTCTCGATGAGCTACGCGCGATTGGACCCCGAGTCACTCACGTTCGCGGAAATTGCGACAGCAATTTCGAATGGCCACTGGTCGTCGATCTTGTGCGTGGTGGATTGAAATTCCGCCTCCAACACGTTCCGCCCAATCAGCCGCCGAAAGATGTCGACGTTGTTTTGCACGGACATACGCACGTGCCGCGAAATGAACGACGTGGAAGCGTTCTATTTTTGAATCCCGGTTGCGTGACCCGGCCCAACCGCGGCTCCCCGCCGAGCGTAGCCTGGCTGCAAATTGCGGACCGAAAAATTGATTGGAGGCTGGTTCCCCTCCGCTGAAGTGCGTTTTGTCAATCTCTCGCTTCTCTCTTTTAATCTGGGTCCAAACGATTCTGCCTTGATTAAGTAATCCAGCGTCGCTTTTCTTCATCGAAGTGAGCGAGTCCATCGATCAGATTTTCGTCCGGCTAAAGCAATGGCTCCTCTTGCCCGTTGCCAATGGCCCCGACTGGCTTGTCCAAATCGCATCGAGCCTGATTAACATTTTCACGCTGCTCGCCGTGTTTCTCACGCTCTTTGCGCTCATGTCGGTGCTGGAGCGGAAGATTCTCGGGCGGATACAGAATCGCTACGGCCCGAACCGGGTCGGGCCCTTCGGCCTCCTTCAACCTGTCGCCGACGGTATCAAGATGCTGATCAAAGAAGACATCGTGCCGGTGCGAGCCGACAAGATAGTGCATTTTCTTGCCCCGGTCCTGATTGCTGCGACCGCGATTCTCACCCTCGGCATCATTCCCTACGGTCGCGGAATGACGCCGTTTACGATTGATGGCGGCATCCTCTTTTTCTTTGCCGTTGGATCGACGACGGAGCTTGCCGTCTTTATGGCGGGGTGGGGTAGTAACAATAAGTTTTCGATGTTGGGCGCGATGCGTGCGATCGCCCAAATGATCAGTTACGAGCTGCCGCTCATTATCACGGTGCTGCCGGTGGTGATGATCGTCGGCTCGCTCAACCCGGACACGATGGTTGCGGCGCAAAGTGGCTATGTCTTTGGCGTCGTGCCGCGCTGGTTTGTTTTCACGCCGTGGGGTGCGGCTGCGTTCATTTTATTTTTTGTGTCCGGGCTGGTGGAATCCAACCGCACTCCATTCGATGTGCCCGAAGGCGAATCAGAAATTGTCGCCGGACACATGACGGAGTATTCCGGTTTCAAATACGCGACCTTCTTTATGGCGGAATACATTGGGATGTTCGCCATCACCGGGCTGGGTGCCACGTTGTTTCTCGGCGGCTGGCACGCGCCCGTCCGCGCGCTGGAATTTATTCCCTCCTACATCTGGTTCTTCGCGAAACTTGGCGCGCTGCTCTTCGTTTACATCTGGCTTCGCGGCACGTTGCCGCGGACGCGTGTCGATCAAATCATGAACTTCGCCTGGAAATTTATGTTGCCGATGGCGTTCACCTGCATCGTCGCGGCCGCCGTCTGGCATTATGCCGGGCGCGGCTTACGCGGATGGCTTTGGTCGTTTGTAGTGATTGCAATTGTCTACACCGCCCTGTCCATCTTCCTCGACACGCGCAGGAGATTCGCGCCGCGCACTTACCGTTTCGCCGAATGAACAGCCCCGCATTTGTTTTCATTGCCATTCTCACGCTCGCCGCCGCGCTCGCCGCTGCAACGTTGCGAAAGCTGCTGCACGCGGCGCTAAGTTTCGCCGTCGCATTCGTCGGTCTCGCCGCGTTCTTCTTTCTGCTCGGCGCGGAGTTCGTCGGTCTGGTGCAGATCTTTGTGTACATCGGCGCGGTCGCAGTCCTGATCGTCTTCACGATTTTATTGACGCGGCGCGATGTCGAAAAAGATCGTGGCTTCAACTGGAGCGGCGTGGCTATCGCTATCGCTGTATTCGGCGGATTGATCTGGGCGATTGTTAAAACGCAATCGCTCTCGGTCTCGGCGCCGGAAATGCCGGCGCTAACTATTAAGCATATCGGTGAAGTGTTGATGACCGGTTACGTCTGGCCGTTGCTCTGCCTCGGGTTGCTCCTAACCGCCGCTCTGATCGGCGCGCTCATTCTTGTGATAGAGGACAGGCCATGAGGGAAGTTAAAAGAGTTACAAAGGTTACAACGTTAAATCGGCGCAGCCGCAAATTCCCTTTGTAACAATGTAACTCTTTTAACTTTTGTAACGTCGAGACCATGACACTCCAAATCTTCCTCATCGTATCCGCGGCGCTTTTCTGCATCGGGCTGCTCGCTGCGCTCAGCCGGCGGCATGCGATTTTCATTTTGATCGGCATCGAGATGATGCTTGCAGCTGCGAACCTGAATTTCATCGCGTTTTGGCGGTTCAGGCCGGAACCACATCAACCCACCGGGGTAATGGTCGCAATCTTTTCGATCGCCATCGCCGCCGCGGAAGCAGCTGTTGGTCTCGCTCTGGTCATTGCTGTTTATCGCCACTATCGAACGACCAACGTCGATCAATTCGACCAGCTCAAAGGATGAATTCTGAACTCCTGCTGGTAATTGTATCATGAGCTGGATCGTCGCCAACCTCTGGCTGATTCCAGCGATATCGATCGCGATTTCGCTGGTGATATTGAGTTTGGGGAGCTCGCGCCGCAAAAGCGCGGCCGGACTTGCGGTCATTGGTCAAGTTCTTGCGCTTGGATTGTCGATCGTCGCCTTTTTGGCGACGCTGCAAACGCCCGGCTGGCGCGCGATTCAGAATTTCACCTGGTTCACTTTCGGCGAGACACCGCTTCGTATCGGTTGGGTGCTCGATCCGCTCGCCGCTGCAATGCTCGTTATGATCGCGCTCGTCGGCCTTTGCATCCTTGTCTTCAGCATCGGCTACATGGCGGACGACAAAAAGTTCACCCGCTTCTTCGCCTATCTCTCGTTTTTCTCCGGCGCAATGCTGGGCGTTGTTATCGCCAACAGTTTGCTTTTGCTCTTCGTTTTTTGGGAACTGGTCGGGCTGGCGTCGTATTTGCTGATTGGTTTCTGGATCGAGCGACCGAGCGCCGCGGCTGCGGCAAAGAAAGCGTTCATCACCACGCGCATCGGCGACATGGGATTCTTTCTTGGCATGCTCTGGCTTTATCACAGCAGCGGCACACTGCTCTTTTACGATGACGGCAACGGGTGCCTGGAGAGCGCCGGACTCGCGATGCTCGGCGCGAGCGCAACGTTTATCGCTTTGCTGATTTTCTGCGGCGCGGTCGGAAAATCCGGGCAATTCCCGCTGCACGTCTGGTTGCCGGATGCGATGGAAGGTCCAACGCCAGTCAGTGCGTTGATCCACGCCGCCACGATGGTTGCAGCGGGCGTGTTTCTGGTCGCCCGCGTCTATCCGCTCTTCTCACTAGGCGCAATCAATGGCGTGACACCCTCGCTGACAGTCGTTGTTTGGATTGGCGTGACCACCGCCTTGATGGCTGCGCTCATCGCGATTGCTCAGGCAGATATCAAACGCATTCTCGCTTACTCAACTGTCTCCCAGCTTGGCCTGATGATGGTCTCGCTTGGCGTGGGCGGTGTTGCGGCTGGGATCATGCATTTGCTCGCACACGGCTTTTTCAAAGCGCTCCTCTTTCTGGGCGCCGGTTCGGTGATTCACGGTTGTCATCACGAACAGGACATTCGCAAAATGGGCGGTCTGCGTCGGCTGATGCCGGTCAGTTTTCTCACGTACGCTGTTGGTATGATGGCGCTGAGCGGCGTGCCGCTCTTTTTTTCGGGAGGCTGGACGAAAGAGGAGATTCTCCATGCCACGGCGCATTGGCCCGCGTCGTACCTGCCCTATTACTTGATGTTGACCAGCGTCATCCTCACCGCGTTCTACATGACGCGCCAGGTCATCTATGTCTTTTTCGGAAAGCCCCGCGCTGCTTCCGCCCATGCTCACGAAAGCCCGCGTGTGATGACTACGCCGCTCATCGTGCTCGCGCTTGGCGCAATTTTCTTGAGCGTCGTACTCACGACCGCATGGCCGTGGCTGCATGGTTACCTCACTGCCGAATCGGCTCATTTTGATTTCACGCGGTTGATCCAGCCGATGCTTTTCGTGTCGCTCGTGCTCGTGGTGATCGGCATCGGACTTGGCGTTCTGGTGTATCGCCACGTCGGTGTGCAGGATCGAAATCGCCCGGCCGAGCTCGATCCGCTCGAGTACGCGCAACCAGTTTTGTTTCGCTTTCTCGAAAACAAAATGTGGATCGACGAACTTTATCGTCGCACCGTCATCGCATTCGGTTGGATGAGCGCGCGTCTGTCCGATTGGATGGATCGCTATTTCTGGGACGGTCTTGTGCGCGCTTTCGGGGGTCTCGGTCAGCTTTTCGGAATCTTCACAACTAATGTCGATGAACGTGGCATCAATGCCGGAGTCGATGAAACTACGACTGGCGCGCGCGGCCTGGGCCGGGTGATGTCAGGTTGGCACTCGGGGCAAATTCAAAGTTATCTCGCGGTCGTCGCCCTCGGCATGCTCGCGCTGCTGCTCCTTTACGCATGGCTGGTTTAATCACAGCGCTATTTCTCGTGCCACTCGTCGCTGCTCTTTTCGTGAGTATGGCGCCGAAAAACTATTCGCGCGGAGTCGCTCTGGTATCCAATTCCGTCACCGCGATCCTTGCTTTAATGTTGTGGCGGAACTTTGATCCTGGCGCTGCTGGCCTCCAGATGGCCGAACGTCACGCGTGGGTCCCCGCGATCGGCGCTGAATATCTCGTTGGTATCGATGGCTTGAGTCTCCTGCTCGTATTGCTCACATCGCTCGTAATTCCGTTCGCGTTTCTCGCGCAACGCATTGAACGCGGGGCCACCGCTCTCATGCTAGTCATGCAATCGGCGCTCTACGGCACGTTCACGGCGCAAAATTTCGTTCTCTGGTTCTTGTTTTACGAAATGAGCCTTGTCCCTGCGTTTCTGCTCATCAAGATCTGGGGCGGCCAAAGCAGGGACCGGGCGGCGACAAAATTCTTCCTCTACACATTCCTCGGCAGCGTAGCGATGCTGCTTTCGTTTCTCGGCATTTACTTCGCGAAGGGCACGTTCGATTTTGCGGCACTCGCCGAGCTCGGCAAAAGCGGGTTGCTCACCGGCAAACTGGCTTGGCTTGCCTTTGCCGGAATTTTTCTCGGCCTCGCGGTGAAGGTGCCGGTCTTTCCATTTCATACCTGGCTGCCCGATGCGTACGAAACAGCGCCAACCGGCGTGTCGATGGTCCTGACAGGCGTGCTCTCGAAAATGGGTGTTTACGGCTTCATCCGCCTGCTGCTTCCGCTTTTCCCGAACGAAATCAAAATCCTCGGCCCCTGGCTGCTTGGACTGGCAGTTTGCTCGATTGTCTTTGCGTCACTCGCAGCGTGGGCGCAATCAGATTTGAAACGGATGGTTGCCTATCTGTCGATCAACCATCTCGGCTACTGCATGCTCGGTCTCTTCGCCATAGCTGGCTCACCCGTTGTCGCTACTACGATCGACATGCACGCGGCCTTGAGCGGTGTCTTCATGCAAATCTTCAATCACGGTATCACCGCGGCGGCGTTGTTTTATTACGTCGGTCTGCTTGAGCAGCGCCGCGGCCTGCGGGGCATTAATGATTTCGGCGGGTTGATGCAACGAACGCCTTTGCTGTGCGGCTGGATGAGCGTCGCCATGTTTTCCTCGTTGGGCCTGCCCGGACTGAACGGATTCGTTGGCGAATTTCTGATTTTCAAAGGCTCGTTCGCGATTGCGGCTTCGTTCACCGCTATCGCAGTAATCGGTCTGCTCGTCACGGCAATTGCATTTATGCGGGCGATGCAGTCCGTGTTCAGCGGTCCCCTGACCGAGAGTTGCAGCGCATTCCCCGATCTTCTGCGAAGCGAAAGGTTCGTTGTCGTTCCCGTCACATTGCTCATGTTCGCCATCGGCATCGCGCCACAGTTCGTGTTCAACATCTTCAACAGCACCGTCATTCAAATGGCGCGCCTGTTTGCCTGAGACCCGCTGCGGATGAGAAAGGAAATCATTCCGATCACGCGAATTGCGCAAAGCATCCTTCATTTGCGGGGAGAGAAGGTCATCTTGGATCGCGATCTCTCGATTTTGTACGGCGTGGAAACACGGGTTCTTAATCAGGCGGTCAAACGTATATGAATAGGTTTCCTGATGATTTTGTATTTCAGCTATCCCGCGAGGAGATCGGAAGGATATCACAAATTGTGACATCCTCTCCGGGACTGAAATTTTCCAAGCAGGTGCGAGCCTTTACCGAGCAGGGCATCGCCATGCTTTTTAGTGTTCTAAACAGCGAGCGCGCTGTGAAAGTGAATATCGCGATCATGCGGGCGTTTGTGAGGTTGAGTCAGACGCTCGAGACAAATCGCGAGCTTGCGCAAAAATTCGCTGATCTCGAAAGACGCGTCGAAAAACACGATGAAGACATCAGTGCAATCATCGAAGCAATCCGGCAGTTGATGGCGCCGCCAGAAAAACCTCGTCGCGAAATCGGATTCCACGTCCGCGAAAGGACAGCCCGCTACCGGACACGGAAAGTGTCGATTCGGCATGCCTGATCGAGTGACATCGTGTTTCCAGACGGGCTGGCGTCTGTTCAAATCGCGCGCCTGCGTTTCCGTTGCCTCGATGCTTCTTCTGTTTCTCTCCTGGGTCATTCTCGAGATTGCAGTCGTATCCCTGCATCAACTGGGGTTTGCCGTCTGGCTGGTGCTTCATCTTGCTTGGCTGTTTTTGTTTTCGGGCATGCTGGTCGGACTGCATGTGATGGCGCTGAAATGTGTTGACGATAAAATTCCGCGGATCGGGGATTTGTTTGCATCGCTTCAGCGCGGCCCGCCATATCTGCTTGCACTCGGCATTTACTGTCTGGCCGTGAGTGGCGGTCTCGTTCTCTTCATTATGCCCGGAATTTACCTGGCGATCCGCTATTGCTTGTTTGCACAGATCATTACGGACACATCCGCGTCCGCTTTGGCGGCCCTGCGAAAGGCTGCGAGGCTGGCACGTGGCAATTGGGCCCCGCTGGGCGCTCTGTTTCTCATTGCGTTTCTCCTCAACATCGGCGGGATGGCTCTCCTCGGCATCGGGCTCATCCTTTCTTTCCCGGTGTCGCTCCTGGCGGTTGCTGGCTTCTACCGCTCTCTCCGGCCCGCAACAGTATGATCGCGTGGACGATTTACATCACCTTTGCCGGGGCGCTCGGTGTGCTGTTATCGCCCCGCGCGTTTTCACGCTGTCTCGCGTTCTTAACTACTGTGGCGGGATTCGCAATCAGTCTCTTCGCGTTATTCCAAACACCAGTCGGCTATCTGGCGCGGTTCAATACAATCGTGCGCGTCCCCTGGGTGCCGATGCTCGGGATGAACTATCATCTTGCCGTTGATGGCATCAGCCTGACGATGGTTCTTGTCACCGGGATCGTCGCAGTCAGCACCGTGCTTTTTTCGTGGGACATCGAACATCGGCAGAACGAATTTTTTTTCTGGCTGTTACTCGTGGTGGCCGGCTCCTACGGCGTTTTCCTCAGTGCCGATCTGTTTTTGCTCTTTGTCTTCTACGAGCTGGTAATTGTGCCCAAGTATTTCCTCATCGCGATTTTCGGATCTACCAACAAGGAATACGGCGCGATGAAACTGACGCTCTATTCCTTCTTCGGAGGTGCGCTCGTCTTCATCGGTATTCTTGCCGCCTATGTAACAGCGGGCTCGCTGGATCTGAACCAGCTCGCACAATTCCAGTTCCCGCCGCAACTGCAATTGTGGGCATTTCCTGTCTTGTTTCTCGGGTTCGCCGTGCTTGCAGGCGTCTGGCCATTACACACCTGGGCGCCGACCGGTCACGTCGCCGCGCCGACCGCAGGTTCAATGTTGCTCGCAGGCATCGTAATGAAACTCGGCGCTTACGGCGGACTGCGGGTCGCGATGAATCTTTTTCCACAAGGTTTCCACACGTGGAGTAATTGGATTGCTGTTCTCGCGGTGATCGGAATTCTTTACGCTGCGGCGGTGGCACTTCGCCAAAGCGATCTCAAGTTTGTCATTGGCTATTCGAGCGTCAGCCACATGGGTTTCGTGCTGCTCGGACTGGCGACCGCCAATGCGCTCGGTGTCTCGGGGGCAGTGCTGCAAATGTTTTCGCACGGTGTCATCGCGGCCCTGCTCTTTGCGGTCGCCGGACGGATGCTTTATCGCCGTACCCACACGCGCCAGCTGGATGCGCTCTCCGGAATGAACCTTGGCCGTGCGCTGCCGTTTGCGGCGTTCACTTTTGTCATCGCGTCTGCGGCGTCGATGGGGATTCCCGGGTTCAGTGGGTTCGCCGCTGAAATCACGATCCTGATCGGCGCGTGGAAAGCTTTTCCCATCGCGGTTTGGATCACCGGCGCGGGCATGGTGCTCGTTGCGGCGTTCACCCTCCGCGCGCTGAAGAAATCTTTCTTTGGTGACACGATCGCGAGCGTCCGCCTGCAAGAATGCCGCGTGCAGGTTGATTCGGATTGGAACGAGCAATCGAACAGCACGCCGCCGATCACTGCGCCGGAAAAATTGGGAGCCTGCCTGCTCATGTTCGCGACGCTCGCTGTAGGACTATATCCCAAACTTTTACTGGATCGCATTATGCCGGCCGTTGAAGCGATGAGGTTCTTGAAATGAGTTATTTGGAGTTGCTCAAACTTGCATCACCCGAAGGGATCGTTGTCGTGACGGCGCTGGTCGTCCTTGCCATCGGCCTAACAACCGAACGCGCATCAGCATCTTGCTCGGCCATCGCCGCGTTGGGACTCGCTATCGCAATCGGCGCGGTACTCATGTTGCCGCCGAAGGCAACTTTGTTTGGTGGGATGCTCGCGATCACGCCGTTAACGTCGTTGTTCAAGATTATTTGTCTCGGGCTCGCCCTTTTCACTGTGTTCCTGGCGCACAGCGACCGCGCCTCGCGCAATCCCGGCGAGTATCTCGCGATGCTCCTGCTTGCTACGATCGGACTGATGCTGCTCGTCGGCAGCGAGGAACTGCTCATGATTTTCATCGGCCTCGAGTTGCTCGGTTTATCCCTTTACGTGATGACGGCGTTCGACAAAACTGACGTCCGCTCAGCCGAAGCCGGTCTGAAATATTTCCTGTTTGGCAGCACGGCAAGCGCGTTCACTCTTTTTGGGATTAGCTTCATTTACGGGATGTCGGGAACGACCGGCCTTTCTGCCATTGGACAGAAACTAAGCTCCGGACCCGTTCAACCACTGCTCGCTGTGGGTATCGTGATGACCCTCATCGGTTTCGCCTTCAAAATCGCCGCTGCGCCATTCCACCTGTGGGCGCCGGATGCCTACCAGGGGGCACCGGTTCCGAGCGCGGCATTTATCGCTTCCGGCTCGAAGGTCGCCTCGTTTGTCGTGCTTGGAAAAATTGTCCTGGTCGGCTTCGCACCCGTGCATGGCAGCGCAGACTGGCATGCGATGGTGGCCGGGTGGTCGCCTGTTCTCGCTGCGCTGGCCGCATCATCCATCCTGGTTGGCAATCTTGTCGCGCTCGCGCAGACTAACGTGCGCCGGCTGCTCGCCTATTCCGCTGTCGCGCATGCTGGTTACACATTACTTGGACTTGTCGCCGGCGGGCGGGAGGGATTCTCCGCGACGCTCTTCTACACGACCATTTACGCTGTCACGCTCGTCGGCGCGTTTGGTGTCGTCGCGCTGGTGCGACGCCAAACTGGCGGCGACGATTTTCGGAATTTTGCCGGGCTGGCATCGCGTTCCCCGCTGCTCGCTGGGTGCATGTCGATCTTCATATTATCGCTGGCCGGCATCCCACCATTGGCCGGATTTTTCGGAAAATTCTATTTGTTCGGAGTAACTTTGGGCGCCGGCGGAAATCACGGCCTCCTCTGGCTCGTCGCGCTGGCGCTCTTTGGCAGCCTGATTTCGCTCTACTATTATCTCATCGTGCTGAAAGTGATTTTCGTCGATGAAGCAGCGACCCAGACATCACCTGTCAAGGTCGATTTGCTGTCGCGAATCTCATTGAGCGTGCTTGCCCTGCTCGTTCTCCTCCTCGGAATAGCGCCCGAAGCTGTGGTCACACGGATCATTGCGTCGCTGCCTTAGAACTTTTTGGGCGCGCCAAAAAAAATGCGTGCTCAATTGCCGTGCCACACTATAAATCTTTGTAAATCGACAATGAACAAACAAATCGCAAAAGTTGATCGCGTGAAGACCGGCAGCATCAGCGAGTTCATTGACCGCCATTATCGGCACTTCAATGCAGCAGTCCTCAGGGACGCGGCCGATGCCTACGTCGCGCATCTTGATCGCGGGGGAAAGATGATGATCACGCTCGCCGGCGCGATGAGCACGGGCGAATTGGGCATCTCGCTCGCGGAAATGATTCGTCAGGATAAAGTCCACGCCATCACCTGCACCGGGGCGAACCTGGAGGAAGACCTCTTCAATCTCGTCGCGCGCAGCAAGTATGAACGCATTCCGAACTATCGGGAGTTAAGCCCGCAGCATGAGAAAGAGCTGCTGGCTCGTCATTTGAATCGGGTGACCGACACGTGCATTCCAGAAGAGGAAGCGATCCGGCGAATCGAGAAGGTGGTCATAGGCGAGTGGGTCGTCGCCGCCCGGAAGAAGGAGCGTTTTTTTCCGCACGAATTTCTTTTTAAGATCTTGAGGGAATGCCGGCTCAAGAAATTCTACGAAATCGATCCTGCGGACAGTTGGATGATGGCGGCCGCCCAGAAAGATCTTCCGCTATTCGTTCCCGGTTGGGAAGACTCGACCCTCGGAAACATTTATGCCGCGCGCTGCATCACGGGAGCGATCACCGACGTGCATACGGCGCGCTCCGGGATCGAATACATGATTGAGCTCGCGGAATGGTACGGCCGCGTATCGCCGGAGTCTTCCATTGGCTTCTTTCAGATCGGCGGCGGAATTGCCGGTGATTTTCCGATTTGCGTTGTGCCGATGCTAAACCAGGACGTAGTGCGTACGCCTGTTCCCGAGTGGGGTTATTTTTGCCAGATCAGTGATTCCACCACCAGCTTCGGCTCGTATTCCGGGGCCGTGCCCAACGAGAAAATCACGTGGGGCAAACTAAGCGTCGACACACCGAAATTCATAATCGAGTCTGACGCCACCATTGTAGCGCCGTTGGTGTTCGCCAAAGTCTTGGGCTGGTAGCCGCTGCCGCGACTTGCCTGCATCTTTTTTGGCGCCGTCGCTGAAATAGTTGGTCTTGACTTGGCCGCCCTGCCGCGAACATAGCATCGGCAAATCACGACCTGGTTCGACCCACTAGAACGACAAGCCGGTCTGGGTTTGCCGTCCCAAAAACGGAACGGTGGCTTCCCATCCCCGGAACATTGGCAGGTGGCTGTTTTAATCCGAATAGATCCCAATCTGCTCGTTGCCAGCGACTTAGATTGACAATCCAAATCTTGGCACGGGCGTTGCATAAGCAATTGGCGTCAACCAAACCAAACCTTATGCAAAACTTTGAATCTACTTACGCTCTGTTGGTTCGTTCCGAAGAAAAGAAGCGCAACGTGCTGGAGATACTAGTCTACGCCCTTTTTATCCTCAGCGCGGTGTTTTCGATCTGGCAGTTCGCGCATCAATCGGTCGCGTTCCCGCTCGACCGGGTGACGAACGCGTCCGCTGCCGTGATCGAAACACGGCCAAGCTAATCTCTCGCGGTTTCTATTTCGATTAGCCTCGGCGAAATGGGCGCATTCCTGCAGGATTTTCGTTACGCCACCCGCATGCTGGTGAAGCAGCCGGCATTCACTGCGATCGCAGTGCTAACGCTCGCGCTCGGCATCGGTGCAAACACCGCGATCTTTAGTGTCATCAATGCGGTCCTCTTACGGCCACTTCCTTTCCCGAATGCCGATCGCATTATGTTTCTGAACGAGCGCGATAATGTTCGGGGCGACGAATTCTCCGTCTCGTGTCCGAATTATCTCGACTGGAAACGCGACAACACGGTTTTCGAACATCTCGCGGTCACTCGTCGTGAATCGCGTAACCTCAGCGGCATTCCGGGACGCGAAGCGGAGCGCGTCTCATCAGCCTACGTGAGCGACAATTTCTTCAAGGTGATTGGCTTGTCGCCGCAACTGGGACGCACCTTTAGCGAGGAGGAAGAAAAAGCCGGTGGACCTCAGGCTGTTATCATCAGCGATCGCCTTTGGCAGCGTGTATTCAATCGCGATCCTGAGGTGCTGGGTCGCGCGGTCAAGTTTCACGACCAGAGTTTCACTGTAGTCGGCGTGATGCCACCGCAAATGACGTCGCCGCAGGACACCGATGCGTGGTTTTCGATCATGAAACGCATCAACGCCGGCACATGGGAGGAGCGAGCCTTTCACCCAATGTTATATGTTTGGGGGCGATTGAAGCCCGGAGTGCCGATCGAACAAGCGCGCAACGAGATGAAGACCATTGCTGCGCGCCTGGAAAAAACTTACCCGGACTCTAACAAAAACGTTGGCGTTGTCGTTAAGCCGCTCCTGGAAAATCTGGTCGGCAAATATCGGACAAATCTCGTCCTGCTTCTTGGCGCCGTGGGAATGGTGTTGCTGATCGCCTGCGCGAATCTGGCCAACTTGTTCGCCGCTCGCGGGGCGGCGCGCGCGAGAGAATTCGCCATCCGCGCGGCTGTTGGGGCCAGTCGCAGCCAGATTATTCGTCAGCTTCTCCTCGAAAGTTTTCTTGTCGCGGTAATCGGCGGAGTGCTTGGAATCTTTAGCGCGATCTGGGTGCGCGACGCGCTCGTGGCCTGGACTCCGCAAGGTGTTTCCCGGTTTCACGAAATCTACTTCGATTTTCGCGTACTCGGCTTTGCCTTTGTCCTCGCGACGCTTAGCAGTGTCTTGTTCGGGTTGTGGCCGGCCTGGCAAGCGTCGCACACCGATTTGCAACTGGCGTTGAAGGCCGGATCGCGCGGCAGTGGAGACGCGCCGTCCGCTCGCCGCACGCGCGATTGGCTCGTCATTAGCCAGATCGCGCTCACGCTCACTCTGCTCATCGGCGCCGGGCTGGTTTTGAAAAGCTTTGCGCGGGTGCAGTCGCTTCAACTTGGGTATAAGCCGCGCGGTCTGCTCACCTCCCGCATCGAACTTCCCTTCACCAAATATACTAAACAGGAACAGGTCTCGGCTTTCTCGAAGAATCTTCTCGAACGCGTTCGCGCTCTTCCCGGGGTTGAGTCGGCTGCGATCGGTTCGAACCCACCACTTTTTGGCAGTTGGCAAATCGGGTTCTTTCGCGAGGGCACGCCGGAACCAGCGAGAGGTCAGGCACCCGACACTGAGATCGAAGTCGTGGCTGGCGATTATTTCACAACTCTCAAAGTGCCGCTGCTTCGCGGCCGCGTTCTGAACGATCAGGACACGAAAACTTCTCCGCTCGTCATGGTGATCGATCAGGAGATGGCCGATCGCTATTTTCCGGGAGAAGATCCAATCGGGAAACGGCTTTTTCTGGATGACGCGGATGGCGAAGGTGAAGGATACAAGCCTTTCGAAATCGTAGGCCTAGTCGCGCGGGTCAAAACGCATGGGTTCGACGAGGCGGGATCGTCACCTCTCGTTTACTTTTCGCAGGCGCAGGTCAAACGCACTGGTTTGGTGTTGTTCGTTCGAGCCGGTGGGATGATCAAATCGCTCGAAAAACCAATCCGCGACATCGTCAACTCGATCGACCCCTCGCAGCCTGTCTTCGAAGTGCGCACGATGCTCGACCGTGTGGAAGAAACATGGGCCGCACAACGTCTGCTCACTTTTCTCCTCCTGATCTTCGCCGGTCTCGCTCTGGTGCTGGCTGCAATCGGGCTCTACGGGGTGCTTGCTTACACGGCTGCGAAACGGTTCCGGGAGATTGGTGTTCGTCTCGCGCTTGGCGCGCAACCATCACAAATCCGAGGTTTGATTCTCGGCCACGGGATGACCTTATTCGCCATCGGCGGCGGCATCGGGTTGGTCAGCGCGATCGCCCTTTCGCGGGCGCTCCAGAAAGTGTTATTCGAAGTGAAATCGATTGACCCAAATACCTTTATTCTCGTCGCGGCCGTTCTCGCTTTAACGACCTTTATCGCGTGCTGGATTCCAGCGCGTCGCGCGAGTCGCATCGACCCCATCGTCGCTTTGCGCGAGGATTAGTCTCCCAGAACGAATTTATTTCCTTCGCTGTCTTTAAAGATAGCGAAGTTGCCCCACGGTTCTTTCTTTGGCGGATTTTCGAATTCAACGCCGCGTGCCCGCAATTCCTCGTAGGTCTTTTGCAGATTATCGCAGGTATAAGAGACGTTCATGAATGTGCCGACGCGATGTCTATCCTCATCGGTCGTAAACAGCACCACGCGCGTCTCGGCTTTTGGAACGCGCAATTCGATCCACCGCTGCTTATCGTCAAACGGCTGATCGGTGATGATGGTGAATCCGAGTTTCTCCGTGTAAAAATCGAGTGCCCGATTCTGGTCGGCCACCGGAATGCTGACGAACTTGATTTGTTTGATCATGATGCGTCGAACCTACTTTGATCCAAACGGGGCCGTCCAGCCGCCGAACGGGTCGGCGCGCAGAAAGTGTTGTCCGTTTATCGGTATAGCAGTAATCTGGCCGCCATGCCACGATTTCGCCAAACAATTCCAGTCGATGACTACGTAATTGATGTCCTGATGCGCGACCTCGTCGGGCATGATCGCCAACCGGCCGCGTATCTTGTTTATCTGCATCTCTACGCTCAGGCGGCGCGCGACAAATGGAAAACTGTGCCTGCGAGTTTGCGCATGCTCGCGGAAGCGACCGGTTTTTCTAAAAGCGCCGTGCAAAGCGCGCTCGAGAACCTGCGTCGCCGCGAATTGATTGTCACCACAATGGATCACGCCACCGCCGTGCCGCGGCACCGTGTCCTCCGCCATTGGCG
>Ga0207645_10000661_pt1 | contig 28611 bp, 43 predicted proteins | sample KBSM53metaG_FD_184331 | JGI IMG/M metagenome (GOLD analysis project Ga0207645, IMG submission 184331) | Miscanthus rhizosphere microbial communities from Kellogg Biological Station, Michigan, USA - KBS M5-3 metaG (SPAdes) (version 2) | ecosystem: Host-associated > Plants > Roots > Rhizosphere >...
CCGGTCGTGTCCGAAAAGGGCACGCACATCGCGGACAAGTACGAGCAGGTGATCTTTCGCGTCATGCAGAACGCGACGAAGCCCGAAGTCAAGGCGGCAGTCGAGCTGATGTTCAAGGTGCAGGTCGAATCGGTGCAGATCGCGAACGTCAAGGGCAAGCAGAAGCGCTTCGGCACGCATGCGGGCCGGCGCCGGAACTGGAAGAAGGCCTACGTGTGCCTGAAGCCGGGTCAGGAAATCAATTTCGCGGCGGAGGCCTGAAATGGCACTGGTCAAGGTCAAACCCACGTCCAACGGGCGTCGTTCGCTCGTCAAGGTCGTCAACGCGAGCCTGCACAAGGGCCCGCCGATCGCTTCGCTCGTCGAAAGCCAGAAGCGCGGCTCGGGACGCAACAACAATGGCCACATCACCGTCCGGCACAAGGGCGGCGGCCACAAGCAGCACTACCGGATCGTCGACTTCAAGCGCAACAAGGATGGCATTCCGGCGACGGTCGAGCGGCTCGAATACGACCCGAACCGCAGCGCCAACATCGCGCTTCTGCTGTACGCGGATGGCGAGCGTCGCTACATCATTGCGCCGCGCGGCGTCGCCGTCGGCGTGCAGCTGATGTCGGGCGCCGAGGCGTCCATCAAGCCGGGCAATACGCTGCCGCTGCGCAACATTCCGGTGGGCACGACGATCCACTGCATCGAGATGCAACCCGGCAAGGGCGCGCAGATGGCGCGGTCGGCCGGTGCGGGCGTGCAGTTGCTCGCGCGCGAAGGCGTCTATGCGCAGGTGCGGTTGCGCTCCGGCGAAATCCGCCGCGTTCACGTCGACTGTCGCGCGACGATCGGCGAAGTCGGCAACGAGGAGCACAGCCTCCGCTCGATCGGCAAGGCCGGTGCGCAGCGCTGGCGCGGCATCCGGCCGACGGTACGGGGCATTTGCATGAACCCGGTCGATCATCCGCATGGCGGGCGCTCGAACGGCGGTGGCCACCCGGTCTCGCCGTGGGGCACGCCCACCAAGGGCTACAAGACGCGCCGCAACAAGCGCACCGACGTGATGATCGTGCGCCGCCGTCACGCGACCAAGGGATAACGGAACATGGCACGCTCAATCAAGAAGGGACCGTTCGTCGACGGACATCTGCTGAAGAAGGTGGATGCAGCGCGCGCGGTCAACGACAAGAAGCCCATCAAGACCTGGTCGCGCCGCTCGACGATCACGCCCGAGTTCGTGGGCCTGACCATCGCCGTGCACAACGGCAAGCAGCACATCCCGGTCTACGTGTCGGAAAACATGGTCGGCCACAAGCTCGGCGAATTCGCGCTCACGCGCACGTTCAAGGGGCATTCGTCCGACAAGAAAGTCGCCGCGCCGAGCGCGACGAAGCGCAAGTGAGGACATGATGCAAACCACTGCTACGTTGCGCGGCGTACGGCTGTCGGCCCAGAAGGGTCGCGTCGTCGCCGATGCGATCCGCGGCCTGCCGGTCGATCGCGCGCTGAACATCCTCGCGTTCTCCCCGAAGAAGGGGGCGCGGATCATCAAGAAGGTGCTCGAGTCGGCGATCGCCAACGCCGAGCACAACGAGGGCGCCGACATCGACGAGCTGAAGGTCACGACGATCTACGTCGACAAGGCCGACACTCTGCGCCGGTTCACCGCGCGCGCCAAGGGCCGCGGCAACGTCATCGGCAAGCAGAGCTGCCATATCCGCGTCGTCGTCGGCGACGGGAAATAAGGAACCGCCATGGGACAGAAGATTCATCCGACCGGCTTCCGCCTCGCCGTCAACCGCAACTGGGGCTCGAAGTGGTTCGCCAACAAGAAGCACTACGGCCCGACGCTCGCCGAAGACCTGAAGGTGCGCGAGTACCTGAAGAAGAAGCTCGCGCACGCGTCGGTGGCGAAGGTCACGATCGAGCGTCCGGCGAAGAACGCGCGGATCACGATCCACAGCGCGCGCCCCGGTGTCGTCATCGGTAAGAAGGGCGAGGACATCGAGGTGCTGCGCGGCGACCTGCGCAAGATGATGGGCAGCGACGTCGGTCTCAACATCGAGGAGATCCGCAAGCCCGAAATCGACGCGCAGCTGATCTCCGATTCGATCGCGCAGCAGCTCGAGAAGCGGATCATGTTCCGCCGCGCGATGAAGCGCGCGATGCAGAACGCGATGCGGCTCGGCGCGCAAGGCATCAAGGTGATGAGCTCCGGACGCCTCAACGGCGTCGAAATCGCGCGGCGCGAGTGGTATCGCGAAGGCCGCGTGCCGCTGCATACGCTGCGTGCCGACATCGATTATGGATTTTCCGAGGCGCGCACGACCTACGGCGTCATCGGCATCAAGGTCTGGGTGTTCAAGGGTGAAGTGATGGCGCACAACGCCGAGCCCGCGGCCGCGCCGGCACCTGCACCCGAAGCACCGAAGCGCCCGCGCCGGTCGGGACCAGCACCAGGAGCGAAGAATGCTGCAACCAGCTAGAAGGAAATACCGCAAGGAGCAGAAGGGCCGGAACAAGGGCGTGGCGACCGTCGGCAACAAGGTCAGCTTCGGCGAGTACGGCCTGAAGGCGACCGATCGCGGCCGTCTGACGTCGCGGCAGATCGAGGCGGCGCGGCGTGCAATGACGCGCCACATCAAGCGCGGCGGCCGGATCTGGATCCGTATCTTCCCGGACAAGCCCGTGTCGAAAAAGCCCGCGGAAGTCCGCATGGGCAACGGCAAGGGCAACCCGGAGTATTACGTCGCCGAGATCCAGCCCGGCAAGGTGCTCTACGAAATGGACGGCGTGGAAGAGGCGCTCGCCCGCGAGGCGTTCGCGCTCGCCGCGGCGAAGCTGCCGCTGCGCACGACGTTCGTCCACCGCCTGATCGGCGGCTGACGGAGAACGCGATGAAACGCACTGACACGAAGAAGGCGCTGGCCGGCAAGAGCCCGGCCGAGTTGCAGACGGAGCTCGAGGCGCTGCTGAAGGAGCAGTTCGGGTTGCGGATGCAGGTCGCCACGCAGCAACTGACGAATACGTCGAAGCTGAAGGACGTGCGCCGGGGCATTGCCCGCGTGCGCACGTTGCTGGGCCAGGGCGCGCGCGCTTCGGGCACCTCCGCGCCGGCCAAGTCCGCGCGCGCGTGAGCGCGAAGGTTTACGGATTACTGAGCGCTGATGCGCAAAGGGTGAAGTGATGAACGTGCAAACCACGAACGACGCGACGGCACAGGCGCCGGCGGCGCGCAAGCCGCTCGTGCAGACGGTGACCGGTCGCGTCACCAGCGACAAGATGGACAAGACGGTCACCGTGCTGGTCGAGCGTCGCTCGAAGCACCCGATCTACGGCAAGGTCGTCATCAAGTCGAACAAGTACCACGCGCACGACGAGGGCAACGAATGCAAGACCGGCGACCTGGTCGAGATCCAGGCGACCCGCAAGCTTTCGAAGCTGAAGGCGTGGCGCGTCGTTCGCGTCGTGGAGAAGGCAAAAGTCGTCTAGAGGCTGGTCCGGGTATTGCCTGACAGCGAAATACCTGCCATACTCGCTGTTTTCCCCGCCGCGACGCCACGGGGCATTCATCAAATGCGCGGGCGCCGCGGCCCATCCCAGCCGGATGCGTGATATCGCATCCGAGACGGGGTCCAAAACTGGCCGCCGCCTTTTCGCTTCAGCCGGTCCGCAGGTAGTCGATTGAACCTGCACCGGAGGCGGATCAAGTTGGAGAGAACTGAGTCATGATTCAAATGCAGACGGTACTCGACGTCGCCGACAACACGGGCGCGCGCGCCGTGATGTGCATCAAGGTGCTGGGCGGCAGCAAGCGCCGCTATGCGCACATCGGCGACGTGATCAAGGTGTCGGTGAAGGAAGCTGCGCCGCGCGGCCGCGTGAAGAAGGGCGAGATCTACAACGCCGTCGTCGTGCGCACGCGCCATGGCGTGCGCCGCGATGATGGTGCGCTCGTCCGCTTCGACACGAACGCCGCCGTGTTGCTCAACAACAAGCTCGAGCCGATCGGCACCCGCATCTTCGGGCCGGTCACGCGCGAATTGCGCACCGAGCGGTTCATGAAGATCGTCTCGCTGGCGCCGGAAGTCCTCTGACGCCGCTTCAAGTTCGAAGAGACTACACATGCGCAAGATCAAGAAGGGTGACAACGTCGTCGTCATCGCGGGCCGCGACAAAGGCAAGCGTGGTGACGTCGCCCGTGTCGTCGACGACACGCACGTCGTCGTCAACGGCGTAAACCAGGTGAAGCGGCACACGAAGCCCAACCCGATGAAGAACCAGCCGGGAGGCATCGTCACGAAGGAAGTGCCGATTCACGTATCGAACGTCGCGATCTGGAACCCGGTGACGCAGAAGCCGGACCGGATCGGCTTCAAGCTCCTCGAAGACGGCCGCAAGCTCCGCTTCTTCAAGTCCAACGGAGAGCAGATCAATGGCTGACGACAAGAAGGACAAGAAAGGCGACAAGAAGGGAGCCAAGCACGACAAGGCTCCTGCCGCCGACAAGCAGGCGAAGCAGCCGAAGGCCGAAAAGCCGGCGAAGGCTGCGGCGTCCGCGGATCGTGCTCACGACGCCGACCAGCCGCATCAGCCGGCACGGCTGAAGGACATCTATCGCAAGGAGATCGCGCCTGCGCTGACTGCGCAATTCGGCTACAAGTCGCCGATGGAAGTGCCGCGGATCTCCAAGGTCGTGCTCAACATGGGCGTGGGCGAAGCGACGGCGGACAAGAAGATCCTCGACAACGCCGTGTCCGACATGACGAAGATCAGCGGCCAGAAGCCGGTCGTTACCAAGGCGCGCAAGGCAATCGCGGGCTTCAAGATCCGCGAAGGCTATCCGATCGGCTGCATGGTGACGCTGCGCCAGGAACGGATGTACGAGTTCCTCGATCGCCTCGTGACCGTCGCGCTCCCGCGCGTGCGCGACTTTCGCGGCATCTCGGGACGCGGCTTCGACGGGCGCGGCAACTACAACATGGGCGTCAAGGAACAGATCATCTTCCCCGAGATCGAGTACGACAAGATCGACACGATCCGCGGGATGAACATCACGATCACGACGACCGCGAAGACCGACGCCGAAGCGAAGGCGCTGCTCGCCGCGTTCAAGTTTCCGTTCAGGAACTGAGGATTCTCAATGTCGAAGCTGGCACTGATCAACCGCCAATACAAGCGCGAGAAGCTCGTCGCGAAGTACGCGAAGAAGCGCGCGGCACTCGAAGCGATGGTCGCGAACTCGCGGATGTCGGACGAGGACCGCTACGCGGCGCGGCTCAAGCTGCAGGCGCTGCCGCGCAACGCCAACCCGACGCGGCTGCGCAACCGCTGCCTCATCACGGGCCGTCCTCGCGGCGTGTACAGCAAGTTCGGCCTCGGGCGCAACAAGTTGCGCGAATACGCGATGCGCGGCGAAGTGCCGGGCATCGTCAAAGCCAGCTGGTAGGAGTGACGCATGAGCATGAGTGATCCCATCGCCGACATGTTGACGCGCATCCGCAACGCGCAGATGACGGAGCGCGCGGTTGTCGTGATGCCCGCGTCGAACGTCAAGGTCGCGATCGCCCGCGTGCTGAAGGACGAGGGCTACATCGAAGGCTTCAAGATTTCCGGCGAGGAAACGCGCAAGCCGCAGCTCGAGATCGCGCTGCGCTACTACGCGGGCAAGCCGGTCATCGAGAAGATCGAGCGCATCTCGAAGCCCGGCCTGCGCATTTACAAGAGCAAGGACGACATTCCACGCGTGATGAACGGCCTCGGCATCGCCATCGTGTCGACGTCGCACGGCGTGATGACCGACCGCAAGGCGCGCGCGACCGGCGTTGGCGGCGAAGTCATCTGCATCGTCGCCTGACGGGAGATATCGAGATGTCACGCATTGGCAACAATCCGATCAAGCTTCCGCCGAAGGTCGAAGTGACGCTTGGCACCGGCGAGATTTCCGTCAAGGGTCCGCTCGGCACGCTGTCGCGCAGCTACGGCCCCGAAGTTGCCGTCGAGCGCAACGGCGAGGAGCTGGTGTTCAAGGCGACGAACGACGAAGCCGGCGCGCTGCAGGGAACGCTGCGCGCGCTGGTCGCGAACATGGTCAAGGGCGTAACGCAGGGCTTCGAGAAGAAGCTGTCGCTCGTGGGCGTCGGCTATCGCGCGCAAGCGGCGGGCGACAAGATCAACCTGTCGCTCGGGTTCTCGCACCCGGTCGTGCACATGATGCCGAAGGGCGTGACCGTGCAGACGCCGGTGCAGACGGAAATCCTCGTCAAGGGGATCGACAAGCAGCAGGTCGGCCAGGTCGCGGCCGAGATCCGTGCGTATCGTCCGCCCGAGCCGTACAAGGGCAAGGGCGTTCGCTATTCGGACGAGCGCGTCAAGATCAAGGAAACGAAGAAGAAGTAATGCTTCGGCCAAAAGTAAAACCTACTTTTGGCCGGTCAATTCACCCTCGAATCGCGGGCAGAGCCCGACGAGTCAAGGTCGAAAGGGCTAGAGAGGTACCGATGAATAAAAAGGAAGCTCGAGTTCGCCGCGCGCGCAAGACGCGGATCCGCATCGCCGAGCAGCGCGCGACGCGCCTCGTCGTCGGCCGCTCGAACAGCCACATCTACGCGCAGATCGTCGCGCCCACCGGCGACAAGGTGCTCGTCAGCGCTTCGACGCTCGAAGCGGACGTGCGCAAGGATCTCAAGAACGGCGGCAACAAGGCTGCCGCCGCGGTGATCGGCAAGCGCATCGCCGAGCGCGCGAAGGCGGCGGGCATCGAGGCGGTCGCGTTCGACCGTGCGGGATTTCGCTTCCATGGCCGCGTGAAAGCGCTGGCCGACGCCGCCCGCGAGGGCGGTCTCAAGTTCTGAGCAGGGGATTCGACTCATGGCACAGCAACGATCCAACTCCCGCCAGTCGCAGCAGCAGGACGACCGCGGCGACGGGTTGAAAGAGAAGATGATCTCGATCAACCGGGTCACCAAGGTGGTGAAGGGCGGACGGATCCTGGGCTTCGCGGCGCTCACGGTCGTCGGCGATGGCGATGGTCGCATCGGCATGGGCAAAGGCAAGGCGAAGGAAGTGCCCGTTGCCGTGCAGAAGGCGATGGAGCAGGCGCGCCGCAAGATGGTGAAGGTGCGCCTGAAGAAGGGAACGTTGCATCACGCGGTGATCGGCCGGCACGGCTCGACGCGCGTGTACATGCAGCCCGCGTCGGACGGGACGGGCGTGATCGCCGGCGGCGCAATGCGGGCCGTGTTCGACGTCGTCGGCGTGACCAACATCCTCGCCAAGTGCCACGGTCCCACCAACCCGTACAACGTGGTGCGCGCGACGATCAACGCGCTCGAGGCGATCAATGCGCCGGCCGACATTGCCGCCAAGCGCGGCAAGACGGTCGAGGAAATCTTGGAGGCGTGATGGCGGCGGACAAGCGATTGAAGGTGACGCTCGTCAAGGGTGTCGGATGCACGCGCAAGGACCATCGGGCCACCGTGCGCGGCCTGGGGCTGAAGCGCATCCGCCAGGTCGTCGAGCTCGAGGATACGAAGGCCGTCCGCGGCATGATCAACAAGGTCAGCTACCTCGTATCGGTAGTGGGCGAGTGAATTTCCGGAGTCTTTGATGCGTCTCAATACGATCAAGCCCGCATCGGGCAGCAAGAAGGCGCGGCGTCGCGTCGGACGCGGCATCGGCTCGGGCCTCGGCAAGACGGCCGGTCGCGGCCACAAGGGCCAGAAGTCGCGTTCGGGCGGCTTTCACAAGGTCGGCTTCGAAGGCGGCCAGATGCCGCTGCAGCGGCGCCTGCCCAAGCGCGGTTTCGTGTCGCGAACGAAGCTCGATGTCGCGGAAGTGCGTCTGTCGGATCTCGCGCGATTGCCGCTGACGGACATCGACCTCCTGGCGCTGAAGGCTGCCGGCATGGTCCCGTCGACGGCGAAGTCGGCGAAGGTGATCAAGACGGGCAAGCTGGACAAGGCCGTCAAGCTCATCGGCCTCACGGCCACGCAGGGCGCGAAAGCCGCGATCGAGGCCGCCGGCGGCACGCTCGCCGAAGCCGCTTGAATACGCAACCGGGCGACGCAACCTAGGACAGTCCATTGGCAATAGCAAATCCGGCGCAGAAAAGCGGGAACAAGTATGGCGACCTGAAGCGCCGCTTGTGGTTCCTGCTGGGTGCGCTCGTCGTCTACCGCGTGGGTACGCACATCCCCGTGCCGGGCATCAACGCCTCGGTGCTGGATGAGCTGTTCCGCGGGCAGCAGGGAGGGATTCTCGGCCTGCTGAACGTGTTCTCGGGCGGCGCACTGTCGCGCTTCTCGATCTTCGCCCTCGGGATCATGCCGTACATCTCGGCGTCGATCATCATGCAGCTCTGCACGGTGATCGTGCCGGCGCTCGAGGCGCTGAAGAAGGAAGGGCAGTCGGGGCAACGCAAGATCACGCAGTACACGCGCTACGCAACGCTCGCGCTGTCGTTCTTCCAGGCGTTCGCGATCTCGACGGCGCTGGAAGCACAGGCGGGGCTGGTCCTCGAGCCGGGCGTGATGTTCCGCGTCGTCTCGGCGGTCACGCTGGTGACGGGCACGATGTTCCTGATGTGGCTCGGCGAGCAGATCACCGAGCGGGGTCTTGGCAACGGCATCTCGCTGATCATCTTCGCGGGCATCGCCGCGGGCCTGCCGCGCGCGATCGGCCAGACGCTCGAGCAGGGCCGCACGGGTGCGTATTCGTGGCTGCTGATCATCGGCATCGCCGCGCTCGTCGTGCTCGTGACCGCGTTCGTCGTGTTCATGGAGCGGGCGCTGCGCAAGATCCTGGTCAATTATGCGAAGCGGCAGGTTGGCAACAAGGTTTACCAGGGGCAGAGCTCGCACCTGCCGCTGAAGATCAACATGGCGGGGGTGATCCCACCGATTTTCGCATCGTCGATCATCCTGTTCCCGGCCACGCTCGCGCAGTGGGCGGGCACGGGCGAGAACACGATCTGGATCCGCGACCTGGCGGCGACGCTGGCGCCCGGTCAGCCCGTGCACGAGATCCTGTACGCAGCGGCGATCATTTTCTTCTGCTTTTTCTATACGGCGCTGCAGTACAACCCGAAGGAAACGGCGGACAACCTGAAGAAGAGCGGTGCGTTCATCCCGGGCTACCGGCCGGGCGATCAGACAGCGAAGTACCTGGAGAAGATCACGCTCCGGCTGACGCTCCTCGGCTCGCTGTACCTCGTCGTCGTGTGCTTCATCCCGAATTTCCTGATCGCGTGGAAGAACGTGCCGTTCTATTTCGGAGGCACGTCGCTCCTGATCATCGTGGTCGTGACGATGGATTTCATGACGCAGGTGCAGGCGTACCTGATGTCGCAGCAGTATGAGAGCCTGCTGCGCAAGGCCAATTTCAAGGGTGGAGTGCCGACGCGCTGATGGCGAAGGAAGAGACGATTGCGATGCAGGGCGAGGTGGCGGAAATGCTGCCGAACGCGACGTTCCGCGTAAAGCTCGAAAACGGTCACGTCGTGCTTGCGCACATATCCGGAAAGATGCGCATGCACTACATCAAGATCCTGCCGGGCGACAAGGTCACCGTCGAGCTGACGCCGTACGACCTGTCCCGCGCGCGGATCACTTTCCGGGCGAAGTGACGACTGATCGGGTGGCGAAATGAAAGTACTGGCTTCGGTGAAGAAGATCTGCCGCAACTGCAAGATTGTCCGCCGGCATGGCGTGGTGCGCGTCATCTGCACGGCTGACGCACGGCACAAGCAGCGGCAGGGCTGACCCGCCGGCGACGGCGCAAACGACAGATATAGGTTAATCATGGCGCGTATTGCAGGCGTAAACATTCCGAACCATCAGCATGCGGAGATCGCGCTGACGGCGATCTACGGCATCGGTCGTCCGCGCGCGAAGGCGATCTGCGTGGCGGCAGGCGTCGCGCCGAACGCGAAGATCAAGGACCTCACCGATGCGCAGATGGACAAGCTGCGCGAGCACATCGGCAAGTTCACCGTCGAAGGCGATCTGCGCCGCGAGGTGACGATGAGCATCAAGCGACTGATGGACTTGGGCTGCTATCGCGGCGTCCGTCATCGCAAGGGACTGCCCGTGCGCGGCCAGCGCACGCGCACCAACGCGCGCACGCGCAAGGGTCCGAAGAAGGGCCGCACCGTCGCGCTGTCGAAGGGCGTCACCAAGTAACGCAGGAAACCGGTTAAGGATCATTGATGGCACAGCAACCGTCGCAGAAGGGCGCCACCGCGCGCACCCGCAAGAAGGTCAAGAAGAACGTGTCGGAAGGGATCGCGCACATCCACGCGTCCTTCAACAACACGATCATCACGATCACCGACCGGCAGGGCAATGCGCTGTCGTGGGCGACGTCGGGCGGCGCCGGGTTCAAGGGCTCGCGCAAGTCGACGCCGTTCGCGGCGCAGGTCGCGGCCGAGTCCGCCGGTCGCGCGGCACAGGAATACGGCGTCAAGAACCTCGAGGTGCGCATCAAGGGACCGGGCCCGGGACGCGAGTCCGCGGTGCGCGCGCTCAATGCGCTCGGACTCAAGATCAGCAGCATTTCCGACGTGACGCCGGTGCCGCACAACGGCTGCCGTCCGCCGAAGCGTCGGCGGATATAGGAAAGCGCGGCGATTCACGTTGATTTTTCGTTAGACGTTGAGTCTGAGGATCGTCGGGCTTCGCCCGCGGTCCTCAGGTAACCAAGGAACGGCCAAAAGTAGGTTTGTACTTTTGGCCGAAGGAAATTATGGCGAGATACATCGGACCCAAATGCAAGCTGGCGCGGCGCGAAGGAACGGACCTGTTCCTGAAGAGCGCGCGGCGTTCGCTCGACTCGAAGTGCAAGCTCGACACGAAGCCGGGGCAGCACGGCGTCAAGTCGGGTGCGCGCACGTCGGACTACGGTCATCAGCTGCGCGAGAAGCAGAAGCTGCGTCGCATCTATGGTGTGCTCGAGCGCCAGTTCCGTCGTTATTTCCACGAGGCGACGAAGGGCAAGAGCTCGACCGGCACGAACCTGCTGCAGCTGCTCGAATCGCGGCTCGACAACGTCGTGTACCGGATGGGCCTCGGCTCGACGCGCGCCGAAGCACGGCAGCTCGTGTCGCACTGCTCGATCACCGTCAACGGCAAGGTGCTGAACGTTCCGTCGGCGCTGCTGCGCGCCGGTGACGTCGTCGCCACCACCGACAAGGCCAAGGGACAGCTGCGCATTCAGGATGCGCTGCAACTCGCCGAGAAGGTCGGCTTCCCGTCTTGGGTCGAAGTCGACCCGAAGAAGATGACTGGCAAGTTCAAGGGAGCGCCCGAGCGCTCGGAATTCGGCCAGGACATCAACGAGAGTCTCGTTGTCGAGTTGTACTCGAAGTAAGGATGGGATAGTCGGCCGCTACCGATGCGGCCAATCGAAAGGCACGATCGATCGCCGCGTCGCCGCGGTCGACACTTTGTGATTTTTCGGCGTCTCCGAAAATAAAGGTTCCGCATGCAGAGCAATGTTCTGTTGAAGCCCCGCATCATCGACGTGCAAAGCATGTCGCCGTTCCACGCCAAGGTGGTGATGGAGCCGTTCGAGCGTGGGTACGGCCATACGCTGGGCAACGCGCTGCGGCGCGTGCTGCTCTCGTCGATGCCCGGCTACGCGCCCACCGAAGTGAAGATCACCGGTGTGCTGCACGAGTATTCGGCGCTGGACGGTGTGCAGGAAGACGTCGTCGACGTGCTGCTGAACCTGAAGGGTGTCGTGCTCAAGCTCCACAACCGCGACCACGTGATGCTGAAGCTCGCCAAGACCGGCGAGGGTCCCGTCACGGCTGCCGACATCGAGCCCAATCATGACGTCGAGATCATCAATCCCGAGCACCTGATCGCGCACCTGACGGCAGGCGGCAAGATCGAGATGGAGATCAAGGTCGAGAAGGGCCGCGGCTACCAGCCCGCGACGATGCGCATCAAGCCGGAAGGCGGCCGCACGATCGGGAGCATCCTGCTCGACGCGTCGTTCTCCCCGGTGCGGCGTGTCAGCTACGCCGTCGAATCGGCGCGCGTCGAACAGCGCACCGACCTCGACAAGCTCGTGCTTGACATCGAGACGAATGGCGTCGTCGAGCCCGAGCAGGCGGTTCGCTACGCAGCGAGTGTGCTGGTCGAGCAGTTGTCGGTGTTCGCCGACCTCAAGGGCACGGACCAGCCCTCGGCCGAGCGTGCATCGCCGCAGGTCGACCCCGTGCTGCTGCGCCCGGTCGACGATCTCGAACTCACGGTGCGCTCGGCCAATTGCCTGAAGGCCGAGAACATCTATTACATCGGCGACCTGATCCAGCGTTCGGAAACCGAGCTGCTGAAGACGCCGAACCTCGGACGCAAATCGCTGAACGAGATCAAGGAAGTGCTCGCGTCGCGCGGTTTGTCGCTCGGCATGCGGCTCGAGAACTGGCCGCCGGCGGGGCTCGACCGTCCATGAAAAGTGAACCCCTACTTTTCATGGGGTAGGGCAACCTGAAAATCGCGGGCGGAGCCCGACGATTTTCAGTGGAAAAGACAAGGAAAGAACATGAGACACCGCCACGGACTGCGCAAACTCAATCGCACGAGCTCGCATCGGCTCGCGATGTTGCGCAACATGACGAACTCGCTGTTCACGCACGAGGCGATCAAGACTACGCTGCCGAAGGCGAAGGAACTGCGTCGCGTCGCGGAGCCGCTGATCACGCTCGGGAAGACTCCGACGCTGGCGAATCGCCGGCTGGCGTTCGACCGGTTGCGCGACCGCGACGTCGTCACGAAGCTCTTCAACGAGCTTGGCCCACGCTTCAAGGCCCGTCCCGGAGGCTACCTGCGCATCCTCAAGTTCGGCTTCCGTCAGGGCGACGCGGCGCCGATGGCGCTGATCGAGCTGGTCGACCGGCCGGCGACGGCGAACGAAGAGTCCGAGCAGGCGGCGTAAGCACCGAGCCGCAATGACGATTCGGCCGGGTGCGAACCCGGCCGTTTTCATTTGGCGCTGGCTATCCGCGGTAGATGCAGCGTCAAGGGCTGAACGCGTTTCATTCCTGAAACCGTGTAGCATCAGGTCCCATGCCCGAGACAGTTTTGGTAACCGGCGGCGCCGGGTTCGTAGGCTCCCACATCGTCGTCGAGCTGGCGCGAAGCGGATTTGCTCCGGTCATACTCGACAACTTCAGCAACAGCACGCCGGCGATCCGTACCCGTCTCGAGGCGCTGGCGGGACGGCCCGTACCCTGCGTGACGGCCGACGTCCGCGACGTCGTTGCGTTGCGCGCCGCCTTCCACGACCATCCGATCGCCGCCGTCATCCACTGTGCCGGGCTCGAGAACGTCGCCGAGTCGGAAGCGAGGCCGCTCGCGTACTACGACGCAAACGTCGGCGGCACGCTCTCGTTGATCGAGGTGATGGGCGAGGCGGGCGTCGCCACGCTCGTATTCAGCTCGGCGTCGAGCGTCTACGGCGATGCGACCGATCTGCGCCTGTCGGAACAGACGCCATTGCGCACGTCGAGCGTCTATGGCCGCACGAAGCGCGTCGTCGAGGATCTGCTGCGTGACCTGTCGACCGCGAATGCGAACTGGCGGATGGCCGTCGTACGCAAGTTCAACCCGGCGGGCGCGCATTCATCGGGAATGCTGGGCGAGGCGCCGCGGAGCCGCCCGACGCATCTCATTCCCGCGATGTGCCGCGTCGCGGCGGGCGAGTCCGGTGAGCTCGTCGTCCACGGCGACGACTGGGACACGGCGGACGGCACCGGTGTGCGCGACTACGTGCATGTGCAGGATCTCGCCGATGGTTTCGTGCGGGCGTTGAAGTACACGCAAGCCCACCCCGGCCTCGTGACCGTCAATCTCGGCAGCGGCGCCGCAACGTCGGTGATGGCCGCGATCGCGTCGTTCGAGCGGGCGTGCGGGCGATCGATCCCGCGAATTACAGGTGCGCGCCGGGCCGGCGATGTCGCGGGAAGTTGCGCCGACAACACGTACGCGACGTCACTGCTGGATTGGCGTCCGACGCGCGATCTGGACGCCATTTGCGCCGACGCGTGGAGATGGCAGAAAAACGGCGGCCGTTATTAGCCAACCGGCGTAAAGCTGCTGCAAGACACGTGCTACTCAGCGTGCCGCTTGCACGCGTGCGGAGTCCTTGCGGTACCGGTTCAGCTCGTTCGTCAGCCACACACCCGACAGCGCCTCGGTCTTTCCGCACCTCACGTGATAGAGCTCGCCCGACATGCTGCTTTCAGTGGCGAGATACTTGATGAACTCCTCGGCCGTCGTGATCCGGCTGCCGGCGAACTGGTACTTCGACGCCAGGTGATCGCGCGCCTTGTCGGACGGGTACTCGGTGCCGTTGCGGATGAACGTGCAGGATGACGCGGCGACGAAGTTGAGCAGGTGATCAATTTCGTCTTTCGGCGACGGGTTCGCGGCAGCGCTTGCCTGCGCCAGCGCGAACGCGATCGTGGCTGCGGCGGCCAGCACTGTCCGGCGGACGTGTTGAGAGGTCATCGACGTCGGCGTGGGTAGGGTATGTGGCTTCCGACCCGCACGCGGGCTTCCGGTTCCATCATATCCCCGGTTCGGCCGTCTTCAGCGCCTCGACGCGAATCTGCTCGGTCAGCGCCGCCTTCAACGCCGAGAACTCGGGTGACGTCTTGATCGTGTAATGACGCGGGTGCACGAGCGGCACGGCGACTTCGGCCTTGATCCGGCCGGGCCGGGCCGTCATCACGACGACGCGGTTGGCCATGAAGATGGCCTCCTCGATGTCGTGCGTCACGAACAACACCGTCTTGCGCTCGCTCTCCCAGATCGACAGCAGCAACTCCTGCATCAGCGAGCGCGTCTGGTTGTCGAGCGCGCCGAACGGTTCGTCGAGCAGCAGTATCCGCGGTTCGTTCGCGAGTGCGCGCGCGATCGCTGTGCGTTGCTGCATGCCACCCGACAGCGTCTTCGGATAGTGATCCTCGAACCCGGCGAGCCCGACCTTGGCGACGTAATGCGCCGCAATTTCGGCCTGGCGTACGGCCGGCAGCGACTTCTCGCGCAACCCGAACTTGATGTTCTCCTCGACCGTCAGCCACGGGAACAGCGTGTAGCTTTGAAAGACCATGCCCCGGTCTGCGCCGGGGCCCATGACGAGCTGGCCGTCGAGACGAACCTCCCCCGTCGTCGGCGCGTCCAGTCCCGCGACGATGCGCAGCAGCGTGCTCTTGCCACAACCCGACGGGCCGAGGATCGTGATGAAGTCGTTGTCGGCAATCGACAAGGTCGTCGGCAGCAGCGCCTCGACGGGTGCGCCGTTGCGCGCACCGGCAAACGTGCGGGCAACGCCGTCGATCGCGAGCGCACTCAGACCCGTGTCCTCGAGGCGTGCACGTTTACGCGCTGCTCCACGGAAACAGCGCACGGTTCGCGCGCTTGAAGCCGAGGTCGGAAACGAGCCCGATGATTCCGATCAGGATGATGCCGAAGATGATCTGGCCGGTATTGAGCAACGCCTGGCTGTCGGTGATCATGTGGCCAATGCCGCTCGACGCGCCGATGAGTTCCGCGACGATCACGTAGGTCCACGCCCAGCCGAGGACCAGGCGCAGCGTCTCGGCGATGGCGGGTGCGGCGCTCGGCAGCAGCACGCGGCGCACGATGCCGCGCGCATTGGCGCCGAGCGTGTATGCGGCCTCGACGAGGTCGCGCCGCGTCGCGCCCACGGTGACGGCCACCATGAGGACGATCTGGAAGAACGAGCCGATGAAGATCACCAGCAGCTTCTGCATCTCGCCGATGCCCGCCCACAGGATCAGGAGCGGGATGAACGCGGACGCCGGAAGGTAGCGCGCGAACGAGACGAACGGCTCGAAGAACGCCTCGACGGGCTTGTATGCGCCCATCGCAATTCCGAGCGGAACGCCGAACGCGGCCGCGAGGATGAAGCCGCCGAACACGCGCCAGATCGTGATGCCGACATCCTTCGCAAAGCCGAACTGCGCGAACAGCGACCAGCCTTCGCGCAGCATCGTCAGCGGATCGGCGAGGAATGTCTTCGACACGAGGCCGCCGAACGTCGCTGCGCTCCACGCGAGCACGAAGAGCACGAAGAACGCGAGGCCGAGCGCGACCTTGCGCGTACCGCTGACGGGCACGAGCGGCGTCATCGCGGCAATCCCTGCACTTGCCCGGACGATAGCGCGATGCGTGCCCGCCGCGCGCGTTGCGCGCGCCCGCCGGAAATGAGCGCGAGCGTGGCTTCGCGCGGCACCGTCGACGCTACTTGATGAACTGCGTGTCGTAGAGCGTGGTGACGTCCGGCATGGCCTTGATGCTGCCGATTTCGAGGAGCAGGTCGCCGGCTTCCTTGCTGAACTGCTGCAGTTCGCCGTTGAAGAACTTCTGGTTCGCCGCCTTGTCCTGCCAGCGCAGGTATTTCGCCGACGCGCCGAACTGCTCGCCGCTCTGCTTCACGTCCGCGCCCATGATCTCGTAGCTCTTCGCCGGATCCTTCTGGATCATCGCCACCGCTTCGAAATAGCTGTCGGTCAACGCCTGCGCCGCCTTCGGGTTGTCGGCCAGGAATTTAGGCGTGCAGCCGAACGTGTCCATGATCATCGGATAGTCCAGCGTCGTCGCGATGATCTTGCCGGCCTGCGGCGCGCTGCGCACCGTCGACAGATACGGCTCGTACGTCATCGCGGCGTCGTTCTGGCCGGCGACGAACGCTTGCGCCGCGGGTCCCGGCTCGAGATTGACCACGGTGACGTCCTTGACGGAGAGTCCGTTCTTCTTCAGGAACCAGGCGAGCGTGAAGTAAGGCGCCGTGCCGGGTGCCGATGCGGCAACCGTCTTGCCCTTGAGATCCGCGATCTTCGCGACGTTATTGCGCACGGCCATGCCGTCGGCACCGTAGCTTTTGTCCATCTGGAAGATCTGCTTCGTCGCGACGCCGTTCGCGTTCCAGACAACCCACGTCTCGACCGTCGTCGCCGCGCATTGCACGTCACCCGATGCGATCGCGAGGTGCCGATCCTTTTGCGGGATCTTCTTCAGGTCGACGTCGAGGCCGTTCTTCTTGAAGATGCCGGCTTCCTTCGCAAGTGTCAGCGGCGCAAAGCCGGTCCAACCCGAATAGCCGATCGCGACCTTGGTTTGCGAAACCGCGGGTAACGCCAACGCGGCGAGCGCGAGTCCAGCCGTCGCCATCACGATCTTGCGCATGTCGATCCCTCCCGTAGTCGTTGAACGTTCCATTATGCGGCATCGGCGCAGTCTCGCGTCGGGCGGCCAAGTGCCGGGCACAGCGCGACCAGGGCCGTATCGCCGGTTTACAATCGCCTGGCGCTTCCCGCATGGCGGTTCGTTCATGCGCCGCGCCTTTCGGAGCCGCACGTCCCGTCGATGAAAACGCTGCACGCCCCTGCCGCATTGCTCGCCGACGGCTGGCACACCGACGTCGCCATCGTCGTCGCCGACGACGGCACGATCGAGCGTGTCGAGTGCGCGGAGCCGCCCGCTGACGCCGAGCGATTGGCGGGTCCCGTCATTCCCCCGATGCCGAACCTGCATTCGCACGCGTTCCAGCGCGCGATCGCCGGGCGCACCGGTCTGCCCTCGCCGCATCGCGACGACACTTTCTGGACATGGCGGCAGGCCATGTACGCCGCGGTCGACCGCCTCGATGCCGACGCGTTCGAGGCGATTGCCGCGCAGGCGTACGTCGAGATGGCGAAGGCCGGCTACGCATCGGTCGCCGAATTCCACTACGTCCATCACGATCCGCACGGCAAGGCGTATGCAGATCCCGCCGAGCTCGCGTGGCGGATCGTCAGCGCTGCCCGCACGGCGGGCCTCGGGCTCACGCTGCTTCCCGTCTTCTACGCGCACGGCAATTTCAACGGCGCGGCCGCGGCGCCCGGCCAGCGGCGCTTCCTGCACAGCATCTACACGTTCGAGAAATTGCTCGACGCCGTCACGCGCAAGTCGCAAGCCGAGCATTACACCGTTGGCGTCGCGCCGCACAGCCTGCGCGCCGTCACGCGCGAGGAATTGACGAAGGTCGCGGCGATGGCGCCACCGCGAGCGCCCATCCACATCCACGCCGCGGAGCAGACGCGTGAAGTCGATGACTGCTATGCCTGGAGCCGGATGCGGCCTATCGAATGGCTGCTCGCGAATGCGGGCGTGGACGCGCGCTGGTGCGTCGTCCATGCGACGCACATGACCGAGCGCGAAGTCGCGGGACTTGCCGCGAGCGGCGCGGTGGCCGGGCTCGCGCCGTCGACGGAGGCCGACCTCGGTGACGGAATCTTCCCGGGCGAGGCCTACCTGCAGGCGGGCGGCCGATTCGGCATCGGGACCGACTCCAACACGCTGATCGATCCGTTTGCCGAAGTGCGGCAGCTGGAGTGGTCGCAGCGATTGCGCGCGCGCCGGCGAAACGTGCTCGTCGATCAGTCGCAAACACCGGTCGGCCAACGGCTGTGGCGCGCTGCTGCGCAGGGCGGTGGGCAGGCACTCGCGCAGCCGATCGGCTCGCTGGCGGCCGGCATGCGCGCCGACCTGATCGTCCTCGATCCGGACGAGCCGGCGCTCGCGGAGCAGCCGATCGAGCACGTCCTCGACGCAGCGATCTTTGGCGCATGCCGACGGCCCGTGCGCGACGTCATGTGCGGCGGCCGGTGGATCGTTCGCGAAGGCCGTCATGCACGCGAACAGGACGTATACCGGCGATTCCGCGCCGCCATCGCGCGCTTCGATACGAGCGCCACGACGCCATGAGTTCACCGCCGCCGCCTCACCTGACTCACCCGGTCCAGCGGTGATGGCGACGTTCGACACGCTGCTCACCAATGTGCGGCTCGCGACGATGCGCGAGGCCGAAGGCTACGGCGCGATCGACGATGCGGCCCTCGGCATCCGCGACGGTGCAATCGCCTTCGTCGGCGCGTTGCGCGACGTGCCGCGCGACGCGGGTGCCACGCACACGGTCGACGCGCAGCGGCGCTGGGCGACACCCGGTCTCGTCGACTGCCATACGCACGCCGTCTATGCAGGCAACCGCGCCGGCGAGTTCGAGCGCAGGCTCGAAGGCGCGTCGTACGCGGAAATTGCCGCCGCGGGCGGCGGCATCCTGGCGACAGTGCGCGCGACGCGCGCGGCGAGCGATGCGGACCTCGCGGCTGGCAGCGCACCGCGACTGACCGCGATGATCGACGAAGGCGTTACGACAGTCGAGATCAAGTCGGGCTACGGCCTCGACACGGCCAACGAGTTGAAGCAGTTGCGCGTCGCGCGCGCGCTCGGTGCTTCGCTGGATGTCGACGTGCGGACGACATTGCTGGCCGCACACGCCCTTCCGCCGGAGTACCGGGATCGTGCCGATGCCTACATCGACTACGTGTGCGAAGACACGCTGCCTGCGGTCGCGCGTATGGGACTCGCCGATGCCGTCGACGCGTTCTGCGAGACGATTGGCTTCACGCCGCAGCAGACGCGCCGGGTGTTCGAAGCGGCGCGCGCCCACCGGTTGCCGGTCAAGCTGCACGCGGACCAATTATCGGACAGCGACGGCGCGCGCATTGCCGCCGATTTCGGCGCATTGTCGGCAGACCATCTCGAGTACACGAACGAAGAGGGTGTCACCGCGATGGCGGGCAGCGGCACGGTCGCCGTGCTCCTGCCGGGCGCGTTCTATGCGTTGCGCGAGACGCGGCTGCCGCCGCTTGCGACGCTGCGCGCGCGTCGCGTACCGATCGCGATCTCGACCGACTGCAATCCCGGAACGTCCCCCGCAACATCGCTGCCGCTGATGATGAGCATGGCGTGCACGTTGTTCCGGATGACGCCGCGCGAGGCACTGGCCGGCGTCACGAAGCACGCGGCGCGCGCGCTCGGACTCGCCGACCGCGGAACGCTCGCCGTCGGGCAGCGCGCCGACGTCGCGTTGTGGAACATCGACGAGCCCGCCGATCTTGCATACCGGATCGGTGCGCAGGCCTGCGCCGCGGTCATCCGCGGCGGCCGTTTCGTGCGGAGCCTCGGCTGACATGCTGCTCTGGAATCTCGCCCGCGGCGATTCGCCGTTGATCGTCAGCGTTCCCCACGCCGGACGTCACGTGCCGGACGCGATTGCGGTGCGGCTGTCGGACCGCGCGCGCGAAGTGCCCGATACCGACTGGCACGTCGACGCGCTCTATCGGTTCGCGCCGGCCACCGGGGCGACGCTGATCACGGCGACGCATTCGCGCTACGTCGTCGACCTGAACCGCGACCCGTCGGGCCAGGCGTTGTACCCGGGCGCGGACAACACCGAGCTGTGCCCGACGCGCACGTTCTGCAACGAGCCCGTGTATCGACCGGGCGAAGAGCCGTCACAGCGCGAGATCGACGCACGGCGTGCGACGTACTTCGATCCGTATCACACGCGACTCGCGCGCGAGATCGAGCGCGTGCGAGAACGCCATGGCTATGCGGTGCTCGTCGATGGTCATTCGATCGCCGCGGAGGTCCCGCGATTTTTCGCCGGACGGTTGCCCGATCTCAATCTGGGTACCAGCGACGGGCGGAGCTGCGACGCGACGGCGCAGGCGCTCGCTGCCGGCATCGTGTCGAACGCGGCGGGTTTCACGCACGTCGTCAACGGCCGCTTCAAAGGCGGCTTCATCACGCGCCGCTACGGCGCGCCGGCGGCGGGCGTGCATGCATTGCAGCTCGAGATGACGCAGGCCTGCTACATGGACGAAGCCAATCCGACGCAGTTCGATGCTTCCCGAGCGGCGGCGCTGGTTGCCGTGCTGGAGCGGCTGCTGATCGCGCTCGCTGAATGGCGGCCCGGAGCGATTGCCCGATGATCCGCGTCTACATCGCGCGACAGCGGTACGACGCCTATCTCGTCGCCGACCGGCTCAACCAGGCGGGAATCCGAGCGCACGTTTTCAACGAGCACGCGTCGAGCATCGCGGGCGAGGTGCCGCCCGACGTCGCGCAACCGCATGTGTGGATTGCCGACGACGACGACGAGCCGCGCGCGCGAGCGCTGCTGAAGCAGATGGAGATCGACGCCGCGCGCACGACGCCGCTTTATTGCCGCAAATGTGGCGAGCAGTCGCCGGGCAGCTTCGAGCTGTGCTGGAACTGTGGTTTTGCGTTGGTCTGAGCCGGACGAAACCCCCTTCTCCGATGAACGGTCGCATGGCGGCCGCTATGTCAATGTCATACTCAGGCGAGCTTGCAGCCGTGGCGTAGCGGTCGATTCGATCGATCGCTGCGCGCGCGGCGAACGCACGGAGGAGACGGACATGCGACACCTTGTATTGACGATTGCAGTCGCGGCGGCGAGTGCCGGGGCGATGGCCGCCGACGTCGGCGTCTCCGTTCGCGTCGGCCAGCCGAATTTCTACGGCCGCATCGACCTCGGCGAGCTGCCGCGTCCGCAAGTGGTTTACGCGCAGCCGATCATCGTGCAGCCGGCGCCGGTGGGCGTCGTCGTGCAGCCGATCTATTTGCGCGTGCCGCCCGGACATGCGAAGCACTGGAACAAGCACTGCCAGCGCTACAACGCGTGCGGACAGCCGGTCTATTTCGTTCAGGAAGGCTGGTACAACAACGTTTACGCACCGCGATATCGCGTCGCGGTCGAGCCTGCGCCGATGCCGCCGCCCGCTTACGTTTACCATCCGCAACCCGAGGAACGCGTGTTCGTCGTGCCGGTCACGACCGTTCGTGCTGTCGTAGGTGGGAGCCAGCAGCGCTGCTGGATCGAGCGGCAACAGGTCGTCGAGGAACGCAGCGACGCGCTGAACGTTCCGGGCGCGATCGCGGGTGCGGTCATCGGTGGCGTGCTCGGGCACCAAGTCGGCGGCGGTCATGGCAAGGACATCGCCACCGTGGGCGGCGCAGCCGCAGGGGCTGCGATCGGCGCGAACGTCGGGCGCGGCGGCACGAGCGTCTATGACGAAGACGTGCAGCGTTGCGCGCCCGTCGCGGCCACGGGCCGACCCGAGTACTGGGATGTCAGCTATCGCTTCCGCGGTGTCGTGCATCGCGCGCAGCTCAGCGCGCCTCCGGGCGCCACGATTACCGTCGACGCGCGCGGCCAGCCACGCATCTAGTGGCGGCTTGCATCGACGCGAGCGCCCGTTAACAGCCCTAGTCGTCCAGCAGTGCGCGCGCTGCCGCAGCGGATTCCCCGGCCGACGGCGGCGGCGCGCCGGAATTCGCGCGCACACGTGCACGGCGCCGCACGAGCACCCACCACGTGGCGATGCCGCCCGCCAGCAGCATGAAAGGTCCGAACCACAGCAGGTACGTTGTCGACTTGACCGGCGGCCTGTAAAGCACGAAATCGCCGTAGCGCGCGACGAGATAATCACGGATCTCCGCGTCGCTCTTGCCGCCGGTCGCGAGATCTCGTACTTCCTTGCGCAGGTCTTCGGCGAGCGGCGCGTTGCTGTCGGCGAGCGTCTGGTTCTGGCACACGAGGCAGCGCAGCTCGTTCTCGAGCGCCTTCAAGCGCGTGTCGAGCGCTTCGTCGGACCGGGCGGACGAGGTGACGAGTGCCACGAGCAGCGCTGCCAGCGCGACCTTCATGACCGCTGCAGCTCGCGCACCAGCGGCAGGATCGTCTGCTTGAGCGCATCGGCCGTCAGCGGCCCGATCTGCTTGTAGCGGATGATGCCGGCCTTGTCGATGACGAACGTCTCGGGCACGCCGTACACGCCGAAGTCGATGCCGACACGGCCGTCCTGGTCGACGATCGACAGCTTGTACGGATCGCCGTTGGCTTTCAGCCAGCCGAGTCCGTCGTCACGCTTGTCCTTGTAGGCGAGCCCGATCACCGGGACGATGTTGGCCCGTGCGAGGTCGACGAGCAGCGGGTGCTCCACGCGGCACGACACGCACCAGGACGCCCAGACGTTCAGCAACCACACCTGGCCGCGCATGTCGGTCGTCGTCAGCGTTCGCTCCGGCTGGTGAAGCTGCGACAGCGAGAACGCTGGTGCCGGCTTGCCGATCAGCGGCGACGGCACCTCTCGCGGATCTCGAAAGAGTCCAACGAAGAGGAAACCAAGGATGACGAGAAAGATCGCAAGCGGCAGCGACCAGCGGAGCGCTTTCATTGCGGCGATCCTCGTACGCGCGCCGGCAGCGCCCGGATCTGGCGATTGTGGAACCGCGAGAGCAGTAGGAGTGCCGTCACCGCGCCAACGAGTGCCGAGAACATGTCGGACTGCGTGTCCCAGGGATCCCCTTGCGTGCCGAGGAACTCGTCGGCGCCCTGGCCGAGCAGAAGTGCTGCGGCCCACTCGATCAGCTCGTACGTCGCGCTGATCGCGAGGACGATGCAGACGGTCACGAACGCGACCATCCGTCGCCCTCGCACGTATCCACCGCGGATCAGGATCTCGCGCGTGGCTATCGCCGGCACGAAACCCTGGAAGAAGTGGCCGATCTTGTCATACGGATTCCGGTGCAGGCCGAGCGCGTCGGCGATCTGGAAGCCGAGCGGCACGCGCGCGTATGTGTAGGCGCCACCGACCATGAGTACCACCGCGTGCAGGAAAATGCAGACATAGAGCAGCGTCGTCAGCGGAAAGCGATCGTACGTCGTCCAGAGAATCGGCAGCACGAACGCGATCGGCGCCACTTCGAGCGCCCACGTCGCGCGATCGTACGGCTTGAATCCGGACAGCCCCAGCAGAGCAAGCAGGAGGGCCAGCGCGACCAGCAGCCAGCGTGTCCTCATCGCGCGATCGCTGCAGCGATGCCCGCGAACTTCTGCCGCACGGCGAGCCGGTAACGGCGATCGGACACGGCGACGAAGCCACCCAGCGCCATCAGCAGGCAGCCGGCCCAGATCCAGTCGACGAAGGGCTTCACGTAGATCCGTACGCCCCACGGGCCGGTGAGCCCGGTGTCCGTGACTGGCTCGCCAAGCGACACATAGCGATCGCCGGCGACGCGCGTCTGGATGTCCGCTTCAGTCATCACCTGCCCGGACGCGCGGTAGGCGCGCTTCTGCGGCTGCAGCACCGCGACCTCCTTGCCGGCGCGCGTGACGACGATCGTGCCGACCATCGCGTCGTAGTTCGGTCCCCGTTGCGGCGACACGCCGCGGAACGTGTAGGTATCGCCGGCCACATCGATGCTTTGCCCGACGTCGAGCCTCACGTCGCGCTCGATCTGGTAACCGCGCACCAGGGTCACGCCGACGATGAACACCGCGATACCGACGTGCGCGACGAGCATGCCGTACCACGCGGGCGGATTCGCCCGCAGCTTGTCGGCGAGGCCCCGCTGCGGCGCGCTGCGCAGCCGCTGCAGCAGCGCAGTCACCGTCGCACCGACGACCCAGGCGGCCAGCAGCAGCCCCAACGCGACGAGCGGTTTCCACTGCCCGAACGCGAACGGCAGCAGCGCGGCCGTCGCCAGGGCGACATAGAGCGCCCATTGCAGCCGTGTCCACAGGTCGGGCACGCGCGCCTGTCGCCAGGCGGCCATCGGCCCGACGCCCATCAGGAACACGAGCGGCGTCATCAGCGGAACGAACACGGCATCGAAATAGGGCGGCCCCACCGAGATCTTGCCGAGCCCCAGCGCGTCGATCAGCAGCGGATACAGCGTGCCGAGCAGCACGCTCGCCATCGCGATGACGAGCAGGATGTTGTTGCCGAGGAGCATCGACTCGCGCGACACGGTGGCGAAACCGCCGCCTGCGCCGACGGCGCCTGCACGCACTGCGTAGAGCGTCAACGAGCCGCCGATGACGATCGCGAGGAAGGCGAGGATGAAGACGCCGCGCGCCGGATCGGTGGCGAACGCGTGCACCGAAGTCAGCACGCCGGAGCGCACGAGAAACGTGCCGACGAGCGACAGCGAGAACGCGACGATCGCGAGCAGCACCGTCCACGCGCGAAATGTTCCGCGCTTCTCGGTGACGGCCAGCGAATGGATCAGCGCGGTGCCGACGAGCCACGGCATGAACGATGCGTTCTCGACCGGATCCCAGAACCACCAGCCGCCCCAGCCGAGTTCGTAGTACGCCCACGCGCTGCCCATCATGATGCCAATCGTCAGGAACGACCACGCGACGGTCGTCCATGGGCGCGACCAGCGCGCCCATGCCGCGTCGAGACGTCCGCCGATCAGCGCTGCGAGCGCGAACGCAAACGCGACCGAGAATCCGACGTAGCCCATGTACAGCATCGGGGGATGCACGACCATGCCCGGGTCCTGCAGCAGCGGATTGAGATCCTGGCCTTCCGGCGCCGGGGGCGACAGTCGCGCGAACGGATTGGACGTCGCGAGCAGGAACAGCAGGAAGCCGACGGCAACGAGCCCCATCACCGCAAGTACGCGCGCACGCAGCGTCGTTGGCAGGTGGCGCGAGAACATCGTCACCGCCGCGCCCCAGCCGGCGAGCATCAGCGACCACAGCAAAAGCGAGCCTTCGTGCGAACCCCACGTCGCGGCGAACCGGTAGGCCGTTGGCAACTGGGAGTTCGAATGCAGCGCAACGTTCTCGACGGAGAAATCGCTGGTGACGAAGCTGTAGGCGAGACAGCCGAACGCGAGCGCCACCAGCGCGAACTGCGCGCGCGCCGCCGGCACGGCCACCGCCATCAGCGCGCCGTCGCGGCGGGCTGCGCCGATCATCGGAACGACCCCCTGCACGAGGGCTACGAGCAGCGCGACGATCAGTGCGAAGTGGCCGATCTCCGGAATCATCGCGTTGCCCCTTCCTGCCGAACGCTCATTGTCTGGTCTCCTGCATGCTCGGCAGCGTCATCGCCGAGCGCTTCCGCGCCTGTTCGATCGCCTGTGCAGCTTCCGGCGGCATGTAATTCTCGTCGTGCTTGGCGAGCACCTCTGTCGCATGGAACGCGCCATCCGCACCCAGCGAGCCTTGCGCGACGACACCCTTGCCTTCCTTGAACAGATCGGGCAGCAAGCCGGTGTACGTGACGGGAATCGTCTGCGCGGTGTCGGTCACGCGGAACTGCACGGTCAGCGAGTTCGGATCGCGCTTCAGACTGCCGGCTTCGACCAGCCCGCCGATGCGAAACGGCCGCGCCTGCGGCGCCTCTTTCGCGATCACCTGCGACGGCGTGAAGAAGAAAACGAGGTTCGACTGGAACGCGTTCAGCACCAGCGCCACCGCCACGCCCAGCGCGGCGAGCCCGGCGCCGATCCAGGCGAAGCGGCGATGGCGTGCCTTCATCGCGCGCCCCGCACGTTCGTGACGGGTCCCGCGGCCGCGCTCGTCATCCGCAAGTCGTCGAACGCGCGCTTGCGTCGCGAGCGCAGGGCAGCGACCTCGACGATCACGGCGATCGCGGCTGCGCCGTACGACATCCAGACGTACCACGCATAGCCGCCCATCGCGAGGAATTCGCTCATGCCGACGACCTTCCGATCCCATCGCGCCGCCGCAGGTCGATCAGCGAGTCGAGCCACGTCGCGCCACGCTCGCGCTCGACGATGATCGCCTGCACGCGCATCAGTGTGACGGCGATCGTGTAGCACCACGCGGCCGCCGTCATGACGAGGATGCCGGTGACCATCGTCATCGCCATCTTCGGCGCGACGGTGAGGCTGATCGACGAGCCCTGGTGCAGCGTGTTCCACCAGCGCACGGAGAAATAAATGATTGGCACGTTCACGGCGCCGACCAGTGCGAGGAGCGCGCACGCGCGATCGGCGCGGCGCGGATCCTCGATCGCATTGCGCAATGCGATGATGCCGAGATAGAGGAAGAGCAGGATCAGCGTCGACGTCATCCGTGCATCCCACGCCCAGTACGTGCCCCACGTCGGGCGCCCCCAGAACGCGCCGGTCCACAGCGCCAGCGCGGCCATCAGCGCGCCGGTGGGCGCCAGCGCCTGCGCCATCATCGCCGACAGTCTTGCATTGAACCCGAGTGCTGCCGCGCTCCAGCCGGCCATCACGAGGTAGATGAACATGGCCATCCACGCCGCGGGAACGTGCAGGTAGATGATCCGGTAGGCATCGCCTTGCGTAGCATCCGTCGGCGCGGCGTAGAGCGCGACGAAGAGCCCGGCGCCGGCAAAGAGCGCGGCCAGGACGCCGAATACGTGCGCGCCGGTGCCGGCGAGCGGATAGAACGAGACCGGCGAGGAGAAGCGGTACCAGTTGATCAGCATTTCGTAATGGCTATTTTACCGGCGCTTTGGCCTCTTGGTGCGCCCGGAGTTCGCCATCAGTCGAGCGCGATCCGGACGGCCGTGGCGGCGGCGAAAGGCACTGCAATGATCGCGACGATCAGCCCCGCGCCGAGCAGTGACAGGTGCGCGCTTGCCGAAACGCCGGCGCGCACCGCGTCGACGGCACCGGCGCCGAAGATCAGCACTGGTGCGTAGAGCGGCAGCACGAGCAGCGCGAGAAGGCCGCCGCCGCCGCGCGCGCCGAGCGTCAACGCGGCACCGATCGCGCCGAGCAACGACAGGATCGGCGTGCCCAGCAAGAGTGCGATCGCGAGCATCGAGAGCGCCTCGCCGTCGAGCGCGTATTGCGCGCCGAGCAGCGGCGCCATCACGGCTACGGGCAGGCCCGTCGTCAGCCAGTGCGCGGCGATCTTGCCGGACACGAGCGCCGGCAGCGGCCGCGGCGACAACGCGATCTGCTCGAGCGTGCCGTCGGTGAAATCGCTCGCGAAAAGCCGCGGCAGCGACAACAGCGACGCGAGCAGCGCGGCGGTCCACAGGACACCGGGGCCGAGCATGCCCAGCACGTCGCGCGAAGGCGACGTCGACAGCGGGAACAGCGACACGACGATCACGTAGAACAGGAGTTGCACGCCGAGCTCGGCCTTCGAGCGCATCGCGATGCGCAGGTCGCGCGCAAGCGACCAGCCGAATGCGCGGAGCACCGAAGCGCGAGCATCATCGGCAGCGTTGTCGGCCGGCGACGTTGCGGTGCGCTGCGCGTCGATGTCCCGCGTGTCGGTACTGTTCATGCCGGGGCCGACGCGCCGAGCGTGATCGAGCGCATTCGCGATACCGCAACGGGCAGCGGCTGATGCGACGCGGCGACGCAGAGCCCGCCGCGATCGAGATGACGCTCGAGCAGGGCGCCGAGGAGGTCGATCGCGTCCGCGTCGAGTGCCGTCAACGGCTCGTCCAGGATCCACAGCGGCCGCTGCGAAAGATGCAGCCGTGCAAGGCCGATCCGCCGCCGCTGTCCCTGCGACAGAAAACGCACCGGCAGCGCTTTCTGGCGGGTGAGCGCGACGGCCTCGAGCGCCGCCGCAATGGCTTCGGCTGCGGCAGGACGCTCGTCGAGTGCCACGGAGATCTCGAGGTTTTCCTGTGCCGTCAACTCGTCCTTCAGCGCGGGAAGATGGCCGTTGAACGCAACCGCGTTGCGAATGCGGGGATCGAATGGGCGAACCGCCTGTCGCTGCCAGCGGACTTCGCCTTCGGCGGGCGTGGTCAGTCCGGCGACGATGCGCAGCAGCGTCGTCTTGCCGCTGCCGTTGGGGCCTGTGACGGAAAGTGCCCCGCCGCCCGCGATCGTGAAGCCGAGGCCGGCGAACAGGGTGACGTATCCACGCCGTGCGGCGAGTCGTTCGACGTCGAGCGCGTCGACCGACCCGCGCGCGCCG
>Ga0207645_10000665_pt1 | contig 28520 bp, 27 predicted proteins | sample KBSM53metaG_FD_184331 | JGI IMG/M metagenome (GOLD analysis project Ga0207645, IMG submission 184331) | Miscanthus rhizosphere microbial communities from Kellogg Biological Station, Michigan, USA - KBS M5-3 metaG (SPAdes) (version 2) | ecosystem: Host-associated > Plants > Roots > Rhizosphere >...
TGATCACCGATAGCGAATGCGGCATCGCGATTTCGCCGCGACGAGTGACGCTCTCGACCGTCGGCTTGGTACCGCAAATCGAAAAGCTCATGTCCGAGACAAAGGTCAATCTTGCGATCTCGCTACATGCACCCAACGACGAGCTCCGCGGTCAACTCATGCCAGTGAACCGCAAGTATTCGCTGGCGCAACTGATCGATTGCTGCCGGTCATTACCGATTCCTCGGCGCAAGCGAATCACCTTCGAATATGTCTTGTTGCACGGCGTCAACGATTCGGACCAACACGCCCGCGAGCTGGCCAAATTGCTGCGCGGTATTCCCAGCAAAGTCAATGTGATTCCTTTCAACCCGCATCCTGGCAGCGAGTTTCTGCGACCGAGCAACGAAAGCATCGCGTGCTTTCAAGATCTTCTTCACGACCTGGGCGTGCAGATCAACGTGCGCCGCCCGCGCGGCGATGATATTCAAGCCGCTTGTGGTCAGTTGCAGGGCGAAGAGGCGGGGCGGGAGCGAGGCGCCAAACGCCGGGCCGAGGTTGCCGTTTTATGAAATCTGCCGCCATCGGTGTCATCGGCGGCAGCGGTCTTTACCAAATGCCGGAACTCGCGGGTGTGCGCGAGGTGGAGATCAAAACCCCCTTCGGCAAGACTTCCGACCCGCTCATTCGAGGTCGGCTGGGCCGTGTCGATTTGATATTCTTACCGCGGCACGGTAAAGGCCATCGCTGGTTACCGACGGAGATCAATTTTCGCGCCAATATTTTTGCGCTGAAAAAATTAGGCGTCGAACGGATTATTTCAGTCAGCGCCGTCGGCAGCTTGCGCGAAGAGATTGCGCCGGGTCATTTGGTAGTGCCGGATCAGTTTATCGATCGCACAACTCAACGTCCGAGCACGTTCTTCGGCCGGGGAGTGGTCGCCCACGTGAGCTTGGCGAATCCGTTTTGCAGTGACTTGTCGAAAGTGCTCGTCACGGCGGCGCGGGCAGAAGGCGCCGAGGTCCACTCGGGTGGCACCTATCTATGCATGGAAGGACCGCAGTTTTCTACCCGAGCGGAATCGCATCTTTATCGCGCTTGGGGCGCGCACGTCATTGGTATGACAAATCTCCAGGAGGCCAAACTCGCCCGCGAGGCGGAAATTTGTTTCGGTACCTTGGCGCTCGCCACCGACTACGACTGCTGGAACGACCAAGCGGGCGATGTTGAAATCGAGCATGTGCTCACGGTGCTGAAACAGAATGTCGCTCTCGCACAGCGCACGATTGCGCGGGCTGCCGCCGAATTGTCGGCGCCGCGCGCCTGCGGCTGCGTCTCGGCGTTAAAGGATGCGATTATCACCGAGCGCGCTCGGATTCCGAAAAAAATTCGCACGGAACTGCAGCCCCTCATCGGGAAATATTTATGAGTGTTCTCGTCGTCGGTACCGTGGCATTCGATTCGATCGAGACACCGTTCGGCTCGGCCGAGCGTATCCTCGGCGGCTCGGCTTCTTACTTCGCGCTCGGTGCGAGTTTTTTCGCGCCGGTGCGGGTCGTCGGCGTTATCGGTGAGGATTTTCCCCAAGATTACATCGAGACTTTCAATCAGCGGCAGATCGATCTCGAGGGTCTTCAACGCGACAAAGGCGACACCTTTCACTGGCGCGGGCGCTATCATGAGGACATCAACCTGCGCGACACGTTGGAGCTCCATTTGAACGTTCTCGCCGGCTTCGAACCCAAATTACCGGAAGGCTACCGCGACGCCGATTATGTATTTCTCGGCAATATCGACCCGGTGATGCAACTGGAAGTCTTGCGCCAACTCCGCAGCATGAAGCTCGTCGTATGCGACACGATGGATCACTGGATTCGTGAAAGTGAGGAAGACCTGAAGAAGGTGCTTCAGCGCATCGAGATCCTGGTGATCAATGATTCAGAAGCGCGGCTCCTGAGCGGTTTTGACAATATCGTCAAGGCGGCGCGCGCGATTCTCAAGATGGGACCGAAAATGGTTCTGATCAAACGAGGCGAGTACGGTGTGCTGCAATTTTCCGATTCCTCAGTGTTCGCCACGCCGGCTTACCCGCTGGAAGAGGTGTTCGATCCCACAGGAGCTGGAGATTCCTTCGCCGGCGGTTTTATGGGGCATCTAGCCCGGTCCGGCGATCAAAGCCAAGGTGGCCTGCGACGGGCGATTGTTTACGGCTCAGTGGTGGCGTCGTTCACCGTCGAGGACTTCGGTGTCAAGCGGTTGACCGATGTCTCACTTGCCGAAATCGAGGAACGCTATCAAAAGTTTATCAATCTCACCGATTTTCATTCCTGACCCGATGGAGCTTTCGGTCGTCATCCCGGTCTACAACGAGGAGGAGAACATTGAGCCGCTGATGCGCGAGATCCACGGTGTTTTGGGTCCTCTGGGCAAAACTTACGAGATTGTCGCGGTCGATGACGGTAGCAAGGACGGGACTTTCACGGCCCTGCGCAAAATCCGCTGTATGCTGCCGATCGTCAAGGCAGTTCGGCTCAAGCGCAACTTTGGCCAGACCGCGGCGCTGGCAGCCGGTCTGGCCTACGCCGATGGTGAAATCATCGTGTTGATGGATGGGGACGGTCAGAACGATCCGGCCGACATTCCGGTTTTGATCAACGTACTTGGGGAAGGCAATGACTTGGTCGCCGGGTGGCGTTATAATCGCCAAGATTCTTTTTTTCGCCGCCGGCTGCCCTCAATGATCGCTAACTGCTTGATATCGTGGACAACCAGCGTCAAGTTGCATGACTACGGGTGCACACTCAAAGCGATGCGCAAGCCAGTCGCTAAAAACCTCCGACTGTACGGTGAAATGCATCGATTTATTCCCGCGATTGCGTACGAACGCGGCGCGCAGATTGCGGAAATCAAAGTCAATCACCGTCCCAGGGTTCGGGGCGAATCCAAATATGGTATCAGCCGCACTTTGCGGGTTGTTCTGGATCTCTTGACGGTTAAGTTCCTCTCGAGTTACTCGACTCGCCCGGCGCACATCTTCGGTCCGTTGGGGGTGATCAGCGGGTTAACCGGATTTGCTTTTGCGCTCTATCTATCCGTGGAAAAACTTGTTTATCATCGCTCGATCGGCAACCGACCACTGCTACTGCTCGCGATCCTTTTGATCTTTATCGGCTTTCAGTTCGTCACGATGGGACTTTTGGGTGAGATGCTGGCGCGTACTTACCACGAGTCGCAAGACCGGCCGGTCTATGTCGTTGGCGAGGTATTGCAATCGGGAGGAAAGGCATGAATCTGACGGTGATCGGAACCGGATACGTGGGGTTGGTTGCGGGGACCTGTTTCGCCGAGACCGGGAACGACGTGGTATGCGTCGATATCGATGAAGAAAAGATCGCGATGCTGAAGTCTGGCAAAGTGCCGATCTATGAGCCGGGTCTCGAAGAAATCGTTCGGCGCAATGCCGAGGACCAGCGCTTGAGTTTTACGAATGAGTTGGGGAGTGCGGTCAAAAAATCGGAAATCATTTTTATCGCCGTCGGCACGCCGCAGAGCGCTACAGGTCATGCCAACTTGAGCTACGTCGAGGCCACGGCTCGGAGCATCGGTAAAGCGATGAATGGCTTCAAAATCATCGTCACCAAAAGCACTGTTCCAGTGGGCACAGCGGATCTGATCAAAGGCTGGCTAAGCGAAGAAACCCGGCAGCCTTTTGCCGTAGCATCGAATCCGGAGTTCATGAAGGAAGGCGCGGCAGTGGAAGATTTCATGAAACCTGACCGCGTCGTCTTGGGTGGCGACAATCCCGAGGCTTTGGAAACGCTTAAGGAGCTCTACGAGCCGTTTTTGCGTACCGGCAACCCAATTCTTGTCATGGACAGCCGAAGCGCGGAGATGAGTAAATACGCTGCCAACGCGATGTTGGCGACCAAGATCTCTTTTATTAATGAGATCGCTTGCCTGTGCGAAGCGCTACGCGCCGACGTGAGTGAAGTGCGGCGCGCCATAAGTTTGGACCGGCGCATTGGACCGCATTTTATCTTTCCCGGTGTCGGTTATGGTGGTTCGTGCTTTCCCAAGGATATTCGCGCCATGATCAGCATGGCTGGGGATAACCGAGCTATGCCGCTGCTCACAGCGGTGGAACAGGTGAACGAGCGTCAGAAGGGGCGGCTGTTCGACAAAGTCAAAAACCATTTTGGCGATGATCTGTCACGCTTAACGTTTGCGATTTGGGGGCTGGCCTTCAAGCCCCGCACGGACGACATGCGGGACGCTCCTTCGATCGTCGTGATTAAAGCGTTATTGGACGCCGGTTCCCGGGTGCAGGCATTCGACCCCGAGGCGATGGAAGAGGCCAGGAAAATTTTTGGCGATCGAATCCAGTACACGCACCGAAATTATGATGCGCTCCATGGCGCCGCAGCGCTACTCATTTTGACCGAATGGAACGAATTTCGCCGGCCGGATTTCGCGCGCATCAAAAGCCTGCTGAAGCAACCGGTGATTTTCGATGGTCGCAATATTTTCGATCCCGCGGACCTGCGTAAGCTCGGTTTCACCTACTACTCGATAGGGCGGAACGATGGCTAGATACCTGGTGACGGGCGGCGCCGGATTCATCGGCTCACACCTGTGCGAGAGCTTCCTCAACCGCGGTCATGAGGTGCTCTGCATGGACAACTATTCCACCGGCGCCAAGCAAAACATCGGAGCATTTCTCAAGAACCCGCGCTTTCGGTTTATCGATCATAATGTGAGCCGGTATATCGAAGTACCGGAACCGCTCGATTATATTTTGCATTTTGCGTCGCCGGCGAGTCCGGTGGACTATCTTGAATTGCCGATTCCCACGCTCAAGGTGGGAGCGTTGGGGACGCATAACACGCTCGGGCTGGCGAAGGCGAAGAGCGCGGTTTATCTGCTGGCATCGACATCGGAAGTCTATGGCGATCCTCTGGTGCGGCCGCAGAGCGAAGAATACTGGGGTAACGTGAATCCGATCGGACCGCGCGGTGTTTACGACGAGGCGAAGCGCTTTGCCGAAGCCATGACAATGGCGTATCACCGGTTTCATGGATTGAACACGCGCATTGTGCGCATTTTCAACACGTACGGGCCGCGCATGCGCTTGCATGACGGCCGAGTTGTGCCTAACTTCATTATGCAGGCGCTCAAAGGCGAGCCGCTCACGGTTTACGGCCAGGGCGAGCAGACGCGCAGTTTTCAGTATGTCGACGATCTTGTCGCGGGTCTCAATAAGCTTATCGAAAGCGAGCATCACCTGCCCGTGAACATCGGCAATCCTCACGAGATGACCGTCTTGGAATTCGCCAAAAAAATCATTGAGCTTACCGGGTCGACCAGTGCGATTATCTATAAGCCGCTGCCCGAAGATGATCCTCAGGTGCGCCAGCCAGACATCAGCAAAGCCAAAAAGATTCTCGGGTGGGAGCCTCGAGTGCAACTCGAAGAAGGACTGCTGAAAACCATCGAATATTTTCGCGCCCGGCTTCAGGAACACAAAGCGTGAAAATCATTGTCACCGGGGGTGCAGGGTTTATCGGATCGCACATTGTCGATGCCTGTCTGGAGCGCGGCCACGAGGTGCATATCTTCGATGATCTTTCCACCGGCCAAGCGGCGAATCTCAATGCCAAAGCAACGCTGCACCAGATCGATATTGCAGAGCGCGGCGCGGCAAAACGGCTCGAACAGATCAAACCGGAAATTCTCTGCCATCACGCGGCACAAATGGACGTGCGCCATTCCGTGGCGGATCCGACTTTCGATGCCCGCGTCAATATTCTCGGTTTCGTCAATCTGTTGGAAGCGGCCAAAAACTCCGGCTTGAAGAAAGTCATTTTTGCTTCTTCGGGTGGAGCGGTGTACGGCGAGCAAGACACGTTTCCGGCCGCGGAGGACCACGTCACCCGTCCAGCCAGCCCCTACGGTGTGAGCAAGCGCGCCGGCGAGCTCTATCTCTCGTATTACCACCAAGCTTACGGGTTGCCCTACACTGCGCTACGCTATGCCAACGTATACGGCCCAAGGCAATCCACGAAGGGGGAGGCGGGAGTGGTGGCGATTTTCCTTTCGCTGTTACTGCACGGCAAGAGCCCGGTCATCAACGGCGACGGAAAACAGACGCGGGACTATGTCTATGTCGATGACGTGGTCGCCGCCAATATCGCCGCACTTAATGCCGATTTTGTCGGTGAGGTCAACATCGGCACCGGTCTCGAAACCAACGTGCTCGAGATTTTTGGCCAATTGCGTGAAGCAGTGACCAGCACAACCGAAGCGCAACATGGGCCCGCCAAGCCCGGCGAGCAGCGGCGAAGCTGCATTGATGCGCGACGCGCCGCAGAGGTGCTCAACTGGCGTGCCAAAATACCGCTCAGCGAGGGGCTTCGACGCACCGCTCACTGGTATCGGAATAGCCTCAGTCAATGACTCAGGATCACATTCGAAATTTCTCGATCATTGCACATATCGATCACGGCAAATCGACCTTAGCTGACCGGTTGCTCGAGTTCACCGGCGCGGTGAGCGCCCGCGAGAGAACCGAGCAGATTCTCGATAGTATGGAGCTCGAGCGAGAGCGGGGCATCACCATCAAGGCGAGTCCGGTTTGCCTGCGCTATCGCGCGAAGGATGGCAAAGAATACAAACTCAATCTGATCGATACGCCGGGACATGTCGACTTCACGTATGAAGTGTCGCGCAGTCTTGCGGCATGCGAAGGGGCGTTACTTGTGGTGGATGCCGCGCAGGGCGTCGAGGCGCAGACCGTGGCCAATGTCCACATGGCGCTCGATCACAATTTGGAAATCCTTCCGGTGATCAACAAAATCGATCTGCCGAGCGCCGAACCCGAGCGTGTGAAAGCCGATATCGAGGACGTCATCGGAATCGATGCCTCGAACGCCGTTCTGGCGAGCGCAAAGGAAGGCATCGGGACAGAGGAAATCCTCGAGGGCATCGTCCATCACTTTCCTCCGCCGAAGGGCGACCCTGCTGCGCCGCTGCGCGCTTTGATTATCGATAGCTGGTTCGATCCGTATCACGGCGCCGTGGTGATGACGCGGATTTTCGACGGGGCTGTGCAAAAAGGCACGAACATAAGAATGATGTGGAGCGGGCGCGCCTTCGAAGTTCTACGGTTGGGGGTCTTCTCGCCGGGACCGGTTGAGGTTGGGGAACTCAAGGCCGGCGAGGTCGGTTTCATGATGGCCGGCATCAAAGAAGTCGCCGAAACGCAAATCGGTGACACGATTACGACCGAGGAGCGGCCTGCGCGCGAACCGCTGCTCGGTTTCAAGCCGCTGAAACCGATGGTCTTCAGCGGACTTTACCCGACCGACTCTGGACAGTATCAAGCTTTGCGCGATGCTTTGGAAAAGCTCCGATTGAACGATTCATCCTTCACGTACGAACCCGAAACATCCCAGGCATTGGGCTTCGGCTTTCGCTGTGGTTTTCTCGGTTTGTTGCATATGGATATCGTTCGCGAGCGGCTCGAGCGCGAGTTTAGTCTCAGTCTGATCACCACGGCGGCAACGGTTATTTATCGGGTGATCACGACCGGCGGAGCAACGCTCATGATCGATAACCCGGTTAAGCTGCCCAACGAGTCGGAGATCGATCATATCGAAGAGCCGGTGATTCAGGCGACCGTTCATCTGCCTCAAGAGTTTCTCGGCGGAGTCCTGAAGCTCTGTGAGGAGAAGCGCGGCACTCAAAAAGAAATTCGCTATTTGGGGCCGAAGCGCGTGATGCTCGTCTATGAGTTGCCTTTGAACGAAATTGTCGTAGATTTCTATGATCGGCTCAAGTCGGTGAGCCGCGGTTACGCATCGATGGATTACGAAATGGCGGGTTATCGCGCCGCACACTTGGTCAAGCTCGACGTCCGCATCAACGGCGATGTCGTCGATGCGATGTCGATGATCGTGCATCGCGAAAAAGCCTACTATCGCGGTCGCGATCTGGTGCAAAAAATGCGCGAGCTTATTCCCCGCCAGCTGTTCGAGGTTGTCATCCAAGCGGCGATCGGCAGCCGAGTTATTTCCCGGGAATCCGTCAAGGCCTTGCGCAAGAATGTCACTGCGAAGTGTTACGGCGGTGACATCACGCGCAAGCGCAAACTGTTGGAGCGCCAAAAAGAGGGCAAGAAGCGGATGAAGCAGGTGGGCAAGGTTGAAATACCCCAAGAGGCGTTTCTCGCCGCGCTTAAAGTTTAGGGCGGGAGTTGTCAATGGCTTCAGAAAAGGCAAACAAGGTGAAAGATCAAAGTCTAGTAGAAAAATCGACCACGGTGAAAACAAAATCGACTTTCCGCGAATACGCGGAAGCCATCCTCATGGCGCTAGTCTTGGCGCTGTTCATCAGGACCTTCATCGTCCAAGCGTTCAAAATCCCGTCCGGCTCGATGATCCCGACGTTGGAGATTGGCGATCATATTCTGGTCAACAAGTTGTCTTATGGCGTGCGCATGCCGTTTCTTGAGCACTATCTCGTGCAGTACGCCAACGTGCAACGTGGAGATGTGGTGGTTTTTATCTATCCGGAAGACCGGTCGAAGGACTTTATCAAGCGGGTGATCGCGGTGGCCGGTGATACGGTCGAAATTCGCAACAAGAAAATTTTCATCAATGGAAAACAGGTTGACGATCCGCACGCTCATTTTGCGGGTTACGATCCGCAGGCGGGGGCTGTGGGCAGCGGCGACGACTACGGGCCCAAGGTGGTGCCCCAGAGGCACATCTTTGTTATGGGCGACAACAGAGATCGCAGCTACGACAGCCGGTTCTGGGGCTTTGTCAATCTCGACGACGTGCGCGGTAAAGCGTTTTTGATCTACTGGTCGTGGGATGGTACCGATCGGTGGGTACGCTGGGAACGCTTGGGCAGCATTATCTATTGATCGCGCGCCAAATACGTATTAAACAGGCCTGTTCCTCAGGGTGGGCGCAGCAGGCTCAGCTCCTACAAATCCTCCGATGACCAAAAAAACAAAAATTGTTATGACCGCGTGGTCGGTGCTGGTTCTCATCTTGGTGCTCGTGAATATTTTGATTGGTTTAGGCAATCAGTCCGTTCAGGCTGAAGTAACGGAGCGGCAACAGGAGATTGCTCAGACGATTCAGCTCGAAGCACTCAATCGCCAACTCGTCACGGTGCTCGCGAGCATGGCAGTAAAAACCAACGATGCGCAACTGAAGAAGCTTCTGGCGGATAGCGGCGTCAATGTCGGCGATAGCGCCGAGCCCGCGCCGCAAAACAAATAGGAACAATGGCTGAAGAAACTGATCCGACTGAACAAGAAGAGATTGTCGAGCCGGTCGCCATCGAAACGACCTGGTCGAATTTGCCCTTCATTATTACGATCGCGGCTCTGACGGTTTATTTTGGGTTTCAAACGGTCCAGCTGATTTCCGAACGAGGCAATCTCGGCCAGGTGAAAAGCAGTCAGGAAGCGGCAATCCAGGAAGCGCAAAAAGTCCAAACCCAATTCAGAAACCTGGTCACGAAGACCGGCCAATTGGCAGACCAGGGGCATGCGGGCGCGAAGATGGTCATGGAAGAGCTGCAAAAGCAGGGCGTCGGATTCGCCTCGACCCAAGCCGCGCCGGAAACCAAGGTATCACCCGGCAAGCCAGATACGAAATCTGTGAAATAATATGCGGAGGGGGACGACTGTCGGTCGCCCCTACAGTTCCGCACGCTTGAACTCGTATCTTTCACGTCTCAGGCGAGTTCGCTTTTCCACTTCTGGACGATCTTGTTCTTTAACTCAGGACTCAATGCGTTTACCGGCGGGAACCGGTCGCGCCAGGCGTAGGGACGGCAGGCGTTAAGGATTGCCCGGCTGTTGACGAAATTCCCGGTGTTGCGTTGGTCGGGATGCATCGCGGGGTCGAGCGGTGTGCTCCAGCAGCCGTCGATGATGCTGATTGCGGTTTTCGGATCACAGCGGGTCGCCACTGCCCAAATCACTTCTTTCATGTCGGACGGATCGATGTCCTCATCAACAACAATCACGAATCTGCCGTGATAATTCCCGGCGCGGGAGCCAAGTGCGGCGATGCCCGCTTGCTGAGCGTGGCCATGATAGCGCTGCTTCACGGCGACGATGATGAACGGCGCGCCTCCCGCTGCCGCAGAACCGCCAACATAACACCACACACCTTTGATATCCGGGACATCGGCTTTTTCTAAATAGTTCCAAATTGCCGCGGCGCCGATCGGCACCCCGAAAGTGATAAACGGCGGCTTGAGAGGCGGCGCGCCCGCGATGATCGGATCATTGCGGTAATAGAGTCTCTTTATTCGAATGACGGGCTCGTCGGCAGCGCCATGGGCGTAATAGCCGGGCCACTCGCCGAATGGGCCTTCGACGTGCACTTGTTGTTGTGGGGGCGGTACTTCTCCCTCGATGGCAATTTCTGCGGTGGCCGGGATCGGCAGCCCCGTGGCCTCGCCGCGGATGACGTCCACAGGTGCGCCGCGCAGGCCGCCGCAGTAATCCAACTCCGACATGCCGTACGGCAGCGACTGTCCTGCAACCAGAAACAACAATGGATCTTGCCCAAAGGTGACAACGACGGGACAGCTTCTACCCTTTTCCCAATACTTTTCGCGCATGATGCGCGCGTGATGGCCAGGCGAGACGTAGAGACCGAGGGTGTTCTTGTTGTGCACCTGCACACGGTAGATGCCGATATTTACCCAGCCGCCTTCCTCGGGCTCGCCGGTGATCACGCAGTCGGCAGTGCCGATGTAGCGTCCGCCGTCGAGCTCGTGCCAATGCGGCGCAGGAAAGATCGTCATATCGACATCATCGCCGGTCTTTACATTTTCCAGGATAGGACCGTTTGAAACGACGCGAGGCGGAATCGGTTTAACGCTCTTGAGCAATTCTCGCCAGCGAGCGACTAGCTCGAGCGGAGTGGCGTCGGCCGCCATACCGACGGTTAGTCCGGAGCGAGTCGGGTTACTGACGATATTCGAGACAACACGGAAGTTTGCCGGATAACCGGGAATCTGATCGAAGAGCACCATCGGCGACGGCTCTTTGAACGCGAACATCTCGGTCAGGGCGCCGATTTCCAGATTCCAGTCGGCGCCGTGGATTTCTTTCACCTGGCCAAGTTCGCGGGCGGCGGCAATGAATTCACGCAAATCGTTAAAGGGCATGTTTGTTCCTAGTTTCCGACGATGCTAGAACCACGAAGGACACGAGCAGGGATGGCAAATTATATTTCTTTTCCTTCGTGCACTTCGGTTCTTCGTGGTGAGTAATACTGGGCTAAAAATGCGCTAAAGCGCGTGAATGCTTGTAAATGCCGTCGTGGAAAAGAGCGACATATTCGGCGTTGGTCAAACAGCAATACTCGGGGCCCCAGCCGGGCCGATACCAAGTATTACCGTCCTGAAGCAAGCGCTCGAAGATCATGCGCGCCACCTGACCATGTGCCATGAGTCCGTCGAGATGCTCGTGCAGATCGGCTTCTTCGTGCACCTGGAAATAATGCAGGTCAGCTTCCTTGATTTTGTATTTCGTCAGCAATGCTTCACGCCAACGCCGCGCCCAATGGCCGAACATCTCTTCGTTGAGCGAGCGAGCCCACCATTCGATCATACTGCCTTCGTAGACGAGCCCGCGGGCAAATTCGGTCAGAGCGCGACACTCCGCGTAGACCTGGCAGTTGATCATTTGCTCGATCGTCACGCCGAAAGCTTCACCTTGCTTGATCAGAACCTCGATATGTCCCGGGATACTCGGGTTCACTAACTCATCGCTAATTTTGCCGACATACGGCGCCAGGAGATCGCGATGGCGCGCGAAGATGCCCTGATGGCGTTGATAAATGATCAAGTGAAAATTATTCACTTCCACCGGATAGCTGTACCAGTTTCGCCAAAAAAGCTTGATCGTCTCGAACGGCAATCGCCCCGATTCGAGATCGCGCATGAACGCGCCGCCAAAAATCTTTTCATTCCACAGCGCGTACATGCGATGTTTGATCTCATCGGTGAAAGCTTTGGCTTCGGCTGGTAAGAGCTTTTTGCCGATTTCCAAAATCAGTGGCTGCTGGTTCATGATTACAATTGTGACAATCCTAAATTGTCACTAATCCTCGTGCTGAGGCATGTCCAAATGACACATAAGTCAAGTTGCTGACCCCGAGACGCGGTCTAAGCTTTGAAGCCGGCTTGTTCCAAGCCGTTTTTCAAATCGGCGCGGTCTTTTTCGGTGAACGGCGGCGTTTCCCAACGCGGAAAACGCTCCACCGGCAAACCGCGCAGCTTCATCAACTCGCAGAAGACGCCGCGGCCGTGCGTGCGGAGATATTTTCCCACGACTTGCATCAGGCGGGTTAAGAGATCGTGCTCCTTTTGCGCACCCTTCAAATCGCCCGCTTTGAGCGCCTCGTACATTTTCACACAGGTTTCAGGAAAGGGCGTCGAAGGCGGATGAATGGCGCCGCGCACACCGACCGAGTAGCCGGTGTAAAGGTTAAAAATACCACCGGGGAAAACTCCAACGGATTTCGGCAACTGATAGACATATCCCAAGAGTTTGTCATAGGGAATAAAAGAAACTTTGATACCGGCGAGAGGATTGGGCGCGATCTCCTCAATGATCCTGTTCGCTTTAGCCGGTGTGATTTCGACCCAAGTGGTTTCGGTATTGTCGTAGATGAACATCGGCGTTCCGGGTACGGAGCGGGCAATCGCCTTGTAGTGCGCGTACACTTCCCAGTCATCGTGCGGGTAGTAGTAAGGCGGCACGACGCCGATCGCATCGACTCCCAAGCTGACCGCGTGCTTGGCGAGGTCAATGGAAGACAGTGTATTGGCTGTGCCGATATGCATCACTATGGGCACGCGACCCTTCACTCGTTGAACGATGTGTTCCGCGACTTTCTTTCGTTCGTCGATTTCCATGACCATGCCTTGGCCATGGGTGCCGAGCGGAAAAAAGCCATGCACACCCGCATCCAAGTAAAAGTCGATGATCGCATCTGTGGCTTTGTAATCGATGGCTCCATCCTGTTTGAAAGCAACTGGCATTGGCATCAAGATACCTTCTGTTTTTCTTTCGCTCGGCATTGGATAACTCCTTTCTGTGTATCGCCTTTTCGACTTGTAGTCGTATCCATAGCGCAACCTTGGTGATAATTCCACCGATAAGAATGCTATCGAAAGCGCCGCTTGGTGCGGAGAAGTGAACGGGAGACCACCCATAAAAGAGGCAGTAGACGCAGATCGCCAAGCCCAAGAAAGGGGTCAACAGATGCGCGCTCTCAGCACGACTCGTTTTGGAAAGCGAGCGCGAGAGTCATTCTCGGTACAGAATGTTGCTTATTGGAAAAAGATGCTATGCGTAAATTATGTTAGAAAAAAAAGGAGGACAGAATGGCGGAAAATAATCCGGTGGTATCGATGGCGACGAGCATGGGTAAGATACGTATTGAGCTCGACCCCGAACGAGCACCGATCACGACCAAAAACTTTTTGGAATACGTCAACGCTGGACACTACGATGGGCTGATTTTTCATCGCGTGATCCCCGGTTTTATGATTCAGGGCGGCGGCATGGACGCGCAGATGAATGAGAAAAAGGGCAAAGCGCCGATCAAAAACGAAGCCGCGAATGGATTGAAAAATAAAATCGGCACGATTGCTATGGCGCGCACGAACGTCATCGACAGCGCGACCTCGCAGTTTTTCATCAATGTCAAGGACAATGATTTTTTAAATCATCGTAGCGCTGCGCCGGCGGAGTTTGGTTATGCCGTTTTCGGGCAGGTGATCGAGGGTCTGGAAGTGGTGCGCGGAATTGAAAAAGTCAAAACCGGTCGCAAGGGTCACCACGATGACGTGCCCGAGACCGCTGTGGTGATCCAGTCGATGACGCTCGAAACGTGACAAATTGAAATGGACTCTGGGTGTACTGAGATTAACCAGTCCAAACTCCTTGAGGATCATACTTCCTGACTGCGGCGAGCTCTTCGTCTGTGGGTGGGCTGGTTTCATGGATGTCATCGGCGAGACGCAGCGGCCAGCCCGTTTCAATAGCGATTTGCTCCACGGTAATTCCCGGATGGTGACTGCTCAGGGTCATTTCATGACTCGCAGGATCGAACGAAAAGATGCCCATACTAGTGATCACTCGGCTCGGTCCGCCGCCAATAAGATTACGCCGCTCACGCCAATTGCCTCCGTCGCCAAACCCAGGCGAGGTGATGAATCGCACCTTTGCTGTAAAGCGTCGTTTTTCATGATTCATGATGATGATGCAGCGTTTCGCCATTGTCGCGATGTCCGCGGCGCCGCCGCTGCCGGGTAGACGAACTCGCTTGCCGTTTTCGTCTACCCAATGGGTATTGAGGTTGCCGAAGCGATCGATCTCGGCGCCGCCGATAAAACCCAGATCGATGCGGCGGGTTTGCAATAAGTACATCACGTCATTGAGACTGCCGCATGCCAGCGCGTGCGCGATGTTCGGCGGATCGCTCATAGTAAAAATGGATTCGAGAGCCGGCCAGTCGCGAATCACGCCGTTCTCAAAGACGCCGATCGCGCCGGGCGCGTGGATTTCCTTGGCGACGGCGAAGCCGAGCAGCGGTAACCGCATGCCGACAAAAACTTTGTCGCCGTCGCGGATTTCCCGCGCCGCCGCGGCGACCATCAATTCGCGGAGCGTGTAGTTCACTCGATTAGAGATACCTTGGAATCGAGTGCGCTTCTAGCAGGTAGTTGTCGTACGCTGTCCTGACGGTAAGGAATGCCGGCCCTCCGAATGAAACGCGAGAAATGTTTCTTCGTATGCGGCCGAAATGCACGATCTCTCGCTGGCGCTCGATATGACAGGATGGAGCGTTGTGCACGCCTAGACAGGCTTCTCTTTCCAAAGGAAGCGCGGTCTTAGTACCATGAAAAATTTTTGAATCAGGATGCTAGGGGACTTGTAGCTTACCGCGTTTATCGTGGAGTTTTAGAAAAAAATCATAAAAAGACGCGAGGCTTCGCTCTTCCATTTCGGGATGACCGTCTTGGTTGCGCGACAAAAGAGTCAAGCTGAGCTGGCGCTTTTGTAGCTCCAGGAGTTCTGCACCTTTCAATTCGAGATAGTGTCCAACGGTGCGCATAGTGTTCGGTAAGCTGTAAAAATCCGGAAGTCGATCGGACTGTTTGCGTTGGGATCGTCCCTGGCGCTCGAGCTGTTCGAGATCCTGCCGGGTGAAGCTCAATGAGCCGTTCAGCCCTTCGCGGCGCCGGCGCTGCTGCCATTGGCGAAGGGCGGCGAGCATCGAGGTTTCCCTTTCAGGCTCGCCTTTGACGACGAAACGCTCGCCTCGGCAGGCAAGCTCGAAAACTTGAATGCGTTGGGCTTCTAGAGATTGGCCGAGGGAACGAAGTTGGCGGCTGTACGAAGTTGAAATATCCATGGTGCGCCTGTAATCAAACGACCGATTAATTTAATGGCGCGTCATAACATGGTTCTCGGTTTCGGACAAGCCCGAGGCACAACGCACGCGGATACGAAAAGCATCTGCTGTCGGGTAATTTGTCTACGATCATCTGAGCACCAACTTTGTTGACAAGCTTCTACCCTGAACGTAAGGTAAAGCGTTAGCATCAGATTCGCGGAGGCATTCATGGCACGTCCCGAGAGAATTGGCACTTCGGAGAGCACGGTTACCTACCGAGGCCTACGTGATTGGATCGAGCAGGTCGATAAACTCGGCGAGTTGCTCAAGGTCAACGGCGCCCACTGGGACCGCGAAATGGGCTCGATCACTCAAATGCTCACCGAAGGCGGGAAGGGCAAGGCGCCTGCGATTTTGTTTGACGAAGTCCCGGGATATCCCAGAGGTTACCGGACGCTCTACGGTCAGTTTTCCACGATCAAGCGCGTGGCCTTGACCCTCGGATTGCCGCTCGAACATGAGCGCAAAGCCGATATCGTTAAGGCATATCATCATGTCATGACCAACATGAAGCTGATCAAGCCTAAGATGGTCAAGACCGGACCGATCTTCGAGAACGTTTTGGAAGGCGACAAAGTCGACGTATTCAAATTGCCCGTGCCGGTTCACCATCAAGCCGATACCCATCGTTACATTGGTACGGCGGATATGTGCATCACCAAAGATCCGGACGCGGAATGGTACAATTTTGGCGCATATCGTTGTGAGGTGTACGACGAAAAAACTGTTGGCTGTCAAATCACGGAGGGCAAACACGGCCGCATTCACCGTGACAAATATTTTGAGCGTGGCCAGTCTTGCAAATTCGCCATCGTGTGCGGCCAAGATCCTTTGCTATACATGCTCTCCGCTAGCCCGCTGCCTTCGGGTGTCTCGGAGTATGATTTTGCCGGCGGGATTCGCGGCGAGCCTGTGGAAGTGGTTAAAGGGCCGTTCACCGGATTTCCCATTCCGGCCGATGCGGAAATCGTCATCGAAGGCGAGGCTGTTCCCGGCCAGTCCAAGCCGGAAGGGCCTTTTGGCGAGTGGATGGGCTACTATTCGGACGACGTGGTGCCGCGACCTTACTTGAACGTCAAGACTGTCATGTACCGAAACAACCCGATTCTTACTTGCGCGCCGCAGCACAAGCCGGTGGACGAGACAGGGCTGTTGAAGGGCATTGCTGGTGCCGCGGAAATCTGGAATGCGCTCGAGGCCTGTGGATTGCCGGATATTCTCGGTGTTTGGAATCACGAAGGCGCGCCCGCCACGCGGTTTACCGCAATCCAGATTCGCCAGCGCTATCCAGGCCATGCACGCAACGTTCTGCACGTCGCAGCCAACTGCATGGCAGGTGCGTACAATGGGAAGTGGACGGTGGTAGTGGACGATGACGTGGATTGCTCGGATATCGATCAGGTGCTCTGGGCAATGGGTACGCGTTTCGATCCAATCACCGACATCGATCTCGTCCAAAAAGCGTGGTCGTCAGGACGTGATCCGATGTTTTTGCCGGGAAACTTCAACAACCGTATTTTGATCGACGCATGCGTTCCCTACAACCGAAAACTGCGCGGCGAGTTCCCCAAAGTCGTGGAAGTGCCGGACAACGTGCGTGCGCAATTGAAGGGTAAGTTTCCGCAAATCTTCAAGTCACAGTCATAATACGGCAGCGAATATGGTTTTTGCCAGTTGGCGCGGCGTGGTGGGTTGCGTCAAGCCGACGCATCGGCCAGGGTCGCTGGAAGAATTTATCCGGCTTTTGCCTGAAGGCATTGGCGTTGTGCCCGTTTACCTAAATTTTCAACGCGGGACGGAAGATGAGTTTCGTGCCGCGCTCAATGCCGTGCATGAGAAAGTCGCGGAGCTAGCCACAGAGGGCGTGGACTTGATCCACCCGGAGGGCGCGCCGCCATTCATGGTGCACGGCTATAAGGGCGAGGCGACGATTGTCAAAGACTGGGAAGCGGAATTCAAAACGCCCATTGTCACTGCAGCGCAAACGCAAGTCGAGGCATTGCGTGCCCTCGGCATAAAGAAATTCGTGGGCGTCACCTATTTCACTGGCAGCATCAATGAGATGTTTACACGCTATTTCGAGGAAGCCGGATTCGAAGTCTTGGCGATGGAAGGGATGGAAGTGGCCTTTGCCGACGTCGGGCGCCTGGCTTCGACGGAAATCTACGCGCACACGCATAGAGCTTTCTTAAAAAATTCCGGCGCCGACGGCATCTACATGCTCGGCACCGGCTGGCGCTGCCTTGATGTTATTCATCTGCTCGAGGAAGACCTGCAGGTACCTGTCGTTCATCCGGTGCCGGCGCGAGTATGGGCGGTGCAGAAACGGCTCCACGTAAGACAGCCGGTGAAGGGATTCGGCAAATTGTTGGAAGAGATGCCGAAATAGAAAACTACCGTAGGGGCGCAATTTTTTGCGCCCGTGGGCTCGATGAATCGAGCCCCTACATCGTTTGATCTAGAAGCGGCCTTCCTTTTCCAACTTCCGCACAAACCGATCGTCCACCAAATCTTCGGCTTTGAGCTTGCGGATTTTTTCATTGGTCATCCCAAGGAGGCGAATGACATTACGCACGCCGTCGGCGCGCGGGTAAATTTTTCGTTCATAGATGCCGGCGAGAGTGTCATAACCTTCGATGGCTTGTTCGACTTTTTGCAATCTGAGTCCCTTCATTAAACTCTTCAGCACCGCCGGTTTGTTTTCCGGTTGAGCGATGAAGTGCAACGAATCGACGATGCCGCGCAGAACGCCCTCGACGATCTCGGGCGAAGCGCTCATGAAGCGACGTGTGGTCAGCACGCCGGTGCTCTGAAAGGGGATCGGCAGCTTCGCCAAATCGGCAAGATTGGTAAAGCCGCGGGCGATGAGCGGCGCCGAGAACGTGTAACCCAAATGAGTTGCCGCAACGGATTCGTTGAGAAGCGCTTGGCTTCGCACCGACTCGTCGCCGAGAATGCGAAAGCTGATGCCGTCGCGTTTAGCGTCCAGGCCCCAGTATTCGAGTGCCAGGGTGGTGAACATCCAGCTGCCGCCGCTCGCGCTGGTGACCGCGATGGCTTTCCCTTTCAAATCAGCCGGGGATTTGATTTTTGGCGTGGCCATAATATTGCCGATCAATTTGTTGATCATCCCGGCGACAAAAACCAGATCGAGGCCTTCAGCGGCGGCGCTAAGAACTGCTGCGGTGGCGGAGCCTTCGTGAAGCTGAGTTTCGCCCGACGCGATCGCCGCCATGCCAACCGGACCGCTGCGCACCTGCACGAAGGTCAGCTCCAAACCGTACCGGCGAAAAAACCCCTGATCCTGCGCCACGTACATGGCTGCCTCGCGCTCGCTGAACGAACCGGTGGTCATGATCACTTTTGTGAGTGGCTGGGCTGCAATTACGGGTGAAACAGCACCCATGGCAGCGATCAGAGCGGCCATTAGAAGTTTTGTCTTGGCGATCATGACGCCTCCGCGCGACGCCCCAGACGATTCGAATCGATTGAGCAGATCATTCCCGCATTCACCCGCATACCGGGAATTTGAATGGATAATTGTGTAACAGCTCGCCCCCGCTTGGTTTCACGACAACCGCGGCGCCGAGCTGTAATCCTGCGCGAAAATCCCTGGTCACGGGATTCGGCTGGATAACATGAACCATGTTCTCCTGCAATGTCCACGGCTCCAGCGGATGTGCCGCTGACTTCGTCCCGAGCTCCGGTGATTTCCCGGCCTCGCCATGAAAGACGCTGTCGTAGGAAGTAAAGCCGTTTTCTTCGATGATCGATGATGCCGCGACAATCTCTTCACTGCTGATGCCGGGCTGGCAGATCTTGCGAATGTTTTCGAAGCATTGCTGGGCGGTGTCGAAAAGCCTCCGATAGATAGGCGATGGCTCACGCGCGATCGCGAAGGGACGATGAATCTGCGTTGAATAACCCCAATAGCTCACCGTTAGCTCGGTGATGACGACGCTGCCGGCCTCGAGCACGCGCGCTGTTTGCTTCTGCCACGGGACAAAGCGATCCGGCTCATCCATGTGCGTGGTCGCGATGAAGTGAATCCCGGGATCGCCGCCGTTCTTAATATAGGCACCGTAGACAATCGAGAGCACGTCGTGTTCGGTCAATCCTTGACGCAAGTCGCGCTCGAGCGCTGCGCAGGCAAGATCGCTTAGATAGCCGCTCTTGCGCAGGTAGATGAGCTCCTCTTCGCTGCGCACCTGACGAATCCGACTGAGCTGCGGACCGAATTCGACAAACTCAGCTTCGGGAAAAGCACGTTGCAGGGCGGTGACATGTCCGTAGGCCATCGTGCGCATGCTCACCAGGCCGATTCTGCTTTTGCCCATGCCGCGCTTGCGCAATTCGTCGACCACGCTTGGCAGCGGCGCGGGCCCGTACCAGCGTACGTCTTCGATGACCGACTGTGCCTTGGCACACGGCTGATGATTGAAGAAGTGGATGAAAACCGTGGGAGTGTCGTTGCGGGGGAATAATAACCAGCAAGGGGATTGCGCCAGATAATTCGAGAGATAGTGAACTTCCGAAGAACCGCGAGCGCCGGAGATCAATAGTGCCACGAGGTTCTCTCTATCCATCGCTTCACGAATCGCAGTGTATCGGCGCGTGTACTCGGTGGTGGAAAAACGCGGGAATAGATCTCGATCAGAATTCTGTTCAGCATGAGTCGTCATCGGTCTTCCGAAAATTACTGATTCCGCGAATCTTGGGCTGGCGGCTCGAGTGCGGTGAAAAGTGCACGATTGCCGAGCATCACGCTAAAACCATCGCGATAAAGCTGCGGACCGCCCCACTGAAGCTGATCTCCTTCTTTCGTGATTTTCTCGATGCCTTGGTAGATCGGCATAACGCGGCTCATTTCGTCACGAATGGCCTGAGTATTGTTGAAAGGAAACAGCAGGTCGCCATTGGGCATCGACTTACGCCCAATCAAGCTCAAAATTTCCCAGTCCGGCCGTGTCTCGCCAATATTGTGACCCGCAAGCTCAGGCGTGAAGCGAATCCGCCGTTCGGTGCTCGTACACGTGCCACCGGTTCGTTGCTCGTAGCGCGTTTGTGCCGGCAAAACAACGACGGCTTCGGCACTGTCGAGCAGCATTGAGGGCTTGAGCACGAGGTCTTGATAGATACGTACCGGGACCCGTCTCAATGACTCGGCAGCATAGCTGTCATCCGTCGAGGCGTCGAGCGGATCGCTCCCAAGAAAATAAAAAAACTTGATTTGATATGCGTAAGCCGCATCAATCATTTCCGACAGTGTCAGGCCCGGATTGGAGGGTACCGGGTGGCGCCAGAGGTTTGACAGGCGCCGGGCGCCGTTCTCGTTGACGAGAAACCCGCCGGGGAATTGGTCCGGCTCGGCGCCGCATTCGCCGCCGGCATAGGCGCTGCTCTGGGCGCCAATGGGCATAATGCCGCATTTGTCGCGGCCGATCATACCGCGCGCGAGCGCCAGGTTGACAATCGCTTTGACTTTGGCAGTGGCAAATTCGCATTCGCTAAAAGCGCCTGTGTAGATGAATACGGCTGACCGTGCCGCGCCGTATTGAATGGCGAATTCCTGCATTGCGCTGCGCGAAACTCCGGAGCATCGTTCGAGCATTTCCCACGACTGAGTTTGCAGTGCCTCGCAAAAGACGTCGAAACGTGCAGTGTGCTTATTGATGAACTCAATATCGACCTGATCGTTCGCGATGAGCGTCTTTAGAATACCGTTGATAAAAGCGATCTCGCCGCCGGCGCGAACTTGGAACCGATAAGGCAGCGAGACTCTTGCAGGCACGGTGTTCCTGACGGCAGACCTCCAGTCGCCCTCCGTTTTCGCTCGCGCTAGCGCAGTCACTGCCACGATGCGGGTTCCCGCCTTTCGCGCACGGCGAATGTACTTCTTTGTTGCCGGATAATCACTCAGCCCATCGGCACCGAAAATGATGAGCAGGTCAGTGCCAATCCAATCCGAAAGCGAGCAGGTCGGAGCGCTATATCCGAGTGTAGATTTCAGTCCTGAAACCGCATTGTCGTGAGAGGGCCGGGAGCAGAGAGCGATGTTGTTGCTGCCCAGGATTCGCGCCAGTTTCTGAAACACGTAATAGATTTCGTTGGTTCGTCCCTGCGGTGTCGCGAGGAATCCCATCGCATGTGGTGCGGTGTCGTGAATCGCGCGACAGGCAAACTCGAGAGCTTCATCCCAGGAGCATCGGATGAAACCGGGTTCTTTGTGCCGGCGAATCATCGGATGTGCCAGCCGGCCGAGGGACTGGAGTTGCTCTGGGCCGAACCGTCGCAATCGATTCAAGTCAGCCGTAGCCGCCAGATCGAGTGCCGCCATCGTGTTCAGCCTAAGTGCTTTGAGCCTGCGCATGCAGAGGTGAACGCCGTCAACGACACTGTCACGGAATCCATAGGGTCCTAACGAACAAACATCACAGACACCGTGATTGAGAATCGCCCAGGCGTAGGGGAGTTCCGTGCGGTTTTCCCATAATACGCGAAAGATATCTCCGTATCGATGCGCTTGGCTTTGTTCGAAGGCTTTGACCTTCATGGTCGCGAGCTCCGGCCCTTCGTCAGCGCGATCTCACTCACATTCATTGTCTCTGCCGACGCTTTGGTCGCGTAATTGCTCGAGCACCTGAGCAAATGCGTCCGGTTGGCTTTGTGATGTCGCGGTTTTGTACAAAGCATACCGCTCATGACATTGCCAGTTAAACCATTCCTGCGGTGTCACGCGCTGAAGTGAATCAGCGCTTTTTTTTCGAACTGCTTCCGGTAATTGAGCTTTGCCCCAAAGCGTGCTGTCCAACGCGCTCGTCACCACAGCGGGGGTTCCAAAATATTTCCGCGAAAGAAAATCCAAATATCCAACAAACGCCTGTCGCTCATCGGACAACCGACAGGGTAGATGGCACAGAGCCGCTCTTTCGGCCAAATCGAAAGCGAGCCAATTCTTGAGGGAAATTTTGATCCCGGTAAGATCGAGCTTCATGCGGACGTGGAGCGGAATACAGCTCAATGATGGATAAGCATCCGCCTCGTAGCGAAAACGGTGAAACATCGGAGTTAGTTTGCGTTTTGGGCGCGCGTGACGTTATTTTCCCTAGGAGAACCGCCGTGTCAACCGTAAGTCATTGGCCAATTCGATCGTTGGAAATAGCATGTCATATAATTCGCCCATGAAGCCACCAGCACGGATTGAGCCCACAGGTTTTTTGAGCGGTATCCAATTTCGGCCGATTCTCGTCGGTGTGATCGTCGATACCATCGCCACCATCGCATTGACCAGCTGCTACTATGCGTTTTTTGTCGCTCAAGAACTTCCCGCTCAAGGAGGTGCCGAAGAGGCCTATAGCCAGTATTGGGCATCCAGTGATGGTTTGATTGCGAGTCTCGCACTTGGCTCGCTCGGTACCTTGATCGGCGGATTTTATGCCGCTTACAAGGCCGGGAGCTTGGAGATGAAGCACGGTGCTCTGGTGGGCATCGGCTCGATTTTGCTTGGCTTGGTATTGCAAGGGGCCGGCAGCGATGAAAATACGCTGCCTGAATGGTTCATGGCGCTGTCCTTTGCAGCAGCTATCCCCGCCGGCGCACTCGGCGGATTTTTGGCCGAGATGGTCAAGGGCATCGTCGGAACGAGCGGCGATCCGCCGCCGAGTGCCGGTGGCTGGCCGCGCGCAAGATAACCGCAAAAGAAGTTCAGCAAGCCCACAGCGTCGGTTCGCGTGAACTCTGGTCAATTGCATGCGTTCGTACAAAGAAATTTTGCGTTTTCTCATCGTTCGGGAGCAGTTATCGCTCGGCTGGAAGCTTGGGTTTTTCGTGATTTGCGCCGCGCTATATATAGCCTCGGGAATGCTCTTTCATATCAAGGCTCATTCCGTCGATCTTGTGGGAACAGTAACGTCTCATGGAGCCGCTCCAACAGAGGAAGGTCACGAGAGTTACTTGCTTGTCCTTCTTGATAACGGGGCGACTGTTCGAGCACGACCACTCGCATCGCTCGACTATCGCCCGGGCCACCGGGTAGTAGTTAGGGAAATCACAAGTAATTTTTTTGGTTTAAAGAAGTATGAGTTCAAAGGTTACATCGATAAACCCGAATCATGAGTGATCGTGTGTGCAGACTCTGATGGGCAGTCTGGCTCAGTATCGGCGGGCCGTTGCAGGGGATTATCAAGAGATCCTACAGTTGCAATCCGCCAATTACATTACGAATCTGACCGAAGAGGAACGAAGGAGCGGTTTTCTCTCGGCTCAATTTAGCTTCGAGCAAACTGCGCAAATCGCCGAGGATCTAGGTATTACAGTCGCAGTTCTCGACCATTGCGTAGCGGGCTTTCTGTGTGCCTTCAGAAACGAATTTCCAAGCGGCTCGCCAGTTATCGCGGAGATGCTTCGTCACTATCCACTATTTAGGTTCGAAGATCGGCCGCTCAGCGGGTTCTTCAGCTACATCTATGGGCCGGTTTGCATTGCCCGCCAATACCGCGGCCGAGGCCTGCTACGCGGACTTTATGAAGCGCAGAAAAAAGACCTGGGTGCACGGTTTGAGGTCGGTGTCGCGTTTGTCTCGCGCAGCAATCCCCATTCGTTGCGGGCGCATGTGAACGGGCTCGGCATGATGGAGGTAGGTGATTTTCAGGTGGCGCCGAACCGCTATGTGGCTCTCGCGTTTCGCTTGCCGTCTCAGTGAGCAAACGTTGATCGACTGAGGGTCGAGTCCTTGCAGATTCGTTCGTGGTTCCATAGAATCCCAACAGCTTTGGCGGATCGCAATTCACATGAAAGGAAATATCGATAATGGATGCTGATGCCAAGAAAACCGCGCTACGGATGATTCCCTATGGAATTTATGTGCTCACGTCCGAAAGTAAAGACGGCAAAGTCGCGGCTGCCACGGTAAACTGGGTAACCCAGACCGCGTTCCAACCGCCGCTCGTCGTTGTCGGCGTCAAAGCCGATTCCGGCGCTCATTCGATTATTAAAGAATCCAAAACATTCGCCCTAAACATCCTCGGCAAGGACCAAAAAGGCCAGGCATTTACTTTTTTCAAGCCGCTCGAACGAGAAGGCAATACCATCGGCGGAGAATCTTTCCGCAAAGGAAGCCTTGGCGCGCCTATTTTGGACAAAGCGCCGGCGTTCGTCGAGTGTGCGCTGGTCAATACGGTGGAAATGGGCGATCATTCGATTTTCGTAGGAGAAGTGAAGGATGCCGGTGTTGCCGTGCAGCCGTCCGGACGGCCCGACGATGCTACATTGGCAATGCGAGACTTGGGAGAGAAAGTTTTCTACGGCGGATAAGCGCGCTCCAATCCGCTTCAAGGTTCAACGTTCAAGGAAGGTTGATTCAAACCAGGAGAAAACGATGGCTAAAATTAGACACATCGCTTACCGGGCAACGGATGTCGATGCCATGGCAAAATTCTTCGTCGATGCCATGGGCATGAAGCTGATTCAGAAGCGCAAGAACAACGCCGTCGATCTGAGCGATGGGTCGGTGAACATTACCGTCTTGCCGCTCGCGGCCGGCATGGGCGGCAAAGCCGGCATCGATCATATCGGTTTCTCCGTGGAAGACGATCAGAAGCAGTTTGCGCGCATGGAAGCGGCGGGAGCGACCAAAGCCGGAGCGGTGAATCTCGGCACCGCTTATTACGAAGACAAGTTCAAAGGACCCGAGGGCATCATCGTCGATGTGGGCCACTGGCAGGGCGCCGCTCCGGTCGATAAGGAATAGGCGTTCCTTCGATACGCGCTGCGCGCTACTCGGGATGGCCGGGAAAACTAGGGGCGCAGCATGCTGCGCCTCTACACTCACATTTAGCGGATCATCGAGCGTTCGGCCTTGCCCGAATAGTTGATAAACACGGTTTTTAGCTCGGTAAAGAAGTTCAGTCCTTCCTCCGCCATTTCCCGCTCGCCTACACCGGTGGCCTTCGTTCCGCCGAACGGGAGTTGGGCTTCACCGCCGATGGTGGGCTCGTTGACATGCACCATGCCGGTTTCGACCTCTTCGACAAAGCGCATAATCGTGTCGATGTTTTCGGTGAAAATCGACGTCGTGAGACCGTACTCGACACCGTTAGCGAACGCGAGCGCCTGATCGAGGGTCTCAGCGCTGGAAATCGCCAGCACCGGACCGAAAATCTCCTCTTTAAAAATGCGCATGCTCGGCGCCACATTGTCGAAAATCGTCGGCTCGACAAAGTAGCCTTTACCGAGATGCTCGGGTTTGTTGCCGCCGAGAACCAGGCGCGCGCCCTCCTGCCGTCCAATCTGAATATAATCGAGATCGGTTTTCCACTGTTTTTCGTCGACCGCCGGCCCCATGTCGACGCTTTCATCCAAGCCGGGACCCAGTTTGATTTTTTTCGCCGACTCCACAAGCTGGTCAAGAAGTGCGTTTTTGATCGACGGGGACGCGATTACACGCGATGTTGCGGTGCAGCGCTGACCGGTTGAACCGAAGGCGCCGCCGTGGATCGCGATTGCCGCCTTATCCAGATCGGCGTCCGCCATTACGATCACGGCGTTTTTGCCGCCCATCTCGCACGTCACTTTTGCGCCGCGCTGTGCTGCCTTTGCGTAAAGCGCGCCGCCAACTTCGTTGGAGCCGGTGAAAGAGATTGCTCGAAGCACCCGGGAATGAACCATTGCTTCGCCGACCACGGAGCCGGAGCCGACCAGCATGTTGAAGACTCCGGGTGGGAGCCCCGCCTCGGCATAGATTTCCGTGAGCAGGGCAGCGGTGGCGGGGGTTAGTTCCGCCGGTTTGAAGATCACGCAATTCCCCGAGACTAGCGCGGGAGCGGATTTCCAGACGGGAATTGCCCAAGGGAAATTCCATGGCGCGATCAAGCCGACGACACCAAGGGGAGCGCGAACCGTATAGGTGAAAGTATCACGGGCTTCCGATGGCAGGGTTTTGCCGTGCATGCGAAAACCCTCGCCGGCATAGAACTCCAGGAGTGAAATGCCTTTCATGACTTCACCCTTGGCTTCTTTGAAAATCTTTCCCTCTTCGCGCGTCAGGGTGCGCGCGATCTCGTCGGCGCGCTGACGCGCGATATCGGCGGCCCGCCAAAGCACGCGCCCACGCTCCGGTCCGGGGGTTTTGCGCCAGCCCTTTGCCGCTCCTTGGGCGCATTCGATGGCGCGTTGCACGTCGTCGGTGGTCGCCGCTGGAAACTCCGCGATGACGTCATCCGGATCGGCCGGATTCAGATTGCGCACAAGACGCGTTGATTTGGGATGAAACCACTGTCCGTTGACATAAGAGCCGGCCTTCATAACCGCACCTCCGAATGAATGCACGTCAGGTCGATGCGAAAAATTTTCGCTCTGCTAAAATGATCGCTTGGTTAGATCGCGCAGAGTCGCGCGCCATTTCTCCTCGAGCTTATCGATTTGCTCGGCGCTCAACCCCTGCTCTGGGTACCAGCGCTTGAAGCCGTAGTCCTTGGTCGGATTGCCGTATTCGTATTGTTCGAGAACTTTTTGTCCGCCCTCGCCGAGGATAAAGTCGGCGAGCAACAAAGCTGCATGAGGGTGTGGCGCTTTAGCTGAGATGCCGGTAGACCCGGAGTTGGCCGGCACCACATCCATCGGAATCCATTCGATCGGCGCGCCGGCTTTGAGGGAAACCTCGACGTGATTGCGAAAGATTGTCGGCGAAACGGCGACTTCGCCGGAAATCACCAGGTCGAGCAAGGCACGGCCGGAAACATTATGAATCGCCGGATTCTGACTTTTGAGTTTTTTAACGTACTCTTCGCCTTTGAACTTGAGCATTGCGCCTATCACCGTCACACCGGTGTCGCTGCCGGCAAAGGCAATTTTGTCCTTCAACTCCGGACGCAATAAGCCGTCGTAGTTTCTCGGCGCCAACTTAGAGGGGATCGAATTCTTGTTATAGGCGAGGCCGATGTGTGATTCGCGATCGATCGCCCAAAACACCAAACCCTTGGCGGTTTTTTCTTTCGTGTTATCCGGAAATTTTGCCTGAGTTGGAAAATAATAGGACACCAACATTGAATTTTCTTTGAGAAGCTTCAAGAGCGGAATCGTGGTTTCGATAGTGTCGACGATGTAACGCTGTGCCTGGGATTCGGCCGTGATTCTGGCACTCATTTCCTGGCGCGTCGCGCGATAGGATTCAACCTTGATTCCTGGATATTTCGCTTCGAACGCAGCGGCGAGTTGTTTGTACGATTCACCGGCCAGAGATGTGTACCAGGTAATCTTGCCTTCGTTTTTTGCGCCGCCGTATAAAACCTTTTCCCGGTCCGGCTTGTTGTACGCAGCGAGCTGTTCCATTGGCATCGGTTTGGAAGTTTGCGCCGACACCGGGGGAACCAAAATCACCCCGAGTGTCAGAGCCGTGAGTAAAGACTTCATCGTTTGCCTCCGTGAGCAAATGACAACTGCATAGTGTGTCATCCTGAGCCCATCGGCGAAGGATCTCCTGTGCAAAACGAATTTCGAGCTGGGATGCTTCGCTTTGCTCAGCATGACACTATCGTGACGGTCGTTTTAGACCTGTGGCGATAGGCTTTTTCTAGTATCCCGTTTCCATGAGCTGGTTGTAAAAGAGCTTGTAGAACTGCTTTAGCCGCTCGGGCCGGCTGTATTGGGCAAACTCCGGCGGAATTTTAAATTCCTTTTCGATCTGGTCGAGCGTCTTTCCCGCGGCGATCATCTTTGCGACCTCGTCGCGCATCACCACAAAGTAGCGCTTTTGTTCCTCGAGATCTTCGATGCCGCGGCCGATGTGTGCTGGCCCATGACCGGGGACGTAGGTTTCCACCGGAAGATTTCGCGCCGTGATGTTATCGAGGATCTGGAGCCAACCTTTCACGTTGGAATAGAAAACTCCGGCAGATTCGGCTTGTCCAGGGTGGATTTCAGTGTCGAGCAAGTCGCCCATCAAATAAACTCGCTTCTGCGGGATATAGACCGTGAGGTCGCCGGTACTATGGCCGCGTCCTTCCGGTCTATATCCCGCAGAAGCGAGTTTATTTGATGGGC
>Ga0207645_10000666_pt1 | contig 28512 bp, 30 predicted proteins | sample KBSM53metaG_FD_184331 | JGI IMG/M metagenome (GOLD analysis project Ga0207645, IMG submission 184331) | Miscanthus rhizosphere microbial communities from Kellogg Biological Station, Michigan, USA - KBS M5-3 metaG (SPAdes) (version 2) | ecosystem: Host-associated > Plants > Roots > Rhizosphere >...
GTTTTGGGCGAATTGCTGGGTCTGCAGCACGATTTCGATTTTCTGATGGAGCGTCTGGAAAAGGAAAGCGGCGATGAGGCGCTGCGCGATGAGTTGGCGCATTTGCAGAAGCTCATCCGCAAACGGGGGAGGCGATTATGTCGCGATGCGCTCGAACTTGGGCGGCGATTTTATGCCGAGCCCCCCAAGGCGTTTGCAAAGCGCATCTCGATCTTCATCAACAAACGGAAAGTCTGAATGAGAGACCGTAGAAAATATGTCGCGGAGTTCATTGGGACCTTCGGACTCGTCTTTGCCGGGACCGGAGCGATCATCATTAATGACGTGACTGGTGGAGCGGTCACAAGCGTGGGCGTAGGATTAACGTTCGGGATGATTGTTTTAACAATGATCTATGCCATCGGCGACGTCTCCGGAGCGCATCTCAACCCCGCCGTAACCCTCGGTTTTTTTGCAGCGCGCCGGCTTGAAGGGCAAATGATTCTGCCTTACGTGCTTAGCCAATTCTCGGGCGCGCTGGTTGCGAGTTTGCTGTTGCGCGGGCTGTTTCCACAGCATGCGACCCTGGGAACAACGATGCCCGCCGGGTCGGCTTTTCAGTCGCTTGTGCTGGAGATTGTTCTCACGGCCCTGTTAATGTTTGTGATTCTCAACGTCTCCGTTGGTGCCAAAGAACGCGGGATTACCGCCGGTATCGCCGTTGGGTCGGTCATCGCGCTGGAAGCGCTCTTTGCCGGTCCGATTTCCGGCGCATCGATGAATCCGGCGCGCTCCCTTGGCCCCGCCCTCGTTTCTCAGCAGCTGGCGCATCTCTGGATTTATCTGGTCGCACCGATTACAGGCGCGCTGCTTGCCGTCGTCGGGTGCCGGTGCGTTCGAAAAGACTGTTGTTCTGTTCCTCTTCATGGCATCGTCGATCATCCATCATGAAACAAAAAGTCTTGTTCATCTGTACTCATAACAGCGCTCGCAGCCAAATGGCGCAAGCGTTTCTAAACGATATTTGCGGCGATTATTTTGAGCCGCACAGCGCCGGCCTCGAACCGGGGAGTCTCAATCCGCTAGCCGTCGAAGCGATGCGCGAGATCGGGATCGATATTTCGCAAAATAAAACGCAATCCGTGTTCGACGTTTTCAGATCCGGCGAACTATTCGCCTACGCGATCACGGTCTGCGACGAGAGCAGCGCGCAGAGTTGTCCCATCTTTGCTGGCGTCACCAAACGATTGCACTGGAGTTTTCCAGATCCGGCTGAGCTGACCGGCACACGTGAGGAGCGCCTGGCCGGTACACGCAGAATCCGCGACGAGATCCGCGCGCGCATTGAAATGTGGTGCGATGAAATCTGTGCGGTGGAAACGGGCGCAGTCGATACTTTCTAGCCGGGCTTTTTTGCGATTTGCCTCCTACGACTGGTAGCAGTCGAGGTATTTGATTCCTGATCCGGTGTTGAAAATGACTACCCGTTCGTCGAAAGCAATTTTGCCAGCAGAACAGAGCGCCTTCAAAGCTGCGAAGCAGGCAGCACCTTCCGGAGCGACGAAGAGACCCTCGCTCGATCCCACTTCGCGAGTGATGCGCATCATTTCCTCGTCGTCGACGGCGACCGCGCCGCCATTGGATTGACGCAGGATTTTTAGAATAAGGAAATCGCCGATCGCCTTTGGAACACGCAGACCGGAGGCGCACGTGTGTGCTTGTGGAAATTCGGTTGCGGTCGAGTCGCCGTTTTCAAATGCCCGGACGATCGGTGCGCAACCGGCAGCTTGAACGGAGAACATGCGCGGCCGTTTTTTCCCAATCCAGCCGAGGGCCTCCATTTCGTCGAATGCTTTCCACATTCCGATGAGCCCGGTGCCGCCGCCGGTGGGATAGAAAATTACATCGGGCAGTTGCCAACTCAGCTGCTCGGCCAGCTCGTAGCCGAGCGTCTTTTTTCCTTCTACGCGATACGGTTCCTTAAGCGTAGACATGTCGAACCATCGTTCATTTTTTTTGAATTTCGTGATCTCAGCGCCGCAATCTGTGATCAGTCCGTCGATCAGCGTTACGTGAGCTCCCAGCTCGCGACACTCGATAATGTTTGCCGGTGGGGTGTCGCGCGGCATGAAAATATGCGCTTCCAGACCAGCCCGGGCGGCGTAGGCCGCCAGCGCTCCTCCGGCGTTGCCTGCACTTGGGGCGGCGAGCTTGGTCGCACCAAGATATTTTGCCATGGACACGGCAATACTCATCCCGCGCGCTTTGAAACTCTGCGTTGGATTTAGCGATTCGTCTTTGATCCAAAGGTCTGATAGCCCGACCGCGCGACCAAAGCGCTCCGCCCTGAGCAGCGGTGTCCCGCCTTCGCCAAGTGAAACCGGCTCAACACCATTGGGCAGGGGCAACACTTCGCGATAACGCCACAACGATTTCGCACGCGCAGCCAAAGCCTCGCGCTCAAGCGTTCGACCTGCCGCGGCAAGATCGACAATCGCAAAAAGCGGTTTGTGGCAAGCGGTACACAGATTTTGCAGACGCTGCCACTCGTGGCGCAGGCCGCACGATGTGCATTCGAGATATGACAGAAACACGTGACAATGGAGCGCATTTTTCCGGGGAGCGCACGCGCCCCTCGCGTGCTGTGATGACGCCCTCGTCATCGCGAACTTTTCTAAAGATTGTTTCGGCGAGGGCGCCAAAACCAACACGCGAAGGCGCGTGTGCTCCCCAGACAGCAAACGCACGCTGTTTTGGTTTTGCGGCGTGTGTTAAGACATAGCCGATGAAGGCAGCCCAAACACGCCGGCCGTGGTATCGGCCGTCTTTGACGGTGCAGATCATGATCGGGCTGGTCGTGGGCGGCGTGATCGGCTGGCTCCGGCCTGATTGGGGGAACGCGGTTTATTTTCTGCGCGACATCTTCATTAACCTGATCAAATCGATCATCGCGCCGCTTGTTTTCTCGACCATTGTCGTCGGGATCGCCGGCGCCGGCGCGTTGCGAAAAGTCGGACGCATGGGCGTCAAAGCACTGGTTTATTTTGAAATTGTAACCACAGCCGCGCTGTTCATCGGCTTAGCCGTCGTCAATTTCACAAAACCAGGCATCGGCGTGACGCTGGTGGCATCCAATACCGATGTCGTCAACGCAATCGGGCAGAGCCATCCGAAGACGCTGATCGAAACGATTGTGCACGCGTTCCCATCCAGCGTGATCGAATCGATGGTGCGCGGAGACGTGCTCCAAATCGTCGCCTTCTCAGTCCTGTTTGCGTTGGCCCTCTCGGCGATCGGCGAAAAAGGGCGGCCGATCGTGCGCGCAATGGAGAGCCTTTCGCAGGTCATGTTCAAGTTCACGAATTACGTGATGATGTTTGCGCCCTTTGGCGTGGGCGCGGCCATGGCGCACACCATCGGGACCCAGGGGCTCGGCGTGCTTATTAATCTGGCCAGCCTGATTCTGTCGCTTTATCTGGCCCTTAGCATTTTCATTGTGCTGGTTTTTGGGAGTGTGATCGCGATCGCACGTGTGCCGCTGCGACAATTCGTGCGCGCCGTGCGCGAGCCAGCAGCGCTCGCCTTTGCCACTACCAGCAGCGAATCGGCTTTGCCCAGGGCGATGGAACAAATGGAGCGCTTGGGCGTGCCTCGGCACATTGTCGGGTTCGTTATGCCGACCGGTTATTCGTTCAACCTCGATGGATCGACATTGTATCTGGCAATGGCGTCGGTGTTTGTCGCCCAGGCGGCCGAAACGACGATGGGGTGGCACATGGGGCTTGGTCAGCAGATCACGATGATGCTGACCTTGATGCTTACGTCGAAAGGTGTGGCCGCCGTTCCACGCGCGTCGCTGGTCATCTTGTTGGCGACATTGAACACGTTTCTGCCAGCGGGACTCGGTCCTATCGGTGTGGCGATTATCTTCGGCGTTGATGAATTGATGGACATGGGGCGCACCTGCGTGAACCTGATTGGCAATTGTCTCGCAACAGTGGTCGTGGCGCGATGGGAGGGAGAATTCGATGATCAGCGCGCGCGCGTATTTGGGACGCCGGCAGAAGCCGAGCTGGACCTGAAATCGGGTGACGTTGCCCTCGCCGACGCAGTCGCTCAAGGCGATTAAGGTCGACAATTGGAGGGCGTTTCTGCAAGCGGACGTCGAATTCGGGCGCGAACAAAGATCGACAATGGTGAAGGGTTCAATATTAAAGTCGTCGCATGCCAACCGTACACACCTCCGATGGAGTAATCTTTCTTTTGCAGATCCTCGTCTCTGCATTTCTTGCTATTCTCTTCCTTCAGTCGGGCATCGATAAAGTTGTGGATCGGCGGGGTAACTTGGAATGGTTGGAAGGGCATTTCGCCAAAAGTCCGCTCGCCGGGATTGTCCCCCTGCTACTGACTGTCATCACCATCGTCGAGGTCGCCGCCGGCGTTTTGAGCGCGATTGGGTGCGTGATGATAATTTTCTCGTGGGGTTCGACGGTTGCATTTTATGGTGCAGTGATTTCTGCCATCGCGATTATTGTCTTGTTCTTCGGACAGCGGATGGCAAAGGATTATGCTGGAGCGGCCGTTCTCGTTCCGTACTTTCTGCTGGCGCTAGCCGCAATTTACCTGCTGGCGCAGCGGTAAATTGGCGAGAAGTGTCGCGGGACCACGGCTGCGTTTACTTCTTACCTCTCACAAGTCGCTTCTCCCTGATCGCTTGCTCCCGCTAGTTCTTTGCGATTTTGGGCGGAAATAGCCAGAGGAGCCTGCCTCTGCGCGGTGGAAGATCAACATCGACCAGGGCGACGCCAGCTTTCGAAAGTTTCAGCGACGCACCGGTCAAGGCAGCTATCGTTCTCGTAAAATCCGGTTCGTGCCCGACGATCATCAAACTCTCTACCGGGTGTTTGTTAGCTAGTTGCTCCAGCTCCGCGGCCCCAAATCCAGGCGCCAAACGTTGTTCTTCGCGGCACTTCACATTCAGGTGTTCGGCCGCGATTTCTGCCGTCTGGGCGGCGCGCGGCAACGGACTGGTCAAAATTAAGTCCGGTTGCACTTTAAGCCGGACAAGAAACGCGGCGACCTCGTGCATTTCTTTCTTGCCGCGTTTAGTCAGAGGACGTTCGTCATCCGATTTTTTCCAGTCTGGCCAATCAGCCTCGCCATGTCTGAGGAAATAGAGTTCCATGTTGGTCTTAACGTTGCCAAATAGGAGCAAGATTAAGAATATGAGTAGAAATAGGAAGACAAATTAGTGTCTCCCTCGTATTCGTACTCAGAGAATCCGCCATCTTGGCCGCCGAGTGTGGAAGTCGATTTGCCACAGGCGCGTTCCGCCAAGGAATGCATTGCGATTATGGCCGCGTTCGACCCCTTCCGGCAATTCATCCAATTTCTTGGCATTGCCACCCCCAAGCACGACGTAATCGGCGATGAGTGATTTCTTCAGTTGCACCAGCGCGTGCTCGACGTCGCGGCGCCAGGCCTTCTCACCGAGTCGCGCCAGGCCCGGTTTGCCGAGATAATCTTCAATAATGCTGCCATTGCGATAAGGCAGGTCGCCCAGTTCGAGTTGAAGGACGTAGTTGTCCCAGACAAGCGCTGAGCCAAGTCCGGTGCCGAGTCCGAGAAAGAGCATTCGCCGGCCATGATAACTACCCAGCGCTTGCATAGCCGCATCATTGATGATGCGGACTGGTTTGCCAAACGCCTTCTGGAAATCAAATCCGACCCATCCTCTGCCCAGATGTTTCGGTTCGCTCAGGATGCGCCCGTCGCGCACCGGTGCTGGGAATCCCATCGAGATCACGTCGAATTTCCAATCGCCGACCGATGGTTTCACCTCCGCGACCATCTCGCGCGGCGTCAAGCTCAGTCCGGATTTGAACTTTCGTTTGTTCTGACGCGAAATCATCAGCTTGACATTGGAGCCGCCGATGTCGATTACGAGAACCTTTTTCTTCATGAAGATTGCTTCGCCGTCTTGGCCGGGATCGGCGAAACCGGCTGCCCCTCGGGAGCCGGAACCGGTTTCTCATCGGCGACCGTGACCGGAATCAATTTGTCGGCGCGCAACTTCTTCTTCGAACCGGCCATTTTTTTCGTGCGCTCGCGGGAGGCTTCGCGGAAATGCCACTGCGCCTGGGCGCGCGGTTCCTTGCCCTCTGGTTTCAAGCGACGGTAGGTTCCATCCGGCTGAAGTTCCCGCGCTTTGACCCGATCGTGCAAAAAGCTCGGGAGCACTTCGTTAATGATTTGATCGCGCAAGGTCGGGTTCTCCACGGGGAATGCCAGTTCGATGCGCCGGAAGAAATTTCGTGGCATCCAATCTGCGCTGGAAAAATAAACCAGGGGTTCGCCCGCGTTTTGGAAGTGGTAAATCCGGCTATGTTCGAGAAAGCGCCCGACGATGCTGATCACGCGGATGTTTTCGCTCAGCCCGGGGATCTTTGGACGCAAGCAACAGATGCCGCGGACGATCAAATCGATGCTCACATCTGCGCAGGAAGCTTCATACAGTTTTTCAATGATCTCCTGGTCGACCAGTGCGTTTAACTTCGCAACAATGCGAGCCGTTTTGCCCGCTCGGGAGTAATCACGCTCGCGTTCAATCAATCGGATGAGGCGGCTATGCATATCGAACGGCGCCACCATCAATTTTTTCAGGCCGGGATAACCGGCGAGGCCCGTAAGGGTATTGAAAACAACTGCTACTTCCTCGGTCAATTTCGGTTCGCTCGTGAGCAAACTGAAGTCGGTGTAGATGCGCGCGGTGCGCGAGTGATAGTTCCCAGTGCCCAGGTGGACATACCGGCGGGGCTGGTCCGCGTCACGGCGAACGATGAGGAGTGCCTTGCAATGGGTCTTTAGACCGACTACTCCATAGATGACGTGGGCACCGGCCTCTTCGAGACGCCGGGCCCATTGAATGTTGCTCGCCTCATCAAAGCGAGCACGCAGCTCTACTATAGCGGTGACTTGTTTTCCGGTGTTGGCTGCATTTATGAGCGCTTCGACAATGGGTGAATCGCCACTCGTCCGGTAGAGCGTGATTTTGATCGCCAGCACCTGTGGATCCTGCGCTGCTGCCTCGATCCACTCGACAATTTGATCGAAGCTGTCGTAAGGATGATGGAGCAGCACATCCTGACGGCGCAACACTTCGAAAAAATCGACATGCGGCGGTAATGCCGGATCGCGCGCCGGTTGAAATGGCCGATCCCTTAGCTTGGCGAACGCATCATTCGTCACCAGCGGCATCAGATGCGTCATCGAAAGCGGGCCATCGAGTTTGTAAGCATCCGCTTCTGTCAGATCGAAGAATCTCAGCAGCAATTCGAGCACATCTTTGGGACAATCAGCTTCCACCTCCAGACGGACGGCATCGCCGCGACTTGAGCGCCTCAGTTCCTGCTCGATCGTGCGCAGAAGATTTTCCGCTTCTTCTTCGTCGATGTAGAGATCGCTGTTGCGTGTAACACGGAAAGCGTGCACATCGTTGAGGACCAAACCGGGAAACAATTCGCCGATGTGCTGTTTGATGAGTGAGGCGAGGTAGATGTATTCCCACGGTTCATCGGCCGCTTTGCCGCGCGGAAGCGCAATGAGCCGCGATACTGCTCGCGGAACCTGGACAATCGCATGAAGGGGCGCACCGGCGCGTTGGGTCCTCGCCCGGACCAGCAGGTTGTGGCTTCGGTTTAAAAGGTGCGGGAATGGATGGCTCGCATCTACTGCAAGCGGAGTCAGCATCGGAAAAACTTCCTGCTGAAAATAGCGATGCGCCCACGCGGCACGCTTGGTTGATAACTCGGCAATCTCGCGCACGTAAATGCGACTTTTCGCCAGTTCGGGCACCAATTCGTTCTTCCAAAGCGCGCATTGCGTCGCCACCAGTTCGCGTACCGTTTTTTGAATGCAATGGAACGTCTCAGTCGGGCTCAGTCCGTCTGGACCGATCTCGCTCGTCTCGCTTTCGATCTGCTGTTTGATGCCAGCGACCCGAATCTCAAAAAACTCGTCCAGGTTAGAACTGAAAATCGAAAGAAACTTGACACGATCGATGAGCGGCTGGCTCGGATCCTGTGCTTCTTCGAGAACGCGACGGTTGAATGCGAGCCAGCTCAGCTCGCGATTGATAAAATTCCGGGGATCGGAAAAGCGATTTGCCGTGGCAAAATGCTTCGGCAGGAGTTCGATCCCAGCGGGACGCTCATCCGCAACATTGGTTTTGGCAACGGCTGTCGGCATTTAGCTTTTCGTTGAATCGATGACCGAAAAACGGCCACATCCGGTTCAAGCAACCACTGCTTGGAAAATTAGGCAAGAGCTAGACATGCCACGGGACGTGTCATGCCGTGGCAGCGGCACCTTGATGCCGGATGTCTTCAGCGGCGGCTGCGTAAACGGCATCTTCGGCAATATTCGTAGCGTGATCGCCCACTCGCTCGAGATGTCGGCTAATAAACATTAGATTCAAATAACCGCGCAGTTGGTCCGGATCCTGCGCCATTCGCTCGATTAATTTGCGGCTGGCAACACGATTCAGGTCATCCAATTTTTCATCACGTGGCACGATCGCACGTCCAAGCTCGACGTCTTCGCGCACGAACGCGTCCACGCTGTCCTTAAACATCGACATCGCCTGCTCGTGCAACGGTTTGATCAATTCGACTTCGGTCAATGGCGGATGCTGATTTAATTTCCGCGCTCTACGCGCGATGTTCGTGGCCTGGTCTGCCACTCTCTCAAGGTTGGAAGAAAGTTTCATAGCGGCAACGACACGGCGCAGATCGGAGGCTACCGGCTGGAACCGCAACAAGATTGCCACGCCATCCTTATCGATCTGCATCTCAAGTTGATCGATCTCCTCATCGTCAGCGATCGCGTATGCGCAAAGTTCATCGTCGCGCTCGAACAAACCTTTCATCGCGCGATCGAGGCTGCGCTCCGCCAGGCCAGCCATCATCAGGACGTTATTGCGCAGCGATGCGAGCGCTTCATCGAATGTTCCCAAAATATGTCTTGGTGCAATCATCGGTTATCAGGTCTTTCTATCTTACTCTTACTCTTGGCGCGCCCTACTCAAATGCTTCATCAGCCAAATCGGCCAGTGATATAGTCCTCCGTCTGTCGATCACTCGGATTTGTGAAAATTTTCGTGGTCGGCCCAAACTCGATCAGCTTTCCAAGATAAAAGAAAGCGGTGTAATCGGAAATGCGTCCGGCTTGTTGCATGTTGTGCGTCACGGTCACGATCGTGTACTTCGACTTGAGCTCGTAGATCAGCTCTTCAATCTTGGCGGTGGCGATCGGGTCAAGCGCCGAGCAGGGCTCATCCATCAGAAGGACCTCCGGCTCTACTGCGAGCGCGCGGGCGATGCAAAGCCGCTGCTGTTGGCCGCCGGAAAGGCTGGTGCCAGGCTTGTGCAAATCGTCTTTGACCTCATCCCAAAGGGCAGCCATCTGCAGCGATTTCTCCAGGCGTTCATTAAGAAACTTTTGATCGCGGATTCCGTTCAGCCGGAGGCCAATGACGACATTTTCACCTATCGTCATCGTCGGAAACGGATTCGATTTTTGGAAAACCATGCCGACCCGGCGGCGAACGATGGCCGGATCGATGCTGCCGGAATAAAGATCGTCACCTTGGAGGAGGACCTTCCCTTCGACACGCGTCTTTGGCACGAGATCATGCATGCGATTGAGGGCGCGAATAAAAGTTGATTTTCCACAACCGCTCGGCCCAATGATCGCCGTCACGGCATTGGAAGCGACGTCCATGCTCACATTGTCGATGGCCCGCTTCTCCCCGTACCAGATGGAAAGACTCTGTACTTGAAACGTGCACGCCGGCGCAGGCTCGCCAGTAGATGGCGGCTCTGATGACCGATCGACCCGCTCCATAACGTTTCGCTCAGATTCTGCCATGACTAAATTATCCATTTCCCAGAGACGCTAGACAACCGACGCCGCGCGTCCGCGAGTCAGGATTCTAACCATCACATTAACGCAAAAAATTCCGGTAACCAGCACGAGGGCGCCGGCCCAGGCCTGGCGATGCCAATCGTCGTAGGGAGAGATCGCGTAGGTAAAAATCTGCAGGGGTAGCGCGGCAATTGGCTCACTCAGGTTATGGTTCCAAAACCGGTTCCCAAACGCAGTGAAAAGGAGCGGTGCGGTCTCGCCGCCGACGCGGGCGAGGGCGAGCAGGATGCCGGTGATGATTCCCTTCGATGCAGTCTTCATGACGATGTGCACGATTGTTTTCCATCGGCTGACACCGAGGGCGAGCGCAGCTTCGCGATAACCATTTGGAACAAGCAAAACGACTTCTTCGGTCGTGCGCAGAATGAGTGGAATCATGATCAGTCCCAGCGCCAACCCGCCAGCGTAGGCGGAGAAGCTTTTGAACCGCAATACGATCAGACCGTATACGACCACACCCCAGGTAATCGATGGGATTCCATTGAGGACGTCAGCCAAAAATCGCAGGATTGAATTGATCCGGGCGGAGCCATATTCCGCCAGGTAAACTCCGCCCAAGACGCCAATTGGAATCCCAATCATGCTAGCAAAGGCGAGTAATTCGAGCGAGCCAACGATGGCATTTGCCATGCCACCACCGATCTCACCGACCGGCACTGGCAACTTGGTGAAGAAATCCCAGTTAACCGAGGTGATCCCGTTAACCAGAAGATGAAAAAACACCAGACCCAATGGTGCGATCACAAGAACGGCGGAAATAAAGGCGACGGCCGATGCCGCCGCGCTTTTGATTTTCCGCCAGATGTGGTTTGCTTTTCCGGACTGCATGGCTATTGCACCGCGCGTGTTGCTGACGTCGTGGTGATGGTTCGGAGCAGCAGTTGAGCGAGAAGGTTCACCAGGATGGTTATTCCAAAAAGGACCAGCCCAATCTCGAACAACGCCTGAAGGTAAATGTCAGTCGTCGCTTCCGTAAATTCATTGGCCAGCACGCTGGCCAGCGTGTACCCCGGCTTGAAAAGTGATGCCGCAATTTGCGGTGTATTGCCGATCACCATCGTGACCGCCAGGGTTTCGCCGAGGGCCCGTCCGAGACCGAGAATGACCGCGCCGAACAATCCTTTCTTCGCGTAACTCAACACTGCGATGCGGGTCGCTTCCCACCGGGTAGCGCCAAGCGCGTAGGCCGCTTCGCGCTGCAAATTCGGCACGCTGCGCAAAATTTCGCGGGAGACCGACGTGATAATTGGCAGAATCATGATCGCTATGATGATTCCGCCAGCAAACATGCATGGGCCGTAGATCGGGCCGGTGAAAAGCGGTATCCAGCCGAAGTAGCCTTTGAGGAATGGAAAAGGATAATCGCGGAGCCAAGGCACCATGACGAAGATGCCCCAAAGTCCGAGAATTACGCTTGGAATAGCCGCCAGCATTTCGATCAGCGAAACGAGCGGCTGCCGAATCCACAACGGCGCAAGTTCCGTCAGATATGCCGCTGTTGCGATACTCAAAGGCACAGCGATGATTAACGCAATCGCCGAAGAAACCAGCGTTCCGTAAATAAACGGCAGTGCACCGAATTCTTCAGCAACCGGGTCCCAGGTGGACGTGGTGAGGAAATGAAACCCGAATTTTTTGAGGGCGACTGAGGATCCATTCCACAACTCCCATCCGATCAGGATCACCAGCACGAGCACGGTCAATGCCATTGCTAGAGTGAGCCACTCGAATGCCCGATCGCCGAACCGCGACGGTGGCGCCATGCGCTCCCGCGCGGAGCTCTCTGCGATTGAAACCGAAGCAGCTAATGCCATTGTTACGGGTCGACAGGCGGAGCACCTGCCCTACAACGGCTGTTCATGTTACAACAGCCCACACGTAGTATGGGCAAGGGCATCGTTTTCCCAATTTTATTAATATTTGATCTCGTCGATTCGCTTTAGCACACGTTGTTGGACAGTTTCTGGCAGTGGCGCATAGTCTAAACTCTTGGCCATCCCCCCGCCCTTGGCCATCGCCCATTTCAGGAATTCGACCAGCTTTTTGCCTTTCGCTGGATCCTTCTGCTGCTGGTAAACCAACAGCCACGTCGCACCCGCAATCGGATACGCCTCCTTGCCCGGTGCATTTGTCATCGAGAAACGGAAATCTTCCGGGATTTCAGCAGTTGCCAGCGCGGCGGTTACCGATTCGATCGTCGGTTTGACGAATTCCCCCGCAGAATTTTTTACGTCGGCGTACGGCAGCTTGTTCTGTGTGGCGTAGATCAATTCCACGTAACCAATCGCTCCCGGCGTCTGCTTCACTTGGCCCGATACTCCTTCATTGCCCTTGCCGCCGATTCCGGTTGGCCAGTTGACCGATGTATTGGTGCCAGCCTTACTCTTCCATTCCGAGCTTATTTTGCTCAGGTAATCGGTGAAGATAAACGTTGTGCCGCTGCCATCGGATCGATGTACGACCACGATGTCCTGATCGGGCAATTTTACGCCCGGATTCAACCCCGTTAGTTTTGGATCGTTCCATTTTTTAATCTGACCGAGATAAATTCCGGCGATTGTGTCCCCATCGCACTTCAACGCCGGATTGCCAGGCAGGTTATAGGTTATGACAACCGCTCCTGCGACAGTTGGAATGTGGAGGATTTTGCCTGGCGCTTTCGCCAGGTTCTCGTCACTCATCGGCCCGTCTGATGCGCCGAAATCGACCGTCTGAGAGAGGATTTGTTTTTGGCCTCCGCCCGACCCGATTGATTGATAATTGAAACGCACCGAAGGATCGACCTTTGCGTATTCGTCGAACCACTTTGAGTAGATTGGATACGGAAACGTTGCACCCGCGCCGTTAATCATCATCTGCGCAGAGGCCGTCGCGCTGATTCCGGTCAAGAGCACGATCGCCAAAATCTTGCGGCTGGATTTGAGAGATTTCATGGTTTCAGCCTGTCGCAGCGCGCCGGACGGTCAAAAAATTTAATGTTACTTTTGTGTGACAGGCACCGCTTGACCGCTGTCACATCGTTAAATCGTTGAAGCGCAGACCCAGTATAACGGATCAACGAATCACGAATTACGGGTGTCCTAACGTGGCGAAGCGACCGGCAACACCACTCGGATGGTCGTCCCACGTCCGAGCTCGCTTTCGGCTTCTACGCGGCCGCCGTGCAATTGGACGATATGTTTCACAATCGCCAGCCCAAGGCCGGTTCCGCCGAGCTCGCGGCTACGAGCTTTGTCGGCACGATAAAAACGTTCGAAAATCCGTGGCAAATCATCTTTACCGATCCCGATTCCATTATCGGTCACGCTGAGCAGCATTTCCGAATCGTGCCGGGCCGCTCGCAGAAGAACTTCTCCGTGTTCATGCGAATACTTTACGGCATTATCCAGCAAGTTATACAAAACTTCCTGAAGTCGGGTTTCATCTGCCCGGATCGTTTGAGCACCCGGTGAAAGATCGACAATTACTTTCAGCTGCTTGTCCTCCAGCTTTTTTCCCCAATCGCGAATAACCCGCTCGAATAATTCCGCCAGTTGGACATCGCTGAATTGTAAATTCGCATTACGTGACTCCAATTGCGCCAGAGTAAGTAAATCATTGACCAGCAACCCAAGCCGCTTGGAATGCCGTTCCATCACCCGCAATATACGCGACAATTCTTGGTCCGAGGTTTGAGGATCGTCGAGCAACGTCTCGATGTATCCGCGCACGATCGACAGCGGAGTGCGCAACTCGTGCGAAACATTCGCGACAAAATCGCGCCGCACCTTATCGGCTTGTTTTAGCTGCGTTATGTCGTGAAATAAAATCACCGCGCTGGTCGTTAGATCGGCTTCGTCCTTTACGGGGACCGCGCTGATTTCTACATCGCGTTCGGAATTCGTTTTCGGATCGGCGAGAATCAATTCGCTCTGCGTTGCTTTGCCAGTGCGCAGCGTCTCCGCGATCAGCCGATCAATTGTGGCGTCGCGGACAACATCAAGCAGCGGCGTCCCCAACGGAATTTCTGGCAGGCCGAACAGGTTCCGAAAAGCCTGGTTGACCAAAGTAACGCGCAGATTCTTATCGACGACGAGCAGACCATCCTGCATCGCGCGAAGAATTGTCTGGGTGCCGGATTCGCGTCCGGCGATCTGGCGACCGAGTTCCTCCTGGCGCGCAAAAATACTCTCCAGCGCCAGGCCAACGCGTTGCGCGTCTGGCCCACCATCAACCAGAAAGGTGCGCGGGCGGTCGCCGCCAGCAATTTGGCGGACGAGCCCCTCAATTTGTTGCCACGGCGCGATCCATTTCCGCCGGACGGCCAACGCTGTCCCTATCAACAAGATGCAAATCGCGCCCAGAAACAGCCACCACATCGCGCGTCAGCTTTCCCGCAGTCGATATCCAAAACCACGCACGCTTTCGATCGCATCGGCGGCCTTACCGAGTTTTTTTCGCAAGCGGCGCACGTGCGTATCGACCGTGCGCGTGTCGATCACGCTTTCGTAGCCCCAGACATCGTTGAGCAAACGATCCCGCGCCTGGACACGGCCGCGTCGCTGCATGAGCGTGGCCAAAAGTTTGAATTCAAGGCTGGTGAGGTTGACCCGCTTTCCGTTGACCGAGACTTGGTGGCGCGCCGCATCAATCACAATCGGACCAACCGCCAGATGTTCTTCCTCTCCTTTGGTATCGGCTCGGCGCATGATTGCTCCGATACGCAAAACGACTTCGCGTGGACTAAACGGTTTCGTCACATAATCGTCAGCGCCAAATTCCAAGCCTACTATCCGGTCGATCTCTTCAGCCTTCGCTGTCAACATCATGATCGGAATCTGGCGCGTTGCAGGATCGCTTTTCAAAACTTTGCAGACCTCCAGTCCCGGCATTTTCGGCAGCATGAGATCCAAAATAATGAAAGCCGGCTTTTCACTGCGCGCTCTCTGCAATCCGGCTCCCCCGTCGATCGCCGTCGAGACGGTAAAGCCCGCCTTGCGCAGGTTGAAGGTGAGGAGATCGACAACGTCGCGTTCGTCTTCGATAATCAAAATCCTTTTGCCGGCCGCCGTTTCCATTCGCAGCCGCTTTATCGCTCAAAATGCTTCGGTTCGCCAGCAGCACCATTTTTAGCCCGGGCTAACTGACCCGCCGCGCGGCGAACTAATCAATGACCGGGAGGGCTGAAGGCCGCTGAACTTAGCTTCGTGGACGGTCAAGTTTCTCTCGCTATAGTTTCGCAACCGGATCCGACGGGTTCGAGAAAGGAAACTTTAACAGGAGGACATTTATGCTAGGCGAGAAGATTGGTGAAATATCAGGCAAAATTACCATGCAGCGCGTATTGCCGAATCTGGGCGGGTATCCAAAGATGGAAACGTCGTTTCAGGCAACCGGGTCCGTGCTGGGCACGAACGTGAACGATACGGGCACCTATTCGACCATTGTCCGTCCAGACGGGACACAATACGGCGAAGGACAAGGTGTGATGATGACCAAGGACGGCAAAGTAGCAACGTGGACGGGCCATGGTGTCGGCGTAAGGAACAAAGACGGGACCGCGACTTATCGCGGCGCACTTTATTTCCAAACCATGCCGCCAAAATGGTCGCGTCTGAACAAGGTCGCGGTGCTATTCGAATACAAGGTAGACGCAGAGGGCAACACACACTCCGAATACTGGGAATGGAAGTAGTCCGTCAGCGAGGCGCTGTGAAATCCTAATTGCTTAGGCCGTTTTCGATCCTGACCCGCGCGCCCCGATTCACGATTTAATCTTCCGGAGCGAAAATTCCCACCGCCGGATCACGCGTTGCCGCGATGGACGAAAAAGTGTTCGCCTTTTTCTACGAATATTCGTCTCATCATAGTTAGGCTCCTATGCGCTTTATCTCTAATATCCTCGTGTTTTTGTTGTCCGTTTCGATGGCTCTGGCGCTCACCAACAACAACCCAGAAACATGGCATTCACCGAACAAGAAATACGCAGTCAAGGAATCATTTTACGGTGAGGGCAAGCGCGTCGTCGCCGTATTCGTCAATCTATCGACAGGTCGATCAGTAGTTATCGACGGCTCAGGAGCTCGCCAGTCTACCGCACTATGGAGCCCTGACAGCCATTACGTCGCAATCAACTTCGAGCGCAGTCATAACTGGGGGGATGCAGCAATCTACCGAGTGGAGAAGGGAAGAGTTTCCAAGATTAAGCTTCCTTCCGGCATGGAAGCTACCAGGTTCCTGCCATCTCCTGCGAAGGACCAGATTCTCCACGTCGGGCCCCAAGCAATCAGTGCGATCCGATGGCTTGACACTAATCGGATCGAGCTTGTCTCCGAGACAGCCGGCGCCGGCCTTTACCGGCAGGGGGACCTACCCGCAGATGAGGTGTCGGTGGATGTCGAGCGCCACTTCATCGTAAAGATTTCCAGAGGCACTGCAAAGATCGTCAAATCTTATGGAAAGAAAGGAGCCTAACCTGGCGATGCAGCGAATCCGCTCCGCGCGGATCGCTGATCTTTTTCGCATTAGGGCATTTCCAATTTGGGGGACTTAAGCCGATTTGGTTTCTGAATTGGACGGAGCGCCATCTTTCTCCAGCGCGGCTTCCAGAACTTCATCGACGTTTTCGACCGGGATGAACTTGAGTTTCTGTTTCGCTTCCTCGGGAACATCGACAAGATCCTTTTCGTTGAGCTTGGGGATGATGACCGAGGAAATCCCGGCGCGCATCGCCGCCAGACTTTTTTCCTTTAGACCGCCAATCGGCAGAACCAGCCCGCGCAGAGTGATCTCACCGGTCATGGCGACATCGGAACGCACCGGTCTGTTGCTGAAGAGCGAGGCGAGCGCGGTAAACATGGCGATACCGGCAGAGGGTCCGTCTTTTGGCACCGCTCCGGCCGGCACGTGCACGTGGATGTCCGTCTTGCGAAAATCTTCTGAATTCACGCCGAGTTGGCCGTCGCGGCTGCGAAGGAGACTGAGCGCGGCCTGCACTGATTCCTTCATCACTTCGCCGATGTGTCCCGTCAGCGTGACGCTGCCTTTCCCCGGATACCGCGTCGCTTCGATGTGTAGCACTTCGCCGCCGGCGGGCGTATAAGCCAGGCCAGTGGCAACGCCTGGCTGACTTGTTTTGAGTTTCGTTTCGCGAACGTACTTGGCTGGCCCAAGTAGTTCGGCCACCCGTTCTGGCGTGATTGTGACGCGTTCAGCTTTTCCACGAGCAACCTGTGCTGCCACAGCGCGGCAGACCGCGCCGATTTGCCGTTCCAATTCGCGAACGCCGGCCTCATGCGTGTAATCGTTGATAATCCGGCGGAAGGCTTCGTCCTGCCACTCGCATTGCTCTGGTTTGAGACCGTTTTCCTCGAGCTGTCGCCGAACCAAATATCTTTTTGCAATCTCCAGCTTTTCTCGCTCGGTGTATCCGGGCAGCGAAATCACTTCCATCCGGTCGCGCAACGGTTCCGGCACACCATCCATGTAATTCGCGGTTGCAATGAAGAGCACCTGAGACAGATCGAAGGGCACATCGAGGTAGCGATCTGAAAATGTATTGTTCTGGCGGGGATCGAGCACTTCGAGCAACGCGCTCGCCGGGTCACCGCGAAAATCGGTGCCGATCTTATCGATCTCGTCGAGCATCATCACGGGATTGCGCGTACCCGCCCGGCGCAGTTCTTGAATGATGCGGCCCGGCATCGAAGCAATATAAGTGCGGCGATGCCCGCGAATCTCCGCCTCGTCCCGGATGCCGCCCAAACTCATCCGCACAAATTTTCGACCGAGCGCGTCGGCAATCGACTGACCGAGGCTGGTCTTGCCAACCCCGGGCGGGCCAAGAAAGCAAAGAATCGGACCGTGCCCCTGCGGGTTCAATTTGCGCACTGCAAGATATTCGATCAGTCGCCGTTTTACTTTTTCCAAATCGTAATGATCGCGATCCAAAATTTTCTGCGCCTGATCGAGATCGAGATTGTCCTGGCTGAGTTTCGACCATGGCAGCTCCGCGATCGTTTCCACATAGCTCACGATTACGGAATACTCCGGGCTGGCTGGTGGAATGACGTCCAGACGCTTCAATTCCCGATCGGCTTGGGCCAGGACATCGTCAGGCGGTGTGGCCTCTTCCAAACGCTTACGCAGTCGCTCGATCTGGTCAGCCGCCCCGGCTTCTTCTCCCAGCTCGCGCTGGATGGCCTTCATCTGCTCGCGCAAATAAGCGCGTCGCTGCGCATCGGAAAATTGCGACTGCACATCTTGTTGCAGCTTCTGTTGGATTTGTGCGATCTCCAGCTGCGCTGAAATTGCCGTCTGCACAGTGGCGAGCCGCTTCTCGACGTCGAGCTCTTCGAGAATCGCCTGTTTTTGCGCGGTATCGACGTTCAAATTCGGCGCGAGGAAATCGGCCAGCTGTTCCGGATCCTCGATGCTGAGCACGGCCGCGCGCGCCTGTTCGGGCACATCGGGCGTTAGCTCGAGAAGCTTCGCAGCCGAGTCGCGCAAATTCCGGAAAGTCGCTTCCCATTCCTTGGTGGCGCGCGGCAGCTTGGAATTCAGCAGATCGACTTCGGCCCGCAGATATGGAGCGGTAGTAGTAATCTTGCGCAGGGCAAACCGGCGGAGACCTTGCACGACAATGATAAGGTGATCGTCCGATTGGCGTATAAGCTTCAAAACGATCGCCGCCGTACCGATTGAATAGAGATCCTGTGACTGTGGGTCTTCCTTCGTCTCATCGCGCTGGGTCAGCAAACCGATGATTTTTGTTTGCGGCAGGGTTTCGTCGAGCAGCTTGATCGATGCGGCCCGGCCAACAGTCAGGGGAAGAATTGTCCCTGGAAAAACGACGAAGCTGCGCAACGGCAGAATGGACAACACATCGGGAATTTGTTGCGCCGATCCCGCAGCGGCGCCTCCCATTGCGGTCGCATCCGGTGGCGCCGATTTCGCATCGGCGCCTTTTTGCAAGGCGATTACCGGCTCCTCATTCATGATTTCAGTGGCAGCGAGATCCACAGGAATCCGTTTCGCTGCTCGGCATGTACTTTTTCAATATCCACTAACGCCGGTAAACGCACCTCGCGTTCGAATGGCCCATAATCAATCTCCATGGCGAGCAATTGCACAGCGCGTCCCTCAGCATGTGTGGGCTCGGGGACATCGCGGACACCTCGCAGAATGAGGCGTTCTGACTCGACCGTGAGATCGATGCCTGAGGGGTCAACTCCAGCAAGGTCGACGCAGACACGAATGCATTTGTCGCAGCGATAGGCATTAATGGCCGGTTGCCATGTGTGCGCACCGATCCGCGAAGAATGCAAACGCGCCAGCTCAGAGGTCACGTCATAAAGCGTGCCGCGCAGCCAGCGCAGTTTAATACTGCGATTTGGATCCATCTCACGTAAACCTCCACCCCGCGCGCTGTGATTTCAACCGAAGCGCGATGATCACCGCGAATTGCTGCACGGGAGTCCGCTCGCGTTGGGTTTATCTAACAGGAATTTTCTTCCGCCGCGGCCGCGCGCCCGGGTGTTTGGGAAGAGCCAAACGCAGCACGCTGGATCTTATCGCATTTTCCCGGGACCCCACAACGCGCGACCCGGTTTGGCGCCGGTGTGCTCGCCATCTTTAAGCACCTGCACGCCATTCACAAAAACGTGCTTCATACCAACCGCGTATTGGTGCGGGCCCTCGAAGGTGGCGCGATCGGAAATCGTCCCCGGATCGAACACAACGATATCGGCGAACATTCCCTCCTTAATGAAACCGCGATGATCCAGGCCGAGATTTGTCGCAGGCAATCCGCTCAACCTGCGAATGGCTTCCTTCAGCGGAATCACTTTTTCGTCGCGCACGTATTTGCCAAGGACGCGCGCGAAATTTCCGTAGGCGCGTGGATGTGGATTCGATTTCAGGAACACGCCCTCCGGAGCTTGCGAGGCTTCATCAGAACCGAATGAAATCCATGGCTTTGCCAGTTCTTTTTTGACGTTTCCCTCCGACATCAGGAAATAAATCGAATCAATCCGGGACTCGTCTTCAGCGATCAAATCCATAATGGTTGTAATCGGATCTTTGCCGCGCAACTTCGCCACCTCCGCGAGCGATTTTCCGGTGAGCGGTTTTAGTTTTTCGGATTTGAATCCGACGAGCAAAATTCGATCGGGCGAACCTGCGCCAACATAAAGATTTTCCCACTCGTCACTGTCTTTGCTGACTTCTGCGGCGATTTTTTCTCGTGTTGCGGGATCGCGCAGCCGCTTGAACAACGCGGGATAACCGCCGTCTTCGGTCCATGGCGGAAGACACGCGTCGAGCCCGGTTCCGGCCGCCGTGTATGTGTACATGTCCGCAGTAATCTTCAGCCCCTCTCTTTGCGCGCCTTCAATTCGCGAAAGGAAATCGTCGAGCTTGCCCCAGTTTTGTTTGCCGGCTGCCTTGATGTGATAAACTTCTGCCGGAATTCCAGCTTCCCGGCTGATCCGGATTAATTCATCGAGCGCTTCGAGCAACCGATTCCCCTCGCTGCGCATGTGAGAGATGTATTTGCCACGGTATTTCGCGGCGACCTTGCAGAGCTCGATCAATTCCTCGGTCTTCGCATAAAACGCGGGCGGGTAGATCAGAGAAGTGCCAATCCCGAGCGCGCCCGCTTCCATTTCTTTGCGAACCAGTTCGCGCATTTCGTCGAGTTGTTCCGGCGTCGGCTGTTTATCCTCGAAGCCAATCACGTATTCACGGATTGTGGTCGCGCCGATGAAGGAAGCCACATTGCAGGAAACGCCGCGGCTCTCGAGATAACGGAGATATTCCGCGAGCGTGTTCCATTTGATGTCGTATTTGATGTCTCCCTGGGTGCGGAGCATGTGGTCGCGCACCGGATCGTTCACCGGACCCATCGATTCGCCTTCGCCCATGATCTCGGTCGTGACGCCCTGGCGGATCTCGCTCTGCGATCGCCCGTCCTGAATCAACGACACCGTTGACCAGGAGAGCATGTTAATGAACCCCGGCGCCACTGCCAGCCCGGCTGCATCGATAACCGTTTTCGCCTTCGCCGCCTTGAAATCGCCGATGCGCGCAATCCGATCACCGCGAATTGCAACGTCGACCTGTTTTGGCTCCGCGCCGGTGCCGTCGTAAACCGCGCCGCCTCTGATAATGACGTCGAAATCGACGGCACCCGGCGATGGCGATGGACCTTTCGCGAATCCGGCAGTTACGGGACCAAACACGATTGTCAGGAAAACAGCGAGGCAAAAGAAATTTCGCTTCACCGAGCCGATTCAACGGGCGTCCGGCGACGATGTCGATCTCAAAACTTGCTATGAAGTGCAACTCGATTGCATTGCCGGGACGCAGCAGCCATCCGTTATCTCGCGAGCTGCCACGCGGCGATCGCGAGCTTTGCACGTGGTTTCAGGCGGCTCGACTAAAACTCGCGTTGTGTCGCGATTATGCGTTACAGAACGGATGCGATATGCCGACGGAAAGAAATTTTCGTCGCCGTATTCGATTCGAACTTCGGTGTCGAGATTGAGCGGAATCATTCCTAGAACCTTTTCGAAAATCTTCAGAAATTTCGCTGCCGTCATGTATTCGCCATCGGCGTGAGACGGGACCCAAAGCTGAACGATCATTTCCTGCCAGCGGTTGGTTTGTCCGCCGCAATCGACCGTCTCGAACGAGGCTGCTTTTAATTCCGTCAGATGATAACCCGTGTGCACCGTATGACCGTCACGGTCGGCAAAGATTAACTGATTGTTCGGCGAGGTACGCAGCCTGGAGATGAATTCGCTCGTTTTCATTCGGTTTTAGCTTTCTTCGGTTTCCTTCGACTAATTTCGCAGCAGACCCTGTCGCGTCTGCGGCGCTCGCCATTCATGCGGTCGTCCCGCGCCATCCACTCCCGCAATCCCGTGAGAACGTGGCGGATTAGCGGATTGCCATGTTTCGCCCAGCGGTAGTGCGTCCATTTCCCGTTACGGCGCGCTTCCACGAGTCCGGCGTGTTTGAGATGCGCGAGGTGGCGCGACACTTTCGGCTGCACTACGCCCAGGGTATCGGTCAATTCGCAGACACAGGTTTCGCCGCAGGCCAACAAGTTCAGCAAACGCAACCGCGTCGGATCGGCCAGAATTCGAAAGAGGAAGACCGGTTCACGATCTTTAGGTGATTCCACCGCTCACATATACGGAAAAACGTATATGTGTCAACTCGATCCATCGAATCCATTTTTGATCGTTATAGTTAAGTGGAATCGCCACGGTGTCCTCTCACAACCGAATGAGTGGAAGGTGCAATTCTGATTATGAGAAGACTTGTGCTCGGCTGCGCGATGTTTCAGACTACACCGATGGCTTTCATTTAGGATGTAACGAACTCGAGGTTTCTGATGAAAACAACTACGACCACACATTCGCGTGCTACAGCAACTCTGCTCTCGCTATTGTGCGCGAGCCTGTTTGCTCTTTTACTCGGAGGATGCGCGGAAGGATATTACGCTGACACTTCTTACACGCCGAATTACGGCTACAATCGTTATTACACGTCGGAGTATCGCTACCGAACTTACTACGGCCCGGATTATTATCCGTACTATCCGTGGTACAGTTATTATGGCGGCGCCTACTATTCCGGATATTGAGACGACCGGTTATTTTCCGTTTTCTCAAGTAACTTTACCAACTGATCCTTCCATAACGTCGCGATGGTGTGGCTGCCGTGGCCTCGCGTTTTGTCGCTCAACGGGATCACCACTGCCCGACCCTTCGGCACACGCTTGATTTCGCGCTCAAGAATTCCGAGTTCGGGTGGATTGATCAGGTCGTCGGCGAAATTGATGGCGAGAAGCGGCGCACGAATCTTTTCCAAGTTTGGCCCGGGATCGTAATCGTGTGATGCTTCCACTGCATAAAGCACGTCATTTGCGTCGTCGCTTTTCACGTGTGCATCGACAAATTTGTCGAGCGCCTCGTCCGCCTCGCCCAGTGTTGGCGCTTCTTTTTGCCGCAAAACCGGATTGCTGCTCATGAACCAGAGCATTTCCGCAGCCGCTCGCAGACTTGGCGGCTGGCTCTTGTAATCGCCGCCGCTCCATGCCGGATCATTGCGAATCGCGTCGATGATCATGCGGCGCCAGGCGCGGTTGCGGCCGGAAATTTGCGTGGGCAAGCTCGCCAACGGCATGAGCGCTTCCATGAAATCGGGATGCAACTCACCCCACAACCAGGTATGCATCCCGCCCATCGAGGTGCCCATCACGAGCCGCGCGTGGTTCACCTCCAGTCCTTCGGTCAGCAGCCGATACTGCGCTTCGACCATATCGAGATAACCGTAGCGCGGAAATTTCGCATGCATGGCGTCGCTCGGCTTGGTGGATTTGCCATGGCCGATCTCGTCCGGCAACACGATGAAAAACTTTGTCGCATCGAGCGGCTGATCTTTCCCAAAAAGTTCGCCGGCAAACTCCGGGCGGATAAATTGCGCGCCACTGCCGGTGGTTCCGTGCATGATGAGGACTGCATTCATCGTTTTGCCCTGTGAATCTTTTTCCGGTTTTCCGAGCGTCCGGTAGTGGAGACGCAATTCAGGCAATGTCTCGCCCGAAGTAAATTTGAAATCGCGAACGATGTAATCGCCTTCCGTGGGCGCCGGATAATCGGCGGGGGATGCAAAACCTGCGACTAGTAGGGACCAGAGAAGTGCAAAGATTCGGATTGTTCGGTTCACGTTAACGATTTCGTTGCCGTTCGGCTTGGATTTGCTTGAGCAGCTGCGTATGGGTTCGTTCAAGGTCGTTAGCAAATTTAACCGTTGCGTCCAGAGCCTCGGGATATATCTCGACCCGTTTTCGCAATTTCTTGGTGGCCGGATCGTAGAAGAAGGAAATGTCCTGGTCGAGATTAGGCACGATCAGTTCGTCGCTTAATTTTTGATAACGCGCCAGGCGGCTCAATCCCCAGCGGATCACCGATTCGTCGTTGCGCAACGCGGTGAGCGTCTCCAAGTCGAGCAGCTGGATGCCGCCGGCTTGGAGCATCGTGGCAAAGTCGCCCGGGTTGTAATCGGTTGTGAAAACAAATGGAGCCAGCGGCGGCATCTCACCGGCCTCGAGCGCACGCCGGAAGTCTGCAGCTACTCGTTCTTCTTTCGCGCGGTTAATTTTTCCGCTCTCGATTCCGTCGCGAAGCGTCCGCTCGATCGACGCCAGGATTCGGTCGCGGCGTTCCTCGTCCTGCTGGCGCTGCTGATAATTATTGAGCCAGAAGGCGGCGTAAACGCCGACAAACACCAAGAGCAGCTCTGCTACCCAGCGCCCAGCCCGAGACACAAAGGGCGCCTTCTGATCAGTAGTTGGCGTAATCAGCGTCATAAACGCCAAGGATCAACGAGGCAGGGGTCGTTCCATGTTTGCGAGCGCATAAGCAAGCACGGAGACGACCGCGGAATTTTCCGCCAATTCTTTCGGCACAATCTTGTCCAGTGTGTCCGCAGCGGTGTGGTGATAATCAAAATAGAAACGGCTATCTTGGATCGGACTGAAAGCGGGCACGCCAGCTTTCTCCAGCGGCTCGATGTCGGCCCCACAATGTTCGACGAGGGCTAGCACGCCTGCGCCCGAGTCTTGCAAAATTGCAGCGACCGGCGCGAGCATCTTTTTGATTTCTGGTTTTCCTTTGATGTTGATCCCGAGCGGATGACCGGCGCCACCGTCTGTTTCCATGGCCGCGAAATGGTTCGACATCTCCTTCTCGTGATCTTTCGCGTATTGCTTCGAACCGGCCGACCCGTTTTCTTCGTTCATCCACGCGATCACGCGAATCGAGCGTTTCGGTTTGAGATGAAGTTTTTGGATCAGATTCGCCGTCTCCATCGAAACTGCAACGCCCGCAGCATCATCGATCGCGCCTGTGCCCAGATCCCATGAGTCCAAATGACCGGAAACGATGATCACTTGTTCTGGATGTTCGCTGCCTTTGATGTCGCCAATGACGTTGTAGCTCTCGACATCCGGTAATTGCTGCGGCGTGAGGATCAATTTCATTTTCACCGGTCCCTGCCGGACCAGATCGACAATTAAATCTGCATCCTCCGCTGTGACCGCACCGGCTGGAATTTTCGGCGCGCCATCTGCATAATCGGTCTGTCCAGTGTGCGGAAGGCGATAACTGGCGCCGCCGACTGAACGGATCAGGCACGCGACAGCGCCCTGTCGCGATGCCGCACTTGGACCATCGCTTCGATAAACGACTGCTTTTCCATAAGCTTCCCCGCCGCGACCTTCCGCGGCCATTTCTTTGTCGAAGGGATAATTGAAGAGTACGATCTTGCCCGCGACCTTGTCCCGAGGCATCGATTCCAGTTCATCAAAATTTCTGACCGCGATCACTTCGGCGATGACTCCGTCCGCCGGCGTCGCGACACTTGCTCCGAGCGCACACAGTATAATCTTTTGCGTCGTGTTCTCCGCCTGTCCCGGAAACTGAATGAGCGCCGCTGTCTCTTCGCCGCGCACCCAATGCGGCACCATCACTTTCTCGAGCTGCACTTCGCAGCCGATGGCCTTCAATTCATTCGCGACGTACTCGACCGATTTCGCAGCCTGCGGGGATCCACTTAACCGCGGTCCGATGTTGTTCGCGAGATGCGCAACCTGCTTGTATGCATAATCGCTACTCAACGCCGCCTGCTGAAGTCGTTTCAGATCGGCGAGTGTTGGCGGTGAAAAAACGATCGGTGTCGATGTCGGCGATGGCGAAACCAGTGCCGAAGTATCAATGGGAGAAGTTGTCGCTTGTGGCTTCGCTTGCTGGGCCCTGCTGGCTGACGCCAAAACCAAAAACAGCGTGGCGAAGGTGCTGATCGAGAAGGCCCGGAACGGAATCATCCGGAATCTTTCCCGAAACCCGCTAACCAATCAATGCCTGTCCGCTAAAGCCTTTTGAAAATTGTCGGATCAATCGGCGGATTAACCTCGATGCTTTTGACAGTCGTCGTCTCGATTACTTTGCCAGTCTTCAAATCGGTGTCGGTCGTGGCAAAGGGGAATTTCACGCCTGCGATTTCGCGAAAATCCGAATTAAGCAGCTCGATAGTGGTTGGAGTCGGATCGACATCTACGTGCAACGGTCGGACATCCCGGCGGCGCGTGATTAACCAGCTCTTAGGATCGACATAGAGACTTGTCGTATAGCCATCCTTTAACGTGAGCCGCAGCACATAATGGTTAATACCATCGACGTTCTCCCGGCCGACGAGTTCGACGTGATGACCGCGCTGTTTTATTTCATGCAAACCGAAAAGTTTGCCCGGGTATTCGACGCCATGATAAAGCGCGGTCGTTGCTTTGGACGAAGCCGCCTCCTGGTTTCCTTCTCCCTTCCACTGCCAGCCCTGTTCGCCATCGAATGCCTCGGTAAAAACATGCTTTTCATTCGCCTTAACATCGATCCGCATCTTCCCGGGACGCATCGCGCGATAAGTCCCGTCCACTTCGAAGCCCGGATCGACGATGTGCAGATCAACCTCAATCGATTTGACGGCCTCGATCGCAGCCCGGCCGCCCATGGCGTTGGTATTACGCTCGATCACTTCATCGAGAATTAATTCGTGGTGAGTGCAGCCCAGCGGCGCAGAAACAAGCGCTAACGCGAGGACAGCCTTGGCAAAATGACGGTATTGGAATGCCATCATCCCATGTGAGACGGCGCCGCGACGGAAATTTGTCTACGTGAAGCCAACTCGCGGAGGACAAAGAAACAATGAACGGCAGCAGACAGATCGCGCAAGATCGGTTTTTCAAGCGGAGCGGCAGTTATGTTTCTTTGTTAAATTCAATCTCCTCCCCGAGCAAATCAGGGTTCTTGGCGTTTTCGTTTAGAAGCTCAGCAATTCTGGCTGAGTCTTTTTGTTCTTTTGGGATCACGTCGCTTTTAACGTTGCGTAAGGTCAGACGCTTGCCGTCATCGGACAGCTTCCAAACCACATAAGCATACTTGCGATCGTTTGAGTTGATATCTTGGACACTCACAAACGGCATCTCCGCAACGTCGGAGTGATAAGCACGGAACAAATCACCATCGTAATAAACGACGTAGATGCTGTCATCCAGCCGTCGCACTCTCATATGTTCCTTGCCGTCCTGGGAAATCCAGTTACCGAGAAGCCGCTCCTGCACTTTGCGAGTGGGACTCGATGTGATCGGAGCTTCGTATTCGCAAGCGGTGAAAGCCAGGATGCACAGGCTAACCGCAACGCCGAAGCCTGATTCTCGACAAATCATTTCGATAAAACCACTGCAAGAGCTCGGGAACGAGTCAGGTTTTCCGCAGTTAATTGCGGAGCTTCGAAGCAATCACATCAATCTTCTCGATCGAAGGAGATTTCGCCAGAAGCTCAGGTGCTTTTTCCATCAAAGCTTGCGCGACCTTGCCGTTCAGGTGTGCATCGCGGCCAGAATCATCTGCGAAGGTATCGAAAATACCATATGTGGAAGGCGGCATTTTAATTGCAAACCACGATACCGTTTTCGGCTCGGCCTCCACTAGTCCCTGGCCAGCCTGCAGAAATTTCTCGACTTCCGCTTCCTTGCCCGGCTTCGCCTCCAGAACTACCCACAATGCCTTTCCGTTCATAATCACATCCTCCTTTTCGATCTTCCATCGCACCCAACGGCGAACCTGTCTACTTAGGAAAAAGATTCGAGATTGTTCCAACTTTTTCGGCCTTCGTCGAAATCGATCAGGTCAGGGATTGTGACAATGTCAGCGCGATCTGAGATGCCATGTTTCTTTTTGGCCTCCTCTAAGGTCGGAGTGACAGAATCGCGCCACCCGAGTTTCGATGCGAACCCATTCCAGACAAAGAGGTCGCCGTCGTTCAAGCGCCGCCCGTTTTCAAAACACCATTCCAGAATCTCGTCGTCCGTCCCACCTTGCAGCACTCGTTCGCGAAGATCTCGATAATGGACGCGCAGAAAATTACAGCACACCCCATCGGCCGCTCTTACGCCGCCGAGGTTCTTGTGATAATCCTCGTGCAGCTCGCCGCGGGCGTGCAGGCGGATCTTGTCCAGCATCCGCGGGAAATAAATCATCCCGCCCGTCATCTGTTTCGGGCTTGTTGGATACGTACTCATGCGGCAGTAAATCGCATACCCATCGCCCGTGCAATCTTTCCGGTGTTTCCAATTTTGGCTCAAAGCCACGCATCAACATGGATGATCAATGCAGTCGCAATCAATTCATGCACACTCGCTCCACGAACCAAAAACTGCCGAGTAGCACAACGACTGCCGAACACGCCGGCGCCCACCGCGTAATAAACATCGGGTTCTCCCGGAGTTTCCAAATGATCGGCAGCGCCGCGGCAGCGACCATGATCTGACCGAGCTCAACGCCAAGATTGAAAGAGAATAACGGCAGCACGATGCCGCCGGTACCCGAACCGATGCCGGCCTCACGCAAAGCCGAAGCGAAACCAAAGCCATGTATCAAACCAAAGCCGAAGGCCACCAGCCGCCGCGCTTTCGGAATGTCGCCGCGCAAAAGATTTTCGACGCCG